>OBYR01000141.1_pt1 | contig 84149 bp, 62 predicted proteins | sample 1495491 | NCBI WGS metagenome assembly OBYR01 (sample SAMEA2580206, study PRJEB22360) | human gut metagenome | biome: human gut; feature: human-associated habitat; material: faeces | place: Denmark | collected 2008/2010 | reverse complement strand
ACCATCTTTTTCAAACCATTTCAGATCTTCAACAGATAATTTGTTGTAACCAGCAGTATAAAGCCCCCAGCTGTATGTATTGTTGGCTGTATTTAAATTATTGCCATCTACCTTGAAGTAAACACCATTTTCGCTATAAGGGATATTCTTTTCCGGATTGAAGATACCGTTTTGACCAGTACCGCTACCAGCTGCTACTGTAGATACCAACTTAGTACCTTCCTGGTTTTCAAATTTATACCAAACTGACCCATCCGCATCCTTACCAGAAGTCATCTTCCACAAATAAGCCGGTTGTGTTGCACAATCTACCAAGTTCACAGTAGCCAAGTCTGCAACAACTGCTTTTCCATCCCCATCTGCAGATATAATCCAATTGGCCTTACCGTTATTATTCGTAAGGATAATCATGGCATATTCGCTTGTAGTCCCCGGATTAGTAATCAACTGATAGTTATCTATCGATTTCACCGCAGGAGAAATATTATTTATAACACTAGTTTTCCCGTTGTCAGGATTTTCTGCATCGCCATAAAGTACATTTACATCAGAACAAACAATAGCAACATTTGCAGAAGCAACAGTCTCACCTTCCAAAGCCTTCTTCAAATCAGTACTTGATCCATTGAAAACCATATTTGAAGTTTCAGTAGCACTAGTAACAATAGATTTAATATAAGACTTGTTAAGGTATTCACCTTCCTTATTCTTAATCGGTGTTACCTGAGCAGCCTTATAAGAGCTACTTCCTTTGTCAGTATTCACTCCATCATTTTTATATAAGTAATCAATAGCACAATTTACATAAGTGTTATTGCTGATGGTTGTCACGTCAAAATCCTCTATTGCTTCAGAAGATGTGAAACCTTCTAATGATGATGTCGATTGTCCATTTTCTGCAACTTTAATACCAAATGATTGCCATTTATCAACTACATTACTTGCATTCTCTATGGTATTTCCCTGTACCAAATAATTAACTTTTGTTTTTGTTGGAAAAAGAATGATACCATTGGCTAAATAAGTTTCTGTTCCTTTACATTTAATAGTATTTCCTGTAATAGCCACAGAAGAAGCAAATACTGAAATAGCAGACTTAGTGAAAGTTTCACCACCACCATTGTGTACGATTGTCAAATTCTTTACTGTCACATTCTCTCCAGTAATAACCAAATGGCCAGTAAATGTTTTGTCATTACCATCAATAACCAGATTGTTCTGATCAATTAATAAATAAGGAGTTGTTTCATCCAAAGCTATATCAGCCAGAAAAACAATCTTGTTATCTCCAATATTAGCTACCTGATGAGTTTTCGCATCAGCTTTGAAATCAGCTAATGTCTTCACATCCGTAGCATTCACAGAGATCAACGCACCACTAAGCAGTAACGTTGCTACAAGCGTAGAAAACTTTTTGTTCATAAATCTTTAATTTAATATTAATAATAGTGTTACTTAAAAAGCCTTTTAACCTTAGATTAGGAACGTTTCCAAGAGTGAATGACTAGTTTAAACGTTCCTTTTTTCTCGCCATTTTTTAGGGGTTCGTGAGTTGAAGTGGCTATTTCGTACAAACTTTGCTATTCGGTTGATAAGAAAGGATATAGGAAAAGGAAAATTATTTGGGAAAGTATTGGCGGTTTGGAAAAATGCAGTAACTTTGCTGACGAATTTAAAGGAACGTTAAAATTAGTCATTTCGACCATTTCGTAATAAACTACTTCACAATCCATTATACCTCATTTTACGCCATTTCACCTCCCTGGATTCTAGGGTTTTTAACTTTTGCAGAAAGCTTAATAATCAATACGTAGGATTTCGGCTTCGAGAAAGTAAATGTTAAAAGGCCTTATTCAGCCCTTTTCGGAGAATAAAAAAGGCCATCGCGAACCACGACAGCCTATATATAATAAGAAGAAAATCGAACGATGCAGGATTTGGCAATTTCAGCAGACAACCGCTTTCCATTCTCCGATATTACGGGTAGCAGGATCGAAAGAAGCACCCACTTTCACCAATTGGCGACCATCGGCAGTATAAGGAATCAGATACCCCTTATCGTCAATCTGACTGAGGGCTTCAGCTAAAGAGCCGTTCAGCTTAAATTCAAATACGTAAATACGGTCAGCCGTTTTAACCACCGCATCGGCACGCCCGAAAGCGCTGCGCACCTCCGTTTCGACAAACTGTCCCAACAATTTGAACACAAGATAGAAAATCACTTGATAATGCCGTTCCGTCTGATCGTTCAATTCATAAGGTACGCCTGCAAAGAAAGCACGCAAACGGGTCATAAAGGCTTCAACATCTCCATCACGTAGTTCTCTTGTGAACTTACCGATGTAGAAAGGCGTTTCCAAACTCGATACGGGAGTATAGAACGGAGCGATAAAGTTCAACCAGCCATATTTCACTTCGGCGTTTGGGTAGCCCAATATATAGTAATTCAAATCAGCATCATATCCTTTTATTGTCAGATAACCGCTCTGATAAATTACCGGTATCGGGTTTTTGAAGTCCATCCGGTAGTCGGTCAGCATGGCGGTAGATACTTCCATTCCGTCCAGTTGGCGCAGGTCGTAGTCGGTTTTCTTCAGCATCTCCACCAGCGAAGTAGGGGTACCGGTGGCAAACCAGAAATTCTCAAACTGTTTTTGATCGAGTGCATTCAGTAGGCTGAAGGGGTTGTAAAGACCTTCACTCTGAAACTCGGAAAAATAATACCCGTCGTACCGACGAGTCAGTTCATTCATTGTCTGCTCATAGGTCAACCCATTCATTTCTCCCAATGCGGCTAGGTCGGGTTGGAAGTTCTGCTCGATCTCTTCGTGGGTAAGACCACAGATCAAAGCATATTCGGGAACCATACTGATATCTTTCAGCTGATTGAGATTACCAAATACATCCAGTTGCGAGAACTTGGTCACGCCGGTGATGAAAACAAAACGCAGGTAACGGTCGGCATCTTTCAATACGGTATAGAAACCGGTCAGCATCTCGCGGTAAAGACGGTGCAGGCTGTCGTCGGTCAGGCTACGGAGCAAAGGTTTATCGTATTCGTCGATAAGAACGACTACTTTCTGTCCGGTCTTTTCGTTCGCCTGCCGGATAATCTGCATAAAACGTCCGGCATACCCCAGCTCTTTATCAGTGGCACCATACAGTTTTTCCCACTCGATAAAATGACCTTCAAAGACCTGTTCCAGGCTTCGTCTATCTTCATAAAACTGAGCATTGAGACTCAACAACAACACCGGATATTCCGTCCAGTCCTTTTCGAGCCGTTCCATGGCCAGTCCTTTGAACACCTCTTTTCGACCGAGGAAATAGGCTTCGAGGGTAGAAAGCAGCAAGCTTTTACCGAAACGACGCGGACGGCTCAGAAATATCTGTGCCCCGGTAACCGCCAGACGGTACACCAACGCTGTTTTATCCACGTATAAGAAATCAGCTTCACGCAAAGAGGTGAAGTCCTGTACCCCGATAGGGAATTTTCTGATCGGCATCGTTTCCATATATCCGCTGTTTTAAAAGTATGAATACAAAGATATAAATAATGCGCCAATTAAAGAATGTGCCCATAGGATAATTGGAAAAGAGAAGCCGCGGACGAGTTTGCCTGTAAAAAAGGGTGATCCCTTTTGGAAAGGAACCACCCCGGATAAGATATGTATGTATTATCTTCTTACTTCAAATCAGCCGCTTCCAGTATCCGGTCGACAGCCTGAGCCAGACCATCCGAATTTTTACCTCCGGCAGTTGCGAAGTGAGCCTGGCCGCCACCGCCACCCTGGATCAGTTTGGCAGCATCTTTCACTAACTTGCTTGCATCCAGGCCATCGGCTACGAGCGGTTCGCTCAACATAACCATCAAAGCACATTTGGCACCGTCCTTAATTCCGGCTACGAAGCATACTTTTTCATCCGTATTGCTTTCGCCCTTGATCTGGAATGCCAGGTCCTTGATCGCATCCACATTGGCTTCGCCACGGTAGACAACCACTTTCACTCCGTGACGTTCTACCGCTTTCGCAATCAGTTCTTTCTTCAACGTAGCGACTTTTTCCTTCACATAATCGCCCACCTGTTTTTTCAGTTCCGCATTTTCTTCGATAGATTTGCGGATCGTCTGCGCCAGGTTAGGTACATTATTAAATAAAGCACGCAGTTCACGCATTGAATCCTGTAACATGAATGTATAGTTCTCTGCACCTTCGGCCGTCACCGCTTCGATACGGCGAACACCTGCTGCAATGGAACTTTCTGCCACTACACGCAAGGAACCGATCATACCGGTTGCCGGGATATGCGTACCACCGCACAACTCGATAGAAGAACCGTATTTAACCACACGTACTTCTTCGCCATACTTTTCTCCGAACAGAGCCATAGCACCCAGGGCTTGTGCCTGTGCGATCGGCATATTGCGGTGTTCTTCCAGCGGGAAGTTGGCACGGATCTTTTCACTCACCAGCTTTTCAACCTGGCGGATCTCTTCGTCTGTCACTTTCTGGAAATGAGAGAAGTCGAAACGCAATGCTTCAGGAGAAACATACGAACCTTTCTGCTCGACATGTGTGCCCAGCACCTCGCGCAATGCTTCGTGCAACAAGTGGGTAGCCGAGTGATTGCATTCACACTGGATACGTTTCTTTTCGTTGATCTTAGCAGTGAAAGTAACCGTTACATCTTTCGGCAAGCGAGTGACGAAATGTACCGGCAGGTTGTTTTCACGCTTGGTATCTATTACATCCAGTTTCTCATCGTCAGCGATCAACCATCCGGTATCACCGACCTGTCCGCCCATCTCTGCATAGAACGGAGTCTGGTCCAGGACGATCTGGAAAAGTTCTTTATTCTTCTGTTTGATCTTACGGTAACGCAGGATCTCGGCTTCACATTCGAACAGGTCGTAACCGACGAACTTGGCTTCGCCTTCTTTCAGAACCACCCAGTCGCCTGTCTCGATAGCGGCAGCATTGCGGGCACGTTCTTTCTGTTTCTGCATTTCGGCATTGAACTCTTCGATATTTACCTCCATACCGTTTTCACGCAGGATCAGTTCAGTCAGGTCCAACGGGAATCCGTAAGTATCATATAATGTAAAGGCATCCACACCGCTGATAACGGTTTTACCGGCAGCCTTTGTTTCTTCCATTTTCTTATCCAGCAGACGGATACCTGTTTCCAGGGTGCGCAGGAATGATTCTTCTTCTTCCTTGATCACTTTCTCGATCAGCGTCTTTTGGGCAACCAGTTCAGGATAAGCATCTCCCATCGTTTCGATCAGGACAGGCAGCAAGCTGTACATAAATGCTTCGCGACGTCCGAGGAAGGTATAACCGTAACGAACGGCACGGCGCAGGATACGACGGATCACATAACCGGCTTTGGCATTCGACGGTAACTGACCGTCTGTGATAGAGAATGCGATCGTACGGATATGGTCGGCAATCACACGCATAGCGATATCCTGTTGTCTGTTCTCGCCATATTTTGTTCCGGTCTTTCCGGCAATGACCTGGATAATCGGCTGGAAGACATCGGTATCATAGTTGGAAGTCTTGCCCTGCAGGGACATACACAGACGTTCGAATCCCATACCGGTATCGATCACCTTGGCAGGCAGCGGTTCCAGCGAACCGTCCGCTTTACGGTTGAACTGCATGAACACCAGGTTCCAGATTTCGATCACCTGCGGATGATCTTTATTGACCATTTCGGCACCGCTCTTGGCAGCACGTTCTTCGTCCGAACGGAGGTCTATATGGATTTCAGAGCAGGGACCGCAAGGACCGGTATCACCCATTTCCCAGAAATTATCATGTTTATTACCGTTGATGATATGATCTTTCGGCAGGAACTGCTCCCAGTATCCGGCAGCTTCATCGTCACGCGACAAACCTTCGGCGGGACTTCCTTCAAATACGGTTGCATACAAACGTTTCGGGTCCAACTTCAGAACATCTACCAGATATTCCCATGCCCATCCGATCGCTTCCTTCTTGAAATAATCACCAAACGACCAGTTTCCCAACATCTCAAACATGGTGTGATGATAGGTATCGTGTCCTACCTCTTCCAGGTCGTTATGCTTTCCGCTTACACGAAGACATTTCTGCGAGTCCGCGACGCGAGAATACTTAATAGGTACATTTCCCAGGATTATATCTTTAAACTGGTTCATGCCCGCATTGGTGAACATCAATGTCGGGTCACCCTTCACTACCATTGGAGCAGACGGTACAATCTGGTGCTGCTTGGAAGCGAAGAACTCTTTAAACGATTCACGGATTTCTTTTGCTGTCAACATAATCTATTTATATAGTTCTCGTTAATATTCTGAAAAACAATTTGCAAAAGTACTGCAAATTATTATTTTTGCACGTATCCAAGCAATAAAATATTCAATGAAACTGTTTAAAACAAGAAAAACATATTACTTATATAACCCGAACACGCTCAGTTATGAGCGCGTTTACCCCTCCGCCAAAGACCGTTTCTTCATTGTGCTCCGTCATTTGAGTATCGGTGCGGCAATCGGTATCGGTGTCTTTTTTATCCTGATGTACACGATCGACTCGCCGGTCGAATCACTGCTGAAGAAAGAGAACAAACTGCTGCAAACCCAATACGAAGTACTCTCCCTGCGTCTGACGAATGCCCTGGATGTACTGGACGACATCCAGCAACGCGATGAAAATCTGTATCGCGCGATCTTCCAGGCGGAATCCATTCCGGAATCGGTGCGCAAGTCCGGTTTCGGAGGAACCAACCGTTACGAACATCTGATGAGCCTGCCCAACCCGGAACTGGTAGTCTCTACCGCACAGAAGATGGATATGCTGTCCAAGCAGCTATATATACAGTCCAACTCCCTGGAGGAACTGATCAAGCTGGGAAAGAACCAGGAAGAACGCAGCCGGTGTATACCTGCCATACAGCCCATATCCAATAAGGACCTGCGCCGTACGGCTTCCGGTTACGGAGTGCGTATCGACCCGATCTACCGTACCCCCCGTTTCCACTCGGGGATGGACTTCTCTGCCAAAGTCGGAACGGAGATTTATGCAACCGGTGACGGCGTGGTTACTTTTGCTGCCTGGAAACAAGGATACGGAAACTGTCTGATGATCGATCACGGCTACGGATTCCAGACTCTTTACGGACACATGAGCAAATTCAAAAAACGTGTCGGCCAGAAGGTGACGCGCGGAGAAGTGATCGGCGAAGTCGGAAACACCGGAAAATCAACCGGTCCACACCTGCATTACGAAGTGATAGTACGTGGCAAACATGATAACCCGTCCAGATATTACTATATGGATCTTACTCCGGAAGAATACGACCGTATGATCCAAATCGCAGAAAACCATGGACAGGTAATGGATTAAACATCTTTAAGACGATGGCATTAAATAAAGATAAAAATCTGAAGCTGTATTTCTCCATCAGCGAGGTGGCACAGATGTTCGACGTGAACGAATCGACCCTGCGCTTCTGGGAGAAAGAATTCGATATTATCCGCCCGCGCAAGACGGCCAAAGGCACCCGTTTCTACAAGCAGGAAGATATCGACGCGGTACGTCTGATCTTCCATCTGGTCAAGGAACGGGGCATGACGCTGGCGGGTGCCCGGCAAAAACTGAAAGATAACAGGGAGACAACGATCCGGCAGGAAGAGATCGTCAATAAACTGAAACAAATAAAGGAAGAGCTATTGTCGATGAAAGCCGCGTTCGATGCCCTCGACCCTTCCGAAATCCCCCAGGAAGAGAAAATCTAAGCCAAACAATTAGCAGGTTACGCCGGAAAAGTGTACCTTCGCCGACAATTTAATAGAACAATAAATATGGAAATTACGGGAAAGATTATTGCCGTACTGCCAGTACAGGGCGGCACAAGTAAAAACGGAAACGAGTGGAAAAAACAGGAGTACGTATTAGAAACACATGACCAATACCCTAAGAAAGTTTGCTTCCAGATCTTCGGTGCCGACCGCATCGAACAGGCAGCGATACAACCCGGAGAAGAATTGACCGTATCATTCGATATAGATAGCCGTGAATATCAGGGACGTTGGTTCACAAATATCAACGCATGGAAGGTAGACCGTCCGATGACGATGGCTCCTCAGTCTGCACCGGGTGCTATGACTCCGGATAATTTTGCACCGGCTTCTGCACCGACAGCACCGGCTGCTCCTGATTTCGGTCCGGCTAATCCGATCGACGACCTGCCATTTTAGGTGACAGGTGACAGTTGACAGTTATTTCGGCTTTCAGCCGATTTATTTCGAAGCTAAAATTGTCACTTGTCAACTATCAACTGTCACCTGTCAACTGTTAGAACGGATACCCGATTGCCAGGTGCCAGCCCGGAGTATATTTGGGAACATTGAAATAACCGTTTTTATCCGTTTCGTAAGGGACATGCAGAGGGATACCCATATCCAGACGGATAACGATAAAGGTCAGGTCGTAACGCAAACCGACACCGGCATCGAGTGCCAGGTCTTTCAGGAAACGGCCCCATTTCAACTGACCGCCGGGACGTTGATCGTCGTTACGGATCAGCCAGATATTACCGGTATCGATAAAAGCCGCCCCGTGCAGGTCGCCCAGGATCGGGAAACGGTATTCGAGATTGGCTTCGAACTTCAGGTCGCCGGTCTGATCCAAATAACTGTATGCATTCTTTTCCTCCGGACGATAGCGGCCCGGACCAATCGAACGGATCGTGAAAGCACGCAGGCTGTTCGCCCCACCAATATAGAACTGCTCGTTGTAAGGAGATATGCGGGCATTTCCGTAACTATAGATAGCTCCCGCCATCATACGGCCGACCAGGTGCTGGTTATGACCGATCTTATAATTGTAACGGACCTCCGCCGTTCCTTTCACGAACTGGGCGAATTTATTCCCCAACAAATGCTTTCCTTCCTCATTGAATTTCTGTCCGGCAATAGCATAACCGGCAGCCAACAAGTTACCCGCCTGTGAAACGGACAGCTGCAGCCAGGTATGATTCCGCTTGGAAGTGATCGGGGCATCATCGTAGGTATAGGTATACCCCATTGCTGGTACGAACTGATTCTCCAAACTCAGCTTCAGGGCACGGTTATATTGCGTTATACTGTCAAACTCATGCGTCGTCGACTGGAGCAGATTGTATGTCAGCTTGAACGGCGTGATCGAATGGTGGCTGGTGGCAGACGACTGGTAATCGTACGAAGCATTCCCACCAAAGGCCAGCATCTTAAAGAAACGCGCCCGGTTCAATTGGTCGACATACAGGCGGAACGAGGTACTCGAAGGATACAAGCCATCCTTTTTCATCATTCCGGGGAACAACAACTGCGGGAATGTCAGCGTCCCGCTCAATCCCATCTCCCAGCTATTGATAGCCGATTTGGCACCGTCCACCCGCTTACCGGTCTGCCATTCATAGGAACCGCGCAAACGTACGCCGAAGGTCTCACCTCCACCGAACACGTTTCGCTTGGTCACACTGAAGATAGCTCCCGGACCTAGCTGGTCGTTACTTTTCGATGTCACGTTCACTTCCAGCTCGCCATCGAGCGGCAGGTCGTAAACGGTGTTGATCTTCAGGTCGAGGGTATCCTGGCGACGAGCCGTATCGCGCGGGGTATATTGCATTTCGGAATACCGGAAAATGCCGAGACGCGAATAACTGGTCTGCGTCCGCTGCTGACTCTCCTGCGAATAGAGGTCGCCGGAATGGAAACGCAGGCGGTTGTAAAGTACCGACGGGCGGACACGCAGTTTGCCTTCGTAATAGACCGTCATATCTTTATAACGGATCGAATCGGTCGGCGGCTCGTTATTATAGCCGTTCAGCCAGACGGAAATATCACCGATCGTCCACGGACGGAGAGCCGCACGCGGCAGACCCGGCTTCGTCATGACACGGAGTGCCACTTTACCGGGGTTCATGATCGTATCCGCCTGGTAAGTGATGAACTCGGGACGGAAATAATAGAATCCGTTGTTACGCAGCAGAGAGGTGATACGCTGCCGCTCGGCTTCCAAATTCGTTACGTTGAAGTTATCCCCATCACGGAGCAGGCGGTCGCCTATCGTATTTTGTACCAGCGTATCCATCTTATGACGCATCCTGACATAACGGATACTGTCATAGGTATAAGGCTGGTTCATCTCCACCTGGTAGACCAGTTTGGCTTTCTTTGCATTCTTCGGGTTGGTATCCACCTGGAAAGAAGTCGTACCGTTGAAGTAGCCGTATTCTTTCAGCAGGTTCTGCGCCACTTTGATACGCACGTCGGGATTCACCGTCGAGATGAATACCGGCTTGGCTGCCAGCTTGTCGAAAATCCATTTTCCGACCTTTCCTTTCCTATTGACAAAAGCGTTATAGACCCACAGGCCGAAAGGGAACGGCACGCGGATGGACGAACTTCCCAACAGGGCATTGTTGGGAGGGTAGGCAAGAGCGCCCTCCACTTCAGCAAGGGCATCCTCGCCGGCGGTCGTCTGATCGTCGTGGGTAACGTCGATCTTTTTGATTCCGGTATAAAGGACTTCACCCTCGGGGAGGTTTTTGGTAGTTGAGCAGGAGGCTAATAAGAACAAGAGAAGGGAGAAGATGACACACCCCCTACCCCCTCTCAAGAGGGGAAATGAATACTGTTTGTTACGGGAACAAATGGTAACTTCCAACAATCTATATAGTATATCTTTCTTTTTCATCATTCCTCCTCATAAACCGGTTTAGGTTTATTCTTCTTAAAGTTGAACAACTCCCGCATATGAAGCATCTTGCGGCGCAGGACGATACCGACACCTGTCTCCGTGATCTCCCCTTCCAACAGACTTTCGTAGTTCTTGTCGTGGAACAACTTCACATAGCGCGTTCCGCTGGCATCCAAACGGTACTCGATCGAAACATTGTCGATAAATGCCTGTGTCTGGTTGCTGTTGCTTGCATTTTCGCCGGTCGAGATACGGCCGCCCAGCACGATACGGATACGGTCGTTCCAAAAACGTTTGGCAAAGCTGAAATTATAATCGGTCCGCTGTCCGCCTGTTCCGTCGCCATTCTCGTCGTAGCTATCCATACCGAAGGAGATATCGACCGTCTTCAGGGCACTTCCGGCAATATTACTGATCTCGCTGTTCAGGAAACTGTTCAGGGCGGCCCCCATATTCAAGTTCTGCTTTCCACCGCTGCTGTTTGCCAAATACATTCCGGTAATAATCATACCGACAGCCAGTTTCGTCCGTTCATCCTCACCCATACTGTTCAGACTCGTCTGCATGGACTGATCTTCGGGAGCCGTCAAGACAAACTGCAAGCCCAAATTCTCCAGTTGTTGCTTCAGGGCAATACCCACATCGAAGTTCACCATACGCGAACCGCTACCATCCTGGGTTACATTAGTACGGATGCGTTCGGTAGCCGTCAGATCCAAATACGGGTCCATCGGATCGCCGCTCCATTGCACATAACTGCCGTCCTGTATATTAAATTCCTTCAACGGGATGATCGGCAAAGCATATTTCACAATACCGCCCGAAAGCGTATAACGTCCGTTCAGGATCATATCACCCTGCGGGGTATACTGGAAAGAGAGGTCGCCCCCACCTTCGAGTTCCACTTTGCTGGAGCGGTCAGGAGTGATATCCGCATTCAGCCGTACGGACTGGTCGATGCGTATCGTCAGCAACATATCCAGACCGCCCAAAGGTAACGGAGCTTCCTGCCGGCGGCGGTTCACCAGTGTATCTTCAAAAGAGGTGAAAGTCACCAGGTCGGAAAGGCGGTCCTGCACAGTCAGCGGAGAATCCTTCATGACATAAGTCACGTTCGTTCCGCCCAACAGTTGCAGGCTGCCACGCATCATCAGCGCATCGAGCGGACCTTTCACCGTCGATGCCAGGTTGACGAGCAACTTGCCATACACCATACTTTCCTTATTCCGTTTCACATCGAGCAACTGCATATGGTCAGCGGTCAGTTTCAAGTCTGCCATCATCCGTGACGGATTCCGGAAATCGACCGTACCGTCTATCACAAACGGGTTCTTTCCCGCGGCATGGATATGGTATTCGTCGAACAGGATCTTGTTGTCCTTCACCACGATCTGCTTATCATCCACCCGGAAACTGGTTCCCACGGCGGTCACGAACATCGAGGTCGAATCCATCTCGATATATCCGTTCACTTCGGGCGCCTTACTGCTGCCCTTTATCGTCATATTTCCTTCCAGTACACCGTTCAATGATGCCATATTATCGGGGATAAACGGGTTCACCATATCCAGCGGCAGATGCGTCACGTCGAGCGTTCCGTCCAAATGATCTTCTTTCCCCATCTTATAAAGGGCAGTCGCCGACATCACTTCGTTCTGATCGCGAAAGAAGTGCATATCGACCTGATGCTTATTATCCGCCAGCGGGAGATAAACGGTACTGAACATCAGTTCCCCTACCCGTCCGCCTTCGTAGATCAGATTGTCGATATTCGCATCGACCACCACCAGGAATGAACTGTCCGACGGCGCGTACTGCATATCCGCACTCAGTATCCCCTGCATGGCCGGTATCTCCATAAATGCTTTCGAGATAACGTCCAGGTTGATCTGGCTCAATTCGAGATGCAGTTCCTCCATCTTATCCTTTTCGGGCAGCGAATGGATCCACAAAGAGGCATTCTCATCGCCCGACAGGCGAACGTTGGCAGCAATATCTTTCTCATTCTTATAAAGAATATAATTATCCGGATTCAGTTTGAAAGGACGGAAAGCCAGGATCGGATTGTCCGGGAAGAGATGCAGGTTGATCCCCTCCTCCACCTTGTCGGCACGCAATCCGAGCAGAATACCCGTATCCCCTCTTCCATCTGTGTACAGCACTTCGGCATCGGCAAACGTATTCCGTATTTTCCCCTTGACTCCGGCTGTGAAAGGAGCCTGCTGGCGGAATTTCGTCTTGATCACCCCGGCATCATACAGCAGACCGAGTGAGTCCTGACGGATGGCAAAACTGATCGTATCGATCCGTGTCGTGTCCTGCATCAGATTATAAACGCCCGCATCCAGCCGGAAACCCTCTTCAGGAGAGGTAAAAGCTTCCAGGCTCAGGTTATTGAACGAGATGTTCGCCTGCTGCAATATATTATAGATCGGATTATCCTTTCCCGCCGACACCGCCAGATGCATATCCGGCAACAACGGTTTGAAAGCAGGGATATTGATCATTGAATCTTTTTCAAGCTGTTTGTTCAGCCCCTCGGAAATCTTGTTGAACTTGCCGGTCATCGTTTCCAGGTCGGAGTTACCAGTCAGCACGATCCCCAGGTCGCCCGCATGAAAGGAGACACGGGTGGTATCCTTCGTGCTCTGGGCATGCAGGGTAAGCGTTTTCGGCTTATACGTGCCTGTGGTGGTGATCAGTTCCCAGTTTCCCAACGTGACATCGACCAGGTTGTTCTTCCCCATATCCGTTTCCGCCTCCGCAAAAAGCTGGAAAGAGGTAGCCAGCGAATCATTCATAAGATGCATGCCGTAGAGGTCTAAATTCGTGACATCGGCAATCACCATCGCCTGGATCTCTTTCTTCAACAACGTGGCATTCAGTGTCAGGTCCATTTCCGCCAGCGGGTATTTACTCAACAGGTCGAACTTCAGGAAATTCTTTTCCAGCGAACCGTCCATCGTCACATCGGATACATTATAATTTCCGTAGCGGATATCCGTCAGTTTCCCGTCCAGCTTCGCCCACGAAGAACTCTTGAAGGGATCGAAACCCTTTCCTTCCGCCTGTATGGAAGCGGTCAGATAATACAGCGAATCGAGCGGCATAAAATGGACCGGCTCCAAGCTATCGACTTTCAAGTCGGCTTTGTAGGCCTCCTTGCCCGGATCAAAGCTGGCGGTCAGCAGCACCTTCCCTTTATCCTCCCGCAACAGGAGGTCTGCCTGGTACTCATTATTCTTCAAGGCAGCCTCACCGGTCAGCGTCATACCGGAAGGGATATTATACCGGTGGCGTTCGGCAACCGGAAGCATACTCAAAAGGAACTCCAGGTTTCCCGTCTCCGCTTTCAGGTTCAGTTTTCCCGAACGGCGGATATTGTCGGTAAGCGACTTCATCGTACCGGAAACATCCATCCGGAAAGTACCCGGCAATTCGCCCTTCAACTGACGGAGAAGCATAGAAGATAAGTTTCCTTCCACACCTGCCGTCAACGATAGCGGTTTCTGCGGATAGGCTTTCTGAAAATCGACGGGCAGTTCACCGGCAAAGGTCATAACGTCTTCTTTTCCCACCGAAGCGGTCAGCAATACCCGCATGTTCCCTTCCGGATCCGCATCGAAAGAGCTCCAGGGAACCATCGCCAGCAAGCGAACTTCCGACGACGGGGTTTTCAACAAAAGCTGCGGAACATTGATATTCGTGCTATCGCTATGGAGACTACCGGTCAGCGACGAAATAGTCAGTCCCGAACGGTCCTCGGCAGACAGTTCGCGGATACGCGCCTTGATATCCCGTCCGCCGTAGAAAAGCGAATCGAGCGAGATCGTGACGTTGCTTAAAGCGATATGTGAAGGATCGAAACCGGCAACCGGATCCTGATAGTCGGCATCGTATCCGAGGGTGGAACCGGTCAGCGTGAACAGGTCCGCCCCGTAATGCGAAGCTCCCAGGTCGACGATACCGTCTTTCAGACTCGCCTTATCGATATAGGTTGACAGACGCAACGAATCCGCAGGCATCTGCATGGCAAACGCTACGCGGTCGAGATTGATCTTTTGCAGGCTCAAAATCCAATTGACGGCGGCAGAGGTCGTATCCGCCTTTGTCGTCGTATCGTTCAGCAACAAAGTGATTGCCGTATCCGACAGGTCGATCGTATTAAGTGTCACCTTCTCCTTCGACAGGTTAATACGGTCGGCTTTGGCATACAAGCGCCCGAGTACCCCTTTTATCTCCATGCCTTCGATAAAGGTACCCGTATTTACTTTCACGCCTTCCAGATCGATCGCGTCTACCAGCACTTCCTTTTTCAGCAAAGGCAGCGCCCGCACATTTACGGTCAGGCTTTTCAATGTCAAAAGCGTATCGGCAGGGGTAGTCAATACCTCTACACCGCGAACCGTCAGGTTCAATGGGAAAGAAAGGCGTATCCGTTCTATCCCTATCTGCATCCCGGTAGCTTTACCGGCATAGTAGGCCGCTTTTTTCACGGCAAAGTTCTGAACAGGCGGTATGTATAAAAGTACAGAGACCAACAAAACCAATACCACCGGTATCAGGCATACGATCCCTATTCGTTTCAACCAAATCCTCATTTGTTATATTTGTGTATTCTTTTTTATAATCATAACGGTTAAATACCCTGTTTTGTTTGAAAATTCTTTAACAAATATAGAAAAGAAATTCAAGAATAAAAAGCTTAACCTTCTATCTGCCGGATAACGGAGTAAGCATCCTCGATCAATGAAGCCGGATAGTCATTGATCTCCAAGATCCGTATCGCATTTCGCTGGTATAAATTTCCGGATTTTAGCTTATAATCGAACGAAAGCATCCCTTCGGATATTGTCTCGCAAAAATGGTACAAGTCGTATTCATTTGCAAGGAATGTACCCAGTTCGGTATCGTGGGTGGAGACCACCACGATATTGCGGGAAGTATTCAGGAATGACAGCACAGCCTTAGCTGCCGCTATCCGTTCAGTCGTGTTCGTCCCTTTAAATATCTCATCCAGCAGGAAGAGGTTGGTGTGCTCGCTTTGACTGTAAGAAAGCATGTCACGGATCGATTCCACCTCCTTCATATAAAAGCTCTTGCCATCGGACAGGCTGTCGGATAACATCAGGGCGGCATGTATCATAACGGGCATCTGTAGCTGCATCTGCCGGGCAAAAGCTGTATTCAATGTCTGTGCCGCAAGAATATTCACGCCTAAAGTCCGGATAAAGGTTGTCTTGCCCGACATATTCGAACCGGTAAACAGGATGGAACGTCCTTTTATGCTGATGGTATTCGAAACACAATTTTCCACCAGCGGATGATACATCTCGTCTGCTTCCATGCGCACCTCAACGTCCGGTTGTCCCGGCAGGCAATAATAAGGAAGCCCTTTGCGAAGAAAAGCCACCGACGAAAGGCTGTCGGTCAACCCGACAAAACGGAATACGGTCTCGATGGCCGCATTTTTATCTTTCAGCAAACGGACCATCTTATTATATGCCAAAGGTTCTATCAGAAAGAATATCTTTATCATCTCCGTGATAGACCACAGGATCACAGCCAGGTCGTTATCCAGCCTCGACTCTATCCGCAGGGATTTACTCGACCGCCTCAACGTCTCCAGCGAAGCCAGTGCCCCAGGCACATTCCTGCTTATCGCCGATAACAACGGATCGACAGCCAGTTTTCCTGCTGCGTCCAGCATCTTTATCAGCTGGGGCATCGATACCAGATAGCCGAGTCCGTTATGTTTGTTCCGGTAATGGAGCCCTCCATTCACCAAAAGGGCGGCAAACAACAGCAGCAACGCCGGTACCAGCTTATAAAACAGAAACAACAAAAGGAAAAACGCCGGCAGAAGGCTGCAGACCCGGAGCACAAACTGCCACCAGGCAGATACAGGCGGATGTTCGGTCTGCAACAAAGGAGCGATACTATACGCTTCCACAGCCTGCAGAATTTGCAGCTCTTTTACTACAGAGACATGTTCTTCAGAATCGGCAGAGAGCTTTTCAATGATAGCCTCGTTCGCCTTAATCTCCCCATCCTTTTCCGGGATCGTACGCATCAGGTTATAAAGGTACTGTTGTCCCACCCGAGAGGCGGTACGGTCGGTAAACATGAACAGATCATCCAGTCCCAGGTCGGAGCATGTTTGCTCAGACAGCACTCCCAAAGCCTGTTTATGGGTATCACAACGGAAGAAAGCAGCTATCTCAGAGAAATCATAAGTCTCTGCCTTCTCCTCACCGCCATAAGCGGCAGGACGTTTCCGGAAGTTAAAGATGCTCATAGGACGATCGTTTTTCAATTTGTCAAAAGTATATCTTTTTCATTAATATTCAGTACAACTCATCTTATTTAGTTCCAAAATGTGTATGTTTGTCAGACCAAAAAGAGAATATAAAGATATGTTGAACTTAGAAGAACTTTGTACCCAGGTACAACAGATAGCCCGGAAAGCCGGGGCTTTCCTGAAAGAGGAACGACGTAAATTCGACCGCGCACGAGTAGAAGAAAAAAGTGCCCACAACTATGTATCGTATGTCGACAAGGAATCGGAAAAATGGCTGATCGCACAACTCTCCGCCCTGCTTCCCGAAGCCGGTTTCATCGCCGAAGAGGGTAGCGGAAGCCTGACAGACGAAAACTACTGCTGGCTGGTCGACCCGCTGGACGGGACTTCCAACTATATCCATGATCTTGCCCCTTATTGTGTCAGCATCGCTCTGCGCAACAAAGAGGAGTTATTGCTCGGCGTAGTCTATGAAGTCTGCCGCGACGAATGTTTCTATGCCTGGAAAGGCAGCAAAGCCTATCTCGACGGTAAAGAGATACATGTATCCGACGTGTCCGACCTCGACAAAGCTTTTATCGATCTGGGATTTCCTTACAACTCGGATGCTTATCGCCCGGTAGCCCTCCGCCTCGTCGACAGGCTGTACGGCTTTGCCGGAGGAACCCGTCTGATGGGAGCGGCCGCAGCCGAAGTATGCTATATCGCAGCCGGACGGTTCGAAGCCCGTATCGAGGCTTATATCGGTCCCTGGGACATTGCCGCCGGTGCCCTGATCCTGATGCAGGCAGGTGGTAAAGTGACCGACTTCAGCGGTGGCGACAACTGGCAGTCGGGCGACGAAGTGCTTGCCACCAATGGGGCGATGCATGAAACGCTGATACGGCTGATCAGGGAATAAGCCGTTGACAAAGTGATATTTTTACTCTATAGGGTACCTTAATATTCCCTATAGAGTATCCGTTTGCACCCTATAGAGTACCTGTTTATTCCCTATACCCTGTTGCACGACAAGACATAGAACACCCTACTGTTTATCAGCTGATTAGATACAAGAAGGACACAAAAGGACAAAAAGGACACCGTCACAATTTCAAAACGGGAATGAAAATACCAGGCATTCTGCGTAGTATATATCTTTAGGAAAGTTATTTACAAACCGAATAAACTATGCCTAATATTTACCAACAAAAACCGGAAGAAAGACGAATAATATGCAGCCTTTTAAGACTGACTGCATACCCCCTCATCTCAAAATTGTGACGGTGTCCTTTTTGTCCTTTCGTGTCCTTCGCCTGTTTAGGAGATCGTTCACCAGCGATCTATACAACTGATAAACAACAAGTAACACTCATAAAACATCTTCACACATAAGAGGGGGCACGTGCAACTAGGGTATGCAAAAAGGGAGCATTTATTTCCCAAATTCTTCTGCATCTTCCGACATATAATAGTAACGTTTCACGGTAGCGGCATCGACCTTAAAGTCGAAAATAGCATACATCAGATGGTGAAGGCGACCATCGGGATGTGCCGTGTTACCGCCTTTCAGCATCCGGTCGATATGCTTCATGCCGAAAGCCACCTGCTGATGCCGTCGCACGGGTACCGGCTGGCGATCTTCAGGATAAATCACCGCAGCCCCCAGGCGTTCGGCAAGGTGCTTTTTATAGCTTTTCAGCTTTCGTTCGTTACGGAGCGACAGACCTCTATCGCTTTCTTTCTCACGACGCAACCGTTCGATCTCGTCATGCAACGCATCCAGTGAAAGGGATGCGGGGGATTCTTCTTTTTTTTCATTTGATGTTTATTTATTATATATTCATTGCCAATGAAGATGGCAACAGATTCAGTGTTTATCTACAACGAAGCCCCGAAAGACGAATCCCCCGGGGCTTGTTTTTGTCTGTTGTTGCTCTTCACAGAGATCGAACAGAAGAACTTTATTTCATTACTTTAGTATTAATACTGACTGCTTATTCACCCATCGCGGGGTACTTAGTTCGATATCACCGCGCAGTCAATTTAAATTTATTGATTATAAATAGTTTCTTATTTTACGATTGCTTTTACAGCAGCTTCACCTTCTACGGCTACTACAACTACACCCTGAGGAGCAGCGATTGTAGCGTTATCGGAAGAAAGAACTGTGTTGGCAATTGTCTGGCCAAGAACGTTGCTGATAGTAACTTTCTTACCAGCTGCACCGTTGATAACAACTTCACCTTCCTTAGCGATTACAGATACTTCAGAAGCGTTGATACCTTCATTTGCTGTCGGGTTGCCTTTTTCGTCTTCGTTCATGTTGTAAACGTCAGCATTCTTAATATTATCGACAACTACGATCACACCGTTCATCCATTTCAGATAACCCGGAGTTGTTTTGATCTTACCGTCTGCCAGGTTATAATCAGCTGTTTCGATCACGAACGACTTAGCTTCGGCATCTACATAACGGAATGCGAATTTAGCTTCGTTGAATGCAGTAGTGTTTACTGTCAGTTTTTTATTATCACTCTTGATGATCAATGTATCACCGATATGTTTAGCAGGAACGAACGCCAACTTCACATAACCTTCAGAGTTTGTATACGGATTGATACCACCATGTTTGTTAGCATCTACCCATGCACGGGCTGTATCTTTCAGGTTCACCAGGTAACGGCCTTCAGTGTAAGCCTTAATCGGTTGAGCGTGTGAACAACCAGGATTGAATCCGTGTTCCGGACACCATGTGCCAGCCGGTACGTAGTTAGGTTCAACCATCAGCATATACTGAGGACGATATGTTTCAGCAGGAGCATAAGCGCTGTCGACAACCATTGCGGGGGCGATAGCAGGGAACTGAACCTGATTGTTCATACCCAAGAACTGACCGTTTTCGAACAATACTTCCTTGTTGTTGCCTTCGCGGAAGATAGAGATCGTATCCAAAGTGGCATCCTTTACATTGTCCAGACGACGATACATTTCATAAGCTAACGGAGCTACTACAAAGCGGTCGTTTTCTTCTCTTTCATACAGGTCAGTAGAAGAAACCAAACCTTTGTTCAATGAAGAACCTGCATAGGCTTTGTTGAAGTCTTTTGTAACATCGAATGTGTTGTAACCTGTTGTTGCATCTAACACAACCGGACGTAAGTTCAATGTATTGTCTGTATCCAAACGCAGTGTGAACTGAGTAGCTTTAGTAGGATCTGCTGCATTTGCATTGGCAGAAGATACATAAGTGATCTTAGAGAAGTCTGCATCAGCTGCTTTAACATACAACGGTTCGTTATACTGGTTCTTGAATGTGTAAGAAACCACTTTCAACGTATCGAGCACTTCTGCGTAGTTGCTGATAGTTGCGTCATAATAACCGATTGTGCTAACTACATAGATAGAGTCGGTAACAGCATGGTCTTTATCGCGTTTCTGATTGTGAGCGATTGCTTCGTAGATCAAACCTTCTTCCTGGTCGATGTTCAAACCGATTACGTGGTAGCCGGCATCTTTGTCTTCACCGTGGTTTTCAGTAAACCAAGCCGTATTGTCGTAAACACCTGCATAAGAACCGATGTTGAAACGAGACATTTCCAGCTGATCCAATGTTTTGTAACCGTCTGTTGCTGCATGAGCGGCAACCGGAGTGATGATGTATTTGTCTGCACCGCTTACGTAAGTGTACGGAGAAGTTGTTGTATACAGTGCGTTTACACCAACAAATTCAAATGTAACTTCCGGAGTTTCACGGTTAGTAAGTACATACTTTGATTTATCTGCATTCAATGTCAACGCCCATTCGCCTTCCAATACGTTGCGAACTGTTTTGTTGTATGCGTGGTCAGTAGTTGTTTTTCCTGTTGCTACCAGGTAACCTTCTGCTTTTGCATTATCCGTTGAATAATCTTTGATCTTTTCTACCGTGAAGAATTTACCTTTCTGAAGAACATCCTGCCATTTAGCCAATGTACCTGTACCCAGAGAGAATGTAACAGTTTTAGGAGTAGCACCTGCACCCATATATACTGCATCCGGCACTTTGTAGTAACCTACCGTTCCTGCACTAGTCAGAGTCAAAACTACTTCAGAAGGATTTACTTCGCCTGCATACGTCTGTGCCGTGAATACAGCTAAGTCGCCATCTTTCATATCTGAAAGTTTATCAACAGTAGTGAAGCCCCAAGCCACAGTTGCAGCGCCTTCAATCATATCCTTTCTACCGATGATAAATTTGTTGCCTGATTTCAGGTTGAAATTATTACCACCCAGATCAACAACAGTCAGGAAGCCAGTAAACGGATTTCCTTTGATATCTGTTTTACCATTATCGTAAGAAGCAGCTAATGTGATACCACCGTTTTCAATTTTAGCTAAGTTTTCAGCTGTGATATCTTGCAGAGTACCTTTTGAGAAGCTAAGAACGGCTACGGATTTTTCAGCACTCAGAGATCCATCTGTAGCTTCCCATGACAGGGTAGTTCCGGTAATAGACAACACTTTACCATCAGCAGCCTTTGCTATAAAGCCATTTCCTACCTTTACAATAGAGAAAGAAGCTTCATCCTTCAAAGCAACCTGAGCATCACCGTCGAACAGCGAGTAAGTACCACTTGAATTCAGTTTGATTGTCAGGGCTGTGTTTGTTGTAGCAGCAGCTTCTGCACCTGTTCCGTCAGCTTTAACAGCATTTACTGTAGTAGCATCTCCAGCCGGAGTAACATACAACACGCCTGTTGTTCCGTTAGTCCATGCCAGTGCACCGGCAGGAACCTGGGGAGCTACAGAAGGAGCAGTTGTTATCAAAGCGAACTTCGAAGCATCGGTAGCAGCAGTTGCTGTACCATCATCAGCTGTTAAATAAAGAACTTTATTCGCAGCATTGTTTGCATCTTTATCGATAGAGGGAATGGAGCTACCAGCAAGAGTGATAGCACTAGCAGCAATCTGACTGATACCATTAGAGCCTTTCATAATCTGACCCTCAGCATTCACCGTAAACTGTGCTTTATCCTGCAAGCCCAACATAGCGATAGTTGTTCCGTCCAGATAAATAACAGTTGTCCCGGTTGTATTAACCGCATACTTACCATCGATTGTTACATAAACAAAACTACCATCAGCTGTTTTGCTATAAGCAGGAGTCGTTGCGATGTAAAGGTAAGCATCAGCGCTACCAGTACTTACAAATGCAGGACCATCCGCCAGCTTTAAATCAGGGAGAGATCCATCAGCAGTTTTCAATAAATCAGAAGTAGTGCCTAACGTCACAAACTCCACCCCGGAAGCTCCCAAGCCTACAGTAGCATCAGCTTGTGTAAGCTGGTTATCTTCAGCCAAACCAACATTTGCCAATTTAAATGCGCCAGATTCTTCATCAACAACTTGCCACAGCATTGCATTGCCAAATTCACCAGTGGCAGTAGTTGTAGTAACAGTTGATAATGTTCCTTCAGCAGCAGACAAAGTCTTCGTACCATCAGTAGTTACAATATACTTGTAACCGGCAGTGACGGCACCCGTCACTTTAATGATCCCCGCTTCCGCTGTCACAGAATAGCCGGCTGCCAAAAAAGCAGCCATCATCAGAGATAACTTTTTGTTCATAAATCTTTAATTTAATATTAATAATAGTGTTACTTAAAAAGCCTTTTAACCTTAGACCGGAAACGTTCATCATAGCCACTGACTAGCTAAAACGTTCCTTTTTTCTCGTCATTGTTTCCCGCCTTCGTTGAGTTTGTTTGGAAAACCCCTATTTTTGTACTACCTTTGCTATTCGATTGATAAGAAAGAACATAACAAAGCAAAAAAACTTAGGAAAAGAATTGCCTATTCAAAACTTATCTGTACTTTTGCTGACGAGAAAAAAGGAACGTTTTTTCTAGTCATTACGTAACATTCGTATTAATATATAATACAACACATTAATGCCAATTTAAGCACATAAATAATATAGACAAAAAGCCCTTCTCTCCGTCCCTTAACTAGCTGATAATCAATCACGCATTTTTCATAGTTTTGAGTACATCGAGAAATCTACGTTTTTTTGGCTCTTTTCCGGCACCCCTTATACATTATTATATATAGGCAATCCCCAGGTTGTAACGGAGGCTAATAAAAAACCCCGGTCATCGGTAAAGTACTACTTACCGACGACCGGGGCATTCTGCCTAAAGTTTTCTACATACTATTCTTCACTAGAAATAATATCCCAGACTGATATTGAACCGGGCATGCCACGAATTACTTCCCGTACCCGCACCGAATGCATTCCAGTCCGGCCCGAACCAGGGTTGGTGCAATCCCTGAGCGTAATCGATATAGGCTAGAATCGGCCCGGCAGTAACCAGGCATCCGGTGACATTCTGGAAACTATCGTGGAAGCTCTTGTTCCACTTCTGCATCCATCCGAAGTCATTATAGAACTGGATGCTATTCACAATCCCTTTACTGAAAGGGATCTTATAACCGGCACTGATCGAATAGATATTCGCTTTGGCGGCGACTTCATAAGGTGCATTGAAAGCCGTCATGATAACCAGGTCGCGGTCTTCGCCCGGCTTATCTTTCGGATGCATGGCGTATGTCGATACCTGCGTCTTTACACTCAGACCCCGCCAATACAATTCATGATGGATGGCAAAAGCATAATGCGTACCGTTCTTTTCCGTATCGAGGTTGTAGAGCATTCCGAACTCCGCCGAAACACCCAGTTTTTGCTTTACCTCATCCCCCCAGTTATAAAAGACCTGGCCATTGAACTGGTTTACCTCTTTATTGCGACCCGCCACATCATAACTGTAACGATCGCCCGCTGTCTCCGAATCGGAACCGAACAATTCTTCTTCCGAATTCTTAAAGAATGCCAGGGCATATTCCCATTTATCTCCTGTGTACATATATTTGATACCCATATCCGAATCGTCTTCCAATCCCAGGTAATAGGCTATCTGGAAGAAATAATTATGTGCCCCGTAAGGTTGTATGCCAAAAGGAACGCGGGTCAGTCCGACCTGTAACTGCTGTTTCTCATTGAACTGATACCCGATCCATCCGGATTTAAGCATGGCACCGCCGGAAGCTTTCGCATAGAAACGGAAGTCGACGTCCAATAGGATCTTTTTCCAGGAACCGTTCACACCGAGCTTGAACAGGTCGTATCCAAAGTCGCCCCAACGCTTCTTCGATCCTTCTTTCCAGTCGGAATAGTTGTAATTAAAACGCAGGAATCCGTTAAATTTCAGACGGGGTAATTCTTTCCGGTTAACAACAGAGAGGGTATCAGCACGCAAAGTTTCGGCACGAGCTACGGTTAACGAAAAGAACAGGCAGGCCAATACGGCAAATGTCATTTGTTTCATATCTATAACTGAGTTGAGATGGGTTAAATATATATTATCAGATTATCACTCTTTTTATAGAACTCGCCAGGATGCAAAAAGTTTACGGCAAACCCTAAAAAGTGAAGAACGATTGCAAATTAATGCTTCTGTAAAAAAATACGCAATAAAACAGTCAACCTTTTAAATCCCGCTTTTGTTATTATAAGTAAATAGCGCAACATTGTTTAATCATTTTATCTATACGTACCATGGGGAGGAACACTTTCTGTAAAAAACTGACGGATGCACTCCTGGCATCTGTGATGGCTGCCACGGCCCTTTTCATAATCAATTACTACCTGAACATACCGACAGCAGAAGCCTCAACACCGGCCACCGGAAGCCTGCCGGACAAATCTTTTGTCGCATCTACCCTACCAAACAAACCTTTCCCGGCAGAAAAACAATACTGTCTGACCTGCCACCAGGGAATCGAACCGACCCGTCCGTTGCAATCGGCCATGATGGAACATATCCTGAAGAAAGGGACCGAAATGGGTGATCCCAACGGATGTGTAGTCTGCCACGGAGGGAATCCACATGAAACGATCAATAAGGATAAAGCTCACTCCGGTAAACCAGCCGGGAGCAAACTTGCCGGTTTTACCCCTGTGCCCGGGGCACTACAGGTAAACGATAATACCTGCGGCCTCTGCCACGGTGACCATACATACAATGTACACCTCTCCAACATGAACACCGATGCCGGCAAAATGAAAGCGATCATGTGGAGCTGGGGGATCGGTACGGAAAATCACGACCATCTTTATGCAGACCATCAGGTACAGGACACAGACGGTGCGGCTCCCCGCTTCGGCTCCGATACCTATAAAGCGTATATGCAGGAAATGACGAAGAACTTCCCCGGACAATTCCCTGAAAAGTTGAAACAAGTTCCGGAGATATCATTGGATCAGCTTGACAGTATGCCCGAACAGGCTGCCTATACTTACCTGAGAAATTGTAACGCCTGCCATCTGAGTAACAAGGGGATGCAGGACAGAGGGCATTTCCGTGGAATGGGCTGTGCTGCCTGCCACAACCTTTACAGCAATGAAGGATATTATGAAGGGAACGATCCTTCCATCGATAAAAAAGAGAAAGGTCACCTATTGGTACACTCCATGCAGGGGACTCGTAAATCACCGGTAACAGTAAACGGTAAACAGTTCACCGGCATACAGGTATCTACCTGCGCTGCCTGCCACTCCGCCGGACGCAGGATCGGGCATGCCTACCAGGGATTGATGGCTCTGGATCACGGCGACAACCGCGGGCCGTTCGATGAAAAGGGATTGCCGCAGGAAGCCAACGGCGGATATGTATTCAAGTATATCCGCGACGATGCTCACCATAAGATAGATAAGGACGGCAAGACTGTTACCGGTTTGTTATGCCAGGATTGCCATACCACCAACTCGATGCACGGCAACGGGAATATCGGAACTACCACGTTGGCAACCGTCGAAATAGAATGTGCTGACTGTCATGGTATCCCGGATAAATATCCCTGGGAGTTGCCGATCGGCTACGGGGATGAGTTCGGGAAGGTGCTCGATATGAAAAAGGCTCGTGGCCTGGCAGACCAGCCGATGGATGTCACCGTACAGTTTGCGACCGTTTATCCGAAAGAAGACGGTTACCTGTTATCTGCGCGGGGAAATGCCTTGGGTAATGTCGTAAAAAAAGGGAATAAAGTGATCGTCCATTCCGAAACGGGACTCGACTTTGAGGTTCCTGTGCTCAAACAAGCGGCGAAAGATGAAAGCTGGTCTGATCCTGTCAAGGCAAAAACGGCCATGGTTGCCGTCGGGAAACATATGGAGAAGCTGGAATGTTATGCCTGTCACTCTACCTGGGCGGCACAGTATTACGGTTACAAATATGTGATCGATTACACTCAAAACTCTATCGACTGGCTTACCTCGGCTGAAAAGGTAAATCCGGACGGGACATCTGCCGATCGGAACGGTCGGTATGTCATGCAACCCGGTGCTCCGACCTACGGAGATTACAGTCATATGCGCTGGGAGAATCCGCCGCTGGGCGTTAATGGCGAAGGCCGTGTAACTCCGTTGGTAGGGGTTATACAAACTGTCGGAACGGTGATCGGCCCCGACGGAAAGACAATCACCTGGAACCGGGTAGCCAAAACAGCCGAAGGATACGATGCAATGGAACTGGCTCCTCTGAATCCTCACACTACATCCAAGGCTTCCCGCGATTGTTCCGATTGTCATGGCAGTCAGGTCGCTATGGGTTATGGCATGGATGGAGGCATGTACGATGCTGAACCGCAAACGCCCCGTTATGCGGATGTGGTAACAGCCGACCAGGAGAATGTCAGTCATTTTACCCAAGCACAGATCAGCGCGATCAAAGACTTGCACGGTGACTTTATGCAATTACTTAACGCTGAAGGCAAACAGGTACAGACTATCGATACACACTGGCCCACTTCCATGCCGCTGACTACGGATCAACGCGACCGGCTGGCACGCGGAGGTACTTGCATGGCCTGTCATCAGGATATACCGGACGGTTCCATCCCGATGAAGATGTTGGGCAAAGTAGCCAAGGTTGCCAACCTGACATTCGCTCCGGCAGACGATCACGCTCATTTGCTTAGGGAGAATAATATCCTGATAGCCTGGATAAAAGTGATTGCTATTATATGCGGTATCCTTATTATACCGGTTATTGGCATCTGTTATGCCAAAAGGAAACCGATACTGGCTTGGGTACATAAAATAACGGAGGGCAAATAAAGCCTCTCGTCATCCGAACCTGTTCACCGGATAAGTGAATGTTTCTGTTCTTATCAGAAGAACTATTTATCTGTATTGATAATAGTGAACTATCCAAAACAGTAACCCAACAAAGCTGCACCTTGTTGGGTTACTGCACAAATCGGCTAAAAGTCGAAATAACTGTCTACTGTCACTTGTCAACTGTCAACTTCCTACTACCTACTATCTACTACCTACTACCTATTACCTACATATAGCTACCTTCACCCCCCTTTTCCCCCTCTGTTTTTACCTATAATCGGTGATTGATGCGCTTTTCTTTTCGCCCGACCTTTGCATCGGTTTTTATTAACAGTAAAAAGATTAAATACATTGAAAGCGATTGTAAGAGGATTGATAATAATGTTGACCTTTGTTTTTGTTGCCCTGACAGCAAAAGCACAGAAGGAAGCTATGATCTCGGGGAAAATATTATCTACGGAAAAAGAAATAGTTGATTTTGCAACAGTCTATCTCAAAGGCACAAGCTACGGCGGTACGACGAATAAAGAAGGTATCTACCATCTGAAAGCACCTGCAGGGAATTACACACTGGTAGTATCCGCCATCGGCTATACGACCGTAGAGAAAGCAGTCCGGCTGATCGACGGCGAACGCACGAAACAAAACCTGACCATCTCACCGCAGGTAGAAGAACTGGATGAAGTAGTCGTCGTTTCCAACGGGATAAGCCGTTTGAAACGTTCTGCCTTCAACGCCATCGCGGTAGACACCAAAGAACTCCAGAACTCCACCAAGAGCCTGAGCGATGCCCTTTCGAAAGCACCGGGGATGAAACTCCGTGAGTCGGGCGGTGTCGGATCGGATATGCAATTGATGCTGGACGGTTTCAGCGGAAAGCATGTGAAGGTGTTTATCGACGGCGTGCCGCAGGAAGGAGTCGGCAATTCGTTTGCGCTGAACAATATCCCCGTCAATTTTGCCGAACGCATCGAAGTCTACAAAGGCGTTGTACCCGTCGGCTTCGGGACGGATGCCATCGGCGGCGTGGTCAATATCGTGACGAATAAAAAGCGCCGTAACTGGTTCCTCGATGCCTCCTATTCCTACGGATCGTTCAATACCCATAAATCGTATGTCAACTTCGGGCAGACGCTGGATAACGGTTTCACCTACGAGATCAACGCTTTCCAGAACTATTCGGACAACGATTATTACGTGGATGCCCCGGTGAAGGATTTCGAAACCGGACGGCTCGATACGGAAAACAAAGAACGCGTGAAACGTTTCAACGACACCTACCACAATGAAGCCGTGATCGGAAAGGTCGGCTTCGTGAATAAGAACTGGGCGGACCGCCTGTTATTGGGCTTCACCTATTCGAACATGTACCAGGAGATACAGACCGGGGTACGCCAGAATACGGTCTACGGCGAGAAGCACCGGAAAGGCCATTCGCTGATGCCGTCGCTCGAATACAACAAACGCGACCTGTTGACCAAAGGGCTCGACCTGGTCTTCACCGCCAATTACAATAAGAACCTGACGACCAACATCGACACCTCCGCCTACGAATATAACTGGCGCGGCGAAAAGCACCTGATGAATTCGCGTGGCGAGCAGTCGTACCAGCATACACGGTCGGACAACAATAACTGGAATGGTACGGTAACGGTCAATTACCGTCTGGGCCGCGCCCATTCTTTCACTTTCAACAATGTACTGACCGCCTTCCGCCGTTCCAACACCTCGCTGTTGACCAACGAGGAACTGACGGATGCCATCGACAAACAGACGCGCAAGAACATTGCCGGTCTGTCGTATCGACTGATGCCGTCGGAGCACTGGAACCTCTCCGTCTTCGGCAAGCATTACAACCAGTATGTAGCAGGTCCGATGGCGACCGACAATACGAGTTCCGAATATGTCCGCACTTCCCGCAGCGTCAGCTCCCTGGGATACGGTGCGGCAGGAACTTACTTCGTCCTACCTGGATTGCAGGCGAAACTCTCCTACGAGAAAGCCTACCGCCTCCCCACCATCGAAGAGATGTTCGGTAACGAAGACCTCGAAGTGGGTGACATCGGCATCAAACCGGAGAAGAGCGACAACGTGAACCTGAATATCAGCTACAACAAGACACTCGGCAAGCACGGCGTTTACGTCGAAGGAGGTCTGATCTACCGTAACACCAACGATTATATCCAGCGTAACATCACCGACCTGAGTGGCGGTAAGCAGGCTGCGAGCTACATCAACTACGGTAAAGTGCTGACCAAAGGATACAACCTCTCCGCCCGTTATAGTTTCTCGAACTGGCTGAGCGTAGGAGGAAACTATACGCAAATGAACGTTCGCGACAACCAAAAAACGGCGATCGGCAGCAGCGCGGAAAACATCGCCTACAAAGAGCGTATGCCGAACCTGCCCTACCGTTTTGCCGACTCTGACGTGACGCTCTACTGGCGTAATCTCTGGAAGAAAGGCAATACATTGATCTTTACATACGACAATCAATATCTGCATAGTTTCACGTATTATTCCTCCATCATCGGATCGAATAAAGGTGAATATGTAGTCCCCAACCAGTTCTCTCACAATCTGACTTTGTCTTACAGCCTTCAGAACGGACGTTACAACATCTCTTTCGAGTGCCGCAACTTCACCGATGAGAAGCTATACGACAATTTCAGCTTGCAGAAAGCGGGACGGGCATTCTACGGAAAGTTCCGTATCTACTTAGGCAATTAATTTCCAAATAAATAGTATAAATCAAATAATAAAACAAACATGAAGAAGAATTTCTTTTTAACAGGCCTGTTCGCAACCGCGATGGCCGGACTGACACTTACAGCATGTGACGACGATCCGACTAACGGCGGAGGAAACGACGGCGGAGAAGAAGAAAACAATGCAGAATATGTAATCGCCGCCTCCGTTACGGCTTCCGGAAATACAACCAACGTATTGGTAACCTCCGAATCGCTGGACGAAGGCACAGTCACCACCAAAAATAACGGTGTCGTGAACGACGGTGCAACCTACTGGGTATTCTTTAAGAACCAATACCTCTACGCCCTTACTTACAACCAGGGCGAAGCCGGAGGCACCCGTTCTTACATCATGGAATCTCCGGGGGAATTAAAGAAACGTTCTGCCGAATTTGGTGTAAAGCGTTTCACCTCCTACGGTATCTACGATAAATACATCATGACTTCCTCTACCGGTGACGGCCCGACAGACTGGAATGACGAAAACGGTTACACCCCGAAAGTATTCCTGTTGTCTTACCTCGATCCCGCAGCAGAAACATTCACCACCAACGACACACAGAACAAAGCCTATTTGTCTGAAAACTTCCTGGGTAACGGTGAATATGTAACCCTGGCAGGTATCCTGGAACACAACAACAAGATTTACAGTGCCGCCATCCCGATGGGTCTGAGCCAGTACGGTACAAAAGACCAGGGCGGCAAATGGGTGAAAGCCGGCAACGAAGACCTGGTAAAGAAAGAATCGGGTGGTTCCAATAGTAGCGCATACAAGAAAGACGAATTGCAGTGGACACAATACCCGAACGAATGTTGGGTAGCCATCTTCGACGATGCCAACATGACCAGCAAGAAACTGATCAAGACTGATAAGATCAGCTATGCTGCCGGACGTATGAAGTCACAGTATTACCAAATGGTTTGGGCTGCCGACAACGGCGATGTCTACGTCTTCTCCCCGAGCTTTGCCAAGACGATGACCGACGCACGTCAGCAGACGACATTGCCAGCCGGTGTGGTACGTATCCCTGCCGGAAGCACTGACTTCGATGATTACTACTGCAACCTGGAAGCGATGAGCAACGGTAACTCTTTCGTCCGCACCTGGCATATCACAGGCGACTATTTCCTGTTGCTGATGTACGACAGACCATTCTCCACCGCCGGCTACGTAGCCAACCAGCTGGCTGTATTCAAAGCTGGCGACAAGAAGTTGACATACGTAACAGGTCTTCCTTCAACAGATACGATCAGCGGCTTCGGCGATGCTCCGTATGTTGAAAACGGTACTGCTTACGTAACAGTAACCTTCAACGAAGGTGGCGGAAACCCGGTTATCTACAAGATCGATCCGGCAACAGCCGCAGCAACAAAGGGTCTGACAATCGAAGCCACTCAGGTGAGCGGTGTCGGTAAACTGACAGTCGCTAAATAATAACGATTAAGATAAAAGATGATCCGTATTCACCTCTTTCTTATACTCCTCCTGCTCCCGTTAACCATGCGGAGCCAGGAGGATATTTGTATAGGAAAGAAACATAGCCTTTACTCCACGGTCTTACAGGAAGAGCGAAACTACTGGATACACCTGCCCGACAGCTACGGACGGGATACAACGCAGCATTACCAGGTGATCTACCTGCTCGACGGGGATGCATTCTTCCATTCGGTAGTCGGCATCAGCCGGACATTCACCACAGTCAAAGGCAGGCATCTTCCTCCGAGTATCATCGTCGGCGTACTGAACGTCGACCGTACACGCGACCTGACACCTACCGCTTCGGCAGCAGGCAGGGACGGAAAGATCGCTCCTAATGCCGTCCCCCAGGGTGGCGGAAGCGAACCCTTCAGCCGCTTTCTGACGGAAGAGCTTCGCAGTGTAATAGACAACACGTATCGCACCAACGGCAAGAATATGTTGATAGGCCATTCCTATTCCGGATTGTTTACCCTCAACACATTCCTCCATCATACCGACCTGTTCGACACCTATCTGGCTGTCGATCCGAGCCTGTGGTGGGATCGGGGCAAGCTGTCGGAAGAAGCCGCCTCGCTGATTGCAGGAAAGGACTTCACAGGGAAAAGCCTGTATATCGGTGTCGCTTCCAAGAAACGTACCGACCGGGTGGACATCCACCTCAACAAAGTAAATCACCTCCTGAAAGAGGTCTTGCCGCAGGCCAGAAACCTGCGTTTCTTTAGTAAATCATTCCCCGAAGAGAACCACGGAACAGTCGCTATTCCGGGAATATACGACGGGATCAAACAACTATATGGTAAATGAGAAAGTTATTTGCAAAGATACATTTATGGTTATCGATACCCTTTGGTATCATCATCGCGATTGTCTGCCTGACAGGTGCGATATTGGTATTTGAAACGGAGATACAGGAAGTGTGCCATCCTTCCCGCTATTTCGTCAAAGAGGTAAAAGGAGAACCGCTTACACCTGCCGCCCTGCTCAGTTCGGCACGCCAACAATTACCTGATTCCATCCAAATAAACGGTATCCGTGTTTCACAGGACCCCAAGCGTACCTGGCAAGTGGTATTGCCGGGCAAAAAAGCAGCCGCTTTCATCAATCCCTATACCGCAGAGATCACCGGCATCGACGACGGACAAGGTTTCTTTATGCAAATGATGCGCCTGCACCGCTGGCTGCTCGACTCCTACAAACGCGACGGCAGCTTCTCGTTAGGCAAAGCCGTTGTAGGCTACGCGACACTGGTAATGACCATCATCCTGATAAGTGGCGTGGTGATCTGGTATCCCCGTAATAAGAAAGCCCTGAAGAACCGCCTGAAGATAAAAACCAAATCCGGCTGGTATCGTTTCTTCTACGACCTGCATGTCTCGGGTGGTTTCTACGCCACTCTGCTCCTGCTCGTCCTGACACTGACCGGCTTAACCTGGTCTTTCGGCTGGTACCGTGATGCTTTCTATACCGTCTTCGGTGTCGAAACTACCCAACCACAGGCACATGTTCCCGCGCCGTCCGATTCCAAAGGGAAGTCTAAAGAAAGAGGTAAAGGCGGACACTCCCCGGAAAGAGAAAAGAGCAATCGTGCAGAAGCCGATTATACCCAATGGGCTACGGTCTTAGCCGACCTGCAAAGTCGTTATCCGAAATATAACTCCATCACCATCCAGGACGGTTCTGCCACCGTATCTGCCGCCCAATACGGCAATACCCGAGGAAGCGACCGTTATACTTTCGATCCGGCAAACGGAGAAATCACGGATGTGCAACTATACAAAGACCTTCCCAAGTCCGGAAAGATCAGGGGATGGATCTATTCCGTACACGTTGGTTCATGGGGCGGTATGACTACCCGTATACTGTCTTGCCTCGTCTCCTTCCTCGGAGCGGTATTCGCCCTGACCGGTTATTATTTCTGGATCAAGAAGAAGCTCCGGAAGAAAAAGTAACCTGTTGCAGGACGATTATTCGCGAATCAATCCTACATTTGTATATTAATACATTGATTTGATGAAAGTTTATTCGCTGATTGTCCTGTGTTGTTTATTACCCATGCATCTGTTTGCCCAGCTATTGACAGGCAAGATTACAGATGTGTCGGGAGAAGCGATCCCCAATGCCACTTTATACATTCGTGAAGTAGCATTGGGGATTACTGCCGATGACAACGGCGAATTCCAGGCTTCCCTGAAGAAAGGTTCCTACACCTGCGACTTCAGTTCTTTAGGATATGAGCGGAAGACCCTCCCGCTGACAATCGACAAAGCAGAAACGCACCTCGCCGTAGCCATGGAAAAGAAAGTCTACGCCCTGAAAGAGGTCATTATCTCCGCCAACCGCGAAGACCCGGCTTATGCCATCATGCGGAAAGCGATCGGCATGGCTCCTTTTTATCTCCACCAGATAGAGAAATACGAATCGTCCATCTACGTAAAAGGAAGTGTAAAGGTTGAAAAGATCCCCCGGCTCATGACTTTCGGTTCAAACGGCAAAAAGCTGAAGAACCTCACCAACAAGCTCTTCTTAATAGAGTCGCAGAACGAAATCAGCTTCACTTCCCCCAACCGGTATGAACAGAAAGTGCTTGCCTTCTCTTCCACCCTTCCCGCCGATATCGATGCCGGACAGGTCATGTCTGTCATGACAGACAACATATACGATCCGAACGCTTTCGGCAGGATCTCCCCTTTAGCCCCGGGAGCCTTCTCATACTACAAGTTCGCATTGGAAGGTATCAGCATGGAAGGAGAACACATGATTAACAAAATACGTGTACAACCTAAAAAGAATAACCCTAAGCTGGTCAGCGGTTGGTTATATATCATCGAAAACAGCTGGAACGTGCAGAGTGCCGATTTAAGTGCCACCGAACTAGGTGTCACTATCCGTTTCACTGCCACCTATAACGAAGTGATACCTTCCGCCTTTCTCCCCACCGCCTACGACATCGATATGAAAGTAGATGCCATGGGAGTAAAAGCTACCGGCAAATATTATTCCTCCGTCCAATACAAAACCGTCGAACTCAGCGGAACAACCCAAGCCGCCAGCCCCAAATCACAGAAACAACTGAATACTTTAGCCGCCAAAGAAGAACTCAGCAACCGGGAAGCCTACAAAATGGCGAAGCTGATGAAAGAGACGACCGAACCGGAAGAAACAAAGAAAGAACGGGAGTCGCTCGAAATCAATCCGGGCAATGCAAACATCAAAGTGACAGTCGACACCCTGGCAGGAACCCGCGATTCCATCTATTGGGAAACGATCCGCAAGCAGCCGCTGAAGAAAGATGAAATCGTAAGCTATCAGGTCAGAGACAGCCTGAAAACAAAAATGGAAACCCTACGGAGCAAGGACTCTTTACAGAACCGCACTCCCGCCTATTGGATCGGCAAACTACTCACCGGCGAAAGTTTCCCATTGAACAAGAAGGTACAGTTCGGATATAGCGGATTGCTCAAGGCATGCCCGCAATATAATTTCGTCGATGGTTTCTGGTTGGGGCAACAATTCACGTTGCGCACCAGCTTTACGGAAAGCAGAGTATTAACCGTCTCCCCTTCCCTCTATTACACCACAGCGGGAAAGAGCATAAACTGGCAGATCGACGGAAGTTACCAGTACGCTCCTATGCGCCGGGGCAACGTATCCCTCTCCGGAGGACAGACTACAGCCGATTACAACGGGGAAAGCGGAACACTCCTGGCGATCAATTCCATTGCATCCCTATTCTTCGGTGAGAATCCGGTGAAGTTCTACAAAAAGAAATTCGTTGCCCTTTCCAATACCGTCGAGTTGGCTAACGGCCTGCCATTGACCACCGGTATCAGTTACGAGAAACGCAACGCATTACACAATCGCCAATCCTATAACTTCTTCGGGAATACCCCTTCCTCCAATTTACCCAACGGCCAATTAATGCCTATGCCGGATAATTCAGCGATAAAAGTAAAAATCCGGCTGACTTATACGCCTCAATACCACTATTGGAAACACCGGGGGAAGAAGATGTATATCTATTCCGACTATCCGACTTTCTCCATACAATATGAAGCCGGAATATCCACAGGCTCCAAAGAGTCCGCCTCCTTCAACAAACTGGAAGGCAATATCAGCCAGACAATAAAGATAAGTGAGTTCGACAGGATCGGTTATACTGTTAACGGTGGAAAGTTCCTTTCCAACAAACGGGTCTATTTCCCGGACTTCAAACATTTCAATACCAACGAACTGTTCATTACCGGAAGCTCGCTGGATAACAGCTTCTGTTTGTTCGACAATTATATTTACTCTACCGACAAGCAATGGTTACAGGCTCATTTGAACTACACGTCCGATTATTTGCTGTTCAAGCGGTTACCTTTCCTGCAAAAGTATATGTTCAATGAAGCGCTCCATGCCCGTACGCTTTGGATACCCGGTAAAAGTTATTCCGAGTTCGGGTATTCTGTCGGATTCAGCAATATTGCACGGATCGGTGTCTTTGTCGGCCTGGAGAAAGGAAAGTACGATGCCGTCGGCTTCACGATCAGTCTGCCGGTACTAAAATCGATGGGCATAAAATAAAGTCTCTATGCCTTTAACCGGTATTCCGAAGGAGCAATATTATACTTCCGTTTAAACGCCGTACAGAAATGTCCCTGGTAGTCATACCCGACCAGGCTGGCAACCTCGGCTATCGTCTTATTGGTATCCAACAGATAATGAACCGCCATATTCATGCGGTAATCGAACAAATAATTAAATACAGTCGTTTGGAACGCCTGCTTGAAACCGGCTTTCAACGTACACTCGTTCGTCCCGACGCGCAAAGCCAGATCACGCAATGACGGCGGGTTCAGATACTCGGTGCAGATAATATCCCGCGCCTGGTAAATCTTATCCCGGTCAGATACAGATACCGGTTTCTCTCTCGTCTCTTCCTTCCCTTCCGTCTCCCGTATAAAGAGCGACAAGCATTCGACCACCTTCGCCTCCAGGTACATCGGCGAAGCATTTCCCATCATCCGCGACAACTCGATATCGTTCAATGCCGTGTCCAGCGTTATAGGGATCGGGATATTCTCGGGAGCCATAAAGAAAGTCTCCCCGCTGTCGAGCCGCAGGTAAGCCTTCTCGAAATATTCAGGATAACGCTCCGACAGATGGCGGAAGAAATCGGGCGACACCAATACATTCGTCATACCGAAAGTCTCCCCTTTGCTGAATTGATTATGCTCTTCCTTGATACCCGAACTGACCATGATATTCGTATGCCCTTCCGCCCAGACCCGCCTGTCCCGCGTATCCGATAGAAAGCATTCAACCTTCCCCTGATGGACAAAAGAAAGACCCATAAAAGAGCAATCCGTATTCCGGGAGCGCAGGCAACAATCTTCCTTACAATAGATTTGGTATTTCGCGACATTGAAATCCCTGCATTTAAACTCGGAGATCGTATAGGTAAGCAACTCGTTCCCCATATTCCAGCTGCTCTCTTCCAGTCTGCCGGAGCCATTGGTGGAAAAGTAACTTATATCCGGCATTTCCAGGGCGATCGTGTCTCTTCCGCGAGATGAAAGTTCGATGTGTATCATTTTTTCCGTCAGATTAAAATGCAATTCCTTCTTGCGTAAATAATTCGATAGCAAATATCCCACCTTTGTATCAGATAATCAATCCCTAAAAGTAGGTATATTATGAATAAAATAAAACCCGGGATAAAGGACAACGTTGCAGAAACCTTATTCATCCCCTTACTTTCACGCGCCTATGAAAGCCGCCGGAAAGATGCGATATTAAAAGACCCGATGGCTTGCGAACTGGTTGAGAAAATAGACTACGACTTCGCCAAGTTCGGAAAGATTTCAATGAGTACAGCCGGTACTGCCATCCGTCTGCGCCGTTACGACCGGCTCGTTAGTTGGTTTATCGACCGAACGGTAGCTGAAGACCCGGTAGTGGTGCAGATTGGCTGCGGCCTCGACAGCCGTTTCCAACGCGTCGCCAACCACGACCAGGCAACCTTCTACGAACTCGACTTGCCCGAAGTGATCGAACTCCGTGAGAAGCTATTCCCCGCCTCGACAAATGATATCAACATCAAAGGCTCCATGCTCGAAATAGACTGGATGGATGCATTGAAGCAAAAGCATCCCCATAGCCGCTTCCTCTTCCTAGCCGAAGGCGTGATGATGTATTTCACCGAAGAGCAGGTCAGGTCGGTTATCCAAAACCTGGCTGGACGTTTCCCCGGTTGCGAGATCTATTTCGACTTCGTCAGCAAATGGGCGGCACGCAACTCCGATAAACACGAGTCAGTGAAACGTACGAAAGCCCGTTTCCATTTCGGGCTGAACGATCCGCACACTGTCGAACAATGGGTTCCGGGACTGAAACTGATCGAGCAGTTTTATTTCGTTAGCGAAGAGAAAAAACGCTGGGGGCTGCCCGGACTGATCATGTGGCTGATCCCCGCCCTCCATAAATCGTTCGGGATCGTAGGCTATAAAGCCAAATAAAGAAAAAACAATATGAAAGAGCAAAAGAAAAAAGGGTTATCGCGCCTGTTTGAGATCGCGGGCGAAAAGAAAGGACTATTGATCCTGGCTGGTTTCCTGTCGGCGTTAAGTGCCTGCTGTATGCTGGTTCCTTATCTGTCGGTTTACCAGGTACTGGATGAATTATTGAAAAATGCCGGGAACGTAACGGCTTCGGATAGCGGATACATGATCCACTGGGCATGGATCGCCTTTATCGGACTGGCAGCCGCCCTATTGTTACTCTACGGCGGACTGATGGCTTCGCATGTGGCAGCGTTCCGCATCCTCTACGGTTTGCGTGTCAGGCTATCGGAACATATCGGACGGCTGCCGTTGGGTTATCTGAACAGCACGTCGACCGGAGCGATCAAGAAAGCACTGGAGCAGAATGTGGAAAAGATAGAGAACTTTGTGGCGCATACCATCCCCGACCTGGTGAATGCGGCAACGACCGTTATCATTATGTTTGTCATCTTCTTCAGCCTGAACGGTTGGATGGCGGCAGTCTGCCTGCTGGCGATCGTGATCGGTATATCCGTCCAGTTCTCCATGATGTTCGGTAAGAAAGCGCAGGAGTTCTTCAAAATGTATTTCGATACATCGGAGCAGATGAGTGCCTCAGCCGTCCAGTATGTAAGGGGGATGCCCGTTGTGAAGATATTCGGGCAGACGGTGGAGTCGTTCCGCCAGTTCAGCAAATCGATCTACCGGTTTAAGGAATATGCACTGAATGTCTGCGATGCTTATCAACCAGGGATGGTGACGTTCATCGTACTATTGAACTCGATCGTTACCTTTATTATTCCCGTCGGCTTGTTACTATTGGACGGCCAGCCGGGAAATATCGCACTGGCAGCCGTCTATCTCTTCTTTATTGTATTAGGGCCGGGCGTTGCCTCCCCTTTTTATAGACTGACATTCCTGGCTTCGAACACGCGGGAGATAGACGAAGGTGTCAGCCGTATCGACGCTATCTTTGCCGAGAAGCCCGTACCGGAACCCGCCAACCCTCAACAGCCGAAGGGGCATGACATCTGTTTCGAAAACGTCAGCTTCTCCTACGAAAACACCCGGGAGAAGACCCGCACAGAAGCACTGAAACATATCAACTTCACCGCCCGTGCCGGTGAGATAACCGCCCTGGTCGGTCCTTCCGGCTCCGGCAAATCCACCATAGCCAACCTGATCCCCCGTTTCTGGGATGTTACCGAAGGGACGATCAGGATCGGCGGTGCAGATATCCGGAATATTCCTTCCGAACAGTTGTTGGATCAGGTCTCTTTCGTTTTCCAGGATACCTTCCTCTTCTTCGATACCTTGTACGAGAATATCCGTGTCGGTAAACCCGATGCCACCGAGGAACAGGTGATCGCCGCCGCCCGTGCTGCCCAGTGCGACGATTTCATCCGCCGGCTGCCGCAAGGGTATCAGACGCTGATCGGTGAAGGCGGCGTTTATCTCTCCGGGGGAGAAGCGCAACGGGTAGCCGTGGCACGTGCCATCCTGAAAAACTCCCCGATCCTGGTACTGGACGAAGCTACCGCATTTGCCGATCCGGAAAATGAATACAAGATGCAGCTCGCCATCCAGGAACTGATCAGGGAAAAGACAGTCATCATCATCGCTCACCGCCTGTCGTCGATCATTTCGGCGAACCAGATCATTGTTTTAAAAGAGGGAGAGATCGCCCAGCAAGGCATCCACAGCGAACTTTCGGTAAACGACGGACTCTATAAACAGATGTGGGATGCCTATACCGACGCTTTTCAATGGACATTAAAGAAATAAGGAGACAACAAGAATGAATGCACTTCAAAATATAACGATCGGCCATACCGAACGTCTCAGGAAACCGGTCGGATTCACCATCCTCGCCAACCTGGTCAATATCGTTCCTTTCATGCTTTCGATAGAGGCTGTGAACATCATCTTTAAAGCCTTCGACGGCAGTGGCAGCGGACTCGACACGACCCGCCTGTGGGTTATCTTCGGCATCCTTGTAGCTTATATGCTGGTGATGGCCGTTGCCGAACGCCAGTCGTACCGCCACAATTTCCGCGGTGCTTACGAAATGAGTGCCGACGGCCGGATACGGCTGGCAGAACATCTGCGCCGCTTGCCCTTAGGCTCCCTCTTCCGGCACGATCCGGGCGACCTTGCCAGCATGATGATCAGTGACTTTACATTGGCGGAGACCGGTATCTCCCACCATCTTCCCCAATTGATGGGTGCGTTGGTAATGCCCATACTCGCTTTCTTCGGGTTGCTGTGGATCGACTGGCGGATGTCGGTAGCCATGTTCATCGCCCTTCCGTTGGCGATCCTGGTTCTGACGGGAAGTACCCGGATACAATATAGCCTGAGCCGGAAACAGATCGAAGCCAAAGTGAATGCGGGTAGCCGCCTGGAAGAATACCTGCAAGGTATCCGCGTCATAAAAGCGTATAACCTGCTGGGTGGTAAATTCGAACGCCTGCAAAAAGCGTTTGCCGACCTGCGCCGGGCGAGTCTACGCCTGGAAGCGCTGATGGGACCGTTCATCCTGCTGTCTATCACCCTGGTGCGTGCCGGACTGACCTTGATGATCCTTTGCGGTGCCTATCTGTTGGTAGGCGGCCAACCCGACCTGCTTACTTTCGTCATGTTCCTGATCGTCGGCTCCCGCGTCTTCGACCCGCTGACCTCGGCGCTGACCAACTTCGCGGAGTTCCGCTATTTCTCCATCGCCGGAGGCCGTATCCTCAACCTGATGCGCGAACCGGAAATGGCAGGAAAAAAGGAAAGCCCGGAACATGGGGATATCACTTTCGAAAAGGTATCGTTCGGTTACGGTGAGAAAGAGATATTGCATGATGTATCGCTCACGTTGAAACAAGGTTCGCTGACCGCATTGGTCGGTCCGTCGGGAAGCGGCAAGAGCACACTGATGAAGTTATGCGCCCGTTTCTACGATCCGCAGAAAGGGAAAGTCTTGTTGAACGGGCAGGATATGAAAGAGTTGGAACCCGAGTCGCTGATGAAGCATATATCGATGGTCTTCCAGGATGTCTATCTGTTCCAGGACACGATCAAGAACAATATCCGTTTCGGTAAAAGCAATGCAACCGATGCCGAGATAGAAGCCGCTGCCCGCAAAGCCTGCTGCCACGATTTCATCATGCGTCTGCCGGGTGGTTACGATACGATGGTTGGCGAAGGTGGTTGCACACTGTCTGGTGGTGAAAAGCAACGCCTCTCCATCGCCCGCGCCATACTGAAAGAGGCTCCGGTCGTCCTGTTGGATGAAGCCACCGCCTCTCTCGATCCCGAAAACGAAGTGGAAGTACAGAAAGCCATCAACACCCTGATCGAAGGCCGCACAGTCATCGTCATCGCCCACCGCCTAAAGACAATCCGCAACGCCGACAAGATCATCGTACTGGAAGACGGCCATATCGCCGAACAAGGGACACATGACGAACTGCTTCGCAATCAGGGATTATATCATAAACTATGGTCGATACAGGAGAAGACGATCGGGTGGAAACTGTGATTATTTTCTGATATAAGCTTCTATAACATCAATAAACTCTACAGCTTGTGGGTACAGGTCGTCGATATCCACAACTGTATAGTTTATAACACAATGCCTTCCTTCATTACGTTATAATAGAAAAGAGAACGATTCTTTATCTCTTCCCATTTCTTCCGACTGACTACCATTGGATTAATCATCACCCCTGTATCTATCTCAACATCATAAAGCGGATAGGTTATTTCCCGTTCTTCCTTTGGAGTAAGTTTATCTTTATCAACGAGAATAAGCAAGTCAATATCGCTATCCGGTCGTGCATCTCCACGAGCCTGGCTCCCGTACAGTATAGCTGTAGAAGTCGGGGCTATACGGTGTACTATTTCCCGCAAAGTCTTTACTATTTCATTTCGTGTCATAACGGGATTCTTTTATGGGTTTATATTTGCAAATGTATACAAATAATCCGTTTACTACATTTTTTTGCCTAAGTTTGTTAGCGTATTTTTTCAAGAGATAGGACAGTAGGATGGAAATTGTAACTACTTCATATTTCTGATTTTATCAAACATAGTCCATAGTGAACTACGTTAATAATGGCTACAAATGTAGCAAAACCTTACAAACAGACATAACGTTATATATTATTTTTCATGGCTTGTTGCAAAATAGCATCAAGCCATGACTCTTTTCGGTCTAAATACAAAACTTCATTTGGTACCACCAAGGGATTTCTTCAATTCTCTTTCTAAGGGAGATATTGGTGATTTACGACTAAAAACAGGGGTATCCGCAGAAATAAAAGCTTTGATTTTTATAGGTATAACATAGTTCACTATGAACTAATTAAATCTGTATTAATCATGGCAACAACTGATCCCAAGATGCGTAGCATCACTGGCAATTTGGTAGCAAACATGCTGACAGAGCGTGAAGATGACTTCACATTCAATGTCACATACGTCGCCAACCGCACAATCGACGATTTGTGCAACATCGCTGCAAAAGGCAAAAGTAAGTTCTCCGCTTCCGAATTAAGAAGCGCTTACAACGATCTGATGGAAGTTGCGAAGGAAGAATTATACTCTGCTTCTACCGTAGAGTTCGGCTTCGCAAATAACTCTCTGGGAGTGGATGGTCCCTTCATCGGTCCCAAAGCGAAATTCGATCCGGAAAAGAACAATGTGACCCTTCGCTGTTCTCCCCGTGTCGAATTCAGGAAAGACCTTAAAGCCATCAGCGTAATCGTCGGTGAAGTGACAGAAGGTCTCCCTACCATCACCAAAGTAACCGACGTATTCACAGGCGAGGTAAACACAAAACTCACTCCGGGCAATACACTCAACGGCGAAGGTAAACGTATAAAGATCGTCGGAGCCGAAGGCAGTCCCGTCGGTTTCTTCTTCATCAAAGCAGCAGACGACACCGAAACAGCCGTCCCAATGACTTCCGTTTCACGCAACGATCCTTCTTTCTTCTCTTTTATCATTCCTACATTGGCCGACGGCACCTATTATCTGGAAGTCGCCACCCAATACGGAGGTAATCGCACAGTACTATTAAAAGAGGTTCGTCGCAATCGTTTCCCTTACCTGCTGACGGTAGGTGCCGGAAGCGATGATGATGACGATCGCCCCGTAATTGAATAAACTTTCTTGCGCAGTCGTTGCGCATTACCGTGCGCGATAGCTGCGCAAGGGTATGCGCGACCGATGCGCACCCTCGTGCGCAAAGCCTGCGCACATACATGTTCGACAAACAAAAATAAAGCAATATGAAAACAAGAATTACATTGATTACAAGCAGACTACTATACCTGCTTGCTTTTTTAACCATTTCCCATATAACGATAGCACAGGTAGACGTATGGGATGGACACACCGTTGCAGAACCTACCGGATGGGCAACAGGAAATACTACTGTCAACATCAGTTCGGCAGCAGAACTGGCTTGGGTGGCACAAATGGTCAACAACAGCGAACAAACCGGAACTACACCCAGCGATAAATGGTTTAAAGGCTGTACACTGACTCTTACGACCGATATTGATTTGGCAGGACACGAATGGACTCCGATCGGAATTGGTTCTGTGAGTGGTTATACTAGTTATATGGAAAAAAACTTTTTTGGTTCCTTCAATGGACAAAACCACATTGTATCGAATTTGAAAATAACGGGCGAATATCGATTTGCCGGTTTATTTGGCATTATAGGAGATCCGGGGTTTCCTTCCGGAAAAGAAACTGTCAAAGATTTACATGTCCGAAATGCCGATCTACAGATAACAAAACCCGAGGTATCAGATGAATATTATGAGTGGGGCGCCGGAACACTGGTTGGTTTGCAGTGTGGAACAATAGAAAGATGCAGTGCCACCGGAAAAATTGTAGGAGGAGATAATGGCTATTTCGGAGGATTAGTCGGAATGAATTACGGGGGGTATGGTACCTGTTCCATTATTTCAAACAGTTATGCATCTGTAGATGTGACAGGGGGAAATGGGAGTATTATTTCTAGTACTTATCCCTGTTACATAGGAGGATTTGTAGGAAATAACGGAACTACCTCAGGTGGTCACCCGATCATCTATAACTGTTATTCAACCGGTAATGTAAAAGGGGGAGATGATGCCTATATCGGAGGATTTATCGGACGTTGCGGTGGTTCAGACTATATTGAAGCAAACGATGTACATTCCTGCTATTCATTAGGAACTGTGGAAGGTGGTTCTAATTCCCACATAGGAGGATTTGCCGGTAATGCCGTTCCACGCTCTCCGTTGCTTAATTGTTATTGGAATAAAGATGCCTATACAAATGGAACCGGCAACGACGCCGAAAGGACAAGTGAAAATCTTTTAGCTCTCCCTCTCTCTTCTATGAAAAGCAGATTTCTAACCCAGATCATGAATGAAGGAGCTTTCAACTATTCGGGAAAAGCTGCTTCAAAAGTGACAAGATATGCCTGGGAACTGGCTCCCGGCAACGACTATCCGACATTGACTTCAACCCCGCTTGCCGCCGCACCGGGTACATCAGAAAGCGATCCCTTCCTAATAGCCAATTCAAGTGAATTGGAGTTTTTCGCAACCAGGGTAAATGCCGGAAACGATTTTGACGGCAAATATGTCAAACTAACTGCCGACATCGACCTGGAAAGTAAAGAATGGACAGCTATAGGAACAGGAAACGACCTTGACCTCAATCATTTAAAGCCTTTCAAAGGTACATTCGATGGAAATGGCTTTCAGATTCGAAATCTATATTTCGCTCGAACAGTCGGAGATGAAGAATTTGTTTATGCCGGTGTATTCGGTCGCGTAGAAGACGGAGCCATCCGAAATCTGGGAGTCGTAATTTCTGAAAAGGGATTAACCATAAGAAACATCAATTGTAGTGAAACACTAGGTCAATGCCTGGCGGGAGGTGTTGTTGCTTACTGCCTAAATTCCACCATAGAAAACTGCTATACCACAGGAGGTACTATAACAACTTCAGCATTACACTACGCCATATCCAGCGCTGGAGGTTTAGTCGCGTATGCAATTGATGCAACGATTAGAAATTGTTATTCGACAGTAGATATAAATAGTGGAAGCGATCCAATTAATGACCACCCAGCCGAAGCCTTTTCAGGAGGAATAGTCGGAAATATTTATAGTAATGATGCATCTACAACTATCAGTAATTGTTTTTCATCCGGAATGTTTAGTGCAAAAAACGGTTATTATACAGGAGGAGCCGGAGGTATCGTAGGTAATTCTTCTTCTTCATCGGCTGAAAAGACTTCATATATATCCAATTGTCTTGCTCTGAATTATAAACTGATTACACGGAATGGTAATGCTCAGCATACCGCAGGAAGAATACTCGGTTACAAAAGTACATCTGAATTTGCAGTTCCTCCTACTCTTTCAGGTAATCATGCCTATGATAACATCATTTGGGAGAATCTATCAGACGGCACATCAGACCCTATCTCAGATGTCGATGCGACGGATAAAAATGGTGCCGACTGGGATTGGAGAAACAGCGATCAGATACCCGCCGGCATATTCGATAACACAGCTATTTGGAAAAGCGGGACATTACCCATAATGCCCAAACTCTATACAACCGATGGTCGCCTAATGGCCAACCAGCCGGATGTGTCGATCCCTTATCCGCTGGAATTTACAACAACCACAAATGGTTCTGTACAGGAAAAGTATCGCAAGACGTATGCAGGTAAAGACACACGAGTAGAACTAATCATCACCCCGGAAACAGGCTTCGGATTGAAAAGTCTGACTTACCAACCGGAAGGAGAAGATGCTACTGCTATAGCAGAAAGTGACGGACACTATTACTTTACGATGCCGGGAAAAAAAGTAACAATTGCAGCCATATTTAGTGCCATATCATCCATAACGATAGCAAACGTTACAAATGGCGCCATCAGTATAGAAGGAGATAAAACAGAGGCGATAGAATATGAGAAAGTCATCTTCACAGTTACACCGGACAACGGTTACAAACTTGATGGAGAACCGACCGTTACGACAACCGGAAGTGGAAATGTAACGGTCAACAGCGAAGGCAACAACAAGTATTCTTTTGACATGCCAGCCGAAGCGGTTACAATTGCTGCCACATTCAGCAAAAACAACCCCGATCCGCAGCCACCTGTCGATCCCGACCCTGTACCACCGGTTTACTACACAGTCACTTTGCCACTCGTAGAAGGTGCCATCACCGACCCTGTTGCCGGAGAATACGATGTGGAAGCATGGAGTAACTTCCGTTTCTATCTCACGCTCGATAAGGAATACGACCAATCGGAACCCGTCATAACGACCGACCGCGGTGAAACCATCACGCCGCGCAGTAGCGACGGAGCTTATATCGTCAAATATGTCCGCAACGATGTGGAGATATTTATCGACGGCATCGTAAAGAACCCCGATCCCGTATCCAACGAAACGATAGCTACAGATGCCGTCAAGGTATGGGCAGCCAAAGGTTACCTGCATATCAGCAGCCCGACAACACAAACAGTACAGGTCTACAACCTGACAGGCTCACTGGTTAAACAGGCAGACATTCCTGTAGGCAATACCCGATGGGCATTACCGGCAAGTATCTATATCGTACAGATCGGTTCCGCACGATACAAAGTAATCTTATAAGAAAACCGATATGACGAAAACAGAATTGGTACAAAGAATTGCCGAAGATACCGGACAAAAAGCGACACAGGTAAAAAGAACTGTCGAAGCATTACTCGGTATCGTCTCCGATACGCTGAACGAAGGCTCTGAAATCCGCTTTCATAACTTCGGGGCACTACACCCCTGGATACAGATTGAACGTATGGCACGCAACCCCAAGACAGGTGTTGCAGTCAAGATCCCTCGTCGCGTATCAGTGAAATTCCGGCCCGGAACAAAACTGTTGAAGGTTCTGAACAAATAGGATACCGACAATCACGGCCCCAGTCAGAAACCGAACCCGCCGTGATCGTCTTCCTCTTTTTCCTGTTCTTTGCCCGTTAAATAGATGAAATCGTTCCCGCTCTGAATAATATCGGAGGCGGGAACTTTTTCTTTTAGCTTCTCCACCTCTTTTGCTTCCTTCACACAGACCCAGGCGCGATAGCTTTTCGAGGGCTTATCGGCTATAAACCAGACACCGGTATAGGAAATACCTTCCAGATAATGCATCAGCGAAGTACTGACGCCGGATATGCCTATCGGTCCGCGCAGGAATTTCAGTTTGCCGGAATAAGGGGATATCTCTTGCAACAGCGCCGGTATCGTCGGGTTACCTTTCCCGTCCATCGGAAGATACTGCCGGATCAACTCGTCCACCTTGCTCTTTGCCGCAGCCGAGCCGGAAGGGAACACCACCGATACGTATTTATCGCCAGCCACAGCCTGCAACTGGTAAGGCGACAGGCAATCGATGCAATCTAGCGTATCCGCCCGCTGGCAGCGGAACACATGGAGCGAATAAATACCGAAAGCATCCTCGGGTGTCGGCATCTCATAGATCTCGATCGTATATTCCTGCCCCTCGTAAACGACATCGCGGGCTGTCAGCTTACTGACACCGTATTCGAGGAACTGCTCCGCTCCTCCATTCATAAAACCGTAGAGTCCCGAGCCTGTAAACACCCGTTCCCTTTTCACTTCAACCTCCTGTGCAACCAAAAAGGCGGGAATCAACAGCTGGAAACCTGCCCATTGTATAAAATGTTTCATGCCTGCAACGTTGTTTCTATCAGTTCGATTTTATCCTTATCGGCCACACCGAGTTGAAACTCCTGCGCCATATCCATAAAGGTACGTGCTCTGGCTTTCTCTTCTTCCTGCAGCCCCTCTTCGATACGTTTGGCAATCACTATATCGTAACTGATACGGTCGACTGCCACCGCGTCGCTTCCCGCCAGGATGGTATTATAATGGCAGATAAATTGCGGATTGGCAGCCGGTCCGCCGTCAAAGCAACCGATCATTCCATCGACAATATTCAACACCACCTTATCCCGTAACGGAGGGAACGCACAAACCGAAGCACAGGTATCATGCCACATCGGGCCGTGTAACCGGGCTGTATTCGTAATAGAACCGAAAGCCAGGTTCTTCATGCAGCAGGTGATCGTCGTTCCGGCATTCTTCAAAACGGGGACGTTGATAATCTTCGTCACCATCTCCGTACATATCTTCGTGAAATAAGAGTTCTTTCCGCCATTGATCATGAAAGGCATGGTGTAAGCGTCATATTCTCCTTCGATGTCGACAGAAAAGTACTGCTCCTTATCGATCCGCTCTTCGCCGTAGAACTTACCTTCGGCATTAATGTAACTGCCGTTCTCATCGGGGTATTCCGTACCGATGATCTTTATATCCGGATAGTTCTCAGCGGTAAAACCCGACTCTTTCAAATCCGCTTCACGCCGGTCCCAGATAATAATATTCTTTCGGGGAATGCCGGCTTCTTCCAGCTGGTTGATAATGGATTGCGTCAAAGCATGCGAAGTAGATAACAGCTTACCGGCAATCGGGTTTACTTTCAGCCCAATCACATCGTCGGGATCGACAAACTGCAACCACGCCTCTTTCAGGTTGCTTTTTCCTGTCAGATTCAACATACTGTTCCGGAGCATTTCATAGGCGATTCCTTCGGAAGGCTGTCCGTCGACAATACAGCCGGAATGGGTTGTACGGGCTACTTTACCGGGATATTTACCCGGCATGGAATGTTCGTTCCGGGGGATGGCCAGGGCATCCTTTATATTGGTTGCCGGCTTCTCTTTATCTGCGTGCACCGCTGGAGCAGCTTTTACGATGGGAGAAAAAGCAACGCTTGCTCCACCGAGGGCCAGCGAACGGAAAAAGTTTCTTCTTTTCATGGTATTACTGATTAAGTCTTCAGGCTGCTAAGATATTAAAATCCTGTGGGGCTTCCGTCTTTTTTTCCGGTTATTTCCTGTACTTTTGCGACACAATTCGAGAACTCAATAAATATGCTGGAAAAAGGATTACAACACACAAGCAGTACCGTAGTCAGTGCCGCTAACTCAGCCCGTACCATGGGATCGGGCGACCTGGATGTATTCGCCACACCGTCGATGGTGGCTTTAATGGAAAACGCAGCCATGCTGGCTGTTGCCTCCGAACTGTCGGAAGGCTCGACAACCGTAGGTGCACAGATGAACACCTCACATATCAAACCGTCCCCGCTGGGAGAAACAATTTCCGCCACGGCAACCTTACAGGAAGCGGATGGCCGTAAACTCACTTTCAGCGTTGTGGCACAAGACTCCAAAGGGACGATCGGCGAAGGAACGCATATCCGTTTCATCGTAGACAAAAAGAAGTTCCTCTCCAGGATCTACCCTACCAACAAATAGGTATTTCACGGGCACAGAATGCCCATTTATGGTGATTTCACGTTCTCCGATCTCTTTCTATATTTGTTCCGTCTTAAAAATGAACAAACAATGAAAATAGAAAAGATTACAGGACGTGAAATCCTCGACTCAAGAGGTAACCCTACCGTAGAAGTAGATGTATTATTGGAATCAGGTGTAACAGGCAGAGCTTCTGTCCCCTCCGGCGCATCGACCGGCGAACACGAAGCACTGGAACTGCGCGACGGTGACAAGAAACGCTATTGCGGTAAAGGTGTACTGAAAGCTGTTGAAAACGTAAACAAGATAATCGCTCCTGCCCTGAAAGGCATGTCAGCATTGGATCAGGTAGGTATCGACCAGGCCATGCTCGAACTGGACGGAACGAAGACCAAATCAAACCTCGGTGCAAACGCCATCCTCGGTGTTTCCCTTGCAGTTGCCAAGGCTGCTGCCAACTATCTGGATATTCCTTTATATAGATATATCGGCGGGACAAACACATACGTGATGCCGGTTCCGATGATGAACATCATCAACGGCGGTTCACACAGTGACGCTCCGATCGCTTTCCAGGAATTTATGATCCGCCCGGTAGGTGCTCCTTCATTCAAGGAAGGTCTGCGTATGGGTGCCGAAGTATTCCACGCATTGAAGAAAGTACTGCATGACCGTGGCCTGAGCACTGCCGTAGGTGACGAAGGTGGTTTCGCTCCTGCTCTGGAAGGAACGGAAGATGCTTTGAACTCGATCCTTGCCGCTATCAAGGCTGCCGGATACGAACCAGGCAAAGACATCATGATCGGTATGGACTGCGCTTCTTCTGAGTTCTACAAAGACGGTATCTACGACTATACGAAGTTCGAAGGTGACAAAGGCGTAAAACGTACTTCCGACGAACAGGTAGACTACCTGGAAAAACTGATCAACGAATACCCGATCGACTCTATCGAAGACGGTATGAACGAAAACGACTGGGAAGGCTGGAAGAAGCTGACCGACCGTATCGGTAACCGTTGCCAGCTGGTGGGTGACGACTTGTTCGTTACAAACGTCGACTTCCTGTCGAAAGGTATTCAGGAAGGTTGTGCCAACTCGATCCTGATCAAAGTAAACCAAATCGGTTCATTGACTGAAACACTGAATGCTATCGAGATGGCTCACCGTCATGGCTACACGACCGTCACTTCTCACCGCTCCGGCGAAACAGAAGATGCAACGATCGCCGACATCGCCGTTGCTACCAACAGCGGACAGATCAAGACCGGTTCACTGAGCCGTTCAGACCGTATGGCTAAATACAACCAGTTGCTCCGTATCGAAGAAGAATTGGGCAACAAAGCGGTATACGGCTACAAAAGATTGAAATAATCTCACAAAACAAATCATAATCGCTAATTTGCAAGCTAAAAGCTAATTTTTAGATAAAAGCTTCCCCGTGAGGAGAGGCTTTTACCTTTTTATAGGTAATGGAAGCCTTCAATTTACCCTCTTATGGCGATTGCACATATTCCAGAGAATAATGACCTTTGACAACAGTAAAACAGAACATCTCATTTATCCATTATGACAATAATAAATAAGACATTCAACGGTCAGCTCTCCTTCTGCAAGTGTTGTAACACTTATAGCCTGGAGTTCGGTAACTTCTTCTTTTGCTTTACGGAAGCAGGCTTCCAGGGTTTCCGCAAGTACATAAACAGCATCGACGGTGACCTGTCGGAACAACGTAACCAACATTTCGCCTCCAACCGCAAGATATGTATCAAAGTACAATCCGAAAGCATTTACTTTTGCCTCAACAAAATGGAATTGGAAGAACTGAAAGAACTTCTCTCCGCCAAAAGAAACGGAAAGAAGTCCCCTTATCTGGCACAGAACTATTCGTTGAATTGAAGTCTCCTTTCAAACAAAAGCATAGTACCCATCAATAGGTATTTAATATAGATTTAATATCCCACCTATCTGACAATACAATAAAATGCCCTATATTTGCAAAAGGTGATGGAGAAGTATAGGAAATATTTGCGAATTGCACTCCCGGCATTATTCATTGCATATCTGGGATGTTTGATAGCCTTTACCCACGTTCATATCGTGAATGGGGTAACGATCGTCCATTCGCACCCTTACCACAAGACAGACGACGGACGTCCGGACCATGAACATGGTTATGCGGAGTTCCAGTTACTTCATCAACTATCGACTATTCAGATTAGCGGTGCTGCATTTGTCTCTTTATTGCTTGCCGCTTTCCTTACTGCATTATTCAGATTATCCTGCAATCCGGTCTACCCGGATTATCTGGTTCCCATACAAGGAGAACCGTCTCTTCGCGCCCCTCCTGTAGCCTGATAAATATGCACCCATGCTATTTGCCAACTTTTTTCATCACGTTGGCAAAGTTGTGCCACGCCTATGGCAAAGTTATGCCATGCCTGTGACAGAGTTGTGCCATGCCTTTGGCAGAACTATGCCATGCTTGTGGCAAATTCTTCAATTGGGAAGAAGAATCCCGGAAAGTACCGGGCATTCAATTATTGTATTACCTATTTATCAGATTAAATCAATATGAATAAGATTATAACACTTATACTATGCCTTTGCTGTACCCTTACGGTTGCATGGGCCACAGAAGAAGAGAAAATGAACGTATCGGATGCAAACGTATTCGGGCATGTATTGGATAAAGAAACCGGTGAGCATCTGCCATTTATCACCGTTATACTAAAAGGAACAACCATCGGAACGACAACCGACAACTCCGGTCATTATTTCCTGAAGAACCTGCCGGAAGGGAAGTTCACCCTCGAATTTAAATATCTCGGTTACAAGACTGTCACCCGGGATGTGAAACTGGAGAAAGGGAAAACACAGGAAGTCAATGTAGAGATGGAAGAAGATCGCATCGCCCTGGACGGTGTAGTCGTTTCGGCTAACCGAAGTGAGACATCGCGCCGCCTGGCTCCTACGCTGGTAAATGTGATCGACTCGAAAGTCTTTAATACGACCAGTGCGGTTAACCTGGCGCAAGGACTGAACTTCCAACCGGGTGTACGTGTAGAGACGAATTGTCAGAATTGCGGTTTCCAGCAGGTACGTATCAATGGGTTGGACGGACCTTATACGCAGATACTGATCGACTCGCGCCCCATATTCAGTGCACTTTCGGGTGTTTACGGGCTGGAACAGATTCCGGCAAATATGATCGACCGTGTGGAAGTGATGCGTGGAGGAGGTTCGGCATTGTTCGGTTCTTCTGCCATTGCTGGGACGATCAATATCATTACCAAGGAGCCGCTGCGCAACTCGGGCGAACTGACACATACCCTGTCTTCTATCGAGGGAAGTTCTTCCTTTGATAATAATACGACGCTGAATGCTTCATTGGTAACAGAAAACGGGAAAGCCGGCATGTATATCTTCGGACAGAACCGCCACCGTTCGGGTTACGACTATGATAATGATGGATATACCGAACTACCCAAGCTGAAAAATCAGACGGTAGGTTTCCGCTCCTATCTGAAAACAAGCACGTACAGCAAGCTGACGTTCGAATATCATCACATGAACGAATACCGTCGTGGCGGTAACCTGTTGGATCGCCCCCCTCATGAAGCGGATATTGCCGAACAGTTGGAGCACTCCATCGACGGCGGTGGATTGAAGTTCGATCTTTTCTCATCCGATTACAAACATAAACTCAGCGTCTTCACCTCGGCTCAGAACACCGACCGTGACAGCTATTACGGTACCGGACAAGACCCGAATGCGTACGGTAAGACAACCGACCTGACCTTTATGGCCGGTACACAATATTCGTACAGCTTCGACCAGTTCCTCTTTATGCCGTCAGACCTGACCGCCGGACTGGAATACAACTACGACCATCTGAAAGACGAAATGATCGGTTATAACCGCTACACCAACCAAAAGGTCCATATCGAAAGCCTTTTCCTGCAGAACGAATGGAAAAACAAACGGTGGAGCTTCTTGGTCGGAGCGCGTATGGACAAGCACAACATGATAGACAATGTGGTATTCAGTCCCCGTGCCAACGTTCGTTTCAACCCGACAGAGGATATCAATATACGCGCCAGCTACTCCAGTGGCTTCCGTGCTCCGCAGGCTTTCGACGAAGACATGCATATCTCTGCCGTCGGCGGTGAGATAGCAATGATACGACGGGCGAAAGACCTGAAAGAAGAGAAATCGCAGAGCCTCAGCACATCGGTCGACTTTTATCATCGTTTTAAGAACGGTATCCAGGTCAACTTCCTGGTGGAAGGTTTTTATACAAGTCTAAACGATGTATTTGTACTGGAAGAAATCGGGAAAGACGAGCAGGGCAATATCATCAAAGAACGCCGTAACGGTTCGGGAGCAAAAGTGATGGGACTGACCCTGGAAGGGAAAAGCGTCCTTTCTTCCTGGTTATCTTTACAGGCAGGAGCCACCTTGCAGCGCAGCCGTTATAACGAACCGGAGAAATGGAGTGAAAACGAGAACGTGCCGACTGAAAAGAAGATGTTCCGTACACCCAATACATACGGTTACTTTACCGCGACACTCACTCCGTTGAAACATTTCACAGCGTCCTTGTCCGGAACTTACACCGGCAGCATGTTGGTGCAGCATCTGGCGGGTTATATCCCTATGGATAAGGCAGTCAATACACCGGACTTCTTCGACATGAACATCAAACTGGCGTATGACTTCCATATCTACAAAGATATCACCCTGGAAGTAAATGCCGGCGTACAGAACATCTTCGAAGCCTACCAGTCCGACTTCGACCAGGGTCCGAACCGTGACTCTGCCTACATCTACGGACCGGCAACGCCGAGAAGCTATTTCGCCGGTATCAAGATATCTTACTAAGATACTTTTTACGACAAAGGGTCTTTGCCTTACCACGCAAAGACCCTTTGCACGTTCAGGCAACGACCTCTTACGTGGTAAGAAAAACCCCGCTATCCAGACAGGATAACGGGGAAAATAAACAACTTTAGGGAAAACTTTAAACAACCATATCGATCAGGCAGACGTTAGCCGCTGCTTTTTCCTTGTGCAGAAACGTTCGCATTGCATACAGATATCATACCCAAGCAAAGCTCCAAGAATAAAATCCTCCTCCGGCGTAAGTAAGTTCAACGGACGGGTCACCAATAAACGAATAGCTTCTATGCATTCAGGCCTTCCAAAATAAATATTGACACTTCTCTCTCCTGCATCCTGCTTTACATAACAAATCTGTTGACTTTCCAAGCGGTCCGTAACGACTTGCTCATACGATTTATTGATCGTACATAAAACCATACTCCGTATCCCTTTCTTATATTCATAGATATGATTAAGAAAGACTTTCACTTCTCCGGGTATCCTGTTCCTGGTTGTTACCATCTTACCTGCTGATATTATCTTAAAAACTACAATTCGAAAATGCTTATTCCAGACCTTCCTGTTTTAACGTTTCGATCCACTGGTCGATACGCGGGTTGGTCTGATCGTCTTCATTCAATTCATCCAAAGGAAGTCCGATGAATTTACCGTCAACAACAGCCGTCGAGTCATCATACGAATAGCCATCTGTCGGTACTGATCCGATAAACGTACATCCTGTACCCTGAAGATCCGTATAGATTGTTCCGATCGCGTCACAGAACGTGTCGCTGAAAGAGGAAGAGTCGCCGCAACCGAAAATAGCAACGAGCTTACCGGATAAATCCAGCTTCTTTACTTTGGCAAGAAAATCGTACCAGTCATCCTGCAAATCGCCTGCTCCCCAGGTTGAGCTACCCAAAATCAATGCTTCATAATTACCCAGATCCGAAGGAGAAGCCTTCGCCACATCATACAGGTTAGAAGCATCCACACCTAACTTGGTTGCTATACGTTTTGCAATATCCTCTGTCGTTCCGGTTGACGAACCGTAAAAAATACCTATTGTCTTCATCTGTTTTATAATTTAATTGATGAAGACAAAGGTCAGATATCCCGGTTACAAAGGCAATACCTATAAATATGTATTTTGCAGGCTGAAAATACCTACTGACTAATCGGCAACACGTCCTACCGACTTAATATTCTTGATTTTGGAGAGTGTCACGCACATCTTCTGAATGTCTTCCACATCATGCACTTTCATCTTGATCCGGCCTTCGAACACACCGTCTTTCGCTTCGATCAACAGGCGCATAATGTTCACATTGAAATCATCGGCAATCGTCTTGGTGATCGTATTCAACACTCCGATCGAGTCGATACCTTTCACTTCCAGCGTAGCTTCGAAAGAGGCATTCTTATGACTGCTCCACTCGGTATTCAGGATACGTTCGCCGAAACTACTCTTCAAACGCATGGCAATCGGGCAGGAACGTTTATGAACCACCACATTTCCATCGTCGTTGATAAAACCTAACGCATCATCGCCCGGAATCGGTTTACAGCATTCGGCAATCACATAATTGCGTTCGAATGCTTCTTCACGAAGGATATAAGGTTTCGATTTATCATATTTTGTCTTAGGCTTCTCTTCCGTCTTCTCCTCTACCGTTTTTTTAGAGCCGACACCTAACGCTTGTTTTACGTATTTAAACAAGAGGTTATCCGTCTTTTCTTTCAGCAGCTTCTTGATATTCTCAGGAAGTACCACATCTCCTTTTTCCACGGCATAATAGAACTCTTCACGCTTGGAGAAACCGAAATACATACATAGCTTATCCAGATTGGACGTACTTGCTTCCATCTCCGAACGTTTGAATGCAGAGATCACTTTCTCTTCTCCCAGCTTAGCCGCATCTTTGCGGGCACGTTTCAATACGGCATCGATCTTGGCTCTCGCCTTTGCCGTCGTGACAAAGTTTAGCCACTCCGCCTGCGGTTCCTGCGAACGGGAAGTCAGGATCTCAACCTGGTCACCACTTGCCAACGGATGACTGAGAGGAACCAGACGATGATTAACCTTTGCTCCGATACATTTATTTCCGATATTGGTGTGCAGGGCATAAGCAAAGTCAAGCGCTGTGGCTCCCTGCGGAAGTGTCTTGATATCTCCTTTCGGAGTAAATACAAATATTTCGGATGTGAACAGATTCAGTTTGATCGTATCCAGGAAGTCGAGTGCATTCGGGTCCGGACTTTCCAGGATTTCCGTAATGGTCTGCAGCCATTTGTCCAGCTCCGTATCTTCTTCTACATTATGTTCCTTATATTTCCAGTGAGCAGCAAACCCTTTCTCGGCAATATCGTCCATACGACGACTGCGGATCTGTATTTCCACCCATTGTCCGTCAGGCCCCATGACGGTAAGATGCAATGCCTGATAACCGTTTGCTTTCGGACGGCTCACCCAGTCGCGGATACGGTCCGGACGGATACGGTAGATATCCGTAATAGCAGAATAGATATCCCAGCACATATTCTTTTCATCCACACCCGGCAGCGGATCGAAGATGATACGGACAGCATACAGGTCATAAATATCTTCAAAAGTAATCCCTTTGCTTTCCATCTTGTTCCAGATGGAATAAGCGGACTTGACACGGGCTTTCATTTCATAATGCAGCCCCATTTCTTTCAGCTTCTCATCGACAGGAACGGCGAAATGTTCGAAAAGCTTATTACGGCTTTCTTCCGTCGCCTTTAGCTTTTGCTCGATGAAATCATATTCATGGGGATGTTCATATTTAAAACTCAGGTCTTCCAGTTCTGTCTTGATCGTGAAAAGGCCCAGACGATGTGCCAGTGGAGCGTAAAGATAAAGGGTTTCACCGGCAATCTTAAATTGTTTGGCGGGAAGCATCGAACCCAGGGTTCGCATATTATGCAGACGGTCGGCAATCTTAATCAGGATCACCCGGATATCGTCACTCATGGTAAGCAACAATTTGCGGAAGTTCTCCGCCTGTGCCGAAGCCTGTTCACCGAAGATACCTCCGGAGATCTTGGTCAGTCCGTCCACAATCTGCGCGATCTTCGGACCGAACATATCGCTGATATCCTGTACGGTGTATTCCGTATCCTCCACCACATCGTGGAGCAATGCCGAACAGATAGAGGTAGAACCCAATCCCATCTCACGGCAAACGATACGTGCCACAGCGATAGGGTGCATGATATAGGGTTCACCGGAACGACGTTTCACGCCCGCATGTGCCTGATTGGCAAAGTTAAACGCTTTCGTTATGCGTTCCACTTTTCTCCGGTGATTCGATTTCAGATAGTCCTCCAGCAACTCGTTAAAACCGTCCTGGATCATCTTTTCATCCGCCAACATAGCCGGTGTCATTTCACCTGCATCCTTTGTGTCTTTTGTGTCTATCGCATCGTTCATGGTTACAGCCTCTTCTTTTTATATATAACGTCTGTACCCACAAATATACAAATATTCATGAAACATCAGCACGGAAGCCAAGAAAATAGCACGTTTTATCCCACAGGAATTTTCAGAACCTGTCCCGGACGAATATTAGCATTCGACAAACCGTTCGCCTTTTGTATCAAAGCAGCCGATACACCGGGATACTTTTTAGAGATCGTATACAACGAATCTCCCGATTTGACCTTATAAGAGACAAAGCCATTACTTTGTTTCTCAACAATTTCAGACGGTGAAGTTCTTTTCGGTACAGTTTTCGATTTCGTAGCGGAAGCGAAAGCCACTCCCCCGTTATCCACGTATAAGGTCAAGCGACGACCGCTAGCCAGTCGATTCGACTTCAAACCGTTCCACTGGCGAACTTCTTTCGGAGTAACCCCGTAGCGATCGGATATCGTATAGATGTTTTCACCGGAAGCCACGCGATGGGTAATCTTTTCACGGTTGGACGATTTACCTTCGTCCGCACCGTTCGGATTATAGGCGAGACAATTTTCCAGCAAATCTTCCGCACGATGCGTATAGATCGTATCTTCTTTATCGATAAAGGCATAGGTCTGATTCACAGGCAGTTTCAATACGCAAGGTGCTGCATTTCCGGGAATAATATCGCGTTTATATTGCGGATTCAAGGCACGCACCTGTTCCAAGTCCATCTGCAAAACCTCTGCCACCTGCTCCAGGTGCAGGGGCTTTGTAACCACAACCGTATCGGTAGCCAACGGCATACTGGTCTGCATCGGACAAATATTGTGATCACAATAAAAGTTCATGATATAATTAGCCGCGATGAACAACGGAACGTACGACCGGGTTTCTTTAGGCAGATAAGGGAATATCTCCCAAAAATCCGTCTTCCCTCCCGAACGGCGGATCGCTTTATTTACATTCCCCGGACCGCAGTTATAAGAAGCCAGCACAAGATTCCAGTCCCCATAGATGGCATACATATCTTTAAAATAACGGCAGGCTGCATGCGTAGCCTTTACCGGATCACGACGTTCGTCGACAAGGCTGTTGATCTCCAAACCGTAAATCTTTCCTGTCGGAAGCATGAACTGCCACAAGCCGCAGGCTCCTACACGGGACAGCGCAACAGGGTTCAACGCACTTTCCACCACAGCCAGATATTTCAGTTCGATAGGCAGGTCGTGTTCGTCGAGCACCTGCTCGATAATCGGGAAATAAAAATCCGCCATACCCAGCATATAGCGTACGAGGTTACGGCGGCGGTCGGCATATAAATCGATACAATCGCGTACTACCTTATTATAAGGTAAAGAAATAACACGCGGCAAGCTTTCCAGACGTTCCCGGTAGACGGAGTCAGGAAACCACACATTCGCTGCGTCATCATGACAATATTCATCCCGCTTGGAGAAGTATTGCACATGCCAGGAACGAAGCAGACTGTCCACATCTGCATCCAGACTTTCGGGTATCAGCCCCACATCGACAGACAGAGAGTCGGCAGAGAGGTCCGAATACCGAGGTTCTTCATTTTCAGTTATTGTTTCCTGTGCACCGGCAACAGTAACGAAACAGCAGAAACAGAGTAATGATAATAAATATTTCATGTGTTATTAGAATTTTATACTGCAATTCAGGCCATATATACGCTCACTGAAACTGGTCTTAGGCATCACCATCGGCTCCAGCCGCATACTCAGGTCGGGCGATATATCAAAGTCGAACAACTGAGCATCCACATAAGCATCGATCATGCAGATCGCATAAACGCCCGCCGTGATAATGATACTCAAATCCCTGTAACGACGGAAATAATCCTTACGGCGCTTGATGTTATCCTGCCACCGTGTGTCTGTAATGAACTTTTCGGGTTCATATCCATTCTTCTTGGCAATATCCTGCCAGGAATTACTCCATTTATCAGGATTATCCGGGTTATTCTTCACATCATACATCAAATCAAAATAAGCCGTCGAATAATCCTTATAGTTCTTATTGTTCCAGGTTATCGCATAGATACATCCCATAAAACCGCCGTAAACAATAGGCAGTTTCCAGTATGCCCTGTTATAGATCTGTCCCAGACCCGGCAAAATAGCCGAAAAGATAACCGCCTTTGTCGGATTAGGTTTGAACGGCTTCATATCGACAGCCTTCACCTTGACCTGGCTGGCAGAGTCGGCGGACTGAAGTACAGCCTGTACCGTAGAATCCGGCGATTCGACAATAACCGTATCGGCATCCAGTATAACACCTTGTGCTTTCGTATACAAGGAGATACCTGCCAGCATCACCAGTAAGCACAGTATCCTGCTTATTTTTAATTTCATCCTCACGAATCTACCGTCCACTTATTTCAATTTATCCAACAGACCGATCAGTCTTTCCAATTCTTCTTCCGAGGTAAAAGGGATTGTGATGCGTCCTTTTCCCTTCTCGTTGCATGCCAGTTGTACCTTCGTATTAAAGAACCGTGACAAATGGTCTTTCAGCAGATTGAACTCTTCGGGAAGCATCTGCTTGCGTCCGGCTGTTTTCTCCTTCTTCTCTGGAGTAACCGCCTCGGCTCCGTTGCGTACGATCTCTTCCACATTACGTACGGAAAGACCGTCTGATAATATCTGTTCATACAATGCCAGCTGCACTTCCGGATCTTCCACCGGCAGCAAGGCACGTGCATGTCCCATATCTATTTTCTTATCTTTCAACCCCATCTGTATCTCAGCCGGCAACTTCAGCAGACGCAGGTAATTGGCGATAGTCGCCCGTTTCTTTCCTACCCGTTCGCTGAGTTTCTCCTGGGTCAGACCGTAACTATCTATCAGCTTCTGATAAGCCAGTGCAATTTCTATCGAGTTAAGGTCTTCGCGCTGTATATTCTCGATCAGCGCCATTTCGACTACATTCTCGTCGGCGGCTGTCTTGATGTAGGCAGGGATTTGTTCCAGTCCAGCCATCAGGGAGGCGCGGTAACGACGTTCACCGGAGATGATCATGTACTTTTCCGTACCGATCTCTTTCAGGGTTATCGGTTGAATAACACCCAGTGAACGGATAGAAGTCGCCAGTTCCTCCAAAGCCTCTTCCTCAAATATAGAACGGGGTTGATCCGGATTGGGTTGGATCTTACTCAGTTCTATCTCGCTGATAGAAGACGAACCACCCGTCTTCAGGTCGTCCATCGTGATTAAAGCATCCAGTCCGCGGCCAAGTGCCGATCTTTTCATTACTGCCATAATATTAATTGACAATTGATAATTAACAATTGACAATTGATAAGGAGCATTGAATTGTCCATTGTCAATTGTCAATTGTCAATTTATTATTATTTGTTTTTATCTATCAATTCTTGTGCTAACTGCATATGATTAAGCGCTCCTTTCGATTCGGCATCGTAAAGAATTACGGGTTTGCCATAACTGGAGGCTTCGCTCAGCTTCACATTACGCTGAATAACGGTTGTAAAAACGAGATCGCGGAACGGACGTTTCACCTCTTCATATATCTGGTTAGCCAGGCGAAGACGCGAATCGTACATCGTCAGCAGGAATCCCTCAATTTCCAAAGCCGGATTCAGCTTCGACTTAATAATCTTTATCGTATTCAACAGTTTACTGATACCTTCCAGCGCAAAATACTCGCATTGAACGGGGATGATGACTGAATCGGCTGCAGTAAGGGCATTCACAGTGATCAGCCCCAGAGAGGGAGAACAGTCAATCAGGATAAAATCGTACATATCCTTCAGGGGGACGAGAATCTGTTTCAGGATTTGTTCCCTGTTCTCCATGTTCAGCATTTCAATCTCCGCGCCCACCAGGTCGATGTGCGACGGGATAATATTCAGCCCTTCCACCTCGGTAGGGATAATGGCTCCTTTCGAATCGTCTCCATTCACCAGGCATTCATAGATGGACAGTTCGACATTGCGAATATCCACGCCCAGTCCTGAAGAGGCATTTGCCTGCGGATCCGCATCAACAACAAGCACTTTCTTTTCGAGTGCAGCGAGGGATGCAGCCAGATTAATCGTGGTCGTCGTCTTACCAACCCCACCTTTCTGATTTGCTAAAGCGATAATCTTTCCCATACTTCGTCTATTAATTCAGCGGCAAAACTAAACATTAAAAACCTAACGAAATCAGGTTTAAGCAAAACAATGCTCGTTTTGTTGAAAAGTCGCCCTAACTGTTGATAACTTGCAAATATAAACAGAATATTTAATAACTTGTTCCAAATGAGGAATATGCATATACTTTTTTGGAAATGATAACTAAGTTTTAAAAAAACGAAGCCCGTCCGGTATATTCCGGACGGGCTTGTTTTTTATCTGTTTTCTTCCTTCGCAGGAATACTTGACAGAAGAACTTTATTTTATTACTTAATATGTATCACTCCACTTGTTCCGCCATCACGGCTTACTGAATGGCTCTCCCGAAGGAGAACCATTGCGCGGGTGATAAATTTTTGATTATAAATTTCTTTTATAAATAGTCGTTATTACTTAACGATTGCTTTTACTGCAGCTTCACCTTCAACAGCTACTACTACGATACCTGCCGGAACAGCGATTGTAGCTTCGCTAGAAGTGATTACAGTGTTAGCAACTGTCTGACCAAGTACATTGCTGATAGCAACTGTCTTACCTTCAGCTCCCTTGATAACAACAGCACCGTTAGTAGCGACTACAGAGATAGAAGATACTTCAGGAGCTTCTTCGTTAGCTGTCGGGTTACCTTCGAAACCTTCTTCGATTCTAAACAAGTCACCCTTATTATAACCATCTTCTACAACTACAGTACCATTGATCCATTTCAAGTAACCTTCGTTATTAGAAGCGACCTTAGAATCATCTTTTACAGCTTGTTCAGGATTATAAGCTTTCCACATATTCTGAATTTTGAATGTACCTTCAGCAGCATCTTCATAACGGAATGCAAACTTAGCTACATTGAAATCAGGAGTACCCAGTTCTACTTTTACAGTATCATCATTTGTGAACAAGAACAATGTATCCTTGATGTGCATACCCGGTACGAATGACAACTTAGCACGTTGTTCACCAGCTTCATTTGTATTTACATACGGATTTGTATGTAAGTGAGTTGCGCCATAGATATTAGCAGTATCAATCAAGTTCACCAAGAAACGACCTTTTACAACCGGAGTCTTTTCTGCATGAGGACATACACCATGTTCTTTAATCCATTCAGGATCGTTGTGTTTTGGATCATCCGGACAATAAGTCTTAACGCTGTTATCTACATTTACAGCCAACAGATACTGCCAGCAAGTATTATTTTCACGATTTACATAAGCAGTATCTACAAAGATAGCCGGATTCAATTTGAACTGAGGATCATAAACATTATCAATGTTCAAGAAACTCAAAGTGTCGTTTTCAACAATAGACTTGCTATCTCCCTTTTCGTAAAGAGCTTGATTTGCATTTTCATCACGATACAATTTAATAGTATCACCCCAAGCCAAAACATCACCATTTACCAAGTGATATTCAGGATCATCAGAAGGCTGTACCAACATCAAAGAGTTGTTATCCTTTGCGTACATAGCCATTTCTTCCCAAGAACCATTTTCCAAGCTATTGCCTAAGAACAGCTTGTCTCCAGCAAGAGTGAAAACAGATTTGCCTGTTGATACATTCACATAACCATTATCAGTTACATATGTATTTGCTCCACCTAACGTTACATAGTTGTAAGTATTACCCGGTTTCTTCTTCAAAGCAAACTTCTGAGCAGCACCGTTATCGGCAGCTTCATTATTATCCTTGTCACAGATATAATATTCCAGATTTGTGTATTTGTAGTTCTTAACAAACTCATTGTTTTCACGATTTTGGAATGTATACGGAAGGATAGCCAATGTACTCTTTACTTCTTCTACATCTTTAGCTGCTGCATTCCATTTGTGCAATGTGCTAACGATCAATACAGAGTCAATCTGGTTCTTGTAAGCTTTATCACCGCCTTTTACCTTGAATGCCAAATTCCACTTAGTTGCAGCATCTTTATTTACAGTAGCACCGATCTGGTGAGACATGCTATGGTTTTCAGCCCAATAAGCAGGAATATCCTGATCTGCATTCTGACGAGACTGAGCCAAATAGTAAGAAGTGTTACGCAACACGTTTTCATTTTCTACCATATAACCGTCAGTCATAGTAACCGTTGTCACCGGAGTGATGGTGATCAATTCTTCCGCTTTCAAATTAGTGGCTGAAGTTACAGCAACTTCATAAACACCTGTTTTATTAGTACCACGCAATTCAGAAAGAGTAACTTCTACGCTCGGATTTTCACGGTTAGTCAACTTAATAGTTGCACCTCTGTTTTCAGTAGTCACAGCCCAATGAGTTGCAGGGTCTTCTGCTACGAAGCTTTTAGCTTTAGCAAAGTCTTCTTTTGTTCCGTCTTCTGAAATTGTCAGAACACCGTCAATTTTGTATGTATTAGAAGCACCTTCTTCACCGTTGGCTACATAGTTTACTTTTACAAACTGACCAGTCAAGAACTGAGTCAAATCAACAGTATTTGAACTACCTAAAGAGGTAACAGCCCAGTTAGCACTAGCTACTGTACCATTCACATCAAAAGCAGTCAGACGACCTTCATTATTTGTATTATTGATATACAATCTTTTAGGAGCAGTTGCATCAATATTTACCTGAACAGCTTTAGAACCGTTATCAGCAGCGTAAATCGTAAAACGATAAGGATCATAATTCGCAGCTACTCCACTTTCAACAGCTTTTATAACATCAGCTTCTGATGCTAATTTGAAAGCTCCTGGCTTATCAGAATCCTTATTTGTTTCAGCATCCCAATAGATGTATTTACCATCTTTATTCTTCAACATATAAGGATTAGCATCACCTGCATTCATTACGTGCATAGCACCTGCATCATACTTCATTGCTGTCAATTTACCAGCAAATGCGTCCGCTCCAGTAACAGTCACACCATCTTTTGCAGAAGAAATAGTCAGTTCAAAACCATTTTTCAACTCTTTATTCAAAACACCACCATCTGTTGCAGTTGTTGCAAATGCAGTTTCTGCCGATGCAAATAACGCAGCCTTTGTAACATCATCCACAACAGTAATACTAGTACCAGAACTAAAGCCTCCAGTCATGTTAATATATACTGGTGTTGTTGCATCATACCAAGCTCTCAACACGAAAAAGCTAGAAGATTTTCCCTTAAAAGTAACAGGTACAATATCAAATTTTGAATAACCTGCCAAATTCAAAACTAAACCAGCTTTCGTTTCAAGTTGCTTGTTAGTGTAATTAAAGTAAAAAGCGTTAGAAGGTACTGAACTTACTGCCCCACCCTTGTAGTCAGCCAAATGAATACCATTGCCATCAAACATAAGAAAAGAGCTTGCCGAAGCTGGAGTCCAAGTATTTGCCCCTGTACTAGAAAACACAAGTAAACGGGAATTGTCTTTAAATCCTGACAACACTAAATCTTTTACAGCATCATCTGCAACAGGAGCCTCTGTATTAATGTCTAATACAGTTGCTGTAGCTCTGGTTTCGATTGCAGTAGGCACTGCTAATGTTGAAGCCGCCGTTCCTGCATAAGCACTAAAAGCTGAAGCAAATAACAAGCTGGCTACCAAAGTAGAAAACTTTTTGTTCATAATTCTAAAATTTAATATTAATACTAAAGTGTAATAAGTTCTTATTCAATACGATCGCTATCAAAAATACCTTCTAATCCTATGACTAATTTTATCGATCGTTTTTTCTCGTCATGATTTTGAAGGTTCGTCCCTTAAAGCTATAAATTCATACAAGCTATGCTATTCAGTTGATAAGAAAGCACATATGATTGAAAAAAATAATGGAAAAAGAATTGCCGAAATGAAACAAATGCTTACTTTTGTTGACGAGAAAAAACGATCCTTTTAGCTAGTCATTCACTTTCTCTTCTTTTAATCATTTTGCGCATTTTATCCGATAGTATATTTACATATATTAATGTACATACACGCGTACATTAATATAATATTACCTATATACCCTTTGATTTTCCAAACGAACATAGAACCTCCCTATGATGCTTCCATCCAAACAACCCCAAGAAAATATAGCCTTACCACAATATTTTTATAAAAAACAGCGTCATCACCCCAAAAACAGTCCTATAACCATTGTCTATCAAGTTCCACACTGGTGACGCCACGCTTAAAAACGGTGTCACCCATCCACCTCCTATAAAGCAAGAATCCACCTAAGGACACCTAATATCTTAATACCCTATAATTATACCCCAAACACCGCTGATTTATTTATGAAAGGTATACCTTACATTTATGTATACTATACATTACAAATACAAAATCTATGCCTTACATATTCGTAAATAAAATATCACATATATAATATTGCAGTGTTTATTGCTTAAAGTAAAGGTGTTATTCCTTTAGATATCCAAGAGTAAAAACTTAATCCATTCAAGACTACAGTTTGTCGGGAATCATACGCTCGATCTCCACAATACTAAAAAAACACACAGACATAATAAAAGCAGAGGTGACGCCGGAACTGAGCACGGCATCACCACAACAGCCATTGACTATCAATACACAAATCATCTTTTCCCTTTGATGACGCCAAATCTTAAAGAAAAAAAGCATCCTTCGTCAAAAGATTATAGTTACATTTGTAGGAGGAATTATAAAAATGTATGCGATGAACGATAGACCGCTTATTCTGATTACAAATGATGATGGCGTAGAAGCCAAAGGTATCAAAGAGTTGACAGAATGCCTGAGAGACTTGGGCGACTTGGTTGTATTTGCTCCCGACGGACCCCGTTCGGGCATGAGTAGTGCGATTACAGCTGAAAATCCGATCAGATACAGCCTGGTGAAGAAAGAAAACGGACTGACTGTATATAAATGTACAGGAACACCAGTCGACTGCGTAAAACTGTCCATCAACGAAGTACTCGACCGCAAGCCGGACCTGCTTGTCTCCGGTATCAATCACGGAGGAAATATGGCGATAGCCGTACTCTATTCAGGAACGCTGGGAGCTGCTGCAGAAGGTTGCGTATTCGGTGTACCTTCGATAGGCGTTTCATTGCTTGACCATGAACCGGATGCAGACTTTTCGGAATGCTGCCGCCTGGCACGTATGATGGCACGCCGCATACTGAAAGAAGGATTGCCTGCCGGAACATATCTGAATCTGAATGTGCCGAAAGTGGAGACAGTAAAAGGCATAAAAGTATGCCGCCAGGCTGCCGGAAAATGGGTGAAAGAATACAAACGGTCGGAAAACGGAGCCGGTAAACCTGTATTTTGGCTGACAGGCTCTTTTGAGAATGCCAAACCGATCCATCCGGACAATGACACGCTGGCACTCGACAGCGGATACGCTTCACTCGTGCCCTGCAAACTGGATGTTACAGACTATGAGTGGATAAAAAATCATTACAATATGCCAATGTGATAATATGAAATACTTTCTGATAGCAGGCGAAGCTTCGGGCGACTTACATGCGTCGAACCTGATGGCGGCATTAAAAGAGAAAGACCCCGAAGCGGATTTCCGTTTCTTCGGGGGAGACCTGATGCAGGCTGTGGGCGGCACATTGGTGAAACATTACAGGGAAATGGCATTTATGGGCTTTATCCCCGTACTGCTTAACCTGCGTACGATCCTGAATAACATGAAAACCTGCCAGGAAGATATTCGCCGATATCAGCCGGACGTAGTGATCCTGATCGATTACCCCGGATTCAATCTGAAGATAGCCAAATTCGTAAAGACCGTGCTGCACCTGCCTGTCTACTATTATATCTCGCCGAAGATATGGGCATGGAAGCAATACCGTATCAAAGACTTCCGCCGCTATGTGGACCGAATGTTCTGTATCCTGCCTTTCGAAACGGAGTTTTTCCGCAAACTTAATTATTCGGTCGACTATGTAGGCAATCCTTCCGTCGATTCGGTTGCCCAATACAAGGAAAAGCAGGTCTCCGGAGCCGATACTTTCATCGCGGACGAAGGACTGGCGGACAAACCGATCCTCGCCCTTCTTGCCGGAAGCCGTCGCCAGGAGATTAAAGACAATCTCCCGACGATGCTGGAGGTTGCCGCCGCTTATCCCGACTATCAGCCGGTCATAGCCGGAGCTCCCGGGCTGGAACCGGACTATTACAAACAATACATAGGCAACCATCCTGCCCGGATCGTTTTCGGCAAAACTTACGACCTGTTGCAACACAGCCGTGTCGCATTGGTCACATCCGGTACGGCAACCCTGGAGACTTCGCTCTTCCGCGTTCCCCAAGTAGTCTGCTATTACGTGGCTGCCGGTCGTTTGGCAAGTTTCATCTTCCGTAACTTCTTTCATACCAAATACATTTCGCTGGTCAACCTGATTGCCGGACGCGAAGTCGTACAGGAACTTTTCGGCGCGCGTTTCTCCTATCAGCAGATACGCGACGAACTGGGTAAAATACTACACGATACCGCCTATCGCCAACAGATGCTCGACGGGTACGACGAGATCATCTGCCTGCTCGGAAAACCGGGCGCTTCACAACGTACTGCCGAACTTATTTACCGGTCATTAGGACATTAACATCTTTTATCATCTTCTGTTGCAGCGTTTTCCGCATTTTCCACATCTACCCTAGTAGAATGGGAAATAGACAATTTTTAGTGATATGAATGTGATGAAGACGTTGAAAACTTTTATACTGGTTTTGGGAACTATTCTGCTCTCCACCTCCTTGTATTCTTGTTTGGATGATGACGATTATTCTCTTGACAAATACAGTGTTGGAGTAGCGACAATAAAGCCGTTGGGAGGTAATACATATTACCTGCAGTGGGATGACTCCACGACTTTCTGGCCGGCAGCCGGCGCAACTCCATATTTTGGAGTAGATAAGGAAAGACGTGTTTTTATAAACTTTACGCTACTGGGTGATTCTACCAGCGGCGGTATTAAGGGATACGATTACGCTATCCGTGTAAACAGAATCGACAGTGTGTTGACAAAATCGATCGTTGCCGACCTGGGTGAGAAGAATGATGAATATTACGGCAATGATCCGGTGTGGATGAAGTCTGTCTGGATTGAGGACGGTTATATTAATTTCCAGTTCGAATCATATTTCGACGGATATACCAAACACTTCCTCAACCTGGTAAAGATGGATAATACGGACACATACGAACTGGAGTTCCGTCATAATGCATACGATAATCTGTCAGGCGGAAAGGGATGGGGACTTGCCTCATTCAGACTGAACAACCTGCCGGAAACGAACGGTGAGACAGTGACAATGAAGATCAAGTACAAATCGTATGAAGGTGACAAGACGATTGAGCTCAAGTACAAATCCGGTTCTCCCGCAGGTAAGGCACCTATGATGGGAGAAGAGAATTTTCATTCGACAAATTAAACCTTCCCACATAACTTTTATTTTTATCATTTAGTTCAGGGAGAGAGGCATCGTGATGATGCCTTTCTTTTTTTGCATAAATTCGTAGCGTAGATGCAACGGTCGGCCGCTTGCTCTCGTTTATATAAACAAATGAACGAAACAACAGTACAACTGATAGAGGGTTGCCGCAAAGGAAAACGAGATGCGCAACTGGCCTTGTACAAACAATTCGCCCAGCGATTGTACATAGCTTGCCTGCGTATTGTCGGAAACAGCGGCGAAGCGGAAGAAGCCATGCAGGATGCCTTCCTGAAAATCTTCACCCGCATCGACCAATATAAGGACGACCAATGTTTCGAAGCATGGATCCACCGGATAGCCGTCCATACGGCGATCGATTACGTACGCCGTCAGAACCCTGAATGGGAAGAGTTGTCGGACAACTATGCCGCACCGGAATCGGACGGACCGGACGAGGAGGAAATACAATATTCGGTGAAGCTGGTCAAAGAGGCAACCCAAAAACTGCCCGCCGGTTATCGTGTGATCCTCTCGCTTTACCTCTTTGAGGGATATGATATGGAAGAGATTGCCTCTATCCTGCACATTCAGCCGCCAAGCGTACGCAGCCAGTATCTGCGGGCGAAGCGCAAATTGTTAGACATTATAGCAGTTAATTGACATGGACAAATTAAAGAATTTCATAGACACCAATAAAGAAGCTTTTGAAGATGACCTTCTGCCGGAAGGTCACTTCGATCGCTTCGAAAAGAAACTGCCGAACGCACCGCGCAAAGGGCATTTCAAGCTCTACAGCTTATGTGCTTTTGCTGCTGCAGCTTCTATCGCCCTGCTTTTCCTGTTCCGGATGCCGGGCGGGACACCGGTTCCGTCGAACGACCAAAAGGCCTCCGTACAAAAGCAGTGCAGCGAGCAAAAGGAGTTCAACGAACTGCAGATGTATTACAAGATGCAGATAAACGATATCATGGCACAAATGGAGACGTTATACAAACAGGATAAAACGACGGGAGCAGCCGACCTGCTGCAGGAGAGCAAAAGGATCCTGAAAGACAACTACATGTTCGAGGAGACGATCCTCCCGACCCTGCCCTGCTCCAGCGACGGTCTGTTTGCCATGAACCAGCATTACAGCGCGAGTGTGGAAAGTCTGAACATCATGTTGAAACAGATGGAACGAGTGACAAACGAGAATGATAACAAATAAATAGAAACAAATCATGAATACAAAACAAACAAAAAGCCGTTCTTTATTGCTTCTGGCCGTGTTGCTAATCGCAAGTACAGCCATCGGCTGGGCTGCCAAACCCGAGAGTATAAAAAAGAAAGAGATCAACCGTTCATATGACGTGAGCCTCAGCGATTTACTGACAACGGACAACCGTTACGGCAATACGACGATCACTCACTGGAACAAGAACGAGGTCTCTATCCGTGTCGAAATCGAAGCGAAAGCAGAAAGTGACGATGCCGCACAGGCTACGCTCGACCGTGTACAGGTAGAAATAAAGAAAAGCGGAAACACTGTTTCAGCCGTGACCTCTCTCAAAGAGCAGAAATGGAACGGGAACAGGAATGAACGTTTTACGATCAACTATTTTATCAGCATGCCGTCCAAGCTGGCTATCAATCTGGCTCAGAAATACGGGAACATCAATCTTCCGGAGAAGAACGAAGGGAACAGCACTATACAAGTGAAATACGGTAATCTGAATGCAGGTAGTTTTACAAAGTCGCTCGATCTGGAAGTTAAGTACGGGAATGTAGATATCAACGATATAACAAAGGCATACTTGTATTTGGGTTATTGCGGCAATGCATCTATAGGCAATGCCAGTCAGCTGGAAGTTGATAACAAGTATTCAAATCTGAGTATCAAAAAATGTACGCAGATCACTTTGGAAAACAAATATGGCAATGTGAAGATTGAAAGTCTTGACAAAGGAGATATGGGGATAAAATACAGCGAGGCAACAATCGGCTCGGTAAAAGACGAACTGGTAGTCGGCGAACTGGCTTACAGCACACTAACGATAAAAGAGCTTTCCTCTAATTTCAAAAAGCTGGATGTCGATGCCCGTTACGGCAATCTGAATGTGAACATTTCGTCGGGTGCCTCTTTCAAGGTGAGTGCTGAAAGCATGAAATATGGCAACCACAATGTCAGCGGTTTCAATGTCACCAATAAATCGACAGAAGATAAAGTAAACCATTATTACGAAATCAATGGCGGAAACAAGGGACGCATCTATTTCGATGGAAATAGCTACAGTAATATTCGGGTGAAGGCGTTATAAAACGCCTTCAATACCTCAACGTCAAGACCTTATCCAAAGTCGAATAAAATATTAACGATCCGGCAATCACTGCCATCGTCAGGATAAACGGCAGCTTCTCTTTCAGACCGCCCAGCATATGGCTAGCGTTTCCTGCGGGAAGCTGTCCGACAAACATCAATAATCCGGCGAATACCACGAGATAGGCAATAATTATGCCAACTATCATAAAAGGCGGCATCCCGGAATGTAACTTTACCTTTTTCACTTCAGGGACTTTCAACGGTTCCTCCTGCATGATCAGATCCATGATCTTCAGGCTCAAATCCGGAGACGGCTCGACCATACCCTCTTTCAGTATCTTTTTGGTCAGGCGGTTTATATCTTTATCCGATGTATTCATAACACATTCGCTGTTTCGTTCTGCATCATTAACTGCAATGTTTCGTAGAAGTGCTTACGTCCCCGAAACAATTTTACTTTAATATTGGAAGGAGTCATTTCTGTGATCTGAGCAATGTCAGCAATCGAACACTCTTCCAGATAAAAGAGATTAAGCACCAGGCTTTCATCGGCCGGCAGCTTTTTCAGTACGCGGGCAATTATTTCTTTCCGGTCTTCCCGCTCCAGGATAGCAGTCGCACTATCCACTTCGCTGGTAGTAAGATCGGTAGCAATAGCATCATCATAGCTCTCAAAAACCGATTGCTTCCTTTGCGTCGTTATCGCGGTATTGTAAACAATCTTATAAAACCAGGTAGAGAACTTACTGCCAAACTGGAAAGACGGAAGCGCACGATACATCTTCACAAAAGCATCCTGCACGACTTCTTCTGCCTCCTCGCGATTCTCCAGTATGCGGAAGGCAATCGTAAATGCCATCTGCTGGTACTTCGCAACGAGGCAGGAGAAACTCTTGGTATCCCCTGCCAAAATGCTTTTTATCCACTTTTGTTCGTCCATCAATCCGGTTTTATTGTTCTTTCTCTTTTTCCATCATTTTAAGAACAATAAAGAAGTATACCAAATAAGCTACTCCACCGCCGAGCACTGTATAAATAACGACAGAGAAACCTTCCCACTCGCTCGACATTGTTCCATCCATATAGACACCGAGTATAGCCCCAAAGGCAAGACCGACCATCAATAAGCCATTACGAAGTGCACCATACTTATTCGCTCTTCTTTCCGGTTCTTCAAGAACAATGCCTTTTTCAATCATAGCCATACGCTCTTCATGTCTTTGCCGGGTAGTTCTGACAACCACAACCATAAGCAATATAATAGGCAGACCAGCCCCACAAAGAATTGCAACCAAAGGAATTAACCAATCTTCCATAATTTCAATATTTAAAATGTTTCTAATTGTTTCGTTTACAGATAAGACTAACACTTCGGAGGAAAGGTTACAGGATAAAGAAACTTTTTTGAAAAAAATACCCGGAGTCGGGCATATTACCGATTCCGGGTATTAATAAGTTAGTTATCCGTAAATTACGAAATTAGTCTAATACTTTGATCTTGATGTTACGGAACCAAACGTCGTCGCCATGATCCTGCAAACCGATGAAACCTTCTTTGTTAGGTCCGCCACAGTTCAACAGCAGTTCGTAAGCCAACGGCCACTTGTCTTTGCTGAACTTACTTGCATCCAGCATTTCTTTCCACTGTTGAGTCCACAAGTGATATTCAACAACCGGTTCGTCATTCTGATAATGAACAACCGTACCTTTGTAACACATGATCTTAGACTTGTTCCATTCGCCGAACGGTTTAGAGTTCTGCGGTTTAGCCGGGATCATATCATACAGGGAAGCAGACTGGCGGTTACCGTCCTTACCCAATTTAGCATCCGGGTGGTTAGCATTGTCCAGAATCTGAAATTCAGGAGAAGAGATGTAAGAAGGCTGTCCTTCTACTTCCTGGATCAGGATAAACACACCAGAGTTAGCAGCTTTAGCCACTTTCCATTCCCATTCCAATTCGAAGTTTTTGAATTTATGAGCGAAAACCAGGTCGCCGCCGTCCTTAGCACCGGCTTCACCGGCTCCGGAACCTTTGATATGGATTGCACCGTCATTTACTTCCCAGGCATTAGGTACGTCCGTACGATCATACCCTCTCCAGCCATTCAGTGTCTTACCATCGAAGATAGTAATCCAACCGTCGGCATCTTTCGGGAATTTAGACAAGTCTACTGTCGGCAAATCCAATAATTTGTATTCGGGCACGGCAGCCTCAGTCTTTGTTTCAGCTGCATCGGCGGCAGCATCTTCTGTTTTCTTTCCGCCACCGCAGGAAGTGAAATAACACATCATCAATGCGGCACTGGCAAATAATACTGACTTCTTCATTTTTTATGTAGTTTAAAACTGTTATCTAGGCATATCAGGCAAGTTCCAACCATTACGGTAGTTATGCTTGATCAGTTCGTTAGCAAACTGTTTTGCATTGATAGGATCAGTCCAAATCTTATTGAATTTCGGGTCACCGTCAACGATCTTAAAGTCGTCCTTGATCAATATCTTGATCATTTCGTCATCCTTGATGTTTGTGAACTGCATGCTAGGACCATCCCACAGCAACTCTTTGTTCAGCGTCTGCAAACGGATAGCCAAAACCCCCATTACAACCATTTCGTTGAACGGACCTGCTTCAGAGAAATCAGATTTAGTCTTCACGCGGCTGGAAGCATTTTCCTTACAAGCGCGAACCCAATCCATTTCGTGACCACCGCTCATGGCATTCGGTACACGACGGCAAACTTTCGGAGCCGAAGCTGGTACACGACCGGACAATAACCAAGGCTGCTGTCCGTAGCAACCGCAGATCAACGTATCTTTTGTTCCGTGGAAAATACACAAACCGCCACCAGGACCCATCAGTTGTTTGCCTTCCGGGAAACCTTTCGGTCTATCCGGCATCATACCGCCGTCATACCAATGGATCTCAACTTCCGGCAAAGCTAATTTAGGCATATTGTCGCGAGCCGGGAATGTCAGTTTTACGTGTTGTGCCGTAGGAGCACAATCCTGCAGCAACAGTGTAGAAGAACCCTGAACTTTTGTAGGATAACCCAGTTTCAGGGCTTTGAACGGCTGATGCAGAATATGGCAAGCCATATCACCTAACGCACCTGTACCATATGCCCACCATCCGCGCCAGTTCCATGGATGATAAATTTTATTGTATGGACGAACTTCTGCGGGACCGGAGAACAGGTCCCAATTCAACGTAGAAGGAATCTTATCTACTTTTTCAGGAGCATTCAAACCCTGCGGCCAGATAGGACGGTCGGTAGCACATTCCACCTTTGTCACTTCGCCGATCTCACCATTCCAAATCCATTCGCAAACCAGGTCGGTTCCTTCATCCGAAGAACCCTGGTTACCCATCTGTGTAGCTACATTATATTCTTTAGCCAAATTGGTAAGCAAACGAGATTCATAAACAGAGTGAGTCAACGGTTTCTGGCAATATACGTGTTTACCCAACGTAATGGCATCAGCAGAAACAATCGCATGAGTATGGTCGGCTGTAGCACAAATAACAGCATCGATCGACTTACCCATTTCATCGTACATCTTACGGAAATCCCAATATTTCTTCGCATTCGGATGACGGTCGAAAACCGGTTTTGCATACTTCCAGTCAACGTCGCACAGAGCCACGATGTTCTCTGTCTTTTCAACGTTTTTCAGGTTAGCATTACCCATACCGCCAATACCAACACCGGCGATGTTCAATTTATCTGTGGGTGCAATATGTCCATGACTTTTTCCTAGAACGGAGCCCGGTACAATGGTCAATGCAGCTGCTGCAGCTGCTCCTCTTTGAAGAAATGATCTTCTTGTGATGTTTGACATAGTAATAACTTTTTATAGATTAGCACTTAATAATAATATTCTGATTCAAATTTCACAGCTTAAAAACACAAACTGACGCAAATATAGCCAATGCGAAAAGAACAACAAGCCTGTATATCCGGCTTTCTTTTTTAAAATAGTCTTTTTTAACAGACCTTATAGACATTGTCTATTTTTTCATAAATATTATCTATGAGACTAGGCGTTTGAAAAGTCGCCTTTTCTTTTATATTTGTCTAATACAAAACATATTTATCCGATTTCTGTTATATTAATGAAGAGAAGAACATGAAAAAGAAACCAATACTTGTTCGAATATACCAATTTTACCTGGAAGGATTCCGCGAGATGAAGCTGGGTAAAACGCTATGGCTGATTATATTGGTCAAGCTTTTTATCATGTTTTTTATATTAAAACTGTTTTTCTTTCCTAATTACCTGGGACAGTTTGACAGCAATTCCGAAAAAGAAGAACACGTATCGGGTGAATTGATCAATCGAGCAATTACTCCTTAATTAATATAGTTATGATCGAAAGCATTGACACTTCTTTGATTGACTGGTCGAGGGCGCAGTTCGCTCTTACGGCTATGTATCACTGGCTTTTTGTACCCCTGACTTTAGGGCTTGGCGTGATCCAGGCAATACTGGAAACCATCTATTACAAAACAGGTGACGAATTCTGGAAAAAAACAGCTCAGTTCTGGATGAAGCTGTTTGGTATTAACTTCGCGATCGGTGTCGCCACTGGTCTGATCCTCGAATTTGAATTCGGGACGAACTGGTCGAACTACAGCTGGTTTGTCGGAGATATTTTCGGAGCGCCACTTGCCATCGAAGGTATCCTTGCTTTCTTCATGGAAGCCACATTCATTGCCGTGATGTTCTTTGGCTGGGACAAGGTGAGCAAGCGTTTCCACCTGGCTTCTACCTGGCTGACTATTATCGGCGCTACCCTATCCGCTTTATGGATCCTGATCGCCAACGCATGGATGCAGCATCCGGCAGGTATGCATTTCAACCCGGACACGGTGCGAAACGAAATGTTCGACTTTTGGGCGGTTGCCTTGTCGCCGGTTGCCATCAATAAATTCTTCCATACCGTATTATCCGGCTGGATCGTGGGTGCCCTGTTCGTTATCGGCATCAGCAGCTGGTATCTGTTGAAGAAACGGAATACACGTTTTGCACTGGAAAGTATTAAGATCGGAGCTATCTTCGGACTGGTCGCTTCTATTCTGATCGTCTGGACAGGTGACGGTTCCGCTTATCAGGTGGCACAGAAACAGCCGATGAAACTGGCTGCGATGGAAGGTCTTTATGAAGGAGGAAATGGTGTCGGCCTGGTTGGGATCGGCGTGTTGAATCCGGATAAGACCAGTTATAAAGACAACATCGAACCTTTTATATTCAACATACAAATCCCGAAAATGCTGTCTCTGCTGGCCGAACGCAAAATGGACGGTTATGTTCCAGGCATTGTCAACCTGATCGAAGGCGGTTACACGACTAAAGAAGGCACTCCTGCCCTCTCCGCAGCCGAAAAGATTACAAAAGGACAGCTGGCTATCCAGGCATTAGCCAATTACCGGCAGGCTAAAAAAGACAAAGACGAAACGGCTGCCCAGCAATACCGGGCTACGCTGGAAGAGAACTTCCCTTATTTCGGTTACGGGTATATCAAGGATCCGGGCGACCTGGTCCCGCATGTCGGCATGACATTCTATTCATTCCGTATCATGGTTATCCTGGGCGGTTACTTCATTCTGCTCTTTATCATCGCCCTGGTATGGAATAAGAAAGATAAATTCCAGGATGCCCGCTGGCTGCAAAAAGTATGCCTGTGGTCTATCCCGCTGGGATATATTGCAGGACAGGCCGGATGGATCGTTGCCGAAGTGGGACGTCAGCCCTGGGCGATACAGGATATCCTTCCGACAAGTGCTTCTATCTCCAAACTGGCAACCTCGTCTGTGCAGACTACTTTCTTCCTCTTCCTGATCCTCTTCACGATCCTGCTGATCGCCGAAATAGGTATTATGGTGAAAGCCATCAAGAAAGGGCCGGAGGAAATTGAGAATGGAAAATTGAAAATTGAAAATGAAGGAGACAATTAACCTTCGCCTGCAGCTTTCCATTTTCCGCGAATAATTAATTTTCAATTTTCAACTTTCAATTTTCAATTAACACTATGGATAGTACATATATATTATTACAACATTACTGGTGGTTCCTTGTATCCCTGCTGGGAGCACTGTTAGTATTCCTGCTTTTTGTACAGGGAGGTCAGTCGTTACTCTTCTCGATCGGAAAGACGGAACTGGAACAAAAGATGTTAATCAACTCCACCGGACGTAAATGGGAATTTACCTTTACGACGCTGGTTACTTTCGGAGGGGCGTTCTTCGCTTCTTTCCCCCTGTTCTACTCGACCAGCTTCGGCGGGGCTTACTGGGTGTGGATGCTGATCCTGCTCTGCTTCGTTATCCAGGCTGTATCTTACGAATACCAGGCAAAGAAAGGAAACTTATTAGGCAAGAAAACATATCAGGCATTCCTGATCATCAACGGCGTACTCGGCCCGATCCTATTGGGTACAGCAGTCGCCACCTTCTTCAACGGAGCCGAATTTTCTGTCAACAAAGGACAGATGACCGATATAGCCATGCCGGTTATTTCTACCTGGAACAATTCACTGCACGGACTGGAAGCTGCTTTCGTTTTCTGGAACGTATGTCTCGGACTGGCGGTATTCTTCCTGGCACGCGTACAGGCTCTGCTCTATTTCATCAACAACATCGACAATAAAGACATCGTCAGTCGTTGCCGGAAACGGTTGATACCGGAAACAGCCTTGTTCCTGGTGTTCTTCCTGATCTTCCTCGTACGCCTGATGCTGGTGAGCGGATTTGCCGTAAATCCGGAAACGCAGGAAATATTTATGCAACCCTATAAATATTTCATCAATCTGATAGAGATGCCTGCCGTATTGGCTGTATTGCTTATCGGTGTGGTGCTTGTCCTGTACGGTATCATCCGGACGATCGCATCGCAGACATGGCGAAAAGGAATCTGGTTTGCCGGAACAGGAACCGTTCTGACCGTATTGGCCTTATTGCTCTGCGCCGGATGGAACAACACGGCTTATTATCCGTCGTTGACCGACCTGCAAAGCTCATTAACCCTGCAGAACAGTTGTTCGAGCCAGTTCACCTTGAAAGTGATGAGCTACGTATCCATCCTTGTGCCTTTTGTCCTCGCCTATATATTCTATGCATGGCGGGCTCTGGATCTTCACAAGATAGATGCGGAAGAAATGGAAGAGAAAGACAGTCATACCTATTAAAACAAAGGAAACGGCGAAGCTCACGCTTGGCCGTTTCTACATTTAACCGTTTTAAACAAAAAGAAAAAGTTAGTTAAGGCTTAGAATAAAATATCTTAAGTCTTTTTTACTTACTAAACATTGCCTTCCTAAGGACAGCAAACAAATATATGTAATCCGAGCCATCTTCGGAACAATCGGACCGCTTTTTTTGTTATTTTTCACAGAACACAGATGCTTTTGTATTATCTTTGCAAACAATTATCCAAGGGATTCCTTTATGGCAGATTTCAATTTAAACATTCTGGGATGCGGTTCGGCCTTACCTACGACACGGCATCTGGCAACTTCTCAGGTAGTAGATTTACGTGATAAATTATATATGATAGACTGTGGTGAAGGTACGCAGGTGCAGATGCGTCATATGCGTATCAAATTCAGCCGGTTAAATCATATCTTCATTTCTCATCTGCACGGTGACCATTGCTTCGGACTGCCGGGGCTTATTTCCACGCTGGGTATGCTGGGACGTACCGGAGAACTGGTGATACATGCCCCCAAAGAGATCGAGAACTACATGCGTCCTGTATTGGATACATTCTGCAAAGGAATGCCTTACAAAGTCCGTTTCAACCATATAGATACTTACAGCCATTCGTTGATCATGGAAGACCGTTCTCTGTCTGTTTACTCCATTCCCCTGAAGCACCGGATTCCGACTTGTGGTTTCTTGTTTGCCGAAAAGCCCAAAGAAGCGCATATCATCCGCGAAATGACTGATTTCTATCAGGTACCCATACGCTGCATGAAAGATATCAAACAGGGAAAAGATTATATCACCCCGGAAGGAGAAGTGATCCCCTGTTCCCGGCTGACGCGCCCGGCAGCACCGCCCAAACGCTATGCCTATTGCTCAGACACCGCCTACAATCCGTCTGTCATTCCGATTATTGAAGGCGTAGACCTCCTTTACCATGAAGCTACTTTTGCCGAATGTGACAAAGCACGTGCCAAAGAGACGTTTCATTCAACCGCCCGCCAAGCAGCAGATATTGCATTAAAGGCAGGAGTAAAACGGCTTGTCATCGGTCATTATTCTGCCCGTTACGAAGAACTCGCAGAATTGCATAAAGAAGCAAAGGAGATATTTCCCGGAACCATTTTAGGAAGCGAAGGAATGGTCTTACCTATATAATAGACCCTTTTCTCAAATAATAACCGACAAATATCCGCCATATTCAAAATTATTCATACATTTGTACGAATTTAGGGTTTTGAATATGAGAACATTATTTACCATAATCCTGTTGATCAGCACCTATGCTGGTAACCCGCTCACTGTCAATGCACAGCAGGCGGTCGCTACTACGCATGCCGTAAAACAGGCAGAGGTAACAGAACCCGACTCTATCGAAATCAGTGCCTACGACAACAAGATCGTTGTTAAAAATGCTCCAGTCGGCAGCAAGCTTGAAATATACAGCGTAGTAGGTATCCGCGTCAAAGAAATAAAACTGAAACAACCGGACGGCGAATATACTGTCGACATCGCCAAAGGTTACTACATCGTCCGCATCGGCGAAACTGTTCGCAAAATAGCAATCCGCTAAGTATCTTTTCCTGTTATCTCCCTTGTAATAAGAATTGCATATATTATGCAACAGTAGTTCTATATATTATGAAACTAGAGTTTCATATATTATGGAAATAGTTTTCCATATATTATAAAACAAAAGTTCCATATATTATGTAACTTTTGTTTTATAATAGAGAAATCTTATGAAACTGGAATCAACAGGTTATTAAGCTTTTATAAAAAAAGAAAAGAGGACCTGTCACCAAGACAAGCCCTCCTCTTCTGATTATTATATATATGTATAGGTTAAAAAGCGTAATCCAGGCTTAAGCCGAATACTTTATTGGTACGGCTATATACGTTAGTTCCGGGAAGGCCCGTGCCACAGTAATCATCCGATTTCTTTGTATAATCACGGTAGCTTGTCCACATATACCCCACATTCAATGCCATCTTTTCGCTCAACATCAACTTAGCTCCGAAGCCCAGTGAGTAAGAGTCGCAGGAGAAACTGGTATCGCTCTGATATTTGTCTGACAAACCATAATCTGTAATCTGAGCACCACCGCTAATAGTCAATCTCTTGATAACATCCCACTCGATGCCCAGCAAATACTCATTGGTACCTCTTTCGAGCTCTTTCTGCTTTCCACCGGCCATTCCAGCTTTCTTGTCATCGAAGAAGTGATACTCGACAGATGCTTTTAACATGGGTAAAAACCGATAAGAGGCAGCTACAGAAAGCATTGAGGGAATATCGTTCGGCGTATTCACACCATGTTTATAAGCACCAACCAAAGATTCCGCACTATCAGGATAATCCAACTTCTTTGTATTGTTTTCGATGTTCAGGTTCGTCATGAACTCATATTTGGCACCGAAATTGAATTTACCATATTTGACATCGACTCCAAGAACCGGAGTGAGTCCCCAACCCGTCTGGTCGCAATCCAAAGCTAACGCCATCAATTCCGATCCGCCTAAATTCTGTTTTAGTTTCGCATTCAGATAACCCTCGTAGTTTCCTGAAAAATAATTCATCCGTCCACCGGCAAAGACAGAAATCCAATCCGTGATTTTGTATCCCAAACCAAGTTGTAGAGAATAAATATACTGTCTACCGTCCATCGCACTGTTAATAGTATACATATCCGGAGTCACGATGGGACTTTTACCGCCTGACGCCACATAATTCGTCAAACTTTCCTTGAATATACCAGCCATAGCAGCCGATTCGAACATGGGCAGACCATCGTTAAACGAAGCCTTACCGCCTCCTCCCGTGATGGCAAAGAATCCGGAAATAGTCCAGTCACCTTTTTTATAAGCCGCAAAAACACTCGGAATCACAGGAGCAGCCGCTTTTCCTTTGTAATACTTTTTGTAGTTTCCCACTGTCGGCTTCTGATTGGCCGGATCGAAACCATTGTATGTGCCAAAAGAGGCATCGATATTTCTAGTTTGGAAAGCACTCTGAATACTCACGCCTACACGAAAACCATCTGTCGGCAAGAAAGAAAGGCCCGCTGGGTTAGACAAAGCACCATCTATATCGATTGCAGCACCTCGCGAAAGTGATCTTAAAAAGGCTGCATGCTGATTGGTATTCGTCAATAATCCACCAGCGAAAGAAAGCAGAGGCATCATCATCAATGCCGCACCTAATAATACTTTTTTCTTCATGTTTTACTTTTCATTATTACAAAACGGCGGTAAAGATAAATACTTTTCTTCAATATTGCACACTTTTAACAAGAATGTGCGGCACAATTACATCATTTCTGTGCAATAGTTCTAGTTATACCCCTCTATTTTCAATTTTCAATTCTCAATTTTCAATTAAAAAAGTATCTTTGCGGCGAAAAGGAACGTCTCCTTTTCCGTGTGCTTGCTGAACCACGTATAAAACAAGAAAAATATGAAACAACAAGAAGCCGCTTTGGTATGCTTCTCCGGTGGACAAGACTCCACGACCTGCCTGTTCTGGGCAAAGAAGCATTTTACACGTGTAGAAGCCGTTTGTTTTACTTACGGCCAGAAACATTCCCTGGAGATTGAAATTGCAAGAAAGATCGCAGCCGATGCCCATGTTCCGTTCCAGCTGCTGGACGTATCGTTGATCAGCCAGCTGGCTCCGAACTCGCTGACAGACACCTCGATCGTCATGGACGAGGATAAGCCGGCAGACAGTTATCCCAACACATTCGTTCCCGGAAGAAACATGGTTTTCCTGACTTTCGCTGCCATCATGGCACGGAGCAAAGGGATTTTCCACCTGGTAACCGGTGTCTCGGAAGCTGACTTCAGCGGATATCCCGACTGTCGCGACACCTTTGTCCGCTCACTGAACGTCACGCTGAATCTAGCTATGGACGAACAGTTCGTCATCCACACCCCGCTGATGGACCGTGACAAGAGTGAAGTATGGGAGTTGTCCGACGAACTGGGCGTATTCGACCTGGTCCGCACACAGACACTGACCTGCTACAACGGTGTTCCTGCCGACGGTTGCGGTCATTGCCCCGCCTGTAAATTGCGTAGAGAAGGATTGGAGAAATACCTAAACAGGAAGAAGAAATAAGATTATGGATACAAGAAAAGAAGAAAACGAACTGCACCTGTTAGGCGGTTCTACCGAATATAAACAGGATTATGCCCCCGAAGTACTGGAAGCATTCACCAACAAACATCCAGGCAACGACTACTGGGTACGTTTCAACTGCCCGGAATTCACCAGCCTTTGCCCGATCACCGGACAGCCGGATTTTGCAACCATCCATATCGACTATATCCCCGATGTGAAAATGGTGGAAAGCAAGAGTTTGAAGTTATACCTTTTCAGTTTTCGCAGCCACGGTGCTTTTCATGAAGACTGTGTCAACATCATCATGAAAGACCTCATCAAACTGATGGATCCGAAGTATATCGAGGTGACAGGAATTTTCACCCCACGCGGCGGAATCAGCATTTATCCTTATTGTAACTATGGCCGTCCCGCAACCAAATACGAAAAGCTGGCGGAACAACGCCTTTTCAATCACAACAGTTAAACGTATTTTCCGGTAAAAGCAGTTACAACATGGCAAATTATTATGTAGATTTGCATCATAAAATATGTAAACCTAAAATAATTTAGACCATGAAGAAAAGAGACTTCACCAGCAAAGCCGTACTGGCAGCCATAGCTTGTACGGCTTGTGTAAGCATGAGTGCGCAACAGAAAGAGTATCCACAACCTGAAAAAATGACTCCGGGCATGTCGGAATACTGGACACCGCAACCCAAGATCGTCACTCCGGGAGATATCAAAACAAACTCGGCTCCGTCCGACGCGATCGTCCTGTTCGACGGCAAAGACCTTTCCGCCTGGGAAAACACCAAAGGAGAACCGGCTCAATGGATTGTACACGATGGCGTATTCACCGTGAATAAGAAAGCCGGAGATATCCAAACCAAACAGAAATTCGACAGCTACCAGCTGCATATCGAATGGTGCGTTCCGGAAAACATCACAGGAACAAGCCAGGCACGCGGTAATAGCGGTATTTTTATGCAAGGAATGTATGAAGTCCAGGTGCTCGATTGCTACAACAACGAAACATACGTGAACGGACAGACCGGAAGTATCTACAAACAGACACCGCCGTTGGCAAACGCCATGCGCAAACCGGGTGAATGGAATGTATACGATATCATTTATTCCGCTCCTGTTTTCAAAGAAGACGGAACCTATCGCGTGCCGCCCCGCATCACCGTTATCCAAAACGGCATCGTTTTGCAGAACAACACGACGATCCTCGGAACAACCGAATACATCGGCTTCCCGAAAGTGATCCCTCACGGAGCCGGCCCGATCATCCTGCAGAGCCACGGTGATCCCAGCGAACCGATCAGCTTCCGCAATATCTGGTTAAGAGAAATGTAATCATAGAAAGGGGACGCAGATCTGCGTCCCCTTTCTATGATTACATT
>OBYR01000136.1_pt1 | contig 84995 bp, 51 predicted proteins | sample 1495491 | NCBI WGS metagenome assembly OBYR01 (sample SAMEA2580206, study PRJEB22360) | human gut metagenome | biome: human gut; feature: human-associated habitat; material: faeces | place: Denmark | collected 2008/2010 | reverse complement strand
CTTTAAATATAGGAAAGTACAAAACGATAATTTTAACAATATAAATTGTTCGTTTAATCAGATATATTTTTAAATTTCTTTTGACATTTCTATCAAATCTCTGCAATCGATTGTTTTATTTTTTCCACCACGCACCAATGGGTTCGACGAAACAAATGTATTAATCTTTTTTCACAGCAAATCAGGGTTTTTGAGTGTATTAAATAGAATGAGATGATTTTGAGATAAAAAAAGACAATATTTAAAAAATATGTCATAGACATGTCACAAAATTCCCCGGAAACAAAGGATTTTGTGACATTCCAATATCTAAAATCTGTCTATACAATTTTTATAATACTTCATCTGATAGGATACAAAACTCTTATTACAAGAAACTTAACTGAATTAATTTACATTCTTAAACAAAATGAGGTTTTAGGCCTGTCATAATTCACATTTTATTAACAATAAATCACTGCCGAAATCGTTCGTTTTTTTTTGTTAAAAACACAATAAAAACAACGCAAGAGAGAAAAATAAGGGGGGTCTAAACCTCTCATCTTATAAGAATTCAGAAAAAAGTGTTAATAAAAAAGTGATTTTATGCGAAAAGTATCTAATTTTTTTATCGTATGTATGGCACTAATCTCCTTTATGGGGTGTCGGGGAGATATAGATGCCTACGACGAAGCGCCGGATTGGTTGCGTGGAAACGCTTACCAATACATGAAGTCTGAAGGAAATTTTACCTTATTTCTGGAAGCAATCGATTTAACAGGGTATGAAAGTATGGTAAATGGCAAGGGGCTATGTACCGTATTTGCTCCGGATGACGATGCTTTTAGAGTTTGGATGTCAGCAAACGGTTATGCTTCACTTTCCGAGGTAAATCCTGCGGAATTAAAAAATTTAGTTGGTTATCATTTAGTGCAACAGGCATTTAGCCGGTCGCAACTGCTCAACTTCCAAATGTCGCAGGAGGCAGCAGCAGGAAGTTCTACCGCCGAAGCCGGTCTGTCTTACAAATACAAGACCTATGCCAAAGCCGACCCGGTTGAAATGTTTAACCCTGCGCTACAACAAAACGTGAAGGTATATCAACGGGAAAAATATTTACCCGTGATTTCAACGAAAATGTTTGAAACCCAGAAATGTACCAACTTCGAGCAAACCTACAAATACTTTTTTCCCGATGTAAACTGGCAGGGTGACAACGATAAACTGTATGTGGCCAACGCTTCTATAAAAGAAGTGGGAATCCCTACCGACAACGGTTATATCTATGTGATAGATAAGGTGGTGACCCCGCGCCAAACAATTTATGAAGCCTTACAAACGGCTGAACAGGGAAAGTTCTCTACCTTCCTTTCATTTTTCGACCGTTTTCAAAACTTTGTGTACGATAAAACCTTATCGGAAAAATATGCAGCTCCCGGAGAGAAATATTACTTATTCTACCACAATGCAGCCCCAAAAACTGAAGTGGATTTACCGGAAATCGCCAGTGAATGGTCTTACCACGGAGAAGAAGACAATAAACGTCCTTCATACATCCGTTATTTAAGCGACTGCTACAACTGTTTCGCATTCGACAACAAGACTTTCCAGGACTTTTTCGAAGAGTTCTTCACCGGATATGAAAACATGAACGATCTGCCGGATATTGCCCTTTATTATCTGTTAAAATCCCATGCCGACGATCATCAAAAGATTATGCTTCCCGACAAAATCGAGCAAAAAGGAATCGCGGGAATGTTTGGTGAAGAATGGAAAATAAATATAGATGATAATATCACTTACCGCGAATTTTGTGCAAACGGATTGCTATACGGAGTGAATGAAATATTACGTCCGGCGGTTTTCGATGTAATCACCAAACCTTTGTTTCAATTCCCGAACTACTCCGTTATGACCTACATGTTCAACATCACGAATGAATTCGTAACCGTTGTCGACCGGGAAAAAGACCACTATACCCTATTCATCTTGTCCGATGAAACATTGAATGAAAAATACGGAATGCGGGTAAATTATAAAGACCTGAATGTTTTTGGAGATGAAAAGATCGGCTATAAAAACAAAGACGGCAAAACGGTGGAAGACGGAACCGGTAATCCTTTTGCCGTGGAATTTTTACAAACACATATCATCTACGGAGCTATCAAAGATTTCAGCCAACGTGCTTTCTATGGAACAAAATCTCCGTTCCATTACATCTACGTGGATAAAGACACGGTATACGGAGAAAACGGAGCTGCTGTCGAAGTTATGGGAGAAGGCTGGGAAACAGAAAATGGGATGGTTTACGAAATAGACAGTCGGCTCGAACTCAGCGAAGAAAGCACCATACAGGCCATTACGGAACGTCCGCAATACACAGACTTCTTTAAAGCATTACAAACAGCCGGATTGGCCATTTATGACGACAAAAATACCAAATGGACGATCCCCTTCCTCGACGACGACGAACGCTATATGGTGTTTGCTCCTGAAAACGGAACCCTGGACAATGCTCCTAAAGCAAAAGATGAATTGGCAGCATACTTGCGCTACTTCTTTATCCCGGTAACCATGAATAAAATGTCCGACTATATTCTACCTAACTTAGGTGAACCCGGTACGCTGTCCACTTTCCAGGAAAATCCGGAACTCTCAACTCCTGCCCGGAAAGTATATAACACGATGACCGTCAACTTTCACGATAACACCAGTGTGGAACTGGTAAACAAAGCGGGTACACAAAGGATTCTGACAAACGGCAGCGTTCCCTTGTTCCTGACCGACGGTTTAATTTACAGTATCGACGAAACGATTACAGTTGAGTAATTTATAAAACATTGAAGATATGAAATTTATTTATATAAAGATACTTTTTCTGTGCCTCGCGCTTTTACCGTTGGAAGTGCTTGCACAAGGGACATTAAACGGGATTGTCCGCGACCAAGACGGGATTCTGGTAGGAGCCACCGTATTCTGGCAAAACAAAGAAAATCGTGTTATCTCCGGGGTTGTAACCAATGAGAACGGGGAATATTTCTTGCCGATTCCTCCCAATGCCAAAGAATTGAATGTTATGTTTTCATTCATTGGATTGAAAACCCAACAAGTCAAATATACCGGACAAAAGGTATTGAATATTAAACTGGAATCGGAAGCTTCCAACCTGGACGAAGTGGTTGTGTCCACAAAGGCCATACAAAGGGATAACATGGGGCTTATTTCCGAGGATTTGGGGGTGGCACGCCAAAAGATAGATCTGGACGAATTTCAGGATATGGCAGTGACCTCTGTCGAAGATATGTTGCAGGGAAAATTAACCAATGTAGATATTGTTGCCGGTTCAGGAGACCCCGGAGTTAAATCATCCATCCGTATCCGTGGAACAAGCTCATTGAATGCCAGTAACGAACCGTTGATCGTCATCGACGGAACTCCGTCTGATACAGACATCGACGACGATTTCGATTTCGGAACGGCAGATGTGGAAGATTTCGGTTCATTGATCAATATTTCTCCGAACGATATTCAATCTATCGAAGTTTTAAAGGATGCTGCCGCAACTGCATTATGGGGTTCGCAGGCAGCCAACGGAGTGTTGCTGATCACCACCAAACGGGGACAACGGGGAAAACCCAGTTTCTCTGTTTCCCAAAAATTTTCAACGAGTTGGGAACCGAAAGCCATCCGGATGCTGAATGCAAACGAATATGTTACCCTGATGCAGGATGCTCTTTGGAACAAAGCACAATTCAGCGGTTTCAAACAATCTGACGTAAAAGCTTTCCAGGAAGATTATAAAGAAATCCGATTCGATCCGTCTTATGAATATTTCGATGAATTCAATCAGGAAACCGACTGGTTGTCTTTAGTGGTACAAAATCCTTTTAACAGCGAAACCGACTTTTCCATGTCGGGTGGTGGCGACCGGGCAACCTACCGTTTTTCCGTAGGTTATCTGACTGAAAAAGGAACGACAATCGGAACTGATTTCAAACGTATTACCGCCCGTTTGAATCTGGACTATTATTTATCGAAAAAACTGAAGGTTTCGTCTTCATTCTCTTACGCCGAAGGAAACCGAAATCAACCTTACAGTTCTCCGCGTAACGACGCTATGACGAAAATGCCTAACATGAGTCCCTGGGTTTTAGATGAAAACGGTAATCCGACCGATGAATATTTCACTGCCCCCAAAGGAACGCTGCAAGGCTCAAAAGGAAACCCTCTGGCTATGGCCAACGATTCTAAAAACAACACCCGTAGCCGGACGATGGATGCCAAATTCAATCTTAATTACAACATTTTGGCAGGTTTAAGACTGACAGCCAATATCGCCTTTACTTTAACTACGAATAAAAATAAATTATTCTATCCTTCCCAAGCTTCAGGACTCGACTGGTTTCAGACAAGCTTCAATCAAGCCGTGGACGGAAATAGCAATGGCGTATCGGTATATACCAATACTAACCTAAACTATAACAAGGCCATCAACAAACATCATTTCACGCTATCGGCAACTCTTCAAACCACAGAAAGCAACAGTTCCAGCCATAAAAGTTCGGTTGCTGCTATCGGTTCAGGAGAACTGGCCGACCCATCGGGCAATGGCAAGGTTACTCAGATGAGCTCCTCCGATTCCCAAAACCGGAAAATCGGCATCAACGGTTCTTTCCAATATAATTATGGAGATCGTTACATTGTTACAGCCCAAATTCGTTCCGATGCAAACTCCAGCACAGGCCGAAATTCCCGTTGGGGAACTTTCCCTTCCCTATCCGGACAGTGGCACCTCAGCAACGAATCTTTCATCAAATCGGCAGCCTGGATCAGCGATATTCGTATCAAAGGAAGCTGGGGGAAATCAGGTAACGCCCCTAAAGGTTCATTCACCTACGTGGGAACCCTTACCCCCGAAAATTCTTATATGGATCAAGCGGCCATTAAACCCAATTCCATGCAGTTGAATAAACTGAAATGGGAAACGACCACGTCCTACAATTTCGGAGTCGTTGCCGGTTTCTTAAATGACAAAATCACCGTAGATTTCGACTACTACCGCAAATGGACAGACGATCTTTTACAATCAAATATGGGAATTGCAAGTAGCACCGGATATTCTTCCGTGGGCTGGTACAACTCCGGGAAAACAGAAAATCGGGGTTTTGAACTTGCCATCAACCTGAATAAAATCATCGATGTGAATGGATTTACCTTTAGCGTGAGCAATTTAAATATTGCCCGAAACCAGAATAAAATTCTGGAACTACCGGACAATAAAGAAGAGGAAGCATATAAAGAAGCAAATGGCGAGTATGCCAACAAACAAATCGAAGGCCGTCCCCTCGGAGCTTTCTTCGGTTATAACTGTTTGGGCGTATACCAGAACACCAACGAAACCTATGCCCGCGACCAGGAAGGAAACATCATGCGGGATGTATACGGCCAGGAAGTCATCACATCGATTTTCGGGAAACAACAAGTATATCCCGGCGACGCACGCTACGCAGATCACAATTACGACGGGATCATCAACAAATACGATATGGTTTACCTGGGTAACTCCATGCCGTTCATTACCGGAGGTGGCGCTTTACGGTTCGGTTACAAAGGTTTGAGTCTACGCGCCTCTTTCCACTTCCGTTTAGGCCAAAAAGTCATCAACCAGGCACGTATGGACATGGAAAACATGTATGGAGCCAGCAATCAACGCCGTTCCGTATTGAAACGCTGGAGATATGAAGGCGATGATACCAACATCCCAAGAGCTTTATACGGTGCAGGATATAACTATTTGGGATCCGACCGTTTTGTAGAAAACAACTCATTCCTGAAATGTAAGGATATTACCCTTTCGTATAGCCTGCCGAAAAGAATTATACAAAAATGGGGGCTGTCACGCTGTAATTTCTATGTAACGACCTATAACATATTCACCATCACCAAATACAAAGGGCAGGATCCGGAAACTTCGATTCCGAGCGGATTCACTCAGTTGGCAAAGGACAATAGTCTTACCCCCCGTGCCCGTAAAGTAGCTTTAGGTATTACAGTAGACTTTTAATTGACAGAAAAATGAAAATATATAGCATCATTAAAAAAAGTTGTGCGGCAATCCTATTGCTGGCAATGTCGGGATGTAACTCCTGGATGGACATATACCCGGAAAACCAACAGTCTTCCGATCAATATTGGCAATCAAAAGAAGAAGTTTACGCTGTATTGATGGGAGCTTATACAAACTTGCGGAATAGTTACCAAACTTATATTCAGTGGGGAGAACTGCGGGGTGACGGTATCGACCTGATCAGCACCAGTGGCGATGCCTATAAAATTAAAAATCTGGATATAAATATCAGTAACTCCATTTGTAAATATAGTTCACTCTACACCACGATAGCCCGGGCGAACGCCGTTATCAAATACAGCCCCGGAGTGATCGAAAAAGATATTACCTTCACCGAAGGCTTATCTAATTCGTATATAGCGGAAGCAATCTTCATCCGCTCTCTCTGCTACTTCTATCTGGTCCGCACTTTCGACCGCGTGCCTTTGGTGCTCGAACCTTATGTTGACGATTCTCAGGGATTCAATGTGCAGGTTTCCGAACGTAATGTCATACTCAACCAGTTGATCAGCGACCTCAACACCTATGCTCCGATGTGTAAACCGGGCTATGAAGTGGACTGGCAAAACAAAGGAAGGGCAACCAGTTGGGCCTGCTACGCCCTGTTAGCCGACATCTGCCTTTGGAAGGGTGATTATGGGCAAGCCATCAAAGCTTGCAATAAAGTAATCAGCTCCCAACGCTACTCACTTGTTTCCAACGAAGAATGGTACACCCTTTATTATCCCGGCAATTCTATTGAAAGTATTTTTGAATTGCAATGGTCGAATGAATTTGATCAAACCAACTCATTATATACCCTCTTCTATAATGGAACCAATAATGCCACCTACAAGGTAAGCGGAGCCACCAGAGCCCTGTTTGAAGACGAATCTGTCCGGGAAGTAGACGTTCGGGGAAAAGCGGGTTCTTACCTGGCAGATGCAACCTACGACAGTAAAATTTGGAAATATGCGGGAACCGGTATTTACGGTGCAGACGGAGCAGAACGAGGAACCTCTGCCCGGGACGCTAACTGGATCGTTTACCGGTATGCCGATATTTTATTGATCAAGGCAGAAGCTTTAGTCATGCAAGGCCAGGAACACTATCAGGAAGCATTCGACCTGGTGAAAGAAGTCCGCACACGTGCCGGGTACACCATTAACATTGAATTCCCCGTTTCGGAACAGGAGGCTTTAAATATGGTGATCAATGAACGCCAGAGGGAATTCGTTGCCGAAGGGAAACGCTGGTTCGACATTCTGCGTGTAGCCAGCCGGAATAGCTTTACCACTTACAAAAGTTACCTGACGGATGTTTTGCTGGAAAATGTGGCGGCAAAAGACCGTCCGCAATGGGAAGCCAAACTCTCGGATACGAACAGTTATTTCCTGCCTATCCACAAAAACGAGATCACCAATAGCGGAGGTACTCTTTTACAAAACCCCTACTATGCTAACCAGGAATAATAAAAACAGCTAAATCGTAATACAATGAGAAAGATATTCATATTAATTACCACTGTTATCATTGGATTGTCCACGGTGAAATGTGACGATCCCTTTGAAAACCAGGTTTTTTCCGCCTATGAAGATCAGCCCGTGTCGCTATGGCTGAACTCCCGGCCGGAATATTCCGAATGGGTAAAGCTACTCAAAAAGGCCGACCTGTATAATGCTTTGAACGTAGGGACGAAATTCACCTGCTTCATTGCCGACAACCAAGCGGTGGCCGCTTATTTAAGCAATAACGGTTATCAATCGGTAGAGGAAATGAAAGATGAAGATGCACGTTACCTGATGCAATTCCATATCATTCCGGACGTTGCCTACCAAAGCGTATCCTTCCTGGGAAAAATGGAGGATAAAACACTTTCAGGAGATAACCTGACCATCAAAGCAGAAGAAGGAGGTATCAATGCCTATTACATCAACAATTATGCCCGCATCATTGTGAAAGACCAGGAAGCCATCAACGGCACCCTTCATAAGATCGACAAAGTGCTGAATCCGGTTATAGAAACGGTATGGGATTTAATCAACAACGACCGCTACTCAATCTTCCGGGACGCGATAAAAGAATGTGGTTTACAAGAAAAACTAAACCAGAAAGAACGTTATTTCGGCGAAACTGCAATCCGCGATTATAAAACCGTTTTTGTGGTATCGGATAGTATTTTCGCCGAAAACGATATTCATACTCTGGAGCAATTGAAAGCCATCTATCCGGATGTGAAAACGGGAAACGACTCGACGGCGTTTTACAAATACATCGCTTACCATGTCATCCCAAGTTTTTCGGACTTTACGGATTTGGGAACCATCAATAAAGATGCCACAGACAAGGTGAAAAATGTCCCCACTCTCGCACCCAATGAGTTAATCTCGATTGCCGATGTCAAGGGAACATTGGTTTTCAACCGCACGACAGACAAACCCACACATCTGCTGAAGGGTAAATATGATATGCTGGCCAATAACGGATTCGTGCATGAAATCGACGGTCTGTTACCCGTAAGCCCGGCAGAAGCGGCAAGCGTTTTCTGGGAACTGACCGATTACGATGCCTTCAAAATTTTGCCCGATTACAAAAAATGGAGCAGTAAATTAGACGGTAACAAATATTCCATCGACCGGGAAAATGTTGTCGGAATCCGTTGGAAAACCGTTCCGGACGACGACAACGCCGTGCGCTATTACCTGCGTTCTTTACAATGGTTTCAGGACGACGATGCTGTAACGATGTCTCTGGGAAATGTAGGCTGGGCCGAATTCGACATGCCTGTCATCGCCAAAGGGAAATACAAGGTAAGCATCAAATATTTAGGATATAATGCCCGTGGAACAGGCCGTTTCTACTTCGACGGTATGCCTTTCGGAGGAGATTTCGCTTTCACGTCAAATTATAGCAAAGATTTGGGGGAAATCACCTTCCCGGAACAAACCTCCCACGTGTTCAAGATCGTGGTCGTGAAAAAAGGAGACATGGAAATCGACCAGTTTATTTTTAAACCTGTAAAATAATCCGATTATGAATAAAAATATATGGATAGGAATCTGTTCTTTACTGCTCACCCTATGGAGTTGTAACAGCAAATGGGACGATTATTTCTCTGAAAATTCAGAGATCGGGGAAGAAACCGTCGTTTCTAACCTCAACTTGTTAGACTATCTTAAAAGTCAGGAAAAATATTCCGTTTTCGTATCGCTTTTGGAAGAAACCGGTTACGATGCCGAACTCTCCCGGAATCAGATTCTGACGATATGGGTGCCCGGCAATGAGGTTCTATCGGCAGCAATCGCCAATATGGACCTGAAAAATAAAAAACGCCTGGTGAAAAACCACATCAACAACGTTGCCCTCTACAATTCGAAACTCAACCGCAAAGTGGGAAGTGAGATTCAATCCCTGGAAGGCAAATTATTGTTGATCGAAAAACAGGACGGTATATTCAGCATCGACGGCAATTCCGTGGTGAAATCGAATCAGGTTTGTCAAAACGGAGTGGTACACGAAATCGAAGGAGTTATGATTCCCCGTCAGAACATTTATGAATACCTGTTGGAATGCGGAGATAACTACTCTATTTTCAGGGACTCTCTTCTCTATTTCAACGACACCATTTTCCGTCCTGATTTGAGTTTTCCGAAAGGAGTTGACGAAATAGGTAACACCGTTTACGATTCCGTTTTCGTTATCGAAAACAAATATTTCTGTAACTCGTCAATCGACATCCAGAACGAAAAATCGGAATATACCCTATTCCTGCCGGATAATAACTCGATGAAAAACATGCTCACCTACATGCATGACTATTTCCAGCAGATCGGACGGGAATTTGCCCAAAAGGACACCATCAGCGTGATGGACTGGCTTCGCAGGGCTGTTCTTCATAAAGGTCTGATAACAAACTACGAAGGAAGTAAAAACCGTTATTCCGTATATTCAAAACTGTGGCGTACGGATAAACAATTGGTGGAAACCAACTACCAAACTTGTAGCAATGGCTTGGTTTACCGGGCGACATACGTTCATATACCGAGTTCCATGTACATGGAAAAAATAGCTATCTATCCGCATTACATTTTCTATCTTCCTGCCGCCCAGCAGAGTGCTTACTACTCTATGGAAGATTGCTTGAGCGTCAATAAAACAGTGTGGTCGGGTGATAAAAACCGGGAAACGACTTACCTGCAAATTTGTAGCGATAAAGTGGCTCAGGCTAACCGGAATCCGCTGGCTTCTTTCAGTTTTAAATCGGTAACCCGCGACATTTACGGAACCATCGATTCCACCAAAGTTATGCCGGGAGTCTACAAACTAAGTGCCTCTTACCGGGCTTATGCCAACAACACGATAAAGCTATACATCAACGGAGAACTGATCGCCGAATTCAATCCTGCAACAAACGCCAGTGGCGGAGAGCCCCGGAAAGGAAAATATGAATATATCCCGATTGAGGATGCCGGGAAAAAAGATTTATACCGGAACGGATTAGTAGCCGACAGTGTGGTCATTAAGGCTGAATACGGATACCATGCCCTGGATTTCAAATTGGAAAATTCAGGTAAAGGATACCGTATGACCCCGGAATATTTTGTATTGGAACCGACGGATGCGAACTATTAAAATTCTGTTTAAAATGAAGATAAGATCAATCAATAAATGGATAGCAGCAAGCTTATTTTTTATAATACTTGCCCTTAATGCATCCGCCCAGGAACTGATTACGGTGAAAGGTACCGTATATAGCGCAGATGCAAAAAAAACTTTGCCTGACGTACAGATTTACTCCATGCATGCCAAAAGAACGGTGATTTCCGACAGCACGGGAGCTTTCTCTATCCAGGTAAACGACCGCTATGCCCAGTTAAGATTCACACTTCCCGGCTATCAGGTGGAAGAAATTCCGTTAAACGGGCGCACTGAAGTTAAAATTTTCCTTTTACCGGAAAAGAGTTTCATGTACAGCAGCCAATATTATTCTCCCGAAGGGAAACTGAACACTCAAGGCAAACCGGGAACAGCCCAATCTTTGGAACAAAAAGATTTCAGCAGCGGTTTCGCCACCCCGGACGATGCCATCAACGGCAGGCTGGCCGGCTTAAGAGTGGTCAATAAAAGCGGCATGCCGGGTGAAGGGGCATTAGTGCAGTTAAGGGGCCTCCGTTCCCTGACTGCCGAGAATACCCCCCTTATCGTTGTCGATGGGGTTCCTTACCTGCCGGACTTAAAATCGTCGAGTGTGATAGACGGGTTCTCCCGCAGCATGTTCATGCCGGTCAATATGAAAGATGTTTCCAACATCACTCTATTGAAAGGTGCCGACGCCGCTGCCTACGGCTCGCTGGGAAGCAACGGAGTGCTGATGATCGAAACCGAACGCTCACAGGCAACGGCAACCGAAGTACAGATTCATACCACAGAAGGGGTGGGCTTCATGAAACGCCGTTTCCCGGTATTGAATGCCACCGACTTCAAAAGTTATATGTCTGATTTGGGAGAAACCTACTATTCCGACCTGAACGAATTAACAACCGCTTTCCCGTTCCTGAAAGACGATCCCACTTATGCAGGGAATTACAAATATGCACACAACACCGATTGGCAGGAAGAAATCTATCAACCTTCCATCACTTCCGAAAACACATTAAAAGTAATGGGAGGTGATGCTATCGCCAAATACGCCCTGTCTGTGGGCTACCTCTACAACCGGGGAGTTATCGAAGGAACGAGCCAGTCGAAATATAACACCCGGCTGAACGCCGACATTAACGTCAGCAAAAACTTCGACATTCTGGCCAATGCCGTATTCAATTACGGAGAATATAAATTGCAGGAACAGGGAATCCTGAAAAAGACCTCTCCCCTAATTACAGCCCTGGGCCAGGCTCCGGTATTAAGCGTTTACGAACAAGACCGGGAATTTAACAACCTCCCCCACCTCAACAAAACGGTGGAATTGTTCGGAATCAGTAATCCGAAAGCAGTAGTCAGCGATATAGAAGGTAAAAACAAATCGTATGACGTTTTGGTAGATTTAGGTTTCAAATACCGCCTGCTTCCCCAGTTGTCTTTGTCGGCCTTTGTCGGCCTTTATTACAGCTACTCCAAAGAAAGTATGTTCGTACCGGGTAACACTTCGGGAGCCCTGGCATTCCTGGAAGACGGATTCGAAGGAAACACCATCCGAAGCGGTGTGGGAGAAAGACTGAACTATTACCTCAAGGGAAGTGCCGACTATCGGAAAACTTTCCGGAATATCCATGACTTATCCGCCACATTGGGCTATCAATTGATTTCTTCCCGGAGAGAATACGATAAAGCGCAAGGGCTAAGTGTTCAATCGGACTTCTATAAAACCTTATCTTATTCTGCCGGGTCGACCTCCATATTCGGAGCTAAAACCGACGGCTATATCGACAAGTGGAATTGGATGAATGCATATCTGACCGCCAAATACGGTTATAAGAGTCAATTATATGCCACTTTCACCCTCGGTATAGACGCAGCATCGCCTTACGGGAAAAGTAACGGCAGAGTGGCCGTATTGCCTTCGGCTCAGATTGCCTGGAATATAAAAAATGCTCCTTTCCTCATCAATTCCGAATCGGTAAGTGCCCTCACCCTACGTGGAGAATACGGCATGCTTGCCAATAGCCGCTTCTCGGCCAAATACGGTAGTTATTACTACCACACAGTACCCTACCGGGATATTGCAGGAACCATGCGGGAAGGATTACCCAATTCCTGGATCGGCCCGGAAAAGATTCTGAGCAGCAATATCGGAGTAGATTTCGCTTTATTGGGTAACCGCATCAATTTAAGTGCCGACTTATATGAAGAACGCACCAAAGATCTGTTACTCGACCGGGATAAAGCTGCTGCCTACGGACATGCGTTTATGTATCAAAACGACGGAGAGTTGAAAACTCAGGGTGCGGAATTGACTTTAAATGTCAATATTTTCCAAAACGGAAAATTCAAATGGACTGTCGGCGGGAACATCGCCCACTATAAAACCGAAGTCGTTAGCCTGGGAGGAATGCAGGAAAAACTTTACACATCGGAAGACGGAACAACTTTAATTTCCAGAGTAGGCGAAACCCCGTTCTCTTTCTACGGTCACCAAATGGAAAAAGTATTCTGTTCTCAAAGCGAAATTAATAGCAACAAATATGTATCCCATTCCGGCCGTGCTTTCGAGGTAGGAGATGTTAAGTTCAGCGATTTAAACGGTGACCGGATCATCAACGACGACGATCGCCTGATTTTAGGCGACCCGAATCCCGACTTCTATGGCGGTTTTTACAGTAATATGAGTTACCGGGGATTCGGCTTGTTTGTAAACTTCGCTTACAGCTACGGCAATGATATTTATAATGCCGTACGCCGGAACAGCGAATCGATGTCTGAATTCTCCAACCAATTTTCAACTGTTGTAAACCGTTGGATGGTGGAAGGACAGCAAACCGACATGCCCCGCGCTGCTTACGGAGACCCGTTAGGCAACAGCCGCTTTTCTTCCCGCTGGATCGAAGACGGTTCCTATTTGCGGGTGAAAGAGATCACCTTAAGCTATGAAACAGCGAAAAAGGTATGGTTTTTCGACCGTTTAAAAGTATATGTCACCGGGGAAAACCTTTTCACCTGGACGAAATACATCGGCTTAGACCCCGAATTCAGCTATTCTTACGACCCGATGCTTTTCGGAGTTGATCTCGGTAAGGTGCCCTTGGCAAAAAGTGCAAAAGTAGGCTTAATCCTGAACTTCTAAAAAAGAGAAAAGATGAGAAAGATAAAAACAAATATATTGACGATTGGCACCCTGCTCCTGACATTGGCATGCAGCTCGTGTGACAACTTTTTCGATATTGATACGGACGAAATCGCTCCGGAAGATAAAAACTACACAGCAAGGGACGAAGTATATTCAGGCCTGATCGGAGTGGCAGCTTCTTTCCAACAGGCTGCCGACCACTACATTGTGATGTCGGAACTATTGGGCGACCTGATCGAACCGACCTCCCAGGCTCCCGTTGAATTTTGGGATGTATACCGCTACCGGGCAACCAACGGTAATTCGCTTGTCAGCCCCGAACCGTTCTACAATATCATCGTGAACAGCAACGATTTCATTCGGCATGCTGTGAAATTCCACGAAGAAGTACCCCGTGCAATCTCCGATAGTATCTATGCCGGAATGATCTCAACCGCTATCACCTACCGGGCCTGGGCCTACCTGACCATCGGCAAGCTATACGGAGAAGCCGTATATTATGACCTGGCCCTGACAGACGATACCGACCTGAAAAAAGAAAGGCTGCTGTCTTTCGACGCATTGATCGACGAACTTATCTATTTCGTGAAAAACGGCGTAGACGGTATCGACGGCTTTCATTCGCTCAACTGGGCAAAAATGTTCGATAGCGAGGTAACAGACTGGGCCTACATTGGTGTAAACCCCGATGTATTGATGTGTGAACTGTATCTATGGGACGGAAATAATGTGGAAGCCGCACAATCGGGCCTGGAAGCCATTGTTGCCGGAGTGAAAGACGACGGAACGGAAAGTACGGATAAATATAAACTTTCCAGTTCCTATAAAGGTTCTTACTGGAAAAACATCTTTTCAGGAAATTTCGGAACTCTGACCAACGAAGCTTTCACCGCTGTTCCCTTTGACTATTCAAAGAATCAAACCAACAAGCTGCAATACTATTTTTCAAACATTGCTCCTAACGTTTACTACCTGAAACCACACACTCAATTGATAAACCGTTACCGGAATCAATCGAGAATTTCAGGAAGCGGAAGTGATTACCGGGGAGAAGATGCCAGCTATATAAAAGAAGGCGATAACTATGTATTTAGCCGTTATCACCTGAAAAAAGAAAACTATAAACACGATAGCCACATCTATATTTACCGGGCAGCGGATGTCTGGTTAATGGTGGCGGAAGCATTGAGTAACTTAGGCGACATCGCACAAGCCGACTCGATCCTGAATGTCGGGTTAAAAACTTCTCAGGACGGCTCGAAATTCAAAGCTCCTTTCAATTATCCGATCTACAACTGGAATCTCCGCGAATGTATCGGAGTAAGAGGACGTGCGGGAGTGAAACCCGACTATCTGTGTGACCATGTGGTAGACTCGCTTTTCACAGACGAAACCCTGCTGGCAGAACGTAAAAAATTCGTCCTCGACAGTCTGATCGCCGAAGAAGTGGCTCTGGAATCGGCAGGAGAAGGGAAACGCTGGTTTACTTTAATGCGTATGGCACGTAACGCCGGAAAACCGGAAATCCTGGCCGATCCCGTTTCAGCCAAATTCAGCAGCGGAGAACGTCAACTCTACCGGATATGGTTAATGAATCCGCAAAACTGGTACATCAAATACGACCAGCTGACAGATAACTAAAACAAACTTAAAATTCAAAACGATGAATAAATATAGAAATATAGGTTTAGCGTTGTTGACACTACTGGCAACTGCCTGCGCTGAAGACCAGATAAAAGAGAACGGGTTATTGGAGGAAGCTCCCGGAGGAGAAGAAAACATCTCTGCCACCAACCCTTACTGGTCATGGGTCGGTTCATTCCCCGGATGGATCAGCTCTTATGAAAAACGGCTGGAATTAACCTCTGTCGAGATTAACGGAGTGTATGAAAAAATGGATGCGAACAACCGTATCGGTTTTCAGCAATCCCCCTGGATCAGCACCGGATTTTACGCTGCTCCGGGCGAACCCGTAACAATCGTAAAACCTGCCGGGTTATCCGGAAAAATCAAATGGAGAATCGGCGCCTGGAATTGTATCCTGCCCGAAACAGCCACATTGAAACGTTACAACAAAGTGTATGAGGAGGGAGAAATCTCCGGGGATACCACCAAAGCCATGAGCTATTTCGGCGGACATCTCTATATCATCCCGGAAGACCCTTTCACAAAACCCGAAACCTTCCAGATCGGAGGAGCGGTGAAATCGCCGGACTTTATTTCCGGAGAAACCGATGCTGCGGCCTGGAAAGAAGCGATCAAAAACACCAAAGTTCCTTTCGCAGAACTTATCGGCAAAAAATGTATCTGGACAATGCCCGTAACCACATTAGCTAAAATAAACACCCCGCAGGAGTTATTAGACCTGTACGACGATGTGATCGCGAACGACTTCAACGCCCTGCACGGATTAAGCGAAAATGCAACCGGATCTTTAGGAAAAGCACCCTCGTTCCCGGTCAGGATTGTGGAAGACCTTCAATTATGCACCGGCACAAGCCATACCGGCTATCCGATCATGTTCGATATGAGCGATGCAAGTATCGGAACAGATGTCGACGACATGCGTTCGACGAATGTAGCCCTGAATTTCTACAAAGAAGTGGGACACAACTACCAAACCTGGTGTTGGTCATGGGCCGGAGTGAAAGATATAGTGAATCTTCTTCCCTACTACTATTCGCGCAGCCGCCTGCTCAGAGCATGGCCGACCTCTGAAACTACCGATTGGGATTTGGTTATCAATGAATTCGTGAAAAAAACTTCTGCCGACAAAGATTTTGAAATGGGAAGCAACGGCATAGGCGAATATATCAATAAAAATAACGCCCGCGTAATGCCGTTTATCCAGTTGGCACAAAAATACGGTTGGAAACTTTATGCCTATTTAGGGAAATGTTCACGTGAATTATCGGACGAAAATGCAAAAATCCTGAAAATATTAAGTTCAGGGGCACGCCGGGAATTTTTCTGTAAAAGAGTGTGTGAATATGCAAATGCCGACTTACGCCCGTTCTTCGACGCCTGGGGCATTAAATATGGCCCGTATGCAGAAGCGGATATGAAAACATTACCCGCTTACACGGGAGAAAAATTCTGGGAAAAATGGGATAAAACTCTTATTCCGGATTTCGATGCCGAACAAACTCCATCGTCAATCAAACTTCCAGATAATAACTACAATAATGTATCTGCCCAACTCGACGAAACCTTATGGTCTCTCGACAGTGCATATAACGGTCCCGGAACTCAGGAAAACGGGCCGGAATGCCTGATAGACGGACGTCAGGAAAAAGGATTAAACACCGCTTCCAACGGTAGCCACTGGGGAACACCCAACAAAATGAAACGACCGATTTACAACCCGCGCCCGTGGGCAAGTTTCGACATGGGAAAAGCGTATAATATAACCCAGGTACATATTTGGTTACGTAACCATACTTCTCTGCACCTTCATCCGCAGATTTTCGAAGTATTTTCACGTCTTAGCCCGGAAGATGAATGGACATCTATCGGCATATTCAATATGCCTGCCACCTGGAATAATAACCTATTGAAAAAATGGCACAATTTTGATGTTCAGACTGTTTTACCGGCACGTTATGTTATGATTTCCCTGATCCAGGCTTATCCGAAAAGCGGTAAAGATCCGGCCTCCTATACAGAAGAAGGAAATGCTTCATTGGAAGAGTTTACAGTCAGTGGGACAATCTATACGGATGCAGAGGAAGAAGGGGGATCGTCCGGAACAGATTCTGATTTCCCTGTTTGGAACTAATTAAAAACAAAAGGTAACCAATCCTGTTAAAAAAAGACATCCCAAGTCCGTCACCCCAAAAACAGGTTGGTTACCCTAAAGATCGAAATCAGTAAATAATTAACTATTATGAAAAAAAGAACATATTACATATTGTTGCTTTCCTTTTTCACAGGCCTGTTCTGCGCCTGCGAAGACGATACGATCAATAGCAATATCACAGCAGAAGAAGCTGCCCCTTTCATCGGGGTATACAAAGGTAAAATGACACCTAATGTCGATGGAGTGGATGTCCGGGAAATGTGGCAACAAGTAAAAGTGACCAATGAAAACGGAATACTTCAAATGCGGATGGAAGCTTTCCGGGTAAACGACATTGAATTTGGCGACATTATCCTTGAAAACATCGAAGGCTCTCAGGAAAACGGGCAAACGATGGAATTCACGGCAAAAGCCAATCAAACCCTGTACAACATCAGTAACGCCAACATTTTAGCGAAAGGAAACATCGAGGGCAAAACCATGACCATCGATTTCACCATCCAAAGTGTGAGTACCCCCACGGTAAATGCCTCGATGGTTGCACAAAAACGGGATAGGCTGGAAAACGACACGGCACGAATCCTAAGCATGTGGTTCGATGACGAAAGAATAGTCATGCAACCGGATGTCAGTAAATACAGCAGTACAATTAATTTTTATGTCACCGACACTCTGGCTGATTCCGTGCAAATCGTGCTCTATCCGCAATTCGAACTGACACCGGGATCAACCGTATCTCCAGCTGCCGGGGATTCTGTGAATTTCTCCAGTGGCAGGGTTAAATTCACCGTATGGGCAGAGGATTCTATTCACCGCACCATCTATTATGTTTATTCCGACAAAGCCCAGGCCTTGAGATACAACATGGAGTTATGGCAAACCTGGCCAAAGGGCGAAACCAATAGTGACCTCACCTACCTCACTCCTCAGGAAGAAACGTGGCAAACCGGAAACGCAGCGTTACGTTACTGGAAAAAACAGGGAGTTTATGGTATGCAATCCCCCTACTCGGTGGAGAAAGAAACCCAGTTTGTTAACTCCGGTGACGCTGCCGTAAAAATCAGCACGCGGCATGTGAATGGAGCTACCCCGGCTTTACAGGCAGGAGTATTCTATACAGGCGAAGAATTTGAAGTAAATCCGGACGAGCCTCTGAGAAGCATCCGGTTCGGCACGCAGTTCGAAACCAAACCTTTAAAAATAAAAGGCTGGTATTCCTATACTCCGGGCACACAATACTACCAAAACAATGTGCTTATGCCCGAAATGGCCGACACCTGCCGCATCAGTACCATCCTGTATGAAATCAACGATGTCAATGAAACACTGGATAGCCTGGACATTTATAAAGACGAAAAGATCGTCGCTATCGGTACATTTGAAAGCGGAACCACAAGCACCACAGAATATACTCCTTTTGAAGTACACATGAGCTATATCAAGAGCTATTTCTTTACTAAAAAATATAAATTGGCCATCATCGCCACACCGAGCCGGAACGGAGCCACATTTGAAGGAGCCGACGGCAGCACCCTGTGGATCGACGATATTGAAATTATTTCTCAGGACAAAAAATAAAACTTATGAGAGCGAATCTTTTGTGTTTATTCTTAATAGCCGGTTGGTTTTTGTCATGTAGCAGTTCAGACGAAGTGGTAGCCCCCAACGAGCCGGAAACCCCGGTAACGCCGGAAAATCCGGGCGGGGAAGAAACTCCGGTGCAACCGGACCCCCCGGTACAGGATACAACTTACCACATTCGTTTTGCAGAAAACTACAAAGACTATCTCCCCGATGCCGAACGCTGGCCAGGATTAGTGGGTGATTCCCTGAGAGAAAAAAGACTGGCGAACATAAAAGTTACGATCGATGCCCGGTATAATACCCGCCACCCGAACGACCGTTTGGGTGGCATCGGGAACACCCCCTGGTTTAGCACCGGACTGTATGCGGCTCCCGGTGAAATTATCACGGTGATACGCCCCAAAACTCTGAGCGGTAAAAACATAAGCATCCGGATCAATGCCTCGAACTGCGATCTAAAAAATTACAGTGGAACTAAAAACCGCGCGGATAAAATTTGGGTACAGGAAGAAATGAATGCCGACACCCTGGACATAGTAAACTATTATGGTGGAAACATTTATATTATCCCGGACGGACCTTTGGATGCGAAAGCGACATTCACCATTACAGGAGCGGTCAAATCACCCGATTTCGTTTCAGGGGTAACCGATCCGGTAGCCTGGCGGGAAGCGATTCAGAAAACCACCGTACCGACGGCGGAAATAGAAGGGAAACGGATGATTTTCACTTTTCCCACCAAATATCTGAAAAACCTGACGAATCCCAAAGAATTGATGGATTTCTACGATGACGCAGTAATCAATACGTTCAATCGGTTCAACGGGTTGACAGACGATGCCACCAATCCCCTCCACCGTTCCCCGGACATCAAGCACAGAGGCGTGGCGGACATCAACACTTGTGCAGGAGCTGCCCACGCCGGGTATCCGCTGATGTTCGGCGAAGGGATGAACTATGCTGCCCGCTTCATTCAGCTTGAATTGATGAAAAATGAAGGCGGAGCCTGGGGCTATTTTCACGAATTGGGACACAACTACCAAACCTGGGTATGGAAATGGGACGACGGTCCCGGAAGTATCGGTGAAGTTTCCAACAACCTGTACATCATGTACGACCGCAACCGGAGAGGAACATGGCCGGAACAGACCGCAAACTGGGGAGAAATGATCGAATATTTCGTAAAGAACGACAACCCCGATAAAAATTTTGACGAAGGCCAGGAAGGTAGCATGATCCCCAGCGGCAAAGGGTCACGAATCGTTCCTTTTGCCCAATTGGCACAGAAATTCGGCTGGAAAATTTTCACCTACCTCTGTAACAGAGCCCGGGAAATGGATAATGTCAATGCAAACAGTCTCACCAAAGACATGGGACGCCGGGAATTTTTCTGCAAACGGGTTTGTGAATTCGCACAAGCCGATATGCGCCCGTTTTTCGATGCCTGGGGCATTAAATACGGTGCCGTTGCCAATGCAGAAATGTCGTCCATGCCTCCCTACACGGGTGAAGCCTTCTGGCTGGAATGGAATCCGTCGATCATCGGCTCTGTGGAAAATCTGACACAGACGGACTTCGACCGGATCAAGAAAAAACTGCCGGACAACACTTATAACAATATTTTAGGTGAAATTTCACGAAATTCATGGAGCATCACCACAGAAGGAGGCATCTGGGAATATGACAAGCTGGGAGGCCATCCCTCCAAAGTCATTGACGACGATCTCAACTCCTGTATCATGTGGGTAAAGCCCGGAAAAACCTACTCTTCCAAAGTAGATGGTGTTACCCAGTCGGTCAAAGGAACAGACCCTATGACCATGACGGTAGACATGAAACAGCAGGAAACATTCAATTATTTCTACCTCCACCACCGTTCCGATGGATTGGCCAATCCCGGTTTCAACGTAGTGGAAGCCATCCTTTACGGTAGTAACGATGGCACGGTATTTGAAGAAATAGAAGCAGTACCTATTGAATTTACCAGTGGTGGCGATAAAATCATGCTGAAAAAAACCTGTAACTACCGCTATGTAAAATTCAAGGTCAGCCAATGGAATCAGAATCCGAATTACACCGTATGTATCGCCGATTTCAAACTGGGATTCAGCGAGCAGGATTAAATGAAAAAAGGGAATAAAGAAAAGTTAGAAAGTCAAAATTCAAAACTCTTTAGAATTCAGTTATCACCGTTAAAATAACTATTATCAAATTTTGATTCTAACAACAAGAGGGTGCTCGGTCAGGCACCCTCTTCTCTTTTTAAATACAAATTATTTTCTTATAGCCTGTTTCTTTTCAATATTTTGCAAATAAAGCAAAGCCAAATACAAGCAATTCCCTTTACCACTCCAGTCCTAAAGGCTCGGTTTTATAAACGCTATTGCCCTAAGTTTACCAGACAAACTGTTTCCCTGCCCAAAGACATTTTAAACAAGCCTTATTAAAAGCCCGTTTAAGCAAGATTTCTTTCCGGACAACAAATCCATCCTATGCAAGACATTCACGCTTATTTTCCTTTTATTCCCCTCTAAAAAGCAACGCCTTCGCATTGCCTCACCGGCAACACAAAGGCGTCACTACTTACATGCACTCACAATATTTAAAATCCGAAATGTACTTTATCACTATTCAAAACTTCGGCTTCACCCGCTTTCATTTCTTTCGTAAAATTCCATTCGATCGTATCTTCATAGGTTTTACCGTCTTTTTGGGCAACAGCTTTCAGAATGTTCTTTCCCTGCTGCAACTCCACATTTTCAAAAATGTAATGAATATCGGTATACCCTTTTTTCACTCCGGTCAATTTTTTATCGTTCAGATAAACCGTAGGTTCTCCGATATTCGAATACACGGTCACGGTTGTCACTTTCTTTTCCCTTTCCTTCAGGCGGCGCTGAGTGATATACACCACGGGGTCTTCACTCCAGTTGGCTTTGTAGAAGAAATAAGAATCCTTCTTAATCTTACGGTCAATGGTCATCAAGCCCTTCATATTCCGGGCAGGAACACCGCCCCGGTAAGAAGCCGGCACACCGAAATCGAACATATTCCACAAATAAGAAGCGATGATATACGGATGTTGGGAAATCACACTCCATTGATATTCGTGCAATTTTGTTTGGAAAGTTTCCGGATAGTAAGGTTTTCCCCAGTTCAGCGACTCGCCCAAATACTCGGTCTGGTGGCCGATATTAGCATCGGCACCGTATTCTGTCAGCATAAACTTATAAGTGGGATACTGGGTTTCCAGATTCTCGATCCAGGGTTTTATATCCTGAATCTTCTTTTCATACCAGCCGAAATAACGGTTCATTCCCTGCACTTCCGCATTCAGATTCACCGGATGCTCCATGTGTCCGTATCCGTTCACCGACACCGTATACCGATCCGGGTCTTCCGTCTTAGCCACATCGTTCAGCTCTTTGGTCAGGGTGGAGGTATATTCCGTGGGGCTATACACCTCATTGTGTAATCCCCAGATATAAATAGACGGGTGGTTGAAACTCTGCCGGATCAATTCCACCAACTGCTGTTTGGCATTAGGGCCTTCCTGGGTGCTGACACGATTTACAAAAGGTATTTCAGCCCAAATAATCAATCCCAAACTGTCGCACTTCGAATAAATATAATCAGATTGCTGGTAATGGGCAAAACGCACGGTAGTTGCACCAATATCCATAATCATCGACAAATCGAAATCGTGGTTTTCTTTCTTTAAAGCCGATCCGATCCCCCACCAATCCTGATGGCGGCAAACCCCATACATCGGATATTTCTCTCCATTCAGATAAAAACCGTCTCCGGCAACAATCTCATATTTTCGTAAGCCTAAAGGCTGTACCATTTCATCCAGCACCTGATCGCCGGATTTCACCCGGGTAACCACTTTATACAGATAAGGATCTTTCCGCCCATGCCACAAATGCGGTTTACGAACCACAAAATCCATTTCAAAGCTCTGCACACTCTGCGGAGTTACCGTTACAGGCTCGCTCTTTTTCAGGCACAATTTACCTTCACGGTCATAAATGGTATTCTCCAGCACCACCTGCTGGGGTGTTTTATGCTTATTTTCCAGCTTCACTTTCACTTTCACATCGGCACTTTTAGGCGACACGTTCTTTTGGGTGATGTACACACCGGGAGAAGCATGGTCAGTCACGGCAATATTCACCTTCTCCGTCACGATCAACCACACCGGACGGTAAATACCTCCGTACACACCGAACAGCACATGGTTCACCGGAATCACATCAGGACGGGAAGCATTATCCACCCGAACTAAAATTTCATTTTCCTGTCCGTATTTCAACATCTTTGAAAGATCGAAAGCAAATGCGGAATATCCACCTTTATGCTCTCCCAAAAACTCGCCGTTCACATACAGGGTAGCCACCTGCCCCACACCTTCGAAACGGATAAATACCCGCTTATCCTTCAAGGCTTCATCGGCAAAAAAAGTCTTCCGATAATAGGCTTCCCCGGCATAAAACTCGTTATATTTCAACTGCATATCCTTTGCATTCCAGGTATGCGGAATTTCCACATCGCTCCATTTCCCCTCGAAAATACTTTTATACTTCACAGGATCCTGCGTAAAAGGTCCCCTTTTAAATTGCCAGCCCTCATTGAAAGGCTTCACATCCCGGCCGTTTGCCACAACTTGCCATGACAACAGCACTCCCAGAAAAAATAAAATTGTCTTCTTTGTTATCATAATCATTAAATATTAATATCTCGTTTATTTAACGGTACACAGCAAAGGTTACCCCGGCCTTCCCGTTTATATCCCTGCCGTTTCCCCGGATTTTCCAACCTATCGTATCCGCTTTTTGGGAAGGATCGGTCAACAAAACTTCCGTTTTTTCTCCGCACCATCCCTTCACCAGAATCGCACAAGGATGTTCCACCGCCAATGTCATACCTTTATAGGTTATCTCTCCGGCCTGATAAAACACAGCCTGCAACTGATCTTCCGCACGGTTATACACAGCCTGCCGATCAGCCCGGTTCACCACGATCTCCACATCGCCTCCCCGGTAAGCCTGGGGGTCGGTTATTCCGGGAGCCACGATATAAGCATAAGTTCCATCCTCCACACCGCTGCCATGATCGAACCACAACTTAAAAACTCCCTTTTCCAATCGTTCTGCCGAATAATTATAATTAATCTGATTCCAATTGCCGCTTTGCTTCCCTGCATAAATACACACCTCCGTCGGTTGCGGGAAATAATAAAGCACACTGTCATGTAATACCCAGGTCAGTTTTCTTTCTTGTCCGGGACCATCCGTCTTCTCCGACGGAATCTGTTTTCCGGCACTTGTCGTCACTTCACCGTTCAGCAGGCATTGATTCAGACAAGTGGTCACCCGCATCCCCGCTCCGGAATTAATCCCGGCTCCCAGGCACACCACTTCATGTTCGAAAAAAAACCACGATTTAGACGCCTTAATTCCCCGGTCATCCAAAACAAAAGCCATTACCCCGCTTTGCCCGTCCGATACTCCTCCGGAAAAAACCGACTTCCCCATCTCCCCCCAATTCGTCGCAATCGCGGTTGAGGCTTCGGGAGCCGTCACGCCCGGCACTTTATTCCAGTCCCATACCGGAAAAATATTATAATATTCATCCCCGTGACGGCGGATACACGTCGCTCCGTCCGATAAAAAACCACCACAAAGATTTTCCCCATTCCCGCTCTCCGTTTTCCGGGTACGCACTGATGCCGTACGCACAGAAAAATCAAATCCTTTCCGGTTATGCAAAGCGTAATCGGAACGCCAATAAACGGCAGTTCTATCACTACGGCAATAATCGCTATGCCCCGGTTGTGAAAAACGGACAATCGCTTCCGCATACTCCCCGGCATACATCGAATCCAAACGCTCCAATTTTTTCAACATATCCACTGTTCTACGCCCGTCCAGCGCGTTCTCCCGGCTGATTCCCCGTCCCACTACGCTAAAATCGATATATCCACCCCGGAACACGTTCAGATAAGTGCTCCGGATAAACTCGCTGAATAAACGCAACTGTTCACCCTGCAACGCATAAGGAGTTCCCTGAAGCCAATCGGCAACCCGTGTCACCCCTTCGGCAAAAACCGTCCCGTAAGAACCGATATACAACTGATTGTCGTGCTGGTGGTAAGAAAGATCGGGTTGAATCCCCTCGGCAGTCGTAATCCGCACCGGATAAAATATCTGTTGGGCGGCAACACTTACAATACTATCGTTTTGTAAAAGGCATCCCCGCTGCAAATGATGGAGGGCAATATCCAGTTTATTGGCTCCCGTCCATTTGCGCGGATCAGGCCAGGCCATCATCCCGAACAAACGGTTTTGCAATTCTTCCGGCAACACCTGCTTTCCCCGGTCCATCAACACCAGAATATTTCCCAAATTCTGAGGCACGGCAATCTGATTATACCACCAATTATGACACTTCGGATGGGCTTCCACCCAAAAAGCCAAAGCATCCCGGATGGCGGCAAACAAAGTGTCGTTTCCGCAAAACTTCCCTCCGGCAACAACATAAGAACGAGCCAAAACTTCCACCCGTCCCAAATGCCGCACAGGTTCCCAGTTGGTACGGAAATAACAGGAATAATCTATATCCGCCCAACTCCCGCCCCTTTGTAGGGCCGCCACATAATTTATCGTCAGGGAATCGTTTCTGTGAATAGGAATTCGCTGGAACAACTCCGCCTGCATCTTCCCCAATATTCCGGCAAATACACCTTCCATACGTGTATTCCCCGGAAATTCCTTCCCGGCGACTTCCAGCCGATATTCCGGCTGTATGTGCTTCTCTCCCTTTATCACCTCACCGGACACATACAAATCATGCACCCCGCGATGGGTGCCGAAATTCACCGAATTGGTATAAACCTCGGCCACTTTGGTAAACTTTTTCTCTGCGCGTCCCTGGGGATGGTAGCTCACCCGGATACAAGCCTTCTCTCCGGGCTTCACCTCATTTCTCGGCCATTCGGAAGAAGTACACCCGCAGCTCACCACCACCGACTGAATACGTAAAGGTTTATCACCCGTATTCATAAAGTAGAAGTCATGATAAACCGTTCCCGAGTCCTCCCTGATCACACCAAAATCATACTCTTTCTCTCCGAAAGTGATTTCCTGTGCCGCGACTCCGCCACAAAACAGCAATAGAAAAAGAATACCGGCTATTCTCATTTCGACATTTTATAAATCTCGTTTCCAGCAAGCAAAAACGCTCCCACACCATACACTTCCGTCATATCCCGGGTAACATGGCGCGGGTCTGCGCCAATCGGTTGCACATATCCCAACTTTCCATCGTCTTCCACGGCACTCACCAAAGCTTTCCATCCCTTTTCAATGGCCGGCATAAACTTTTCAGCCGGAAGTATCCCTGCATTCACCCCATAAGCGAAAGCATATACAATGAATCCGGTGGAACTGGTTTCAGGCGAAGGATAACTTTCCGGATCGAGCATACTGGCACGCCAGTATCCGTCGGCCTGCTGGCATTTCAGCACACTGTTGGAAAGTTCGACAAATAGATTTTCATAAAACTTACGATATTTATCCTTGGCCGGAAGTTCCTTCAAAATCTCGCTCAATCCACCTAACACCCAGCCGTTTCCACGTCCCCAGAAAACCTTTTTCCCGTTCTTCTCTTTTTGGGTGAAATAACGCCAATCCCGGAAAAACAGATGTTCGTCCTTATCGTAAAGATAATTATAAGTGTCTTTAAACTCCTTATCGGCAAACTTCATATATTTTTTATCTCCGGTCAGAGTATATAACTTAACGTACACGGCAGGAGCCATAAACAAAGCATCACACCAGGTCCATTTTTCAAGACCTTTTCCCGTGCCATAATCCAGTTTCATATTATCGTCGGGCGGATTGGCTATCACCCATTGCGTACGGGCAAAAGTGGGATTCAGCATCTCTTTCCGGTTATACCGACGATACATATCGATATAAACCTGTGAAACACAAATATCATCGGCATGATACATCCGCTTAGCAGGCTGCCAGCCTCCTTTACTTCCGATTGAATATAAAAATTTATAATACTTCCCGTCCTTATCTTCCTTTTCGGTCAATTCCGCCCAATCCAACATTCCCATATACATCGCCGCATTTTCCCAACCCAGTGGCTGATGTTTCACCTCAGGCTGATGGGCAATCTGCCAATCGGCAACACTCCGCATTACTTTTTTAACATCCGCTTTATTAAAAGCCGCACTAAAATCCTGCGCATTCACAACAAACCCGGTTGCCAGAATGCAGGCAGATACAATCCATTTTTTCATAAATCTATTCCTATTATTTTCAATTTGTACAAACGATTGCTCAAAAATATTAATCATTTATTTAGGATCGCAACAAATTCTATCCCGAAAAACAAATTCGGATGATTCTGATACAAAATGAGATATTTTTTATAATCCGATCCCCCTTTAAAAACACGCGACAAATCCGGAGAAAAGGAAAAAACATATTTCTCCCTAATAAAAGTATCCGATATTTGTGAGTACAAAAAACGCCCGTACACGTCCTAAAAATAACTATTTTTTCTTATTCCGCACACATTTTTCCCTATCCGGTCAATAAAAAAAGGTAAAAAAGTATTTTACAACTTCTCTACCTTATCCGGATTCGGCCGGGAATAAACGCTCCAGCCCTGCTTTCCTTCCTGCCCTGCTATACTATATTTTCTTCATTTTCCCGCATCCACACAGCCTTCTATTCTTTTGTATTTTGAAACTCTTTGGGAGAAATACCATAAAGCGTTTTAAAACAGCTTCCGAAATATGAATTACTGCTAAAACCCACCTGAATGGCAATCTCCGAAATAGTCAGTTTGGTTTCACGTAACAGTCGGGCAGCACTTTCAAGCCGGATATTCCTCACCATTTCTGCCGGGGAAAGGTCGGTTATGACTTTCAGCTTTTTATAAAAATTCGCACGACTCATGCCCATTTCCTGGCAAATCATATCCACATCCAATTGGGGATTGGTGAAATTCCTCCTTACAATCTCCACATAACGATCCATAAAAGTCTGATCGGCGGATTCCACCTCAATCCCTAAACTTTCCAAAGAAAATTTCTTACTGAAAATCTCCTTCATCTGTTCCCGGCTGGCAAAAAGATTACGGATACGGATCTTTAACAACGAAATACTGAAAGGTTTGGCTATATAATCGTCCGCCCCGGCGCTAAACCCTTCCTCGATATGCAAGGTCATCGACTTAGCCGTCAGCAGGATCACCGGAATATGGCACAGGCGAATATCTTTCTTAATCCGTGAACAGAGTTCCACCCCATCCATTTCAGGCATCATCACGTCGCTGATCACCATATCGGGCAACTCCTGTTTCGCCAGTTCCAAAGCTTCCCTTCCGTTCTTGGCGGTCAGAATAACGTATTCTCCCGACAGCTGTTTTTGCAAATACTCCAGAACTTCCGCATTATCTTCAACAAGCAGCACCTTATAATCCGAACGGAACACCGTTTCCAGCGTATCGGCCACACCACATTTCTTTCGGTTGGCGGGCTCCGTTTCCTTTTCTTCTTCAAGCACATAATTCTCCTCACCCAAAAGACCGGGAGCATTGCGATAAGGGAGTAACACACACATTTCCGTTCCCTGCTTCAACGGGCGGGCGAAAATGATTCCTTCATGCTGCTCGACAATTGCTTTCGACAAACTCAAGCCGATGCCACTCCCCATAATTTGTCCGTGCACATCTCCCCCCGACTGATAGAAAGGCTCGAATATCTTATCGGCTTTCTCCGGATCGATACCGATTCCGTTATCTTCCACCCCCACATACAACCATTTTTCTGCATTCACAGGTAAAGCCCTCCCTTCCGCCTCATCAACAGCCACTGCTTCGCTCAGCAAAGCGACCTTCACCCTCACCTCCCCGTCGGCAGGTGTAAACTTGAAAGCATTTGATAACAAATTGAAAAACACCTGTTCCAGCCGTTCCCGGTCGTATCTCACAGGAATGAAATCCGCGCCGACTTCCACTTTAAAGTGAATTGACCTGCTCTCTGCCACCGACTGAAACGAATGTGCACCTTCCCGGACAAAATTGGCAAAATCAAAATTCGTCAGCACCAAAGCCGCCTTACCCGATTGCTGTTTTTCAATATCCATCAGGCTGTTCACCAGCGACAACAAACGTTGTGCATTCCGCCGGATCAACAACAGGGAATCCTTTACCCCCGCAATATGCACATATTTTTGCAACAACTCGTCCAACGGATTAATGATCAAAGTGAGAGGAGTACGGAACTCATGCGTCACATGCGTGAAAAAACAGGTACGCTCCTGGCTTAACTCTTCCAGTTTCTCCTGCTCCAGTTGCTTCAACCTTAACGAGCGTTCCAATTCATGCTTCCGGTGACGGTAAGCCACAATCTGATAGACCACAAAAGCCACCAGCGATATATAAATCAGCCACGCCCACCAACGCAGCCAAAGCGGGGGCAACACCACAATCTGCAAGGTTGTTCCGGTTTCATTCCACACGCCGTCATTATTCGAAGCCATAACCCGAAACGTATACTCGCCCGGCTTTAAATTACTGTAAAAAGCTTCCCGCCGATTCCCCACATAATTCCACCGATCGTCCACACCGCTCATTCTATAAGCATATTGGTTCTGCTCCGGATAAATATAATTCAAAGCCGTGTAGCCGATCGTCAGATTCGTTTGATTGTGCTTCAACACCAATTTTTTCTCTAATTGCAATTTCTTGCTCAACAAAGATTGCTTCCCACCCGGCTTCACCACCTCGTTATTCAGGCTCAACTTGGTTAGCAATACCGGAGGCTTCTCCATATTCATCGTCAGCAAAGTCGGGTCGAAAGTCAAAAAACCTTTCGTACCGGAAAGGTATAATTTACCGTCCCGGGTCAACAACCCCGCCGACAAACTAAATTCCTCCGGGATTATACCGTTCTTCGAATAGAAACGGTGTAACTCGTCCGTTTCCGGATTCAGCAGATAGAGTTCCCGGGACGTCATTAACCAAAGTTCGTCCTTTTTACCCATAATGCTATACACCCGTTCATCCAGTAACCCGTTTCCCTTATAATACCGTTTTTTCAGTTTCATATTCCGGTCGAAACAAAAAAGCCCCGCACCGTTTGTTGCCACCCAAATATCCCCCCGTTCATCCCGGAACATCGAAGTGACCCACACATTGGGATCTTCCAGCCCGAAATCGACCTCAGAAATCTCCCGGATATTCTCACCTTCCAGATTCACGATAAACACCCCTCTTTGCACCGATCCCAGTAAAAAACGGTCTTTTGTAAGCTCCAGAATCGTCGAAATAGAACCGATATAGGGAAACTGATTCTTGGCATTCAGCCCTCTAAACCTCTTATCCCCCTGCACAACCACCAGTCCCGAAGCCGTATTTGTAGGCATCCACAACCGTCCCACAGAATCGATATATAAGGTATAAATATCGTTGTATTTAAAATCGTACAGCAAACGAAAAGTCTTGGTTTTGATCGAAAACTCATACACTTCACCGCCGTGAGTGGCACAAAAAATGGAATTACCGTTTCTCATAACCGATTTGATGATATTCCGGTTATACGCCTTATCGGCCGGATCATGCACCAAATAATTGTGTTGCTCGTGGGTTTCCGGATTATACGACAACAATCCCCTTCCTTCCGTAGCAAACCACACCGTGCCTTCCTCATCTTCGGCAGCCATGCCGATCACCCCGGAAAACTCCTGCGTTGCCACATAATTAAAGCGGTAATTATGCCGATTGTAATAATTCACGCCGCCTGAATAAGTTCCCACCCACAAATTCTGCTGCCTGTCTTTATACAGGCACAACACCGAATAATGGCTCAAACCTCCCTGTTCACCGATATTCATACTGATCGGCATACTCTCCAATGTCCGCTTATCCAACAAAGTCAAGCCGTGGAACGTACCCGCCAGCAAATGATCTTCGTCCCATTCCACCACCTGCCGTACATTTTTAATATGGTCCAGGCGGACTGTCTTATTTTCCTTCGAATTATAATAGCTCAACACCTTATCTTCCGTCACGATCCACAAGATCCCGTCGGAAGTCAGCGCCAGAAAAGACACATAACCGTTCGGAAAAGCATCGGGGTCAGCAGAACTATACTTAAGCCTTTGCGTCAGGCGAAATTCCCGGTCGCAGATAAAAATCCCGTTCGTAGAAGTACCGAAATAAATATTCCCCGCCTGATCCCCGGTCACCGAAGTCACATTCCTCAACCTTTCCGAAGTTTCCAGCTGAAACAAACGAAAAGTATCCTGCTCCCGGTCGTAAATGTAAGCATCTCCCCGGGTAAATACCAATAATTGATTGCTATCCGTGCACCATAACGTGTTCACATAAGAGTCGTCCACCCCATTATCTCCCAGACTATACCGATATATTTCCTCCGTTTCATAGCAGATACGGCTCAATCCCTGCTGAGTTCCCACCCATATATCGCGGGAATTGTCCTGAATCGCATCCATAATATGATTACCGGACAAAGAATGTACATTATCGTAATCTTTCCGGTAAACCATAAAACCGTAACCGTCATAACGATTCAAGCCGCTACGGGTGCCAAACCACATATAGCCGTCGGAATCCTGAAAAACCGTCGTCACGGTTTGCTGTGACAACCCGTCTTTTACATCCAGATCGGTAAAAAAGAAATTTTCCACCTCTGCCCGCACAGACAGAGACATTGCCACAAATAAAAAAAATAGTAAAAACCGGTACAATTTCATTTCAAATTCTTCCGTTTGCGCACAGGAGCGTTTATTTTCTTTCGCACATAGATATGTTTGATCGTTTTCCCGTCAACCGAACGCTCGTCTATTTCAAAAAAATCTCCTAAAGACTTGACCAGCGGAGTCAATTTATCGAAACCATAATTACGGGGATCGAAGTCCGGTTTTCGCCGCATCAGGTGACTGCCCACTTCTCCCAGATACGCCCAGCCATTTTCGTCGGCCAGGTCATTTATCGTAAGGGTCAGCATGGAAATCAGCCCCTTATCCACCACATCCACATTTTTCTTCACCTCCGAAGCATCCGCCTCGGTCAACGGATGGTTAAGGATTTCTATATATACAAACTTATCACACGCCACAATAAAAGGCTGGGGAGTTTTTCTCTCGCCGATCCCGATCACCATCTTGCCGGATTCCCTCAACCGGGTAGCCAGCCTGGTGAAATCGCTATCGCTCGACACAATGCAGAAACCGTCCACTTTCTCTTTATGCAAAATATCCATGGCATCGATAATCAAAGCCGAATCGGTAGAATTTTTCCCGGTGGTATAAGCATACTGCTGAATGGGAGTGATCGCGTTCTCCAGCAAAACAGCCTTCCAGCTATTCAGTTGTGAACTGGTAAAATCACCGTAAATCCGTTTAATCGTCGGATTACCGCTTTTCGTAATTTCTTCGAGAATCCCTTTTATATTAGAGGATGCCACATTATCAGCATCAATCAGCACTGCAAAATTTTGAATCTCTGTCATAGCCTTTCATTTTTACAAAGATAGAATTTATTTTAAAACACCGCAAAATAGAATCCCGAAGTAAATTTCCTTTTAAATTCCGTCTCTCCCAAGTGTCCCCCGGCCCTCCCGCCACCGGAACGCCCGGTTGTTTTCTATCCGTAAAATCTCCTGCATATTTTCATACAACTTCTTTTCTAAAAACTCTTTCTCTTACTTTTTTTTATTTTCTTTGTAACTATTAAATACAAATACGATGAAAATAGCAATCTTAATTCTCACATTTTTAACCCTATTGGGCACTTCCTTTGCAGCAAGTTCCGCCCAACAGAAACCCCACACCTTCCGGTTAGGGGAAAACCAATTCTGGCTGGATGACAAACCTTTCCAGATTGTTTCCGGCGAAATTCACCCTTCCCGGATCCCGGTAGAATACTGGAAACACCGTATACAAATGATTAAAGCAATGGGCTGTAATACGGTGGCATGCTACATCATGTGGAACTACCACGAAAGCGAACCGGGAAAATTCGACTTTCAAACCGGAAATAAAAATCTTGAAAAACTTATCCAAATCGTGCAGGAAGAAGGTATGTACCTGCTGTTCCGTCCCGGTCCTTACGTATGCGGAGAATGGGATTTCGGCGGTCTTCCGGCTTATCTGCTTTCCATTCCGGACATTAAAATCCGTTGTATGGATCCCCGCTACACAGCGGCAGTGGAACGGTATTGTTCTGCCCTCGCTCCGCTTATCCGGAAATATCAGATCACCCAAGGGGGGCCGATCATCATGGTACAGGTAGAAAACGAATATGGCAGTTATGGAAACGACCGTGTCTATATGAAATGGCTGCATGACCTCTGGCGCGATAAAGGCATTGAAGTGCCTTTCTATACGGCAGACGGGGCAACCCCCTATATGCTGGAAGCCGGAAGCCTGCCCGGCGTGGCGATCGGGCTCGATCCCGCATCTTCACAAGCCGAATTCGACGAAGCCCTGAAAGTGCATCCCGATGCCAGCGTATTTTGCTCGGAACTCTATCCGGGATGGCTCACCCACTGGCGTGAAAAATGGCAGCGTCCTTCTGTGGAAAGCATTGTCAGTAAAGTGAAATGGCTGATGGATAACAAGAAATCGTTCAATTACTACGTTATCCACGGGGGCACGAACTTCGGATTCTGGGCAGGAGCAAATTCTCCGAAAGAGGGCATTTACCAACCGGACGTAACCAGCTACGATTACGATGCTCCGATCAACGAAATGGGACAAGCTACCCCGAAATACATGGCGCTGAGGGAATTGGCTCAGAAATACAGCAAAAAGAAATTACCGAAGATTCCGGAAGCCCCGATGCCGGTCATTACTTTCCCGGCAACACAGGCCACTCCGTTTGCTTCGATCTGGGACAACCTGCCCGCAGCAAAACACATGGTGCAACCCGTACCGATGGAGATGCTGGGACAATACGAAGGTCTGATCCTTTACCGCACCAAACTGATTGGCCACAAAAAAGGACAGCTTACCATCTATAACCTCAACGACTATGCCACGGTATTTCTCAATGGCAAATACATCGGCTCTCTCGACAGGACATTAAAACAAAATACCATCGAAATTCCGGCTTCCGACGTAGAAAACCCGGTTCTCGAAATCTTAGTCGAAAACATGGGACACATCAACTTCGCCGCCCAGATGATCGACCGCAAAGGTATTACCGACCGGGTTTTATTAAACGGCATGACCCTGATGAATTGGGAAGTTTTCAATCTCCCGATGACACCCGAATATGTAACCGGACTAAAGGCAAGCAGCACAGACCGTCCCGGAACATTCTTTAAAACCACCCTGCAAATAGACAAACCCGGCGATTGTTACATAGACATGCAAAACTTTGAAAAAGGCATTCTCTATGTAAACGGACATAATTTAGGACGTTTCTGGAACGTAGGGCCGCAATTCCGGTTGTATTGTCCCGGAGTATGGCTCAAACCCGGAGCAAACGAAGTGGTTATATTCGATTTGCATAAAACCACTCCGGGCACGATAAAAGGGGAAACATCCCTGGAATAATTCCGGCGCAACATTCGGAACGATCTTTTAAAAGTCTTTCCGGAAACAAAATACCTCCAAAAGCATTGCATTTCGCTTTTGGAGGTATTTTTTTGAAAATGATAAACACCTAATATCCTTTTTCACACAAAATATCCGATAACACTAAAACTGTTTCTTATACAAAACATGCTTATATAAAGCATGAGCCGGATCGACCAAAGGATGCCCGAACTCACGGACAAACGACATACCGATTTTCTGCATCACCCGCTCCGACCGCTTATTCGGTAATGAAGTAAAAGAATACACTTCTTGCAATCCCAATATATCCCTTCCATATTCCAGGCAAGCCAAAGCAGCCTCCGTAGCCAACCCTTTTCCCCAGCTTTCCTTTCTCAGCCGCCAGCCGATTTCCAGCCCGGGAGCAAAATCAGCATCAAAATTGAAATGATGGAACCCGACATAACCGATAAAAGTCCCATCCGCCTTATCCTCCACCGCATACAATCCAAAACCGCAGTCGGCAAATTCATCCACAATACGTCGATAAAAAGCCAGTGTTTCCTTTTCATCCAGCCTTTTCAAAAAATATTCCATAACCTGTTCGTCCGAATTGATCCGGGCAAAAAGCTCCACATCCTCCTCTTTCCAGTCGCGCAAAATCAATCGTGGAGTTTCTATATACTGCTTCATGCTTCTTCGATAAAAAATTATAGTCCGGCAAAAATACAAATACCGGACTACTTTCCAAAACAGGACAACGATGCCATCAATCGAGCACTCCCCTGATCCGGTCTTCGAAAGCGGAAAGAGCGGCTTTCGCCCCCTCGCCCATTGAAATAATAATCTGCTTATAAGGCACATTAGAAACATCACCCGCAGCATAAATCCCCGGTACATTCGTACGGCAATGAGTATCGATCACAATCTCCCCCGGACGATTCGTATCGACAATCCCCTGGAAAACACCGCTATTAGCAGCCAGGCCGATCTGTACAAACACGCCGTCCAGCGCAACAATCCGTTCCGATTCCGTTTTCCGGTCTTTCACCTTTAATCCGGTCACCCGGCTACCATCCCCCAACACCTCCATCGTCTGGGAATGAAGGAATATTTCCACGTTAGGCAATTGCCTTACCTTATCCTGTAACACCCGATCGGCTTTCAATTCATCCAAAAACTCCAAAACCGTCACCTTCGAACAAATTCCGGCAAGGTCAATGGCTGCCTCGATCCCGGAATTACCTCCCCCGACAACAGCAACATGCTTCCCTTTATAAAAAGGCCCGTCACAGTGCGGGCAAAAAGCCACTCCCTTTCCAATATGCCCGGACTCTCCCGGCACATTCAACCGCCGCCAGCTTGCTCCGGTGGCCACAATCAATGCAGGAGCCGTAAATTTCTCTCCCCCGGTCACCGTCAACACCTTATTTTTCCCGGAAACTTCCACCTGCTCTATTTTCCGGTGCTCTAAAAGGTCGATCGGATAACGCTGCATGTGCAACCGCAAATCGTTTGCCAAACGTTCTCCCGTGGTTTCCGGTACAGAAATCACGTTTTCAATACCCACCGTCTCTTTCACCTGTCCCCCGATGCACTCCGCCACCACAGCCACTTTCAATCCTTTACGGGCAGAATAAATCGCTGCGGAAGCCCCGGCGGGTCCCCCCCCGGCAACAATCACATCATAAGATTTCACCTCCGGCTCACCCTCCTGCGTCTTCGTTCCATACAATGTTTCCAATTTTCCAAGCAACTCACCCAAATCACCGCGCCCCACATGAATCAACTCCCCATCGGCAAACACCGACGGAACTCCCTGAATCTTCATCCTTTCGGCTTCTTCCTGATTTATCGCACCGTCTATCACTTCATGATGAATTTTACCATTCAGCACCACCATCGCATTCAAAGCCTGCACCACATCCGGACAATTCGTACAAGTGAGGGAAACATAAGTTTTTAGCCCGATATTCCCCTTCAATCCCTTGATTCGGTTCCGGATGGCCTCGTCCGGTATATTTTTACCTTTACCGTCACAGTTCAGGATGGCCAGCAACAAAGAAGAAAATTCATGTCCGTTGGGAACGGCGCGGAATTTGATTCCGGTTTCCTGTCCATCCTTTTGTATGGTAAATTCTAACCCCTCCCCCTCTGAAATGCGGCAAGAAATCCGTTCCGAGCATTCGGCAACCCCCTCTAACAATCCCAATAGCTCACCACGGCTCTCATGTTCCGAAGACACCCGGATATTCAAAACATATTCCGACTCCAGCCCCGCAAAAATTCCCCGTAACTGTTCTTTTAATACTGCTTCTAACATATTCAATAGTATATAAGATAATCACTTGATAAACAAAACGCCGACAAAATTGCCGGCGTTTTTATACGATCAGATTTTACCGACCAGATCAATGCTCGGCTTTAAAGTAGCCTCACCCTTCTTCCATTTTGCCGGACATACCTCCCCGTCGTGAGTAGCCACAAACTGTGCTGCTTCCACCTTTCTCAACAACTCGTCCGCATTACGGCCGATTCCGTTATCGTGAATCTCGGCAATTTTGATCTGTCCTTCCGGATTGATCAGGAAAGTTCCCCGGAAAGCCATTCCCTCTTTTTCAATTAAAACACCGAAAGCACGGCTCAGTGCCCCTGTCGGGTCGGCAAGCATCGGATATTTAATTTTACGAATACTTTCAGAAGCATCATGCCACGCCTTATGCACAAAATGAGAATCGGTGCTTACCGAATAAATTTCCACACCCATAGACTGGAATTGCTCATATTTCTCTGCCATATCCACCAATTCGGTAGGACATACAAAGGTGAAATCGGCGGGATAGAAAAAGAAGATTGCCCATTTTCCTTTCACATCCTGATCGGTTACCGTCTTAAAAGATCCGTTTTGAAAAGCCTGAACACTGAATTCAGGTAATTGAGAATTGATAATTGGTTCCATTGTTTTATATTTAAATGATTATTGATATTTCTTATTTGCCTTACAAAAATATATCAATTTTATCGATATAAACAATATTTTTGATCGAATGATTTTATATACCTATAAATAAATCGTATATCTATTCATTATGAATGGATTACAACGTCATAAATCACATATTTTTAGAAACAATCTTCCCATTCACCTGCACAAAACGGCACTTCGCTTCCCCTTATTTCATAATTTTTTCTTCTGTAAACTCTTTTCTTCCGATTTTCAAGTAAATCCGCTTCCTTACAGAGAAAGAAAATAAGTTGCGAATGAAAAAAATTTTAGTTTACTTTGGGCTATAAATAGGCAGGTAGCTGCCTGAGTTCTTTTATTTACCGTAGCGTTTTGCTTTCCCTGCCAACACAAATTCTCACAATATTCATACAAGACAGGGAAGGTGTAGTAACGCTCGCGCAAAATGGTCGTATATAACACAATATATGGACAAGCGCGGGCTTACCCACTGTGTCTTGTATAGGTCGTGAGAAACCTGTGTTGGAGAAGTGGGAGAAAGTCCGCGCATTTACTTCACCACAATTCACAGTAAACTGTCCGGGACTTTTCTCCTTATATTTTTCAGGCAAACAGAAATGACAGGAGGCCTTGTAGTCCTATTTTCTTCCGGCAGAAATAGCCTGCCTGGGTTTCCTGTCACTTTTTCGTTTCTTTATAAATGAATCGGGGGAACGCCCGCACACACCCTCCAGATGCAGAAACACACTGTTTCAGGTTGATACGGTTTCCACCCGGCAAGGGGGAATAAAAGGTCATAACATTAAAAATATTGAAATTTCGGGAAAACAGCCAAATCCTCACCAGCTTTTCTTCCAGGCCTACCGGAGTAAATACCTGCTCCAAACACTAATACCATTCATTAAAGGCACACATGAAGAAGCACACACCTCTACATCAACCCAAGAAAGGCTGTTTTCCCATTTTTTTACAGACATTTACCCACACAGCCATTCCGGCCATTCTTATCCCCTGTCCCATTCTCCAAAACCTAACACACACAACACGCGTTTTATGTCCATGGCCGTTCCATCCGGAACGATACAAAAAACGGGCCACCTGTCCAGGTCACCCGCTCTGTGATTCATCGTAAACTTTGCTTTCGCTTTCGTTTATCCATAGCAAAACTAATAATAAAAGGCACGGCAAAAAAGACAACCGTCCCGATGACAACCAACGTTGTATATAGTGCGGGGCTTCCCACCGGCAACTGGGAGGGTGGAAAGAAAGTAACCGCAAAAGAAAAAAGCACGGCAAGGAAACCGATACCGGCCACCAGCCACATTCCCGTATTTCCCCCCGGAACGCGGTAGCTTCTCGGCAAATCGGGCTGTGTGTACCGCAATTTAATCCCTGAAACATACATCATCATATACATCAGGAGATATAATCCGATGGTCAGCGCACTAAGCAAAAAGAAAGCTACACTGACATCGTCCATCACCATATAAAGCGACGACAACACAGAAACAATACACCCCTGAATAATCAAGATATTGATCTGAATCCCATTCTTATTGGTTTTCTTCATAAAATCGGGTAACTGCCCGTCGCGCGCAGTCCAAAGTAGTCCCCGGCTGGGACCGGAAATCCAGGACATCACTCCGGCCAATGCCCCGAAAGCAACCAACAACCCCATGACATTCGTAAGCCATTCCACATGATAATGGCGGAACACCTCCCGGAAAGTCACCAATAACCCGTCCTGCAAATTAATTTGGTCATAAGGAGTGATAATAGCCACGGCCAAAGACCCCAGCGTAAACAATCCGAACGAGATCAAAGCCGCCAAAAACATGGCTGCCGGAAATTGCTTCTGAGGATTATTCATTTCCTGGGCATGAACAGCATGCACCTCGACTCCGGCAAACAGCAGCAGGATTCCCGCCAAAAAAGCCACATCGCTCATTCCGCTAATATGCGGAAAAAGGCGGGGATGCACATGATCCGGCATAACTTTCACAATCTCCCCCACAGAGGCCGGAATATGTTCGAAGGCTACCGGATTTTTGCCGACAATCCATATAATAGCCACAACGATAACAACCACTCCCGGCAAAACCGTACCTAACAAGAATCCCTGGCTGGTTATTTTGGAAACAATAGAAGTGCCTTTCAAAGTCAGCCAGGTGGCAAACCAATATACGACAATGGAAAATATTCCCACAAACACTCCGTTCTGAGCTAATCCGGGGATTCCGATCATATAAGCGATGGAAGCCGCAGCAAATCCCAGCACAGTGGGATACCAAACCACATTCTGAATCCATTGCAGGAAAATAGCAGCAAACCCCATCCTCTGATTGAATGCTTCCTTCACCCAGGTATAAACCCCGCCTCCTTTATCTGCAAAAGCACTCCCTAACTCGGCTCCTACCAAAGCAGCTGGAATTAAAAACAAAAAAGTTGCGAAAGAAATATAGAAGAACATGGTCAATTCTTCCTGTGCCATCATGGGCAACCCTCGCAAACTGATAACCGCAGCAGCAGTCATTAATGCCAACTGCCAAGTCGAAACATGCTTTAAAACTTTATTAGCCATCTTTAAAATTTTAATTTCAAATCCGAATTACTCTTTCTCGCCTAAACGGAAAAACAACGGATTTGTTCCTTTTCTCATTAAAATTTTCAGAAAGCTATTCTTAACATTCTACATGTCAATATGAAACAAAAGACATACAAATTATTTGTTACATCATTCATTCTCCTATCCGCATAACGCAAATAAAGATCTTTCCCTCAATATCCCGGATCCTTTTTCGTCTTAGCACTGATATGCTCCATGTGCAGCTTCAAAATTTCCGTACGGGTAAACGAACCCTTTATATATTTTTCGGCCACCTCCTCCCATCCGGCACTGTATTTTGTAACCAGCAGACGCAAAGCCCGCAAACGTTCTGCCTCTGGTAAAGCCCTTTCTATCCGGCCAAACACCATCGCACATTCGTAAGCCGTAGTAAATTGTCCGGGAATCACCCTGGTAGGTCCGACAACAGTAAAAGTTACCCGGTTATCCACAGCCAGATTATCCAATTTATGCCCTTCCGGAGCGCAATGAAAATAAATAACCCCTTCTTCCACAGCATAACTCAGCGGCACACCGTAACCGCCGCCGTCGGCATTGACCATAGCCAGAAAACCGAATTCACCTTCCGCCAGCAATTCTTTTGCCCGCAACTCGTTTAAAACTCTATCTTTACGCCTGATTTCTCTCATATCTTTATCATAAAATTAAAAAGCCGCTTTCGTAAAAGCGGCTCTAAGATGGAAACAATTATGCTGTTATCCAATTTTTCATATCAATATCAACCGTAGAAATCCCTCCTATTCCGAATTTTTCAACCAAAACCTTTGCAACATTCGGAGAAAGAAACGCCGGAAGTGTCGGGCCAAGGTGAATATTTTTCACGCCCAGGCTTAATAAAGACAAAAGCACGATCACGGCCTTCTGTTCATACCAGGCAATGTTATAAACAATGGGAAGCTCATTCACATCCTTCAACCCGAAAGCATCCCGGAGGGCAAGGGCAATCACAACCAAAGAATAACTGTCGTTACACTGCCCGGCATCCAACACCCGGGGAATACCCCCAATATCTCCCAATGCCAATTTATTATACCGATATTTTGCACAACCTGCAGTGAGAATAATACGGTCCTTTGGTAATGCCGATGCAAAATCGGTATAATATTCCCGTGATTTCATACGTCCGTCACAACCGGCCATGACCACAAAACCCTTGACAGCTCCCGATTTTACAGCATCGACCACCTTATCGGCCAAAGCCAGCACCTGATGATGGGCAAATCCTCCGATGATCTCTCCATGTTCGATCTCTTTAGGCGGCTGGCAACGCTTCGCATGCGCAATCAATGCTGAAAAATCTTTTTTCCCTCCTTCCGGACGATCAGGGATGTGTTTTGCTCCGGGCAAGCCTGCCGAACCAGTGGTATAAATACGGTCAGTATAAGTGGCTTGCTTAGAAGGCGGAACGATACAATTCGTAGTAAACAGGAAAACACCGTTAAAGGTCTCGAATTCATCCCGCTGACGCCACCAGGAATTCCCGTAATTCCCCACAAAGTGCTTATATTTCTTAAAAGCAGGATAATAATGTGCCGGCAACATCTCGCTATGGGTATAAATATCAACCCCCTGCCCTTCTGTTTGCTCGAGCAACTCTTCAAAATCCTTAAGATCATGCCCGCTGACCAAAATACCCGGACGCGTCCCCACTCCGATATTCACTTTCGTTATTTCCGGATGACCGTAGGTGGAAGTATTGGCCTTATCCAAAAGAGCCATTGCCTTTACCCCGCATTCCCCAACATTCAACACCAAAGATGTCAATTCCTCTGCCGAAATATCCTCACGCGAAACTTCAGCCAGGGCATTTTCGATCATCTCATAAACCTCCTGTTCCTCAAAACCTAAATTCAGCGCATGTTCCGTATAGGCAGCAGCTCCTTTCACACCATAAATAGCCAGCTGTTTCAGGGAACGTAAATCTTCGTTCACCTCAGTCAATACTCCGGCTTTAGCCGCCTCGGTAATATAATCGTCGCGTTTCACCGAATAATTGACCTCCGGCATTTCCGGTAAAGAGATTCCCCGTTTCTTAGCCGTGCCGATCAATCGATTTTTTACAGCCAACATACGCTCGATACGTCCGGAAATTGCCTCATCATCGAAATTGGCATTCGTAATCGTACAAAACAAGGCATCCAAAATAAAACGGCTTGCCTCCGTATCGGCATCCCCCTTTTCCCGCAAAGAACGATTGACCAGGGCAACCCCTCTCACAACATAAAGCAGTAAATCCATTAAAGCTGCGGTTTGCGGTTCCTTTCCACAAACACCCCTTACGGTGCAACCTTTCCCTTGTGCCGTTTCCTGGCACTGAAAACAAAACATGTTCATAGCATTTGGTTTTATTGATTAATTAAATCCATTCCTCGCTCTTCACTTCTCCCTGAACGGTGAGCACAACGGCTTTCAAAGGAATATTCCTCATAGCCTTTTCACGCGCCATTTGCGCTATTCTCAGCAAGCCGCCACAACAAGGAACTTCCATAATAAGCACGGTCAATGTATTGATCTTAGCCTGATCGATCATTTGTACCAATTTATCGACATATACTTCCGTACGGGCATCGAGTTTCGGACAGGCTATCGCCAAAATTTTTCCTTTCAAAAAACGACTATGGAATTCACCGCTTGCAAAAGCCGTACAATCCGCCGCCAGTAACAAATCTGCCCCCTGCAAAAATCCGGCCTGCGGATTCAGCAGATGCATCTGCACCGGAAACTGTCTGAGCTGGGAAGGTTGAAACGAAGCCCCCGACACGGCAACAGGCTCGAAACTCCGGGACATAGTCCCCGGACATCCGCATGCCAACGGTTGTTTGGGCTGGAGGTCTACCTCCACGCCATGCCGTTTCAAATAATCGATCCCCTGCTGGAAAAATGCAGTTTCCCCATGTTCCTTCAAATGATTCAAATGAGCCCGTATAGCCTCTTTCCCTTTGGGGACTAAACGTTCCATGACAGCTTCCTCGTTATAAGGCTCGGCCTCCCGCTCTTCAAACTCGATCGCCCCCACCGGGCATTCACCGATACAAGCCCCAAGCCCGTCACAATAAAGATCGCTCACCATTACCGCTTTGCCTTTAATCAACTGTAAAGCACCTTCGTGGCATCCTTTTATACATGCCCCGCAGCCATTACAAAGTTCTTCATTGATTTTTATTACAGTACGTTTCATTAAATATCTGTTTTTTAGGCAAAAATAAGTCCATAGATTACGTTATATTTGTAACATCTGTTACAAACAGTCCTATTTTATCAGTGATGCCGGAACAAAATATCCGGACCGCAGATAAAGCTGAAACACAAAGTGATAACAACCCGATCATCTGAAAACGCATGGAAGGAATATACAAATGCCCTATATTCCAGGGATTGCCCCCGGAAGAAATAAACCTGCTGCTAAATGGAAAATTCCACAGTAAGTTCTATAAAACAGGAGAAACAATCGCTTTTCAGGGCGACAAATACCGCTCATTACTGATCGTAGACGAGGGGATTGTCCGGGGAGAAATGATAAACTTTGCAGGCGACCATATCGTGATAGAAGAAATAGCCTCCCCGCGTTCCGTAGCTCCGGCCATTCTTTATGCCACAGACAATACGCTCCCGGTCGATGTGATCGCGGTTACCGACACGGAAATTATATCTATACATAGAAATGACTTTACCCGGATGCTCCAAACAGAAATAAAAGTGCTACACAACTTTATGCAAAGCATGTCCGACCGTAGCAAATTTCTGTCCGACCGGGTGCGGATGCTCCGTTTCGGAACAATAAAAAGCAAACTGGCCGGATACCTGCTCGAACAGGCACAACGAAACAACAGCCTGATTTTCGATATTCCCCACACCCACCAGGAACTTGCCGATCTCTTCGGTGTAAGCCGTCCGGCCCTTTCGCGCGTGTTAGGACAAATAGCGGAAACCGGCATGATTACCTCGCGGAAAAATCATTTTCAGATAAACGACCGCAACCACCTGCTCCGCCTGTTCAAAGACACCTGATATTTCCGCTTTTTGCCAATACCCGCTTGTCCGGTTTAGAGCATATCGCAAAACACAAAATTATTTTTTCTAAATACAATAAAACAATCTGACCCATGGACACAAAAATGATTACCCTGACCCAGGAAAATATTGAAAAAGAACATCTTTGCTGTGCGATTGCCGATAAAAAACACCAGACAGGAGTAAACGACAAACGCCGATGGCTGGCCGACCGGATTCCCGAAGGACACGTATTCCGCAAACTCGACGCGCAGGGAAAAGTGTTCATCGAATATGCTCCTTTGGATAAAGCCTGGACTCCGGTGACAGGTGACAATTACATTTACATCTATTGCCTGTGGGTATCCGGTAGCTATAAAGGGCAAGGATACGGGAAAGCCCTCTTAGACTCGTGCATAGCGGACGCCCGCAAACAGGGCAGGGCAGGTGTCTGCCTCATCAGCTCCCAAAAGAAAAAACCATTCCTGGCCGATAAAAAATTTATGCTAAAACAGGGATTCCAGGTGGCAGACACAGCCGGAGAAGATTATGAATTATTAGCCCTATCCTTCGACGGGACAAAACCGAATTTCAACGCAAATGCCAAACGACAGGCCATCGAAGAGAAAGAATTAACAATATACTACACCGTACAATGCCCCTACATCCCCAATTGCATCGGACAAATCTATAACTATTGCGAAAATAACGGCATCCCCCTCCGGTTGATTGAAATCGATACCCTTGAAAAAGCGAAACAAATTCCCGGAGTATTCAACAATTGGGCTGTTTTCTACAAGGGGCGTTTTCAAACCACCCATTTATTAAACGAAACCGGATTAAAAAAGCTATTCAGCCTATAATTCGGCTTTTTACGGCCTAACTTTCAGGTGAAAACATTAGTTTTAAATCCGGGTATCGATACAATTAAAACATGAAAGAAACAGGTTACATTCAAATATACACCGGAACGGGAAAAGGAAAAACAACCGCAGCATTCGGATTGGCTATCCGCGCGTTGTGTGCCGGGAAACAGGTATTTATCGGACAATTCGTGAAAAGTATGAAATATAACGAAACCCGTATAGAAACCCTATTCGACAAACTTGAAATCCGGCAATTCGGAAGCGGCTGTTTCATTGGCCGGGAACCGTCAGCAGAAGATGCCCGCCTCGCACGGGAAGGACTGCGGATGTGCGCTGAAAAAATGGCTTCGGGAAATTACGATCTGGTGATATTGGATGAACTGAATATTGCACTTCATTTTCAGCTACTGGGTCTGGAGGAGGTTCTGCAAGCCCTGTCCCACCGGGCCCCGCACATAGAAATCGTCATCACCGGACGCTATGCTCCTCAGGAATTGATAGACCGGGCGGATCTTGTCACCGACATGCAGGAAGTGAAACACTATTATACTCAAGGCATACTATCCCGTGAAGGGTTCGACCGCTGATCAACGGACAACCACCCGTAGTTCCCGGGCATCGAAAGTCACCGTTTCATTCCGGAACAGCCGCTCGATATGGCCACTATCGATCATCTGCCGGGTAGGCAAATAATACAATTTCGGCTGGTCGATCAATGCTATCGAATCGCACAAGGTCAATGCAATATCAAGCTCGTGCGTAGAAAAAAACACACATTTGTTTTGCCGATGTGCCAGGTCACGCAACAGAATCCCCAATTCATAGCGGTTCGGAAGGTCGAGAAAAGAAGTCGGCTCGTCGAGTAAAATAACGGGAGTATCCTGCGCCAAAGCACGGGCAATCATAATACGCTGGCATTCACCGTCCGACATTTGATCCATCGTCCTGTCGGCATACTCCGACATCCCCAATAACTCCAGCGCTTCGTCGACAATCTCCTCATCCCGCGCCTGCAACCGTCCGATCCAGTTCGTATAGGGAGCACGGCCAAGCGCCACAATATCCCGGCATTTTAAATTCGGGATACGGATTTTCTCCGTAGTGACAAAACTAACCGTACGGGCTAACTCGTCGGGCTTCAGGCAGGCAAGGACTTTCCCATCGATCAGAATATTTCCTCCCTTAATTTTACCCAAACCGGCAATAGTGCGCAGTAAAGTGCTCTTACCGCTACCATTACGGCCCAGCAAGGCAATCAGCCCGCCCCCGTTCAGATCGGCAGACACCTTGTCTAACAAAACTCCCTGCCCATAACCTAATGTCAAAGAATCGAGTCGTATCATACCAACCGGAGATTTTTACAGATAACCCATATAATTACCGGAATCCCCAACAGGGCGGTAATACAATTAATGGGAAGAACTAAATTCTTTGCAACAATATCGCACAAAAGCATACTGACGATGCCTAATAAAACCGAACCGGGCAACAAAACGCGGTGATCCGCATTGTTGAACAACAACCGGGCAACATGGGGAACTGCAAGTCCGAGAAAACCCACCGGGCCGCAAAAAGCGGTAACAGTCCCTGCCAGCAACGTAGTCGATATAAAAATTAAAGTACGGGCACGCCGGATATTTATCCCCATGGTTTGAGCGTAGTTTTCACCAAGCAGAAGAAGATTCAACGCTTTGACGCTGAGGATCGCCATAACCAATCCCACACAAATCACCGGGGCCATAATCATCAGTTTGGTCGCTGTGACATGGCCTAACGAACCCATCGACCATAAAAAAAACATTTTCAGTTGTTCGGCTGAACTCAGGTATTGCAGAATCTGAATAACCGCACCTGTAATATACCCGATCATCACCCCCATAATCAACACCCCAAGAATATTTTTCACGTAACGGCTGATAATAGCCACCACCACTAAAATAACGGCAGCCCCGCACCAGCCGGCACCGACGATTCCCACCGATTGCCAGAAAGTGGAAAAGCCCAAACCGAGCAGTGGAGCACCTAAAATAAAAAGAGCCACTCCCAGGCCGGAACCGGAACTGACACCTAAAAGATAAGGATCTGCAAGTGGATTCTGAAAAACGGTTTGCATCTGCAAACCGCTCACAGCAAGCGCGATCCCCGCCAGCATAGCCACAACAACCCGCACAAAACGGATAGACAACACGATATTCCGGGTCGTTACATCTGTTTCGCTTCCGGTGAACACTCCCCATACCTGCCCTACTGAAAGGGACGAATCGCCTGACAGAATATCAAGCACAAACAGGAACAGTGCCAATAAACTCAATAAAATAAATATTACAGTCGTACGTTTCATATTCACAGAAAAAGAACGGAATCTCTGCATGAATCCGGCAAAAATGCCGGACATCAGGAAAGCCGTCCCGATTACTCCTATTCCAAATGACGGTAATAATACAAATCGTCACTCACCAATTCCGGGTGAAAAATACGAATTAAATCCCGAAGTACAATATCCGGATGTACAACAGCCGACTCCCAATAATCGTTCCCTCCCCCGGCAGTCAGACGCAGGTTATTATTATACACTTTGTCCTCCCGGATCGCTTTTGCATCCGTGAACTGCGGATTCATAGCCTTCAACTCCCCAAGCGTGGTTGCCATCCCGACATTCAGCCACACGTCGGCCTCGCGGATCAGCCCATAAGCCGTTTCCAACCCGATAGGCAGCGAACTGTTGGAAGTATTCTTCTTATAAATATAATCACCTCCGGCATCCTCGATCAGCTGTGCCACATAACTTTTCACAGACGGCATTACCCAGCTGTCATTCCAAGGCGTATTCAGCATCACGGTGGGACGCTTTTCCACCCCGGCTGTCAGTTGCTTCAAAGCATGGTAACGCTGGGGGATTGCCTCAAAAACCTTCCCGCCCGCTTCCCGGCAATCCGTGACCTCGGCAATCGCCATCAGCCACTCGGCCTTTCCTAACGGAGACTCTTCCAAATATTCACCCATATACATATAAGGGATATTGAGCTCTTTCAACTTATCGGTCACCGTAGACTGCGAATCCCCGATCCCGTAAAGCAACACCAGGTCGGGAGCCAATCCGGCCAACACCTCGTAATTAATTTCCGAGCCTACATCCTTGATATTCGCCCTATTAGCCGTAACATAAGAATTGGATATAAAATCGATACCGGAAACTCCTACCACCCGTTCCGTTTGTCCCAAAGCCTCCAGCATAGCAATATAACTGGACGACATACAGACAATCCGGCGGGCTCCGGCGGGAATCGTCACACCGTCGAAATCGCGGGGCGGACGCTCGCCGTTACGGGCAATAAAATACAACATTTCCACATCGTTCGCCCCCTGCCAGGGATTGAAAATCCGGATTATCGTACTCTGTGAATCGTCTGCTCCGGCTATCTCAAACCCGGCAGCATATTCCGGAGTATAAACACTCTTCGTAAAAGCAGCTATCGAAGTTGCATTTTTAGACTTACAGCCCCCCAGCAACAAAAAGCCGAAAAGAGTTAAAAGTAAAAGAATTCGTTTCATAACGGTATTATTTTAGCTAATATATAAATGATACGGCCACGCGAATTAACTGAAATTTTATCGATATTCCGCATATTCCGCCAATAGATTCACCTCCTATTCCACAGTCTCTCTCATAAAAACCACTCCGACCGGAACCATAAATCCGGCTCCTGCCCAAGCATCGTTCAACGTACATTCCGTTTGCCCCATCGGGGAGTTATACCCAAAAAAATCTCGAAATTCGTTCCGGGCATCGGATGCGACAACACAGACTCGTACTCCTCATTAAAAATATTTTTCACAACCCCTTTAGCCGAAAAATCGGCCCACGGAAAAACAAAACGTTTTTCGAGAGTAATATCACTCATATAATAAGGCAACACCCTGCCGATCTTCGTTGCCGTTTCATTGCTCGAAGTCGTAAAACGTTCACTATAATGACACCACTTATACATCAAATTCCACGTCTTCCAGGAAAGCCGTCCGTTTATAGCGGCAGAATACTCCGGCACATAAACCAATTGCTTACCGATAGCCTCATCCGCCCAATTCACGGGATCGCCATGATTGATAGAAGGAGTCCAGGAAAAATTCCCGTCAAAACCAAACTGCCACTCTTTTGCAAGCTGCACGGTGAGGTTACCTTTCAACTCCACCCCGTAGGCATGCACCTCTTTTATGTTCACGGGTGTCCAAAACCCCTTAAACGAAGGTAACCAAACAATCCAATCGTCGATATACGAATCAAACCACGTTGCTTCACCATGCAATTGGAACTTATCCTTTCGGCCAACGGTAAACTCTATTCCGCCGTCATAGGTAAAGCCATGCTCTTTCTTCAGGTCGGGATTTCCTCCCGGCAAAAAATAAAGATCGTTCAACGTTGGAAAACGGTAATTTCGGGAAACGGAAGCCTTAGCGATCACATTCCCCTTTTTCGATACCACATAATCGAAGAAAAAAGCCGGAATAACGGGAGTCCAGTCACTACCGTACATTTCCTCGCGCAAAGCAAACGCAAGCCCAAAACGCTCCACCGGACGCCATTTAACGGAAAAATAACCGGACACCTCAACCCGCCCCTTATCATAGCCCACAATGGCATTATGCCCCTGCTGGGTAATAATATTCCGGTCTTCACTCTTCACCAAATGCTGATAAGCGGAAACATTAGCAATAAAAAGCCATTTTTGCCCGATAGCATACTCCGCATCGGCCGTACCGTTAAACGTATTGACATAACTCCGGGAATGAATCATATTCGCCAGCTCCCCGTTTCCCAGGTCACGGGAATAATCATACCCCAATTCGGTATGAATATATCCGGCCTTCACGCTGGTTTTCAAATCCCCGGAAATACGATCCCATGAAAGCGATCCCCGGAAAGTATGTTCCTTTTGCTCATTGATAAACTCTGAATCGTCTTTCTGGTCCACACTAAGCATCGGTATTCCGCGCCGGGAATCCAGATACCAGGCAGACAGTCCGAAACGATGCCCTTTGCCGGTATTATAATAAACTTCCTGCAAAAGGTGAAGATCGTTAAAGTCGCAACTTTTATTACGCTCCACCGGATAATAACTGCCGATGATATTATGATCGTCGTCATAAATATTCATCTTCTTATTATAGTTCTTATATTTAAAATCATTATTCGAAAAAGAATACACCGCACGGGTAGACATCTGCCAATGGTCATTGCCATAAGTCAGACGCAAAAACTGGTCGAAAGTATGAAAAGAACCGATCCCCTGAATATATTGCAAATTGAACCCCTGCGCATCGGCGGGTTGCGTGGAAAGAACGACAGCCCCTCCCAATCCTCCTCCTGTGGTATTCACAGAAGAAGTCCCGTGCAAAAGCGAAGCATCATCGATAAAATAAGAAGGAATCATCGAAAAATCCACCATCCCCAACATCGGTGAATTAATCTTAATCCCGTTCCACATCACCTGGGTATGTGAGGGGGATGTCCCCCGGAAAGACACCGTGGCAAGAGTGGCTCGCCCGTACTCCTTGACATATATGGATGTGCCGTATTTCAACGCATCCGACATTTGCGAAGCAATATTATCACGCAGGATTTCATCTGTAATTTTCGTCTCCTGTGTACCTATCTTTTTCATCAAACGCTGTCCTGTAACTTTCACGTCATCGAGCACGATTTGCCACGCAAACCGTCCGCTGGTATCCCTCCGGGCGGTATTCGGACGAAGGGTATCTCCCTGTGCCGAAGCGCAAAGAGCCACACCGCACAAAACCATTATCAATATCAGCCTATTCATTTTTTATTGCCCGATATACTTACCGTCCGACATATCCTGCCAGGTGGGATTATAACCGCAACCTGAAATCCGCCAGGTCGATGAATTGAGTTCCGGAATCACTCCGGCAAACGTAGAATAATCCTTCAGGACCGTGCAATTCTTAATCTCGACCTTCCGGATAGCCGCCAGCAAAGGAAAATCCAGCGTGGTTAAAACGCTATTGTTACCTGTAATTTGCAGGGTTCCGTCCAATGTCGTAAGAGCAGGCATAGCAATCCGCTCTGCAACACCGGCAGCAATATTCACACTTCCCTGAATTTGTTTCAACACCGGGAGTTTCAAACTCTTACACCACCGCAAATCAATATCCAAACAAGGATTCGTCAGGGCAAGCGATCCATTCCCCACACTTTCCAGCACAGGTAAGGACAACACTTCAAAAGCCGTATTATTATCACTGAATTTCAATTTCTTACCGATAGTCACCAAACTCGGACAGGAAATCTGATGTGCAAACAATCCGATCGTGCCCCCCACCTTCTTCAGATTCGCCAATTCAATCCTGTCGTCCGCCCCGCTATTCCCCACCATACAACTACAATCTCCTTCCACTTCATACACGAACGGCAACAAAAGACTCCCTTCCCAAACATACACCTCCAAAGCTCCAACCTTCCTAAAACCCTCAAACGTAATATTTTCCGGCTGATCGGCAAACTGAACATTTAATAAATAATCACATTCTTCCGGACCTTTCAGGGTACATACCACCCCCTTCGACTGATGTACCACCAATTTTTGCCCGATCTGAAGATTTGTCAAATCCACCGAAGCCGACAACCCTATGTCGAGCCCTCCCACCTTTTGCAGATGGGGCATATCGATCAGCGTAGCACTGCCGCAACTCAACACCCCTCCCACGGATTCCAAAAGAGGAGAAAAACCGCTGAAATCGCCCCCGACCGTTGTCAGGCAAGGCGTAGAAGTCGTAGAGGAAACAGCAGCAGCCTCCACAATGGTTGCCAAAACCGGAAAATCTCCCTTCCCGTCATTATAGGTCTGGATGTTCTTACACTCTTTAAGGAGCGGAAACGACGCAACGCCACCGCTTATCATAATATCCGACACGCTGCTTAATTCAGGGCAATTGACATTTCCCCTAACATCCAAACTATTGGCACTTGTCAATTTAGGAAAGGTAAATTCAGCCCCACTTCCCCAAACCGACAATTTTCCCCCGCATGATTCCAAATTACCGACATGGCAGGCATTGATATTCTTTTTTATATTTCGGATTGAAAAATCATGAACGACCGTCCGTAGCGAAGGCAAGGACACATCCGTGACATTTTGGCTCAGAATTAACAAATCCGAAGTCACACGTTCCAAATCGGGAAAAGAAACAGAAGTAACAAACTCATTATCCGGAATCGTCAGGCTTCCCACTTCTTTCAGGTTTTCCAATCCACGAATACTCTCAAGATACCCCGGATATTTAAAAACAATTGCACCGTCAACCCGATGCAGATGAATCAAGCTATCTAAATTGGTCACGGGATTGTTCTCATAAAATCCGATAGTCAGCGTTCCCTCGATCGCCGAAATACCCGTGACAGCAAAAACATCCACTTCCGCCTGTGTCTTTAAAAATATGTTCCCTTTATAAACTATATCCTCATAGGCATAATCATAGGTATACGTCTGCCGCTCCCCGCTATGGGAAACAACGACAAAATTCACGGGGCGACTCCAATCCTCTATGGTTTCAGGGGCAGGTGAAATCGTTACTTTCTCGGCAAGTTCATACCGGACGGACGCATCCTTCAAAGAGATATTAGGAGGCAACGTCACCCGGATAAGCGTATCCACTATTTCTGCATCGTAAACCTGATCCCCGATCGTCAGGGCAAAAGAATAAATATAATGATCCTTTCCTTTAAAAGGATCGACAACGGTTTCATCTGTCCCGCACGACACCAGCAAACCGAATATCCCCAACAAAAAACATATCGTGTATTTCATCCTGTTTTAATTTTCCTGGTTTGTATATTTACCATCCACCATATCCTGATAAGTGGGATTATAAAGACATCTGGTCACACTCCAATGCTCCTCGTCCAATAACGGAACAAACGGAGCAAAAACTGAAAAATCAGAAAAATTTTGTCCGTAATTCATCCGCACACCATAAACCTCCTCCAGCTTAGGCAACTGAAGGACCGTTAAATAACGGAACATCAAAATTTCCAATTCATAAACAGATATCAGTTCCGGCATCTCAATCACCGTTATCTTACACTCTCTTCCTCCGGCCAGATATAACTTTCCGGCTACGTACTGAAGATTGGGAACTTTTACCAATTCCAGGTTCACAGCGCCGTTTATAGAAAGATCACCTCCGACAGTAGCCAATACCGGCAGGTCGATGTCAATAAACCCATCGAAAGAAGCCCCATAAGCAACGCTCTTCAAAGCCGGCAGATAAATACTGCTGCAGTTTATTTCAAGCGATCCCGCCGATTCAAGGGCATTTAACCCTTCCAAATTTTCCCCGGTGTAAGCGGAAGACCAGATTTTTAATTTTCCGGCAACTTTCTTCAATTTACTCAATCCTTTTAAATTCGTAATTTTAGAAGCACCCGACTCCGAAGTCCCAATCGTTAAATCAAGGACCTCTGTCACACCGTTCCCGGCAAAAGCATCCACCTCCTCCTGTGTTTTCAGGGTATAACTTTTCAATCGGTTTCCGGTCTCTGTCAGGTTCACGCGGTATAGATACACCCGGCTTTCTGCCGAATAGGAAGTCGCCAAAAAACGGTATTCCTGCAACCAATCGGAAATATTATTCGGATCGGGCTGTAAAGCTGCGTTCTCCGACATTTGGTACTCCGGTTTAATCCCTGCCATATCCAAATCGGAAGGCAAGGTCATGATAATCTCATCGTTTTTGATCGAAGCCGGAAACCTTTCACCGTCAGCCGAAATCAGGGCAAACGACACCACACGGTTATCATTCCCAATAAAATCGGATTCATACACCGTCTTCTCGTCCTTATCGCAAGCACAGAACAACAAGGTAAAGCCAAGAAAAGCCAATATTTTTCTCATATTATTTTCCCGTTTTATTGATATTTTCATCGTTAAATCCCACCACTTCCGTGGAAACCTCACCCAGCCAGCCGCTTTTGGTGTTCAAGCCATTCACGACTTTCACAAAATCAACATATTTCAAATTGGCAGAAGAACCATCCGGATTTACGGCATTGGAAATCTTAAAACCGACCCACGAAGTTCCGGCAATCATATCCGAGCCGTAATTATCCACATACCCCCATTCATAAGAAGGATTCACCCAATATTCCGAAGAACCGTTTTCTTCCGCCTTATCATCATCCTGATAATTCCGGGCTTCCAGGCAACTGCCAAATAAAGTATAACTATTCTCTTTGATCCAATTCGGGTAATAATAGGACTGGGAATGGAATTGTTTCAAATAATCGACAGAACCCGTCTTTCCGTAATTGTCCTTCCAGGGAACATTCATCCCCGTACCCTCCGGACGGTAATAAGTAACCGCATAAAACTGTTTCGTACAACTGAGCCCGTATTCACTCCCCTTGAGCTCATACCATTCGTCGTCCGGCAAACCGTTCCCGTTTACATCCTGACTGACCCATACGACACCGGGCTCCGAACTCCCTTCGAACTGATTGCCTAAAACCGAGAAATTATACTGTCCCTCAACATTATCGATACTATGATCGAAGCTGACGATGATATAACCTCCGAAACCACCCAACGAAACATAAGTGCCCTTATTCAGGCTTTCCCGGGCAAAAGCTTTAGCTTCAGCAAGGGACGACACTTGATAATGCTCATTGACAAACTGTCCGGGAGCTGCAACAAATTCCAGCACCTCCTGAATACCCGCACTATTGCTGCCTGAAGAAGTGCGCTGATAATACCCCTCTCTTTCACAGCAAACGACTTTTATCCCGATGGTCGTTTCATACTCTTTCTTGCGCGTGATGTTACGGGTAATCTTAGCTGAAGACTCATTGACCGACTCGTCTTTATCTGTAACTGTAAGCGAAAGAGAATACTCGCCCGTTGCTTCCGGTTTAAAAGCAAACATCTGCGACGTAGCTCCCGGCAGACCGATGCCGTCAAGTTTCCACTGGAAGCGGGGTTCGACCTCATCGAAAAGGTAAGGACGCAAATAAATAGTCCGTCCCAAAGACACATATTTAATCACTTCTTCATCATACAGGCCGTACATCGGAGCCGGAAAAACAATTTTCACCGGAATACGCTCCAAAGCATTCACCTGAAAGATTTTGGTATCGTTACCATCACCGTTTTCGGCATAAAACGACACCTCGTATTCGCCGAGTTCCTGTGCACAAAAGGTAAAATCCTTCTCATTCCCCACTTCCACTCCGTTAATTTTCCAACTAAACAATGTAGTGCTATCGGCATTCTGAACATCGGGCTCCAGCAAATATTGCTTGCCAGCCACCACATCCAATCCGGCCGGAGGCACAACCAAAGAAATGACAGGCGGGGCAAGATCGGAAACTTCTACTTTCGCCTCCTCACTTTTACTGCCATAGCGGGTTGTGGCCTCTATCGTGACAAAATATTCTCCGTTCTCTTCAAAAGTATAACGGAAAACCGAATCCGTGGAGGTGATTTGTCCATCGATTTTCCAGGTATAAATAGCTCCCGCTATATTCTCATACACAGGAGCGATTGTAACTTCCCGTCCAACCTTTGCCTTATAAATAGAATTCTCGCTATCGAGCGCAATTTTCGGCGGCTGCGGATTGAACGTGGTAATATCTTCATCTTTATTACATGAAGCGATAACCACCATCCAAAAGCATAAAAATATCCATCTGTTTTTCATTATCGTATAATTATAATTATCTCCAACAAAATGCACCCGGAATAATCCCCACTTTAAACTCATCCAATAGTTCACCCTGTGGGGAATATCTTAATATGACACCCGGCTGCACATAATCTATGGCATCGGCTACATACACCTCGGAATTAACCGGATTCACGGTAAGCCCGTAGAATATTGTTTCTTTATACTCGATAAAGGGACGCACCGGAAAACGTTCGGCATCCACCGGAAGACGCCAAATATCGTAATTGATAAAATACAGCGTATCCCGCGTACCGTTGAGTGTGACCTCCGAAGGGAAATCCCCGAATTCAAATTTAAACTGCTTTTCTATCTTCCGGGTACGGGCATCGATACGGTAAAGGGTGGGAGCCTCGTGTCCATAAGGACTGCCGGCATACCCGCCGTCCGTTACCGTCCAAAGCTTATTGTTCTTATCTATAACCAAAGAGGTCGGCTGGATACCGACAGTGATCTGGTCACACACCTCATCTTTTTCGCTATCGATCACAAGTATCCGGTTTTGATACGACCAGCAATTAGTAAACACATACTTATCGTATTGCACCATTTGTTCGGTCGATCCGGTCTTAAAATTCATATCGGTTTCGATATAACCGGAGATTTCAAATTTTTTCGGGTTTATGATATACACACGGGGATCCCAAAGCTGGGTGACGTATGCCTTCTCATCGCTCAAAAAATGAATGTACCGGGGAGAAGTAAATCCTGTAATCCGCCCCACTTCCTTAAACGTATGAATATCGATAGCATAAATAACTCCTGAATTATTGACTACTACCCATCCTATCCCGTTACGGATAACCATCGACTGTGCCACATCCCCCAATTTCATCCCATTAGCGCGGGCAAATACCTCGTTTTCCACTTGTTTAGCCTGTGGATCATAGTAGGATAACGAGGCATTTCCATACATAAAATTACCTTCACAGGTAATGAACAAACCTGCGCCTGTTCCGGGATCTCCGCCTATGAAAAAATCCTCTTCGTCGATAGGTCCATAATTCATGCAAGATGGCGTCCCGACAAATGCGAACGCCATAACCAGCAAAAAGGAAAATAATCTCCTGTTTGTTTTCATAGAAAATGAAGAGAAGAATGACTGTAACAGTCATTCTTCCCGATATAGATTTTTATTGTAATTCACTAATACCTTTGATCGTAAAATTTTGCCATCCCTCCGTTGCCTGATATGCACTTATACTCGCGTCGGGAACATAAATAACACAGGTTGAAGGAACATCCTTAAAGTCGCCCCAAGTCTCGTCCGTTTCCACTTCAACGGGAACGGGAACGTAACACACAATCTTCTCAAGAGCCGTACATCCCAGGAACCAGTATGAACCGGTGGTAATAGGCCCAATCTGCCAATCGGTGACAGACCCCGGAATGGTGACTTCTTTCAAATGCGAAGTATTGGTGTTGCCGGGAGTACAATAGAACATCATCTTACCTAAATAAGTGACACCTTCCGGTATTTCCATTTTTGTAAGGGCATACATACCCGCAAAAGCACTCTCCCCGATCCGTTCTAAAGTAGAAGGCAATTGAAGCGATGCAAGGCTGTAACAATTATTGAAACACCCTTCACCGATAGCAGTAACTCCCCCGGGCATCTCGAAACTGGCCAGCTTCTCACAACCGGAGAAAATCTTGTCGGGCAATTCGTTCATGACGGGAGGCAGAATAACCTCGGTTACGGTTTTGTTATTCGCAAAAGCCTGTTTCAGGTCTGCATCAGCCACCACCAAACCACTTAAATCGTATGAATTAAACGCCGTTCTGGAACAAACAGTCCTAACTGCTGTATTATTTAATGTCGCACCGAATGTACTCTTGATCATCAAAGACTCTCCGGAAGCATTCCTGCTGGGAGCCGTTTCACTCCAACTGGTTCCCCCGTCAATTGAATACAACACTTTTCCGTCTTTTCCACAGGCAACTTTTAATTCAGCCATACATGAACTGTTATCTCTCATACCGATAATGGCTATTACTCCGGCCGTATCCGCATAAGTGTTTGCCTCTACGGGGGAGGTTACGGTCAAAATGCCATCGGTCAGATCAACCTTCCAGCCATCGGGTTTGTTGAAAGTTGTTTTTTCCACACCTTTCAGGGTTACGGCGAATGTTCTTTTTTGTCCGTAAGCAAATTCGGCATACGGCATTGAAATCTCTATCGTTAGTTTTCCTACTTTCGGGAGTACGATCTTATCTCCACCCGCCAATGTCAGCGTCACGGACTCTTCGGTTTCTTCCGAATCCGTAAAAATAGAAATAGCAGCATCTACACCCGCTTTCACAGGATTGTTATTATCATCTTCGAGCCGGATATTGTCTACTGTCCAGTAGCCTTCCGCATCCACGCCCATTACCGGAGTTTTACCGGAAACAGGGATCATTTTATTTTCGGGAGCCGGAGTCGTCAGCCAGTTTGTCTCTCCGTTTGTTGTCAGTGTCCAATAAAAAACACCATTGCTTTCCTGAATACCGATCACAGGAGCGTCGGTTCCGGGAATACCATTTTCTACGGTTACTGTCGAGCCGTCATTAAATGTTAATGTACAACCATCGGTTGTCTTTGTATAATCGGTAACATATTTACCCGATTCAAGTTTCGATACAGTTGTCTGTACTTTAGCCAGGTCGCTGTTCAGTTTCTCGACCTGCGATTTCAGATCATTGATTTCTTTCCAGAGAGCAGAATCGTCATAATCGTCGGAACAACTCCAGGAAGTTATGCCCAATAGAAAAATTGTTAAAATTGAAAATATTTTTTTCATCGTTCATTTGTATATAAACCAGGAGCAATTAAAAATCACTCCTGGCTATATGGTTAAAAATTTATTTATCGTCGGTCGGATCAGCAACAATCTTTGTCTGGAAAGCTGCAGTCCCCACAGTAGCACCGAAATTTTGCGGGAAGAAAATTCCTGCGGTGAAACGTTCATAACCAAGAACAGAAGTCACAAAAGTAATTGCATTGTTTGCTCCTATTTGAAACACATTGAGAGCGGTATTGGTTTTATAGGCAGCTCCCCAGGTGGTGGTGGCAACATACAAATATCCGGTTGCCGGATCTACAGCCACACCATTATATATCTCTTCGCCTGCTTCAAAATCGATCTCATTGAAAATAGCGATATTGGTCGTAGTTACCGCTCCGGTAGATGTATTATAATAGGCCAGTTTATTATCGTCGGCAGTATTGATAAAATACAAATATCCGTTATAATAGCTCATGATGGCAGAATTGCACCAGCTTTGAAGATTAAGTGTTACTGTCGTTTCACTTGCTCTCAAAGGATCTACCTGAGTGTCCACCGTATAGATACCGGTTGAGGAATAAGCATACACATAACGTCCGTCGGTACTTTTAACAAGTCCTTTGGGGCTGACACCGAAAGTGGCTACCGTATCCAAATTAGTGGTATTGGCTTCATATACACGCACTTTATCGCTGTAAGAAACATATAAATAGTTTCCGGCAATAACCATCGGTGCAGCAGAAACCACCTTACTTTGATCGTTAAGGCGTTGAGCCGTATTGGTAGAAGGATTGTAACGGTACACTCCATAGCCGGTTCCGGTTCCGTCGTATTTTGAACCCGAACCGCGAACATAGATCGCATTGTCGTTATAAACGGCGATATGAGTAGGATTATTAGCATAAACAGAAGACGAGAACTGAGTTGGGTAAGTGGCTACCGTTTCAAAGTTCGAAGCATTCAATTTATAAATAATCCCGGAGCCGGCATCCAATGGCTTGGTGTTCTGAGCAACAACATAAACATAGCCATTGTTGATATAAAGATCCTGGCATACATTTCCCAAACGGGTACCACCGACTACGGTGTTGTAATAACGATCTTTATCAAGATAATTCAGGAATCCGTTCTGGCTGGTCATGTTACCTTCGTTCAGGACAAGAACTCCGGCAGAATTTCCCTGTGTTTCCGCACTTAATTCAGGAACCTGAATTTTACTTTCATCTCCGGTGGAACGGGTGACGGGATTCACGGAAGAATCCGGCTGGATTTCATCGAATGTATCATTCGAACAAGATGCCATTGTCATCATGGTCAGAGCAGTGGCAAAAACTGATAAATACCTAAAAATTTTTTTCATAAGATTACTAATATGAGTTAGACAAAAAAAATCCCGTTGTCTGTGAAACTCACAACACACGGGCATAAAGTATTTATCAAATAAAAAATAGATAATTGTCTAAGTTCAGTTTGATACGCCCCGAAACCCGCGGGTGTGCTCTCATCGGTTAGGCAGGTCTTCTGACTTATCCCATTTATCACGCCTTCCCAGCAAACAGCCAGTGGCAAAGAGTGTGATAAACTTCTCTTGTATAAAGAGAACAAAGGACTTACAGCAGCAGGTACTGTCCCGGATTCTCACCGGATTCCCTTTTAATTCTGAAAAGCACTTTAGTTACTTTTCAAAAACCATAACGGAACAAAGATATTTTTATTTTTTATATCTTGCAATTAATTAATAAAAAATAAACAAAAATCCACCTATTAATAAACAGAAAAAATAAAATATGTAAATGGTATATAATCAAAATAATAATTTAACTCAACTGTATTCAAAACCGGACACAAAACAAATAAAAAACTCATAACCAAACCTATAATTAAAAACAAACACGAATATGATAAACGGAAAGAATAAATAAAAACAGCGACTGATGAATCACTGTTTTTATAAGCAAACGTTTTCATAAACCGATCCGTATAGATTCTGCCATACGGATCGGCCTATTAACTTAATATATTATCCAAACCACCGTTTCCCTTGCTATTTTTATCTGCAATGTCCCATTCTCCCTCCTGTCACCGTAGCATGAAAGAAGAACAGAGAAACGTTAATCTTATTGCATAAAAAATCCGGCAAGATCAATTCCAGGTTATCACTCCCCGAATTTTTTCTAAAAAGTATACCATCGAAAAATAATTGCCGATACTGTGCCGGATAGAATTATATACAATAACTTTATCTCCGGTTAGGAAAAATAGGAGGAATCATTCCAAAATATGCAATTCAAAAACAAATAAGACGCCCGTTCCGAAGGGGCGATCAATTCGGCAGGCAAAACAGGCAACCTGAACGCCGGAGCATGTTTATAACCCTTTCCCCGTTGAGCCGGGGAAAGGGTTAAAAACAATAGGACTACCAATAAAATAAACACCTGCTTTCTTTGCAGCATAAATCAAGGAATTAACGACAGGTTTCTCTGAGCATACACATTACCGCCATCCGCAGCCTTTTGGAGATATGTTTTGGCTTCCCCATATCGTTGAGTCATCAGATAACACACCCCGATACTATTCCAGGCCCTGGAATCTTGCTGAACAGGAAGCAATAACTCTAAGGCTTTATCGAACTTCTTATCCCGCAATAACAGGATTGCACTATTGATGACATCGGCAACAGCATCGTTAACTGTGTTATAATAAATAGAAATGTAACAGGCATTCCGTAATTTACTGAAAAACGCCCGACTCATATAGTTATAGGGAACACCTCCGGCCAAATCCATCAACTGTTTTTTACGGCTGGTATTCTTAACATAATCGATCTCTGCCGGAACATGATCTATAATATACAACACTTCGTTCTTATACGGCATATGGGAAGCCACCACCATCTTACGCAACCCTGTCCAATTCTCACCCCCGTTATTCAAAGCAAAATCACGTCCTTTCAACACCGGAATTTGTTGTAAAATATAGGTTTTAAGAGCTCCAGCCCGTTCTCCTGCAATTTTTTTATTGAAAGCCTGAGGACCTTCCGGAGAAGCATACCCGGTGATTTCGATTTTATTCAGATTGGTTCCCGGCATACTTCTTATAGCGCGGATAGCCTCGACAATTTCTCCCAATGTCCTCCGGTTTTCAAATAACGTAAAATCAATCTCCGTCATACTCACCCTGAAATCGATAATCATATCTTCATGTGTAAAATTCCACTTCCGGGTAACAGGCTCCACCAAAGGATTGACAGCAATATCCTGTTCAATCATCCGGGGAAATTGCTCTGCTAAAAGTTGCTCCGGTGTGACGATCGCTTTTTTCACCGTGTCGGCCTGCAACAAATGATCCGCCAATCCTATCGGGCTCAGCAAACTATCCGAACAGCAACCGCAGATTCTCCGGTCCAACCGCAGGGCGGAACAATCCATCCATTCCTGATAAAGAGCCATCCCCAAATAATCAATCAACGTATCACGTCCGGCTTCATAACACAATTCTTCCGCCTGCTGCCGTCTTCCATACGAAATTTCTTCACGGGTATCCAATATGCGGGTACGCCGGGTCTTAACGGAGATCTCCGGAAAAGTCCGGGAAATGGAATCCTTATAAAGTACCGGGGTAAAAACCTGCTTATAATTCCTGCCATTCATTTTCTTATTTACAATCACTTGAAACTTTATAGCCACACTATCCCCAACTGTCCAAACTTTCACATCGGTTATTTCCGGTTCCCGGATTTTCTGTGCAAATGCAGGAAGCAACCATACCACCAGCAGGAATAGAATCATTATATTTTTCATAATCAACAACTTATTTTATAATATATATCAATGAAACGGCTGCATTGGTAGGACCGACATAATTCTTTTTCTCACTCTCCACCTTCTCGCCACATTTCTGACACTTGTATTTATCGTAATTCAAACGGGCATACCCCACTCCCAAAGATGTTTCAAGATTCCAGCGTTTCCCCAATATAAACTGATAGCCGTATGTGATGCCGCCACCGACAGCATATCCCTCATACCGGAAATTTTTCGAGTCACTCCCGAATAAAAGCGGTAATCTATGCCCGGAAATATTAAATTGCGCCCCTAAAACATGGATTCCGAAAAAATGCCCTGTAAACCGCTGACACAGCCAATAGCGAAATTCCATTTCCCCCAGCCAATGTACCAGCTTTTTATTGTCATCGTACGTCCCGTCTAAATTCCAGGGATTATAGCCTCCTCCGACGGAAAGGGTGGTCTTATGCCCCAAGCCCAGTTCCATACCCAGATTAGGCGTATAGGTATAAGCCCCGTAAAAAAGATTGGTCTTTACAGCCACTTTTTGAGCCCGGCTCTCAGGAATAATTCCGGCCATGGCCACCAACAGTAATATCAAAAATCTATTCATATCAGCTTATATGCTTTTCAAAACATAGATCAAACAAATCATTTTTTCACTCCCCGGATAGAAAAACCGTTATCAAAAGTGGAACTGGAATAATTATCCAACACGTATCCGTTTGAGTTCGTTGTCATTCTATAATAATACCCTGTTGCAAGGTACCATCCGTTACCATTACTGCCAGATAAGGTCGATGTCCAAAGGTTCCCCTGCAATCCGGTGTCCACCAAATCGCCCGGATGTCCCGATCCATACCCGGCATTCGAGGAGCGGCTACCGGTAGCCGGAATAAATATGGAAGCATAGGTAATCGGATTGTAAAGTAATATTCCGGCATACCCTGTATAGGCTCCGTCAGCGACAAGGGTCGGGATCTTACTGTAAGCATCGGAAATCTGGGTCAATGGATACCCTTCATTTTTCTGTTTATCGGGAAATCTCATAACTCTCCTGTCAAAATAACCGTCGGCGATATATCCCCGAAGCATATTGTCAAAGCTGGATTTCTCCCTGCCGTCCAACGGATTTAACCAGAAAGACTGCCGGAGCTCAGAACCGGCAACCGTAGCCGAACTAAAATAAACTCCGTCATTAGGCCGCCGGAATCCGGCAGGGCAAAGCTCATACGAACCTGAAGTATTATATCTGTCAAGCCAATCAATTTCTTTATAATCTACCCCTATCGGGCAATAAGCCCTCCTGCCTGTTCCCTGGAAAAAGAAACCTCCCTGCGACGGATAGTCTGTCCACACCCCTTCATTATCGGCAAGATCATAATATTTTGAACTCTTCAGATTGTCCGGCAAAGTCACATTGTAGGGAGATATTTTCACCGCCTCCGGACGGCTGGACATGGATAATGCAGGGGTACTGACCGGATCGCTGGGACGCATCAGATAGTCGGCCTCTTCTCCCTGGCGGACGTAGATCAAATGCGTTCCTCCCCTATGGAGCAGCGCAATCAGTCCATAGCGGGGCTGTCCGTGTTCGCCTCCGGGCAATTGACTCCGCATCCCCACCCGGAAATAAACCTTATTTCCCTGTCCGGTAACCAACAATTTCCCGTTCGTAATCTGACAATAGGCTTCTATATCCTGATCGGAAGTCCAATTAGCATGATCCTGAATCACCGGACTGGCCGGATTATCACAGCCATAAGCATAAGTCGTAATTCCACGGTCAGGGCTGCGGTTCGTGTCCAGCATGATAAAATCCTGCCCGGCCACAACCACGGCTGTCCACCGGAAATTAGGATCGGACTCCTCGGTCTTGATACGGATGATCCGTTCGGCTGTCTGATTCCAGCGGTGAAAAGTGCCCACATAAGTATAAGGCTTGAGTTGTACCAAATCATTGTACACATCCAATTTTTCCTGATGAAAGACAACTTTCGTACGCCCGCCGTCCTGAGCCTCCGCCACATAAAATTCACCGTCACGTTCGGTCACACGGGTTCCGTACCCGGTATTTGCCATAACCAGGGCATAAACCTCTCCGGTTTCGCTGCTATATATGTCACGGTCGCTTTCCGGGGAATAAGCTCCGGATTTATCCGCAAAACGGATAAATGTTTTCATGCTCCCGCTTTCACTGCAATCGCCGATAGCCTGCCCATCGAACTTAATCTCATCCGGAACAGCCGATAAATTGGAATTACGGGTAATCGTCACAATTTTACTGAGGTCACCGACATGAATAACCAAATAACCCGAAGTGAAAGCAGACCCACAATTTATCCTGATCGGTTTTTCTTTCGTATCTTCTGCTGGCAAGGTCAGCGACAACCCATTACCCGAAGCATCCGAAAGAGTCAGATTATCACCGAAAGCAGTCACCGTGCCGGGCAACCATCCTCCACGAAAAGTGAAACTAAGAATTGTAGCATCCACATTTCTTAAATCCCCCGATTTATACAAAATCAGGCGACTGTTAGAAACACCCAAATATTGCTCTCCGTTACTGATAATATCATGGGAAGACGGGTCGACTACATCCACCGACCAAGTTACATCCCGGTTTGAAGCGGCATTCTTTATCGCCTCATCGGCTGTCCGATAGCCTCCGGTCTGAATCTTATTGATTTTAATAACATATTGATAATTTCTTGTCACCTCCAATGGATTTCCATCCTGATCCTTAATGTCCAGGCGATGATAACCCGTCACACCGTTATATTCTCCCTTAATGATAACAAACGCGCCTTTTCCGTCCTGCACCGTCGATTCGAACATATACAAAGGCTCCGTTTCCGTGGGAGTTCCGGAAACAACCCCACGCATCATAGATTCGACAGAATAGTTTTCCCCCGAAACGTTCCCGGCATAATTTGCCTTATCGGTTACGGCTGGCATACCGCCGAAAACATATCCCCGTATGGGAGCGTTTCCGAGATTTGCCCCCAGCATAACATACGACGGGTTACCCGACAAATTCTTCACGGTTACTTTAGCCGCAGACCGCACCAAAGAAAAACTAAGAGTTGCCCCGTCTTTATCGTAAATTTGAGGGCCTCCGATCATGGGAGCGAAACGGGGATCCTGTACGATAAAACTATTTTTAGTTAAAAGCTGAATTTGCAGAAGCGACTTGATCTGGGCCAAGGTAGTAGTCTCCGGAAAATCCACACTTCCGGACAGTACCGATTCGATATTGCCGAAAACATACATCGTTCCCGCAATCGTCGATTCCTTCAAAGTGGCGTAATAGGCACTCCCTCCGGCAGATGTAGCCGTTGCCCAATCGATCAAATGAGCATCATCCGTATTCCCGTCAAAAATCAAAACATAAACATTGTTTAAAACGGCGTCCGCATCTTCATCGGCACGGGTATTGACCACACCTTCCTCGGCGGTGACAATACTGAACCGCAAATCTATATTCCGGGGAGCACGGCTTTCAACCTCTTCGTTACGGCAACCGGCCAACAGGAACATATATAAAAGCGAAATTACTGTTCCGATCATCAAATATTTCATATCCGATTATTATTTATTCTTCCACAATGCTTTAACTTTAGTAGTATATCCGGCAAGCGTCACGATGCAATGACCATTCTCCGATTTCACTTCGGACTCGCCATTGGAATACACCCACATTAAAAATTCCTTACCCGCCGGAGGCGTAAACCGGACCTGCGGATCGGTCAATGTGATTTCAGCGTTATATAAAGGATTTCCGGTCAAGTCTGCATATTTTATAGCGTAGGTATAGGAACCGCTTCCCCCATTGGCATCGAACACAATCTCACCCACTCTCGGATTGGAAGTCACCGTAATCGCCCGTTTTAATCCCCCTGCATTCAGGGTCAGCGTGTAAGTATGCTCCTGCGTGTAAGCTGCCGGATCCTTAAACTCAATATCCAAATAACCGTTATAAGCCTCGTACTCCTCATCGCTCTCAGCGTAAAGATGGAAATTACCCGAATTGTCGGTGCTGGTCAAATCCTGAAAAATGTCGTTCACGCCAAAATCGATTCCTCCGTCCTGTTCGCCCCGTTCCCCGATAAACAAAGAAGACTGATTGCTCCAAAAATGTACCCTGACCGTTTTTTGCGACATCCGGACCTCCGTACTGGTTATGTTCAGCACCGGAGCTTCTATATCTCCGCCCACGTCTTCCGCTTTTTGCCAGGGAACAACACCGACTTCAACCTGAAAAATATCCAATTTGCCATGAGTGGTCACCTGGGCTTTAACTTCATATATGGTATTCCGGGAAACAGCCAACCCCTCTTTAGAAAGAGTGTTCACATCCGAAAGGGAGGCCAAACCGCCGACCCCATCCCCCAAAGCTATTTTATAAGTGCTGTTATAGTCTTTTTTTATATCCCCCGAATAATAAATGGCATTAATCTGTAAATAGGTATATTTTTTATTATTATAGGCCACATCGCTCAGAGTGTGTTCGGGAAGATAAAAACTCAAAGTATTGCTTACCAGCTTATCAGTGGTTGGGGTGATGACCAACGGCATATCGAAAACTTTTCCGGAAATATTAACCTGTTCCGCTTCATAAGGCTTGGTGGAAAATCCTAAATAGCTATACATAGGAACAAACCTGACTGTCGCACCCGTGATCGTGACTTTATCGTCCGGATGCTCGAAAACACTGTTATTCTTGTTATAACTGATTTGTAACGTTGCTTTCGCTAAAATACGCACCAATTGCATCGTAACGACTTTGCCGGCGCTGGCATCCCATTCATGCCGGGGTAAAGCATCCGACTCGGCAATCATCGGAATATACCCCTTATTGGAACTCTGACTCGCGGCATCGATCACAATATCCAGAGTACCGCCATTATTATACAAATCATAATAATTGACAATCATACCCTTTAGTTTCTCCAACGTATAATTCCCATTCAATGTCATTGGTTCATTTGCCACCAATACAATTCTAATACTCCCCTTAGATAACATCTCGGAAATTTTATACTCACCCGCAACATTGGCAAAATAAGTATAGGAATCCGACGGGATTTCTGTTTTAGCTTCGGATGTCAGGTAATATTTATTAAGTAGCATACTACCGTCATCAACCGAAAATATAAAAAGACGAAGGGTACGAACCGCACTTTCAGCCACAGTCGCATCTCCCGACACACGTACGGAGATACGCACGGCATTCTGGTCGCCGGAAACCACTGAAGACACACTGTCCTCGCCATTACGCGAGCAAGCATATGCCAATAACAATATCAACCCATAAAATATTCCCGACAAACTATATTTATTGAATACCCATCTCATTGCATCATTTTTTAAGGTTCGGGGATTATATTCTGTATGATCCAACCATTCACATAAACGGTGAATTGTAGTTGTCCGTTAACATTCTTTATTTCAAACAGAATTTCAAACAAATCCTGCCTGTCGAGATATTCTGACGTAGGATACACCATTTCCGGTTTACCTTCGGCATCCGAAATAAGATGTCCATCGTCATCACGGGCAGGAATCTTGGCACTCAAAATCAGATCCGTAACATCCAAATCTTTACACACAACCTTATCTGTTGGTTTATAAGTCACACTTAACAGAGGGGCAGAATACCCGTTTCCCTGCCGAAATCTCCACAAGCGTAAAGTAGAAATATCCGCTTTCACAGTATCCCCGTCCATCGTTCGGGAATGGGGCTCATACACCAGCAACGGAGCCACCGAATCAGCCACGTTGTCATAATTATATTGTCCATTACGGACAGCCAGCCGCATATAAAAATCAGATTCATCCGCATCAGGCTGCGCTAACTGATCGAGTCCGATAATTTTAACCCGGACGGTTTTGGTATCCCTGACCAATGGAGTGACCAGCGTTGTAACTTCTCCGGCTTTCACCTCCACATCCCGCTGAAGGCCGTGAAATAATCTGCCCAATTGCTGGTTTTGGGGCATCGATTCAGTGATCGATTTTAACCCTGCCCTGAAATCGGATAAGCGGGTTGTCCCGATAACGATATTTTTCACCGACATACCGGAACCGCTGTCTGTAAAATCAAAAACATCGGAAAATCCCAGGTCACCGCCCCAAGTGACAAAAGAATACACCCCCGGATCGAGATACACCTGCCTCGTCCAATCGTTATTCAATTCTCCGGCAACTACTGCAGGAGAGAGCGTATCGCATAATATACCATCCCGGTCAAAGACAAACACCTTCAGGTCGTTCACCTTTGCTCCGAATAAATTGGCATAATCCATATTCAACCAATAGCTATATTTGAGGATTACCCCGCCCTGAGGCGGAATACAATCAGAGAGTTTCTCCCTGGTACACCCTCCCAATATCAAGAGGTATAATAACGACAATAAAAAATAGCTTTTTATTCGCATTGCCGGATGAAGTTAAGAGCTTTTATATTTCAGGAATAGCATCCGGACAAGATTTCACTTGTCCGGAATTTTCTTCAAATGCCTGTGATTAAATATCAGGAGTAATATTCTGGATTGTCCAGGGCATAATCTTCACCGTCATACTTAATTGAGAACCAGGCATTTCTGGATCAGGATCAATCGGATCTTTAGGATCAACTTTCGCTTTACCTCCGGGAACAGGTACTTTACCGGTAAAAGCCCCAAGCAGATCGTTAAGATTGATCCGGTAGATCATAGCCCTGCTGAATTTCGACACATATTTATCGGAAGCATCTTTAAACGCTTTTATCGTGATGAACTCTTTAGTTTTCACGTAATTTCCAGCCAAATAATCAGCTTTGCTATCGTAAGCCTTTACTTTCAGAATCACATGAGGCAAAGAGGCCATCACATCTTCTTTCGTAGGATTGGTAGAAAGAAGCGATTGTCCGTAAATCTGAAAAGCAGATGCCTTATTTTTAGCAACTCCCAAATTCCGGTCGTTATTATCATTATAATATTCCGATTTACCGCTTACCACAGTGGCTTTACCCGTAAGTATGGACATCTGATCCTTGTTGCCGGGATTATTCACTGAAGGAAAATCCACCTGTATACTTTTATCGGAAGTTGCAATCCGGTCCCACATATTTCCCATACAAAGGAAGGTGTTACCAACAGAAGATCCCGCCGTATGCCATCCGTCGATATGATATGCTTTATACCATTCAGGCCATCCGATACTGGCCTCGCTCTCCGGCCAGGGATGCAGATAAGGATCGTTTTCTCCACTACGAACTTTGATATTATTGATAAAAATAGACTCAACATCCACAGCGTAAAACATATTCGGATACCATTGAACCATAGTTCCCACCCCGTCAAAATCCATATTTTGAACCCATGAAGCACCGACATTCGGGTCTGTGTCCACATCCTGCTCTTCTCTTAACTGCGTATCATTACGGTCTGTGGACTTATGCTCAAGATCATACCAATAATACTGCGGAAAATATACAAGATCTTTATCAAACCCGTTATCCGCCGTTCCCTTAACTGCGTTACGGAATGTCAAATTAGAATAAAGAACACCATTAATTGTTTTTTCAATCGTATACACCCCGGTAGTCGGATCCGCCTTCAATTGATTGGAAGCTATATAACTATTATATTTAGCCTCAAAATCGGTAACCGACATTGTTTTCCACTTACAGTTATAAGCATCAACCCAATCTTCAGCCTTCGCAACTTCAATAGCACCGAAAACCTCAAGTCGAGCCAATGAAGGACTTACCGTAAAATCGACATTATATTGCGGGGTACCGTCAGCTCCGATAGTTTCATTCTCTAAAACCTTTCCCGTACCATAAAATTCAGAGGTAAGATAAACCCGGTCAAAATTATCTTTCGATCCGGTAGTATTATCTCCCTTATCAGCCAAATCCGACCGATAATTGAAATAGTTTATATTGGTGTACTTATTTGGATTCGTACCCTGCGGACGATTGACAATCACGTCCACTTTTTTAGTTCCACTGGGCAGACCGACAGATGCTCCCGCCGGCTGAGTGGTTGAAAGGGCATTTCCCTCAGAATCGACTCCCTTACCCCAGGCTGATTTTTTAATCTGATCCAAATCCAGGTCTTTTTGTGAAATTTCATTTCCATACTCATTGTAAGCAATAACAGTGACACTTAATACCTTGGGGTTAATCGTCGCCAGGTCCGCTCCGGCATGTCCGTCTTCAACCGACCTCGAACCGGGAGCGCTTCCCTCGATATTAATACTGATAACAGCCACCGATTCTCCATTATCATAATCAACGGCTTCAAGACCTTTTTCTTTATTACAGGCAAGAATAGCCAAAGCCACAAAAGCCATAAAAAATAACCTTTTCATCTGTTTAATTTTTCTATTGTTATTAACTAAATAATACGCACACATTTATTGGATTTAATATTTTTGAATCGTAATCACATTACATAAACTACTAATTACCAAACACTTAAAGCCACAGAAACAAGCCAACACCATAAAATTTAACACACAACGTTTCTACAAAAAAACACCTATAACACTTTACAGGCATATTTTCATAACATTCAGTTCCACACCACCGGATTTCTTAGATATACAAATACTAAAAATCCCTGCTGACTAAATTCCTAAAAACATAAAATAATTTTTACTTTTTCTCATTTCTATCGTTGTCAATAGAAAAGACACATACATTATAATTGGGAAAAATAGAAAAGACTGACTCACAATACCCATTCATGAGTATCCCTTTGAGTTAAAATTGTGGATTAATACTTATTTTCCTGATGTAGTATTAAGTTTTCTTTAAATAAACACTTAAAAACCAAATTAAGCGTCCGTTTTTACTGGTCATTAAAAAACCAAATTGTAAATTCTTGCCTATTTCTTTATAGCTACAAGTAACTGATTGTTTTTCAGATCTTCATTTTATTTTTCATACCCCATTTTGTATCCTTTTTTTCTTCTGTTTTTTTCTTAATTTTTGCTAAAAAAATGGGACGTTTTAACTTTTAAATATTTATAAGATTTTCAGCAAATATAGAGAAATAATTTGAAAATGAAACAGGCCAATAATTTTTTTTAAATTATTTGAATAAATACTCATTGTATATGCCCGACAATCCTCTCAAACGAGATTCCATTCAAAATATGATGCCCAATATATCGCTATGAATCAGAATCTAACACAGATCATATGGGCATCTTACCATCCATTGCCAAACAAGCAAAAAATCCGTTGTCAGACCACTATCAAACAGATTACCGAACCGCTATTAAAACCACCTACATTTAGACGCATCATGGAATAAGACTACATTACAATATATTTACCTGACTTCTAACACATTAAACAATTCCCATCTATTTTTTGATTAAAATAAATTACAACACTCCTCGTTTCATATCTTTTGAGAAAATGTATAAAATTATAATCTCATGCAGAAAGAGAGAAAATATTTGCATTTTTAGAGAAATTAAATTGTATTTTTGTTCCTATTCTTACAAAAGAATACGGGCGCAACAAATTCTAAAGTAGTTAAAGCTTTAATACAAAGAATTTGTTCTTATTTGATTTTGGGCGATATTGCTATAGCCAACACCATGAATAGAGCATATAGCAATATGTATATATTTTTAATATTCAAATGTTATGATTTTTTTAAACAAAGCCTTATGGGGCTGTGGTTTAATTATGCTTTGCCATATTTCCACAGTTCACGCGATTCCGATGCCGGAAATAACAGTTATTACGGATACCGTGCGTACCCGTCCTGCTTATGTAAACAATGCAGAAAGCCGTTTTTTCCCTCCGGTTTTTAATCAAGACGGAGGATCATGTGGCTCCGCTTCACGAATAGGCTATATGTTTACGCATGAAATGAATGCATTCCGCGATGCGGACGCTTCAAAACCCGAAAACATTTATCCCACTCATTTTACCTGGCTTCTAACCAACAGCAATTCGGGAAAAGAAGGAATGGCAAAAGCCAATGGAGTTCCTAACGCTGTCGTATATGGCGGAACAACCTATTCAAAAGTCTTTGGCAACCAGGATTGTGGAAGTGCCGATTTTGGCTGGATGCAAGGTTATGATAAATGGTATTCTGCCATGTTCAACCGAATTTCCCACAATTCGTTTTCTCCATACGGAGTAGATACAGAAAAAGGACGTGAATTTGTTAAAAACTGGCTATGGAATCATCAGGGAGACGATGATTTTTCTATTGGAGGTATTTGTGGTATAGGGGTTGCCAGTGCTTGTAAACCTGCTCCGATAGCCGACGATCCGGAAGGAAGAAATGCCGCAGCCGGGGTTGTAGGACAAAAATACGTGACACGTTGGGGCGATGGAGTTGACCATGCACTCACGATTGTAGGTTATGACGATCGTATCGTTTTTGACTTGGATAGTAATAACGTGTATGGAGAAAAAGATAAAGACGAATGCGGAGCATGGATTATTGTGAACTCATGGGGAAATGGTTGGGCCAATAAAGGTTTCATTTACTGTCCCTATAAATATGGATTTCCTGTCCGGCAACATGAGGGAGGAGCATGGAAACCGGAGTTCTATCATGTCAGAAAAAATTATCGTCCGTTGCGTACACTGAAAGTACGAATGGATTATTCCCGGCGTAGTGAACTCAAACTACTGGTAGGAATCTCTACGGATTTAAATGCCGACGAACCGGATATTACGGTTGAAATGGAACATTTTAAATATGCCGGGGACGGACGTTCCAATAAGGTGAAACAAGGGGAAGAAGCCTGTACACCCATGCTCGGTAAATGGGCGGACGGGATACTTCATGACGAACCTATGGAGTTTGGCTATGACCTGACCGATCTTTCTTCCGGATTTGATACACGGCGTCCGTTAAAATATTTCTTTATCATGGAGAGCAAGCCCAAAAGCACAGGAACAGGAAAATTATATAACTGTTCTGTCCTGGACTATGAATTCGATAAATCCGGTATTGAAACCCTTTTTAATACCGGAAACGGACTTCACATCGAAAATCAGGGACATCGTACCATTGTGTCTGCCATCGTACAGGGAGAACCCTTCTTTGCGCCCGGAAATTTACGGATTCCGGATGGAAAAATGCTGGTATGGGATAAGCCTCAGCCTACCCACTACCCGTTGAAGTCATACATTCTGTTTAAAAATAATGAGCCGAAAGATACGCTTATTGCAACCACACATAACTACCTGTGCGACGATATGAATGCAGCTTATTCCGTTGCGGCTCTTTATGAATATCCGGCCCAAAACGACAGTGTCAGTACGATGGCATCCGTATTATCGGCAAAGACGGCAGAAGTCCGTCCTGATTTTTCCCAACAGGGAGTTTTTCATGCCTTGCGTTTACAAAACTGCGGTTTTGTTATTCCCCATGTATTCGACAGCCGCCACGAACAGGCCACAATCGAATATTGGCTGAAACCGGAGTCCTGGCGTAACTGGAATCAAAGTGTAGGTCCGGGATGGGGAAATTTCCTGATTCATGCCAATGACGGTGGAGCCCTTACCGCAGGATGGGACGGGGATAACCGGATGGACACCCGGGCAGGATTGATAACACCGGGCAGATGGTATCACTTTGCATTTGTAGTATCCAAAGATACGCTCATTGCTTATGTCAATGGTATTCCGGCTGATACGCTCATTAGCCGTACCCGTTCGGGCATAGGTGGTTTTGGTAATTTAGCTTTTGCTTCGGGTAAAGACGGTGCTTTGAGTGGAGATTTGTCAGAAGTACGCATCTGGAAAGAGGCACGTTCAGCACAACAAATTCGAGAAATGATGCACGGAAGTTTTGCTCCGGCAGGAATTCCCGTAACTTTATTAGCTTATTATAAAGGTCAGATCATCGAAGATAACGGTGTGAAAAAATGGCGGGATTTTGCCGGATCGAATCATGCAAAATTCACGAGATTCGGACGTTATGAAGAAACAGGCAAAGTACCGGAACAAGAGCTACAAATAAAGCCGAGTGTCGATTTCATTCTTCCGAAAGGTGATCTTTACGCCGGACAAGCATTTAACCTACAAGCAGACTGCTCTCCTTCTATCGCCTCGGTTTACTGGGAAGCGCCTGCTGCAGGAATAAAAGAACTTCAGGTTAAGAATCCTACCGTTCTGTTCCCAAAGCCGGGTAAGCGGACAGTGAAACTGGTGGGAGTGACAAAAGAAGGTAAAACAGTATCGGTAAAGAAAGAAATCCAGATTCTTCCCATACGCTTAAATGCTGATTTCCGTCCGACACAAACGGTGGGCTCTGCCGGCGAACGCATCAGTTTCCACCCGGAATCCCCGATTCCGGGCTATCGTTACGAATGGTCAATGCCGGGTGCGGATGTGGAAAAAGCCTTTACCCAAAGCGCAGGAGCGACCTATGCTTCGGCAGGAGATTATCAGGTGAAATTGCAGGTTACCCATTTATCGAAACACAAATCGAAATCAGAAACCTACAATTTGCATGTAAAAAATGTAGCCCCACTGGTACAGTTCGACCTTTCTCCGATGATTGTACAAAAAGGACAGGAAGTCACATTTACCGACCGCAGCCGATATGTACCTACCGATTGGAAATGGCAAATGGATAGTCGTCGTTTCACGCTTTTTGCAAAGGGGAACAACCCCACAGTACGCATGGATGTACCCGGAGTATATGATGTGACACTAACGGCTTCGAATGAAGTAGGTAGCCACACCCTAACCCAGAAACAAGTTCTTATAGTTTGCAATGCAGACAGTAAAAACGGGTTGAATTTCAGTAATCCCCAGGCAACAGTTACAACGAATAAACCATTGTGGAAAGGTACTACGGATGAAATGACAATAGACTGGTGGATGAATCCATCGGCAAAAGACAAGTTATCCGGTATTGGAGATACAATAACCACCTGGCAATTGGGCACCAATAACAAAGGCAATATGGCCTTCTTTGCAGATAGCCTTTTGGTACGTTCCGGGGATGGTTTTGTTATCCTGAATCAATGGCATCACTATGCTGTAACCTTCAAACAGGGAGAAGTTAAATTTTTGCGTGACGGTGAAGTTTTTAAAACGGAACAGCTAAAAGACAAAAAGCGTACGGTTAAGGTAATTCCGGCTTTTGGAACTCTTCAGTTAGGCCGGGAAGAACACCCCATGAACGCAGTTATCGATGAGTTCCGTGTGTGGAAAAAAGCACTTCCCGATACAATCCTGCAACGTTATTGCAACGCCCCCATTCAAAATGTGGCGCAAGCAGAAACCGACAACTCACTTATGCTTTACTATTCTTTCAATCAAAGCGGAGGCGATGTGCAAGACTTGTCTTCTCACCGGAATAATGGACGGCGTGAACACTTTGGGCCTGACGGAGACGCTTGGGGAGCATCGACTGGTGTATTCTGCCTGAATTTTGAAACCCCATTCACCGATATGTCTGCAACCTTGCTTCCTCCTTCTTCCCGTCCTTTTATGACGACCGGAAATTCAATAAACAAGAAAGATGCAAAACGTTTTATGGAATTTAAAACAAGCCAAAATGAAAAAGGATGGCATGTAGAAAACTTTATAACAAACGACACCATACGTACCGGCATGTATGTAGACAAAAATAAAGACGATGCGCTTTGTGTCTACACGGGTTGGGATGGTTTTGCCCCAGAACTGACAAACCATAAACTTTACAGCACAGTAAAACTACCAGCCGGGAAATATGAATTGGAAGTGGTACCGTTAGGTGGCCTTCCCTCCGGTGGCTCGTATCTGGTGGTCGCACGTGGGAAAGGCCTACCCAACACGGCCGAATTAAATTCGGCCATTGCATCAGGCCCTCTTTCCGATCGTCGTTTAGCTTTTATCCTGACAGAAGAAACAGAGGTTTCTCTGGGCATAGTATTTAACTTACAGGGAAATTCGGGCCTTGCGATTGACAAGCTCATACTAAATCGCGCCACCGTAGGTAAGTAACTTCATCCTTTTGAAACCATAACCGCAAAACTATAACAGGAATTGCAGGAATATTCAAAAGAATATTTTACCATAACTTAAATACAAGATTAAGAGAACAATAGAAATAAAATAACAAAACAAGACACAGTCCATAAAATGGACGAAAAACAATAACTCGAGTCAATAGATTCGGGTTATTGTTTTATATCGAATGGATTAAAATCTTAAACAATACTACGGCAAAACAAGAAAAGAAAAGATAACGCCTGTCCGCAACCGGGATTTTGTTATAAACTAACTTATAACTACCTGAAACACAGAATCTTAATTTAAATACCCATCTCTATCAAGCCCCCAAAATCATAGTTTACAGCATATTGCGAATACGCCCCTAAACACACCTAAAACTTCATTATAAAAAATATAGAATTTACACAAAAGGCCGGATTTTCAAAATGAAAATCCGAACTTTTGTAATTCGTTGATTCTTACGTCTTATTTTAACTTTCAGAATCTCTGTTATCCACCTGAGATTTTAACTACCAGCATTTATCTTGCTAATCTTCAAATCTTTTCTAAACTGTTACCCTCGTACCGTAACGATTTAATAACGTTTTATTGACATCAACTGGCAGTGGATTGACTGTTATAATAGTTTTATTATAAACTTTTTTATATATTTACATAAGTCATAATATTAAACAATGATAACAGGAAAAGAAAAAATATTTACTCCTAACCATGATGCAATACAGTGGCGACATATTATATATGGCGGCAGGATTTAACAGTAACGTAGAAAAAAGGAAACTATTACATTAGAAATTTATAATTTAAAAATGACAGCACAAACTAAAAAACCGACTTCTCCGGAAAAAAATTCTTCTTTATATGAAAATTTGGGAGTTCATATCAAATTCTTTCATCCTGTTTTGCAAGAGAAAGTTTCTCTAATAAAGGATTTACAACAATATAAAGAGAAGACAGAAAAAGAGAATTTTGTTTTAGCTTTATGTGAGCTTCAAGCGTTTGCGGCCACTATAAACCTGGATTTAGCGACTTTTTTTAGAGCTGACATCAGATCAAACCTTCCAAGTGAAAAACGAATAAATATTCGATATTTAAATGTTACTGTTATTGAAGGTTATAAATACTTGGTAGCAAGGCATAAAGAAAATCCAAATAATGCTAAATGGGAACAGTTTAAGATTATAGCAAAAAAAGTAAGTGATTCAGAACTACAAAATGACATAACCATATTTGACAATTCTTTAGCTGAATTTAAAGAATTGTACTTAAAAAAAGAAAATATCGACAACAGGAACTTAGCTATTCATTATGACAAAGATCCCTTCAAGGTATATGACTATTTCATTAGTTTGGATGAGGATATTGAAGTTAATCTTGCTATTAAATTTCTTGACCTAATACTTAAATTAAATAATCTATTAAATAAATGTATAGCAAAACTTGAAATAAAATCGGACAATACTTCCCCAAATACTGACTATTCTTTAATAGAGCAAATTAATTCATTCTTTACAAATCGGGATGATATATTTTCAGCAGCAGGTAAGGCCATTGAAATGTATAGCAAAGGCTTGGATAAAATGGCAATCTATCGAAAATTACCAGATCAATTTTCTGCAATTATTAAAGAAAAATTCAATATCGAAAGTGACGCAATAAAAAAAGAGTTTGAGCCGGCATTTGACGATATGAAGCCGGGAATACTGATTATGTTGATATATCTTGATCTATGTACAGCAACAAGAGCATATTTTTCATCTGATTCATATTATGAGAAACAATTAAATTTGCGGCATATCGAGGTAATTGTGTATGAAGGATGCAGGCATTTATATGGTTTTAATGACACACACCGTAAAAAATCATTCTGGCAAACAACTTTATCACCATTATTAGCTAACTCTAATAATGAAGCATTAAGAAAATCTTTATTGGAGATTCAAGAAGGGTTGGCATTAATCACATCGGATAAAACGATCAACAATGAGGCTTTAAGGGAATGCTTTGTACATTATAGATACGAAAATAGGGATAATATCGTAAGGCTTTTTGAAGAATCCCAAAAATCCCTCGCTATCTTTGAATTTAATAAAGCAAAACTTTTATTAGACTTACTTCCTAAAATAATCGAGATCAATGGTGAAATCATGCTTTACCAGAAACAAGCAATGAAAGAACAGAACAAAAAGAAAAGCGAAGAAATAACAGCATCTTTAAAAAAGCCTCTCGAAATGATTACAGACGTACAGAAAAAGGATGAGTATGAGAAAATGCTCGAACCATTGTTAGAACGAATAGCTAAAATATTCTCATAGGCACACATGACCCTAAACAGTAGAATATTTACTATTTAGGTTGAATAATTTATTTATGAAAACCGAGTATAATAAATTATAATATTAACATGCACGATTTAAACAAAATACAAGATATAAAAAATGCAGTAAATGAAATTGTTATAAAAAACAGTTCACTGAAAATATTGAATAAAAGCCGTCATTTAAGATATGGACTTTATTTCTGTATAGGCTGCATAACCATTTCTATTATCGGATTAATCCTCTTTCATCTTGATTATTTTATAGCAGGACTAATAATTATAATAATAAGTTTAATTCTCATTGTAATCGGCCTATCTTGTGCTTTTAAGAAAGTGGAAAAAGAAATTATAGCCAGCAATAACGGTAAAATATCGCAAACTATTTCCCACGAAAACAGCCTCGATTACTTAAAAAAACATGGCTTTTACGTGGAAACAACCATGAAAAAAACATCCAGATCATCGATTCAATGATAAAATTGTGTGATGATAATATCTCATACCGTAAAATAGACTTCTTTAGCCAAGCAGTTGTTATTTCAGTATTAGCACCATTGTGGGCTTTTGTGTTCTCTTTATTTCAGTAAAATTTTCCAATCATTTATATTCTAATAATAGGAATAGCTTTAAGCCTTCTCATCAATCATTTTTTCAATGTTATCAACATTTATATTATCAACAAAGATTACAAGCAGTATGAAGTATTGAAAAGCGAACTTTCATATTTAAAAATATTATTATTCCATTCAGAGGAAACTAAACGTAAGCCTAAAGCCATAAAATGAAAAATGAGATTAAAAAACCACCTTTAAATGAGGTGGTTTACTTTTATATCTTACTACGGAATATTACGATATTTCCTTTGTTTCTGTTTTGAAAATTTATTTATCATCTGGTATAACGAATATTGTATTAACTCAATTTTAAACAATCACAGTTAATATAATCACATATTACAACCTCTATTATATTTTTAGGAAAATAACGGTTTGTACTTCAGTGAAGAGTATTAATATCCTCCGGCTTCATTTGAAGAAAAAGTCAACACGAAAGGTAAAACCGCGTTTATTATTTCGCTACAATCCTAACCTAATTTTTTTGATAAGTGTTTTTAAATGCCATATAACTCCTATTTAAGTGTCGGGATAGTCGAGATTTCTTTTTCTTGTTCTTTTACTTTAAATTTATTTCCTTCATAAATTTCATTCCATACAGATACAGCATTTTTAAATTCCTGTGAAGGTGTAACTAATTGGAAATCTTCAATAAATACCACATTTATATCTTTAATCAGTATATCGGAAATCGAATACTTAAACTTCATGAACTCAACAAGCCGTTTCTTTGTCAGTTCATAACGTGAATAGGTCTTGTCTGCGGTATTCATTTTGACCTTTTGCAAATACTGCTCGTTGTGCTGTTTGAAGACCTCTATCAAAGTCCATTCCCTTGCAATCTTACCTAAAAAGGCGTTCTTTACCAGTTCTGCCGTCACATATCCGTCCTGCGCCATTAACGCATGGTAATATTGGTTACCGTGCTGCGAATACTCTCCAACATGGAATTGATATGTACGGCTTCTGCTGTTCTGCCGGAAGCCTTGCCTAACTTCACGCTTCAGTGAGCCGGATTTATTTCCAGTTTGGTATTGAACTGGACGACAACTTGGTCGATAGTGATACGTGCGATAATCGGTGCGTTGCCGTTCTTCTTTACTGCATTTCGCTTGACGAAATAGAGTAGCTTGAAAGTACTTCTTATAATCTCTTTTTTTAGTTGCAAAATTAAATTGATAAACTGAAAATGAGACATTTGCAGTACAGACAAATCAAGACAACAAACCGCCAATTTCAGACATTCCGTGACCTAAAATCTGAAAGGTCGGACAGGTCACGGACTTTATACAAAAAAACTCCTACAATACCTTAATATTGTAGGAGTTGTCTTTTCTTTGCCTGGTTTTGTCCAGTTTCTTGGTGATCCACCTGGGGTTTTAACCACCAGCGTTTATCTTACTAATATTCAAATCTTTTCTAAACTGTTACCCTCGTACCGTAACAATTTAGTAACGTTCTATTGGTATCGACTAGCAGTAATTTGGCTTTCAGTTTCTGCTTTGTTTTGTGTACAAAGATAACAAATAAACAACATCTAAAATTTTCTATTCTATTTATTTGCAACACTCCTCCAAATTAGTTCTCTGTTACGATCTGTATCACTTATATAATTTTATTCTCCAAAAATTATTTTTTCAATCTGTTGTTCAGTACTTTCTAATATCTGGTATGCCTCTCTATTTAACTGCTTAATTGTTTCCCGTATTAGTTTTATATTTTCAACAATTTCATGTTGTTTTTCAATAGAGGGAACAGGAATTAATTGATTAAAAAATTCATCTATTATTAAATTTCTGATTCCGTTAGTTTGACTTTGCATAACATCAGTCATTTTTATATTATGCATAACTTTTAAAAAATTGAATATATATTCCGGCAAAACACCCTCGTTTAAACGAATTTTAGCAATAAAATTACTGAAAGCAAGTTTATTTGTATAAGAATTAATTATATCTTTCGTTAATATAGCTACACGTCCAACAGGTTGATCTTTACTTCCTCCTGATTTTTCAAACAAAATATCGTTCTCTTTAATATTGAGTTGTTCTAACTTATCAGTATTTATTAATCTATACTTTGCTCTATCATTGTCAAGTCTTAAGTTATCATTATTATCAAACTCAGTTGCTCGGATTACAAGACAACGTGTATAATTGCCACTTTCACCAACCAATACATCATTTTCATCTTTTCCCCAATCTCCACTACAGTAATGAGTAATAAACATGCCTAATTCTACACAATCATACTTTGAATTACTAATTGCTTGCTTTAATAAAACTGTATCTTTATTATAAATCTTCGGATCAATTCGTTTTCCTGTAATATCACGATAATCAACAAAAAATAAACGCCCACTATTCATTAATGAATTTAGCTTATCTGAAACATCTTCTATTTTTTTTTGAGATGGCAAAATTATTCCCAGTTCTTTTAAAAGATAGCTATCTATACTACTTAAAAGATATTTCGCCTTAGCTTCTTTTTCTTGTTTCGTTATATAAGTTTGAGTGATTTGATCGCATATTTGTTGTTGAACTTCAATTGGAGGCAATGGAACTTGAAAATTTTCTAAAAATATAGAAGAAACCCTCTGTTGTCCTGCAGATCCCCCAAAATAATTCATTGCCGAAAGCAATATTTTTTTATTCCGTAATAAAAAATGTAAATATTCAACAAGAACATCTTCAGATTTTGGGCGAATCACAAAATATTCTGTGGAACCACAACCAACACCTTTTAATAAATTACGTGCAATAGCAGATTTACCATTCTGCATACAAGGCGTTATCTTTGCCCATAATAAATCATTTTCTTGAAACCGTGTATATCCTTTAGATTCACCAACCTTAATTTTACGATAATTATTAATAATTCCATTTCCTGCATCTATTGATTCCATTGGGACAAAAGAAATTTCTGTATCAGGATTCAATTTACTAAAATCTGTTATTGGATCTATCCAAGCTAAAGTTGATAATTTAAATACCTTATATTTCTTCGAAGAATAAAAAAACATAGGCTTATAAACTGAAGGATCTAAACGTTCTAAAATTGCAGAACGATTAATAAGAAATATTTTATTACAATCTATATTTCCAGGTAAATGATAACTCATAATTTTGCAATAAATTTACGCAATTCTCTTCCTATAATTTCTAATTCATTATTACCCGTTGGCTTTCCTGCTGCATCATAACCAATATCTTCGGCTATTGCCATAAAAATAGAATAATTCGGTAATTTTTTTTGCTTTTTCAAACGATACTCCTCATTTAATTTATTTTTTAGAAGACCTAGTTTATGTGTATAATTTTCTATAATAGTACTAATCCTACTTTTATACTCATCTATTTTTTTTATTTCGCTAATTGTTTTATAATTAAATTTTTGCTTCAATTCACCTAGTACTGCTTTTTCTTCTGCTTTTCTTTCTTCCTCCCATTTCTTCAAAGATTCTCTATATTCATAATTTTGAATTAGATCCAACTCTATGTCGTTTTTAATTGACACAATCTGTTCTTGCTCATTTTTACACCATTTACGTAAAAATAAAATAGAACTCTTCACAGCTGCTCCTGTTGCACTAAAAGCAGTTTGAGGTAAACTCACAACAGCTACAATACGAAACCATTCTTCAATTTCCTCACGCACATATTGCAAACTACTATTTGTCAAAATACCATCAGGTATAACAATAGCAAGAAAAGCACCTTCCTTCAAATATTGATATGCTTGTTCTATAAATAAAACCTCTGTACTCTGATTATCACGAGGTGTAGACTCTTGCTGAATATCAAGCCAATTTGGACGTTTATGGGCTACTTTAAATAACTTCATGTAAGCACGCTCTGTACGTTTTACAGTTGAACCAAAAGGAGGATTTGTAATAATAAAATCAAATGTTCCATATTTAAAACCTTTGTTTTGTTTCATTTGTTCCACATCTGGCAATAACCCATCAGCTGATATTACATTGGTATGCCCGTCGTCATGAAGTATCATATTCATTTTTGCTGTCCGAGAAATCTTTTCATTTAATTCTATTCCGAAAAGCTGTTTTTCTGCAAAATCATGCCAATGCCGAAAATGATCTGATGTTCCCTCCTGATAATATTCATTTGCTTCATTACGTACTTTATCCAGAGCATAAAGTAAAAAACCACCACTACCACATGAAGTATCAAGAACTTTAGAAGTATGAGTAATAGGTAAGACATCTACTATAAATTTCACAATTGGACGAGGAGTAAAAAATTGTCCAAATTTGCCTCGAAAAAAAGCTCCCATAAAAGTTTCGAAAGCACGTCCTTTACAATCTAAATCCGTTTTATTTAAGTTTACACCCTGTAATAATTCAACAACACTATGTAAAACCTCAGGCGAAATTTTTATTGATTCCGCGAAAACATTAGGATCTAAAACTTTGCCCTCATTATAAAGTGCTATTACACGTTGATAAAGAGTTTTATTAGTTATATTATCATCTTTTTCTGTGAAAATCTGGAAGTCATATGGTTCCCCATTCTTACGAAGTTTCCGCTCATCCCAAATCTTACAAAACAAAAGTTTATCCAATTCATCAAAAGCTTCTGATTCATCACGTTTCCCTCCTTCCCAAAGGATGTCATGTGCCTTTCTAAAACAACGAGTAAGGACATCTTCACTTACTTCAATCAGATCCGCTTGTTTCCCATTAATATCACCACCTTTCACATAACTATATTTAGGAGCTTCATTCTCTCCGAATCTAGGTATTCGAGCAATTGTCCTCCTATCTTGCTTTTCTTTATTTACTTCAAAATAACTATTCTTTAAGCCAGAGGTTACCCATAGATATTTTACCGTTTTTGCAGTAGCAAAACAATAAGAAACTCCTTGTTCGATTGCCTGTATAAATTCTGCTTCAGAAATATCTTGGCGCTTACATTCAACAATAATAAGTGGTTGGATGCACTCAGCATCATTATATATAATGATATCAGCTTCCTTTATATCTCGTCCCATCTTCACAGGAACAAATTGCCGAATTCTTTCTACAGGATAATCATAATCAAAAATTAACCGTAAAAAAGTTTCAGCTTGTACTTGTTCCTCTGGATTAGTATAATTTCGTGGTCTATCCTGATATATATATATAATCTGTTTTCTAGTTTCATCAACAAATCGAATATATCCTTCTCTTAAACCTTTTTCTATGTAATCTTGCATAATTCGCCAAAATTAAAACTCTTACAATATTTGAGAAATCTCAAACATTTATGTCATTTATAAAAAAATACATTAATTATATACGGCAAAGATAGTGTATTATACTTCACAACTTCATTTATTCATTTTAGAAAAATAAAAAAAGCAGCAGTAATATTTAACCTATACATACTCTATTATTTATCCACCGACTCCGGAGATTGATTTCCCCCTGTAAGGGGCAAGAATTTCGAGTAACTCGAAATGTTTTGAGTAACTCAAAACACACCTTGCCGTTACTTTGCAGTAACG
>OBYR01000134.1_pt1 | contig 86056 bp, 71 predicted proteins | sample 1495491 | NCBI WGS metagenome assembly OBYR01 (sample SAMEA2580206, study PRJEB22360) | human gut metagenome | biome: human gut; feature: human-associated habitat; material: faeces | place: Denmark | collected 2008/2010 | reverse complement strand
AATATTTATTCTATATTTAAGAGAGTTGTAACCGGGGGTGTAACCCTTACAGATTGTAACCGGTCTGATACATATAAAAATCAAGAACTTTCAGAAAAACCTTTGCCGGGACTTTATCCGGGACACTTTAATTATTAAACAGAAAGGGTAAGATTATGAAGAAATGTAAGGAAAACATGACACCCGGCATCCGTAAGTGTGGTTACCTGAAAGTTGGAAGAAATGTGCTGAAAGCTTTTTTCAGCGGGTACGACGATCAGCGCCGTTTGGCAGGCGTGTTGCTTTGTGTAGAGACCTTTGTCTATTTCTCCGAAGGTGTGGTTTGTATGAATGACTTTTCGTATTTGTGCCGTCCCGGTGAATGGGTGACTTCTTTTACGGAGATAGGGACTTTGACGGGACTCTGCCGCAAGTCGGTAAGAAAATGCCTGGAGAAGTTGGAAGCATGCAATTTCCTGCAGGTAAAAGACCTGGGTAATTACAAGTTGATTATCCTGATGAATTATGAACAGTTGATCGAGGTTAAAAGAGAACCGGTCCATACGCCGGATATCCCCTCACAAGGTACGGAGGGGGAAGGTGGGCTGTTCGCTACAGTCAGCAATTTTTATTCCAATCAAAATGAACAGAAAGGAGTGGTGAACTGATGAATACAGCAGGAAATAAACAGCAGGTACAGGTACATGTCAACCTGGATATGGAAAAAGCGGTCATAGCAGGTTTACTGACTAATCCGGATGCTATTTTTGATGTGATGGGACATCTGAAACCGGAAATGTTTTATCATCCGGGGCTTCGTTTTGTATATGCTTCGGCGTTGTCGTTGGTGGAGAACGGAAAAGTGGTGGATATGTTGACGATCGAACAGGAAATGATCCGTTTGGATCTGTCGCAGTATGAACGGCTGAACGGATTGTCTTTCATTTCGGACATGTTGCTCGATGTACGTACGGATCATCATATCCGTTATCATGCTGATGAACTGGTGAATAACTACCTGTTGCGTCGCATGCTGGACGAATTGAAGAAAAAAGAAACGGAAGTGGTACAGCCTTCTGCTGATGTAACTTCGTTGCTGAACGGACTGGATAATCTGGTCGACTCGTTGCGTAGCGAACAGGTTCATGCATCGACATCGGAAGAAGCCGGAAAGGTGGCTGCCCGTGTGCTGGAACAATCGTATGCGGAACAGGCAGGTCGTGAAGCTGGCAGGAATGCGCATATCCGTACCGGTTTCCGTGAGCTGGATCAGTTGACCGGTGGTTTGTATAACGGAGAGTTGGTGGTGATACCCGCCCGTCCCTCCATGGGAAAGTCGGCTGTGGCACTTTGGATGGCTCTGAATGCTGCCCGGGCAGGGAAAGCGGTCGCTTTTTTCAGCGTGGAGATGAGCAAGGAGCAGTTGGTAATGCGTTTGCTTTCTATGTTGAGCGGAGTCGATACCGACCGTTTGCGTTTCAAAGGGACTACGGCGGCAGAACGTGAACGCCTGGCAAAGGCGCAGGAGGCATTGGAGCAATTGCCGCTTATTCTGGAATATTGTGGTTCGGATACGGTCGAAGATATGCGGGCAAAGGCGCAGGCCTTGCACAAGCAGGGAAAGTTGGAGTTGTTGTTTATCGATTACCTGAACCTGATCAATCTGATTGTCTCGAAAAATAATTTGCAGGAGACGACTGATTTGGCTTTGGGGAATGTAGTCCGTAAGATCAAGCTGATGGCGGAAGAGATGAATATTCCAGTGGTATTGCTGGCACAGATGAATCGTGAAAGCGAACGTCGTCCGGCTCCGCATCTGCCGGTATTGAGTGATTTGCGTAATTCGGGAGCGATTGAACAGATTGCCGATGTGGTTGTCTTTGTATATCGTGCCGAAAAATACAATATATTTTATGATCCGAAAACGAAGGAAGACCTTCGTGGAGTAGGGCTTCTGCTGGTTGCCAAGAATCGTAACGGGGCGACCGGCGCAGCTAAGTTCCGGTATAATCCTGCGATGACTTGTCTGACGGACTATGATCCGCAAGTGATTTGATAATGTAATGAATCTCAAAGATAAAATAAAATCTGTAGCCCGTCTGGAGGATGTGGTAGAACGTTATATTTCGTTGAAACGAAATGGTAGTTCTGCAAAGACTTTGGTCGGGCTATGTCCGTTCCATGACGACCGACATCCGTCGCTATATGTGAATATGGAAGAACAATATTATAAATGCTTTGCCTGTGGGGAAGGTGGTGATATTTTTAAGTTCGTTCAGAAAATGGAAAGTTGTGATTTCAAGGAAGCGTTGAAGATACTCGCTGGATGGTACGGACTTTCAGAGACAGACGTATATCGACCGGTGAAATATCCGCCTGTGAAGAAAATTTCACAATCGAAATTACCGGAAGTTGTCAGCTGGTTTCATATGGATAGTCTGTTTCGCGGTTGCCGGATGTTTTTAGATTTACTGGAGGAATATATGCCGGAAGATGAGGTTTTACGTGAAACTTACAAAATATTTGAGGTAGGTATAGCCCCCTCTTCTTTACCTTCTGATTATAAGAATTATTGTAATCGTCTAATTTTTCCTATCCGGAATGAGAAGGGGGCATTGGTTGCTTTTGCCGGTCGCTATTTGGGAGAGACGAAAGGAACGGATATTCGGAAATATATCAATTCACCGACTAGTCCGATCTATCATAAAAGTGAGATTTTGTACGGCTTATATCAGGCACAGGAAGCAATCCGGCAGCATAAATTTGTGTATATCACTGAAGGCTATAAAGACGTGTTGGCTATGCATGCTGCCGGATTCCGGAACACGGTTGCTTTGTGCGGAACGGCTCTGACAGAACAACATGTGGCTCTGCTTAGCCGGTATACCCGGTATGCCATCGTTATGCTTGACGGTGATGATGCGGGGCAGACGAATGGTATAAAATCTGCCGGATTATTAATCCAAAAAGGTTTCTCTGTCGGTCGGATCGTCCTCAATCCGGAGCATGATCCGGATTCCTTGTTAAAAAATATGGGGCGGGAGGCTTTTGTCGGTTACATGAAAGAGGCTACCCGTTTGAGCCGCCTGGAAGTCTACGAGGCGTCTTTACTTCGGAAAATAGAACAGATATTATCCCAACTTCGTGTGGCATTGACTGCAGAGGAACGTGCTTGTCTGTTCGCCCGTATGATCCCTTTGCATAAACGGTTGGGAAAAGTCACCGGACTATTAGTACATTCTCCGGTGATGAAAGCGGACTGGTTATTAAATTAATAGGATCAAATCATGAAAATAGGTATTCTTTATATCTGTACAGGAAAATATGTGTTTTTCTGGGAGAGTTTTTATCGGAGTGCAGAACATTTCTTTTTCCAGGGAGCTCCCTGTTGGATTGACAAAGATTTGTCAAATGACATTATTCCTATTTGGCACGTATATACAGAAGGTTACTTCGTTTTCTTCGATAATATAATTTGATTTTTAATCATTAAATGTAATATAAATGAAAATTATTCATGTAATAACTTCCATGAGTAAAGCTAGTGGTGGTCCTTCGTGCACAACTTTATTGACGATGCAGGGAACCAGAGCTTTGGGAATGGAGGTGGAGATTTTGACACTTCAGCCAGATTTGGGTGAGGAAGCTGTGTCAGATGATCCTTCTGTTCGTTATTTACCCCATTCCGGTATTCTGTATAAACGTTGGGGATATACAAAGACTATTCCTTGGGCACTGACTAAAACAGAAGGTGTCGATGTGTATCATATTCAGGGAATATGGATGTACTTCAGTTATATTACTGCACGGTATGCCCGGAAACACGGACAGCCTTATGTTATTACTTTGCATGGGACTCTTTATCCGGAGGCGTTACGACATTCCTATTTGGTAAAAAAAGCATCTTTATTATTATATCAGCGTCGGCAGTTACAGCAAGCTGCCTGTATTCATGTGACTTGTATGAAAGAGATGGAATATTATCATTCATTAGGTTTTACTAATCCGGTAGCAGTTATCCCTAACCCGATAGAAATAACGGAAAAAGAAATTATTTTACAGGAAAAGGAGAAAAAGAGAGTCGGTTATTTGGGACGTTTACATCCTGTCAAAAGAGTTGATCGTTTACTTGAAACATGGAAACATCTGCAAGAGTTAGGAGAACTGTTGATTTTGGGAGACGGAGAACCTGACTATGTCGCCTTTTTGAAAAGAGAGGTAAAACGTTTGCAATTGCGTAATATTCATTTTACAGGTTGGGTTTCCGGAAAAGAAAAAAATCGTTTGTTAGCTTCATTAACATGTTTGGTTGTTCCTAGTGATTTTGAAAATTTTGGAATGATTGTTCCGGAGGCTTTGCTTCAGGAAGTTCCTGTTATAGCGTCGACCGGTTCTCCATGGCGGGATCTGAAAACATATCAGTGTGGTTGGTGGACAAATAATGATGTTAACTCTTTGGCGACAGCTATCCGGGAAGCTTTATTTCTAAATGAAGAAGAGCTGCAGGCTATGGGAGAACGCGGACGTCAGATGGTACTGGATAAATATTCGGTGGATGTTGTTTCCCGGCAGATGGGGCAGTTGTATGCCTGGGTTGCCGGACGAGGAGACAAACCAGAATTTGTATATGATTAAATAAATATAAACTAGTATGAATAAGAATGATTTAGCAAAAGAAATTGCAAGTCGTATGTCTGTGACCGTGACACAAGCTTTATGTTTTATAGATACGATGAACGACGTGATAAGTAATTCTATCCTGCATGAGGAGCCTGTTATGATACAAAATTTTGGTTGCTATATGTCCTGGAAGCAGGTGGAGCGCATGGGGCGTAATCCCAAAACTGGTCAGGAATGTATAATTCGTAAACGATTTAGTGTGAAATTCAAACCAGGAAAAGGATTGATTGATAAAATAAACAGATAGGATATGAAGAAATTTGAAAGTGTGTTTTGGGGATGGATATTGATCAGTCTGTTGCTCTCTTGTGGGTCAGTGAAAGATATTGCTTATTTGCAAGGAGAGGAGTTGTTGAAAAAAACAGCCATAGTCGATACGTTTAGTCTGAAAATACAGAAAGACGATTTGCTTGATATAACAGTCAGTAGTGTAGAGCCGGAGTTATTGCGTCCTTTTCTGCAATATGGGACTGGCATTAATGGTGGCGGAAATAATTACGGATACTCCGGCGGAAATAATAATGAGGGGTATTTGGTGGAAGCTGACGGTACGATTAACTTTCCGCTGTTGGGACAGATAAAGGTGGTTGGACTGACACGGCGACAAGTGGTTGATCTGATCCAAAGCAGATTGAAGAAGGAAGGATATATAAAAGATCCGATCGTAATGGTACGTTTTCTTAATTTCCGTATTTCAATACTTGGAGAAGTAAATCATCCAGGTACTTATAATATAACTTCTGAACGTATCACGTTGTTTGAAGCACTCAGTATGGCTGGTGATTTAACCATTCACGGTCGTCGTGATCGTGTGGCGGTTGTTAGGGAAACAGACGGAGTACGTACAATCTTATATCATGATCTTCGTTCGAGGGATATCTTCCAGTCGCCTGATTTTTATCTGACACAGAACGATTTGGTTTATGTAGAACCGAATCGTGCCAAAGCGGATGCAAGTATACAAAATCAGTTTACGAGTGTTGGAACATGGATCTCGTTGGTTTCTCTTTTGACTACCATCAGTATTTTACTATTTAAATAAAAGGATATGGAAGAACAATCCCCTTATACAGAAAGATTCGGTTTGGTTAATGAATTTAATCTTCGTACTGTTTTAGATGTTTTTGGGACAAAGTGGCACTGGTTTGCCTTGTCTGTTTTTCTTTGTATGACAGGAGCTTGTGTCTATATGATGACGGTTCCGGAGGTTTATAAACGGGAAGCAGTTGTTAAACTTAAAAACAAAGTAAGGACAGAAGAGGCTTTTAGTGAAAAACAAATATTCGATGACAGTGACAATAATAGTTTAGAGGGAGAGATTTTGATATTCAAGTCTCGTTTGTTGATGGGGAAAGTGATCCGGAAATTAGGACTGGAAATTGGTTATTCGATGGATGAAGGACTTAAAAGTAAGGATTTGTATATGAGTACTCCTGTAAAGATAAGTTTTCCGGATTCGACCTTTACTCACCCGGCTTCTTTTTCTATTCTTCCGATTACTAATGACCGTTTTAGGATAATTGATTTGGAAGATGATCCGGACGGGGTGATGGAGCATACTTTCGGAACGGCGATAGAAACTCCATTGGGAAAAATGGTGGTGAACCGTACCTCTTCGTTTAATAATGAATCTTTGAATAAAGGGATACAGGTTTGTTGTCTGAATTATGAATCGCTCATCTCTTCACAATTGGGCAAGTTGGAGGTAGTACGGTCTGTTAAAGATGCGAATTTATTGACATTGACCTATTTGGACACAAATCCGGAACGGGGTGATGATATTTTGAATATGTTGATTCGTGTTTATGTAGACGAATCGATGAAAGATAAAAACCAAATTATACAAAATACAGCTGTTTTTATTGATGAACGTCTGAATCTGATCAATGAAGAATTGGGGAATGTGGAAAGTAGTATAGAGGATTACCGGCGACAGCATCAATCGGCTAATCTTGATATAGAAGCTAAAATTTCGCTGGAGAACCGGAGTTTATATAATCGGCAAGTAACAGAACTGAGTAATCAGAAAGAGTTAATTGAATTGATTCAGCAATATTTATATGATCCGTTAAAAAAGGAATCCCTGCTTCCTGCTAATACCGGTTTGTTAAGTGTTTGGATAGGACAATTAATAGATAAATATAACACGGCATTATTGCAGCGGGATAAATTGATGGAAAATGGCGGTGATAACAGTCCGGCAGTCCGATTGATGAATAATGAGGTAAATTCTTTATCTCAGTCAATCCGGCAGAGCCTTAGAAATACCAAAGAAGAAATTAGCTCGAAGCTGGAGTATGCGAGGCGAATGCAAGTGTTGGAAGCTGGAAAGATCAGCAGTATTCCGACGCAACAGAAATATGTCCTTTCGGTAGAACGTCAACAAAAGATAAAGGAAGATTTATTTCTGTATTTATTGAATAAGCGGGAAGAGAATGCTTTGACATCAGCAACATTGGAGAGTAATCTTCGTATTGTGGATTCACCTTACGGAGTAGGAAGGGCCGGTGTTAACATTCTAGTAATTCTATTAGGCGCATTCTTTGTTGGCTTGGCCATACCGGGAGTATTTTTTTATTTGGCACCGATGTTGGATGTTACGGTACGTGGACGAAAAGATATTGAAAATAATCTTAGTATTCCTTTTTTGGGGGAAATACCTCATAACCGGAAAAAAGAAGAAATGGTGGTCAATAAACAAAAAAGGGATGGGGTTTCCGAAGCCTTTCGTATTGTACGAACCAATATCGATTTTATATTGGGTAAACGAAAGAAGTCTCAGGTTTTGATGTTAACCTCTTCAAATCCGACCTCCGGCAAATCGTTTGTATCATACAACCTGGCTGCTTCTTTGGTGTTAGCAGGTAAACGGACAATATTGTTAGAAATGGATCTTCGAAAGGGATCGAAAAAAGAGAAAGATGGAAAGGTTGTTCCGGGACTGACTCACTATTTGTCCGGTAAAATGACTGATCTGACACAATTGATACATCCTCATTCCGGCTTTGAAGAGTTGGATGTCATTACTTCCGGACCTATTCCGCCTAATCCGGCTGAATTGTTGTTAGGACAATCTTTGGATGAATTGATCGGATTGTTGAAAGAACGATATGAATATATCATTCTTGATACGGTTCCTTATGGTATGGTAGCTGATGCACAGATAATCAGTCGGATTACTGATTTGTGTATTTATGTTATACGTGAGGGTTTGATGGATCGTCGGCAGTTACCGGATGTGGAGGCTTTATATACCGGAGGTAAATTACCTCATATGTCAATTTTACTGAATGATGTCCGGAGTAAACATGCCGGTTATGGATATGGTTATGGGTATTATGGTTATGGGTATGGAGATAATTATTATGGATATCAATAATCTTAGATCAAATTATGAAAATCAAAACATTCATTATTAACATCGAGGAATCGCTAGACAGAAGAAACTATGTATTGGCAGAGACTGCTAAATATCCTTGTTTGGATGTAGAGTTGGTGAATGCGGTTTATGGCAAACAATTGCCAGAAGAAGAAACGAATCGTCTTTTTGATTGTAAACTGTTTAGAAGGAGATATTTGCGATCTCCTTCTCCTGCAGAGATCGGATGTACTTTGAGCCACAGAAAATGCTATCATCGATTATTAGAGTCATCAGAAAAATGTGCTTTAATACTCGAAGATGATGTGTGTTTTTTGGAATCAGCCCATTTGGAAGATATTTTATCGGAAATAGTTAAAAAGACAGTGGAAGAAAAAGATGCTTGTATTGTTACGTTAGCCAGACATTCCCACTACTATCCTCATGCTTTATATGAATTAGGTAATTATTCTATTTATAGAATTTGGATGGCTTTCGGTACATGTGCTTATCTGATCAATAGAAAGGCCGCACAAATCTTACTAATGCCACCCAAAGCTTCAATTTATGCAGATGATTTTGAATATATGAATGATCAGGGAATTAGGATAGAAGGTATTTATCCGACATTAGCTGCTGGGTTATCAGAAAAAGGAGAAATACAAAGTGAGATTGAACCTATGCATACATCTTCTGAAAAAGTTAAAGATTTGCCTTTTGTTGATTGTATTCGTTATTTGCTGAAAAATAAAAAGAGAGGTTTCTTAAAGTATATGGGGGTATTGAGATTTAGAAAAAGAGAAAAAGGTATAAATATATAATTACATCAAGATACATGCAAAAAAGAGTCGTAATAATTAATAAATACGGCGCACTTCATCCTTCTGCAACCGGACGTCCGGTTCGCAAACTGGCTGATTATTTATGGGATAACGGGATTGATGTGATCGTTCTTTCCATACGCGCTTCTTATAAAGGACAGGTCTCAGCGGTACATGAAACATTACCTTACCGAGCTATAGAACTGGCCGATTTTTACAGTGGAACGAATAAATGGCTTCGGTTGTTCGGTAATTTGACCGATGGTTTCCGGTTAATTTTCAGCTCTATGTTTTTACCCCGGCATCAGATGAAAATTGTTTTGACAGATCCGTCCCTGATTAATGCCTGGTCTGTTTTACTCCGTCCTTTTTATCGAAGTAAACTAGCCTTTTGGACGATGGATCTCTATCCGGAAGCATTTGCTTCAGCAGGATTGGTGGCTCGACAGAATCCCCTATATAGGATGGTCGAATCTTTTGTCTATCATCATGCTCCGGATTTCCTGATTGCGTTAGGCGAACAACAGTATCGGTATTTGTGCCGACAATATAAGCAATTTTCCATTCCTCATATCGTGTTACCGTGTGGGATATGTCAGACTGGGAAAACTTCAGAGCCTTATTGGAGGAAAGCAAATAAGGATAAAATTGTCTTCTGTTATGCAGGGAATATAGGAGAGGCACATAACGATGTATTCTTGCTGGAGCTTATCCGGCAACTGGATCCGGATAAGCATCTTATTTTGCTTCGTTTGTATGGAGCAAAAGTAGAACGGATATTGGATAATGCGGCCTTTTTGGGTGCGGTAGTCATACTCGATTATATAACTCCTGAAGAGATGCAATATGTTGATATTTGTGTGGCTTCTTTATTGCCGGCATGGAATCATGTCTGTGTGCCGTCTAAAGTGGTCAGCGCAATATGTACCGGAATACCGGTTTTGTATAATGCCAATGAAGAGTCGGAAGGGGCATGCATGTTTCCTGATGCAGTTTGGCTGATACCGGATTCCGTGCCCCTCGAAAAGTCTGTCTCTGATTTTTTGAATACGCTTTCTTCTGATAGAATTGTAAGAAAAAAAGAAGCAGCCCAAAGATATGCCCGGGAACTTGTGCAGGCAGAATGTGATAGTTATTCTAATTTATTGGAAATGATCGGATAAAATGGATACTGATTATCAAGTCGATTTATCCTTATACAGGAATAAATTGAGTATAAAGAATAAGATTGGTCGTTTAATTTGGAATATTGTGTATATACTGGCCTTTCGTCCTTTTTTCCTGACCTTGTTTAATCCCTGGAGGTTGTTTTTACTCCGGCTTTTTGGTGCCAGAGTACATCCGAAAGCACATGTGTATTCATCTGTTAAAATATGGGCTCCCTGGAATCTGGAAATAGGTGCCTATTCTTGCCTGGCTCCTTATGTGGATTGTTATAATACGGATTTAATTCAAATAGGAGACCATTCGACTATTTCTCAAAAAAGTTATTTATGTGCTTCATCCCATGATATTACTAATCGGTTTCATCCATTGATAACGGCTCCCATTGTGATTGAAGATCAGGTATGGATAGCAGCGGATGCATTTGTTGGAATGGGTATAAGAATTAAACAGGGAGCTGTTGTCGGAGCTCGGGCTTGCGTGTTTAAAGATGTTGACCCGTGGACTGTTGTAGGGGGAAATCCGGCAAAACCAATAAAAAAACGTATAATAAAATAACTAATTTATGTTGGATGTGTCGGTGATTATATTGACGTATAATGAGGAGATTCATATTCGTCGTTGTTTGGATAACATAAAAGATTTGGCTAGGGATATTTATATTATAGATTCTTTTTCAACGGATCGCACGTTGGATATTGTGAAAGAATATAAAGAATACAATGTCATGATCTTGCAAAATAAGTGGGAGAATAATTATGCGAAACAGTTTAACTGGGCATTGGAACATGCTCCGATCCGGACGGCATGGGTGCTTCGATTGGATGCGGATGAATATTTGTTACCGGCATTACAGGATGAACTGATAAAGAAGATCCCGTTTTTATTGGATAGTGTTTCCGGTATCGTTTTTAAGCGGCGACATTATTTCTTAGGAAAATGGATGAAGCGGGGAATATATCCAGTTTATTTGCTTCGTATGTTCCGTTATGGTAAAGCCGTTTGTGAACAAAGACTGATGGATGAACATATTCAGCTATTGGATGGAACATCTGTAAATTGTGAGGGAGATTTTGTTGATCATAATTTGAATAACCTTTCGTGGTTCTGTAACAAACATGTGAATTATGCCGTTCGTGAGGCTGCCGATTTATTGGATATTGAATTTGATTTATATGGAGTATCGCAATCGGACGATCAGAAAAAACTAACAGCTCAGGCTATAGAAAAAAGGAGGATAAAGCATCGTTATGTCCGTATGCCACTTTTCTGGCGTTCCTTTTTTTATTTCTGTTATCGTTATTTTTTCAAAGGTGGATTTCTAGAGGGAAAAGAAGGATTTCTATGGAATTTCCTGCAGGGATGGTGGTACAGGACATTGGTGGATGCCAAAGTGTTTGAAATAAAACGGGCTTGTGGAACGGATAAGGAGAAAATCAAAAGATATTTAAGTGAGGTTTATAACTGTCGACAGGTATAGAAATTGATTTTTATATAAGGTGCTGATTAAATTATAACGTATGATAAAAAATAAATTGACAGGGATTACGGATAATATGCCGACTTTTTCAATAGTCGTTCCTGTATATAACAGTGAGAGATTTCTGCATAAATGTATAGATAGTTTATTGGATCAGTCTTATCCAGACTTTGAATTAGTGTTGGTTGATGATGGATCTACTGATAGTAGCGGTAGAATATGTGATGAATATGCAGGGAAAGACTTACGAATAAAGGTTATCCATACTGTCAATCAGGGAGTATCAGTGGCAAGAAATTTAGGGTTATCCGTAGCCCGAGGAAAATATGTCAATTTCGTCGATTCTGATGATTGGGTATCACCGAGGTATTTGATACAATATGTTAATGCTCGTAAAGATTATGACTATGATTTGGTTTATGCTGAAATGGTCAGGGTTTCGGAAGAAGGAGAAGAGAACGTTATACCTTTAAAAGAGTTGTCTGCCAAAAAAACGGGAGATTTGTCAGAACCACTAGCTTATCTATTGGATTGTGGTGAATTCGGTTTTACTTGTAATAAATCATTTAAAAAGTACATTATCCAATCAAATGAAATTTCTTTTTGTAAAGATTTTCGGATGTTTGAAGATGCTATATTTACTTCCGTTTATTGTTTACATATTGACTCTATTAAACTGATTTCTTCTGCTATCTATTTTTATCGTTCAGTAGTAACATCGTTAGTAAGATCTGGAATGGATTACGAAACATATCACCAGGCAACTCATACGGGATGTAGGAATTTAGCTATGTTGGCAAAAAAATATCCGTCTGACTCTTTGCGTGAAACAGTTGGTCTCTTTTGCCAAAGGTGGGAACAATGGGCGATATTAATGATGTATCTACCAGGGCAAAATGTATCACGGTCAGATCGATTGAATGCTTTGAAAAAATTTCAATATCGTTATTTGTTACCCCGGCTAAATGCAGCAACAGAAAAGGGGCTTTATAAATTGGCTGTAATAGGGATGTGTTTAAAAAATGATAGGATTGTAGACCTTTATTTTCAATTGATAGGTTTTCTATATAAACTAAAGAAAAAGCTTTGAAATGAGTCAAATAATAGAATAGAAAGATAGATTTTATTTATAATGAATATGAAAAAAGAAATACAAATAGCAGACCGCCTTATCGGTCCTGACTATCCCCCTTTGGTCATAGCCGAGATGGGGATCAATCATGAAGGTTCGTTGGAAACTGCTTTCGAGATGGTGGATGCGGCTGCGCGTGCCGGAGTGGAAATATTGAAACATCAGACGCATATTGTAGATGATGAGATGTGTGAAGCCGCTAAAAAGGTAATACCGGGTAATGCGGATGTTTCGATTTATGAGATCATGAAGCGTTGTGCTTTGTCGGAAAAAGAAGAGATTGCGTTGAAAGAATACGTGGAGTCGAAAGGTATGATATTCCTAAGTACTCCTTTTTCTCGTGCTGCAGCGGACCGATTGATGAAGATGAATGTACAGGCTTTTAAAATCGGGTCGGGAGAGTGTAATAATTATCCGTTGCTGGAACATGTTGCGCAGGCGCATAAGCCGGTGATCCTGTCAACTGGAATGAATACGATAGCCAGTATCCGCAAAGCGGTGGATATTTTCAATCGTTATCGTGTACCGGTCGCTCTGCTTCATACTACAAACCTGTATCCTACACCGTTTAACCTGGTACGTTTGGGTGCAATGCAGGAAATGGCTGAAGCTTTTCCGAATTGTGTGTATGGATTATCGGATCATACGACAAATAATTTGGCTTGTTTGTCGGCTGTCGCTTTGGGTGCTTCAATTGTAGAGCGTCATTTTACCGACCGGATGGACCGGAAAGGACCGGATATCTGTTGTTCGATGGATGAACAGGCTGCGCGTGAACTGATAGAACAAAGCCGGATCATTCATTCAATGCGTGGTGGGCATAAAGGTCCTTTACCGGAAGAGCAGGTAACCATAGATTTTGCTTATGCTACCGTTGTCACGATTCGTCCGGTGAGAAAAGGGGAATGTTTTACAAAAGACAATATTTGGGTGAAACGTCCGGGAATGGATGGTATCCTGGCAGAGGCATATGATAGTCTGCTTGGGAAAAAAGCGTCAATGGATATAGAGAGTGATGTACAGTTATTATATGATATGATTGAGAAGTGAAGATGATGAAACGTGTGTTATTTGTAACCGGAACGCGTGCTGATTTCGGGAAGTTGAAATCGTTGATAAAGATTTTGGATGATCAACTGGATTTTGAAGTATCCCTGTTTGTAACAGGTATGCATATGCAGAGCTTGTATGGTGCTACCTACCGGGAAGTAGAACGTTGTGGCTGTAAGAATATTTTCAAGTTTCTGAATCTGACTTCAGAGTCGACTATGGATCTAACTTTGAGTAAGACGATCGATGGTCTGTCGACTTATTTGAAAGAGAACCCTGTCGACCTGATCGTGGTTCATGGCGATAGGGTGGAGGCACTTGCCGGAGCGATAACGGGAAGTCTGAACAATATTCTGGTGGCTCATATCGAAGGGGGAGAGTTGTCGGGAACGATCGATGAACTGATCCGCCATGCAATCAGCAAACTGAGCCATACTCATTTTGTAGCCAATGAGAGGGCAAAGAGTCGTTTAATGCAGATGGGAGAGTTGGAGCAGTCGATCTTTGTGATCGGTTCTCCGGATATGGATATTATGTTTTCAGACAGTTTACCCGGGATTGAGGAAGTAAAAAGATATTATGAAATTCCTTATGATAAGTATGGGATTCTGATGTATCATCCTGTAACGACGGAATATGACCGGATAGAATATCACGTGAAGCAGTTGGTGGATGCTTTACTGGCGGATACCCATAACTATATTGTGATCTATCCGAATAATGATTTGGGATCGCAGACCATATTGAAAGCTTATCGTCAGTTGAAAGGCAATTCGCGTTTCCGGCTAATACCTTCCATGCGTTTTGAGTATTTCCTTTCGTTGTTGAAAAATGCAGACTTAATAGTCGGTAATTCCAGTGCGGGTATACGTGAGGCTCCTGCTTATCAGATACCTTGTGTGAATATCGGCAGTCGTCAGGATAACCGGGCTTCTTCTCCTTTTATTCATAATTGTAAAGAGGAGTCCGGTATGATATTGAGAACGATATCCGGTGTTGCACCTTCAAAGAACAGAGCAGAATATACTTTTGGAAAGGGAAATAGTGCCGGATTGTTTTTAGATGTTTTGAGGACTTTTACTTTCTGGAATATTTCAAAGCAAAAGCAATTTAAAGATTTGAATATTGTCTGAAGTTTATTTAACAAACAGTTAAAAGAGCAGGGATATTAGGTTTGATACCAATATCCCTGTTTTTTATTTAATTAAATTCTGTTAGTGGTTGTGATTGACTGTTTTCTTCTGTTTCTTCTTCTTTATACCAGTTTATTTTCCGTGAGAAGAACATAATGACTCCAAGTATGATAAACAAACCGATACTTCCAATCAACAAGGCAACATCTTCCAGTTGCAGGATGATATAAAGGAAAATATATAATAAAGCCAGCATGCCTGTAAGTGCTCCGGTCTGCATCTTGTTTTTGAAGATGCTGTGTGCATAAGCAGTGATCAGTCCGATAGTCGCCAGGCTGGCAATCAGGTAGGCGATGCCGAAGTTGATTTGTTCGGAGATGGACAGGAGAAGGCTATAGAACAGGATCAGAGCCAGGCCGACGAGCAGATACTGGATCGGGTGGATACGTTTTTTTGTCAGTATTTCAACAAAGAAAAAGACGACGAAGGTCAGGGCAATGAACATGATGGCATATTTGGCGGAACGCATGTTTTGTTGGTAATGGTTTACCGGATCTACGAGGTTAACACCGAAAGAAGCATCGTCGAATGAATTTGCCTGTCCGTCGATCCACATTTCCGGGATACTACGGTTGAAGCTGAGGATACTCCAGTCAGCTTCGAATCCCTTTTCAGTGATGGTATGTTCCGGGGTGAAGTTGCCGATAAAGCCGGGTGATTTCCAGTTGCCCGTTATATGGACTTTGGTTGTTTTTCCCATCGGGATGAAATTGATGTTGCTGCTGCCGTTTAGTTTTAGTTTGCAATTGAAGGTGAGCGGCTGGCCGGTTTGAAGGATTTCGGGGCCATTCAGCGGGATAGCCAGCATTTTGCCTATCTGGGTATCCTGGTTGCCGGTAGTTTCGACTGGGTATTGTTTGTTATCCAGCCTGAAATCGATGTTGTCGGTTATTCCCCGGAGGTCGGAAACTCCGACAGCCAGATAAGCCTGATCCCAATGGATGGTGCTGTTTTCTATTTTGGGAAAACTTATTTTGTCGAAATTTCCGGTAATGTCTGTTTCACTTTTGTAAAGGATCGTTTTGTATATCCCGTAGTATCTTTCTTCGGGGAATAATTGTGTATTGATATTCAGAGCTCCGGGTGTGATAGTCAGGACATGTTCCTGGTAGTGTGTTTTATTGTTCGAATCGATATGCGTAGTCGTATAGGGGATGGAGAGGACTGGTCCGCAGAAGGTCTGGGCGTTGCTCCATTTGGCATTGATCTTTTCGATCGTTTCATTGCTTCTGTTTTGTCGTTCCCGGATCAGATCCTGAATCATTAATCCCGGTATGAGCAGAATGAGGGTCAGGAAGCCGATAACCATAGCCTTGAATGTGATAGACTGGTTGATTTTGCTTGCTTTCTTGATTGTTGTTTCCATAAGTTTAACCTGTTTATATGATTAAAAAGTACTTTGTATTTCAAAGTGAATGGGTAAAAAAATTATTTGATAAGTTCTTCCAATGCATCCAGGTGCTCCCGGAAACATTTTCTTCCTTCTTCGGTGATAGCATATTGGGTGTTGGGCTTCCGGCCGATGAACTGCTTGGTAGACTGGATATATCCGATCGTCTCCAATGCTTTCAAATGGCTTGCCAGGTTTCCGTCGGTCAACTCCATCAGCTGCTTCATGGTGTTGAAGTCAGCCGATTCGTTTACCGACAGGATAGACATGATACCCAGTCGAATCCGGCTTTCGAAAGCTTTATTTAATTTGGACAGTATGTTTTTCATGCTTTCTTCAAGTCATATTTGATGTACATAGCCGTTCCGTAAATGATATGGCAGACTCCGAATCCGATTGTCCAGAGCAGGAGGCTCCAGTCGGGAAACAAAGCGGCGATGATACCCAATACGACTTCTGTCAGGCCCAGGTAGTGGACTTCGTCGAGAGTATATTTGGATACATTGATCAAGGCAAGACCATAAAATATAAGTGTCATGGTGATTGCCATCTCCAGGTCGCCGCGCAACAGGAAAATAAGAGCAAAGATACCTCCGGTAACGAGGGGGACACCAAGGCTGTAAAGTGTTCTTTTTATCAGGCTTTTGGAGGGCATCAGGTTATTCTTTACAGATTTTCTCCAGGAGAAGTAGATTCCGAAACAAATAGAAAAGAGCAAGACGGCCGCAGCATCCGTGATCAGCAAAGTGATCTCGCGGAACATCGCTTCGTGTGTCGTATTGAAGTCGGCATTTGCCGGTTCTCTTAGAATATGAAAGTAGGCGAGTGCTGCCCCGATGATCGCTATAACTCCGGCCGATATACCGGACAAACCGCTTAACGAAAGGAACTTGGATGATCTTTCCATCATCTCGCGAATGGCTTTTATGTCTTCTACTTGTTTGTTCATATACTTACAATAAAAAGTACTTTGTGATGCAAAGTTAATGAGGATTCTGAAGATTCCAAATAAATGGAGAAGATTTTCTAAATATTATTACCTTTGCATTTATAGTACAATTAAAGTCATACAATAAAGAATGCATACAAAAATAAGCCATGTTCATATAAATAACTTTAAGTCGATCAAAGACGTTACTTTGAATGATTGTAGAAGGATTAACCTGTTTATCGGCAAACCGAATGTAGGTAAAAGTAATTTATTGGAGGCAATGTCCTTATTTTGTCTTCCTTATTTGAAGTTTGCAAAGAAAAGGAGCATTCAGCAGTTTATTCGTGTTGAAAGCGATGCTGAACTTTTTTTTGATGGTCATATAGAGAAACCTATACGGATAGAGACGGATGTTGTAAATGCTGAGGTGCGTTTAGACAATATGGGACTTTCATTTCTTTTGGGGTATAAAGATCATACTGATGCGGAATTTTCTTTATCTTTTTCCAATATGCTCTTGTCTGGGAAAAAGAATATTGAGATTCCGGCAGCAAACCCGTTCAAGAGTTATTTTTATCCAATTTCCTTTGAAAAGGAAAAATTACCGTTAAATTATCTTTTACCTCCGAATGGAAGTAATTTAATGAATATAGTAACTTTGTTGCCAGAATTAAGGAGGGAGTTGTCTGCAATATTCAAAGAGTATGGTTTGAAGTATGTATTCGATACGAATAGTCAGGAAATTAAAGTTCTTAAAGAAAAGAATCCGGGAGAGATTTTTTTGATTCCGTTTCATTCTATTGCTGATTCTTTGCAACGTATGATTTTTTATAAAGCGGCTATTGAAAGTAATGATAATACAGTTCTGATTTTCGAAGAACCTGAGGCACATTCTTACCCTCCATTCATATCAAAAGTAACACAAAGCATTATAGATTCGGAAAATAATCAGTTTTTTATTACTACCCATAGTCCTTATGTTGTAAATGATTTTCTGGAATTGCCGGGGAATGATTTGGCTATTTACTTAGTTGATTTCAAAAATGGAGAAACGATCGTGAAGAGGGCGGCTGAGAGTGAGTTGCAGGAAATGTATGAATTTGGGGCTGACTTATTTTTTAATACGGAAACTTTTTTAAAATAATGGCAGAACTTTACATAATTCCGGAATGTTACGTTGACACTAATTTGCTTGAGACATTAGTTCCTACGGCAAAAGGTTATAATCACCAGAAAGGTTGTAATAACGTTGCTAAAGTCATGAAGGAGAAGTTTACTGATGAGTTTGCCGTTGGAGTTGTCGATAAAGATAAAAGACAAATTCGTTATGTGGATGAATTTGAAGAGGTGGCTCATACCGACTCCCTGTTTTTTTATAAACATCCTAATAAGGCTCATTATCTGGTGATGATTTCACCGGCAGTAGATGGGTTTATTCTTAAATGTGCAGAAGAAATGGAGACTGATATGGAACAGTTTGGTTTTTCATCCGATCTGAAGTCTTTTACAGAGCAAACAAAAAAGGTGTCCAGCAAGGAAGATGCAACATTTAGAAATTTGTTTCAGGAACTCAAAAAAGCGGATGAAGTGGTTGTCCTAAAGAAAGTATTGAAATATTTGAAAGAAAATAAATATCAATCAGATCCGGAAAGGCTTAAAGTTATTATAGAAGGGAAATGATATTTTTGTTAATGGTTTGAAAATAAAACGAGCAAACATGGAAAATAAAACGATATTACCGGCTGAATGGTATCCGCAAAGTGCGGTTCAATTGACCTGGCCGCATGAAGGGACGGATTGGGCGCCGATACTCGACGAGGTGGTACCTTGTTTTGTGGAGATTGCCAAAGAGGTGATCAAGCGGGAGAAGTTATTGATTGTTTGTCCGGATGAATCGGCGGTACGCTCTCAGTTGGGAGATGTGGATTATAGCCGTATTATTTTCCGCGAGATGGAGACAAACGACACCTGGGCACGCGACCACGGAGGTATTTCCGTCTTCGAGGAAGGTACTCCGGTTGTATACGATTTTGTATTCAACGGTTGGGGTATGAAATATGCCGCCAATCATGATAATCTGATCACGCGGAAGTTGTTCCATAGTAAAACTTTTGCAGAGGAGGTAATCCCTGTCAATATGCAACCGTTCGTGTTGGAAGGCGGTAGTATCGAGTCGGATGGCAAGGGTACTTTGCTGACTACGGTCGAATGTCTTTCTTCCGTGAACAGGAATGAATATCTTCAACAGGAAGAACTGGAAAATTATCTGAAACAGGTATTCGGCCTGAACCGTATTCTGTGGATAGAGAGCGGTTATCTGGCCGGTGACGATACCGATAGCCATGTCGATACATTGGCCCGTTTCTGTAGTGAAGATACGATCGCTTATGTACAATGTACGGATGAAGAAGATGAGCATTATGCCGAATTGCAGGAGATGGAGGAAGAGCTGAAAGAGTTTACGCAGGAGAATGGCGAACCCTACCGGTTGATCGCTTTACCTATGGCAGATAAAGTGGAATGGGAGGGTGAACGTTTGCCGGCTACCTATGCAAATTTCTTGATTATAAACGGGGCGGTATTGGTTCCTTTCTATAATTCACCGAAAGATGAGGTTGCGAAAGTGGCTTTGCAGACGGCGTTCCCGGACAGAGAGATTGTAGGTATTAATTGTTTACCGTTAATTAAACAACATGGTTCATTGCATTGCGTGACGATGCAGTATCCGAAAGAGTTCGTTAATTGAAAATTGAAAATTAAATGAAAGTAGGATTAATCCAACAGGCGAACACCTGTGACCGGTTAGATAATATAAAGAAACTGAAAAATAATATCCGTCTTTGTGCCGAAGAGGGAGCGGAGTTGGTTGTGTTGCAGGAATTGCATAACGGCCTGTATTTCTGCCAGACGGAGGACACACAGGTTTTCGACCAGGCGGAAACAATTCCGGGACCCTCTACGGAAGAGTTCGGTGCGTTGGCGAAAGAGCTGGGGATCGTACTGGTACTTTCCCTCTTTGAGAAACGTGCTCCGGGATTGTATCACAATACGGCGGTCGTATTGGAGAAAGACGGAACAATTGCCGGAAAATACCGGAAGATGCATATACCGGATGATCCGGCTTATTACGAGAAATTTTATTTCACTCCCGGTGACCTGGGATTCGAACCTATCGAAACGTCGGTTGGAAAACTCGGAGTATTGGTTTGTTGGGATCAATGGTATCCGGAAGCAGCCCGCCTGATGGCGATGAAAGGAGCCGAATTGTTGATCTATCCGACGGCTATTGGTTGGGAGAGCAGCGATACGGATGAAGAAAAGAAACGCCAGTTAGGAGCCTGGGTTACGATACAACGCGGACATGCCGTAGCAAATGGCCTTCCGGTGATTAGCGTAAACCGCACGGGACATGAGACAGATCCTTCGGGACAGACAAACGGTATCCAGTTTTGGGGGAATAGCTTTGTGGCCGGTCCGCAGGGAGAGCTTTTGGCGGAGTTGCCGAACAATCATGAGGAAGTGCGCGTTGTAGAGATCGACAAAGCACGGAGTGAGAATGTGCGCCGTTGGTGGCCGTTCTTCCGTGACCGCCGTATCGATGCTTTCGACGGATTGACTGAGCGATTTTTGATATGATATGAAATTTTGTAATAAAGAAGAAGCCGTCCGGAAGATGAATCGATTGGGATTATCCGGACGGCCTTTTATATTTGTCGTCGATTATAAGCAGGAACAGGTCTGGGTGGCAGAGCCGGATGCGGTTGATCCGGAGGAGGTGTTGTATAACCTGAATGGTTTTACCAATGTAATCGGCAATGGAATGCAATTTCCGGAGAAACAGATCGGCTGGGAGACACGACCAGTCTCTTTTGAAACCTATTCCCGGTCTTTTCAAACGGTGTCCGATCATATCCATGCCGGAAATTCTTACCTTGTCAATCTGACTTGCGCGACTCCGGTACGGACCAACCTGACACTGAAAGAGGTCTTTTCTTTTTCAAGAGCCCCTTACAGATTATGGTTGAAAGATCGTTTTGTCGTTTTCTCTCCCGAAATATTCGTGCGCGTAGAGGACGGCTTTATTTATTCGTATCCGATGAAAGGGACGATCGATGCCTCTTTGCCGGATGCCCGCGAGCGGATTTTGGCAGATAAAAAAGAAGAAGCCGAGCATGCGACGATTGTCGATCTGATCCGCAACGACTTGAGCCAGGTAGCTTCAGAGGTGACGGTGTCACGATACCGATATATCGACGAGCTACAGACCAATAAAGGCCGCTTATTACAGGTTAGCTCGGAGATCAGAGGAAAATTGCCGGATAACTGGAATGGTAATTTAGGAACTATGTTGTTCAGCCTCTTACCAGCCGGTTCTATAACCGGTGCGCCGAAGAAAAAGACGATGGAGATTATCGCGGAAGCTGAAACCTACCAGCGGGGATTCTATACCGGGGTAATGGGATATTTCGACGGCAATCGTCTGGATAGTGCCGTTATGATCCGTTTCTTGGAGCAGGCCGGCGACCAGTTGTTGTTTAAAAGCGGTGGCGGCATAACCTCCCAAAGTGATTTACAAAGTGAATATAATGAAATGAAACAAAAAGTATATGTGCCCATTTATTGAAACAATCCGAATAGAGAATGGGAAGGCAGTTAATCTGGGCTTCCATAATTACCGCTTCAACCGGACGCGGCGAGATATCTTTGAATGTAATTTACCCGTGAATCTGGCTGATTTTATCCAGCCGGGAGAATATACCGAACGGACCCGGTGCCGGGTGGAATACCAGGAAGAGGTAGAGAAAGTAGAGTATCTTCCGTATACCCTTCGTCCGGTAAATAGTCTGAAACTGGTCACCTCCGACGGGTTGGATTATACCTATAAAAGTACGGATCGTCAGAAGCTGGATGAACTGTTCGGACAAAGAGGAGAGGCAGACGATATCCTGATCGTGCGCGACGGCTTTCTGACGGATACCTCGATTGCCAATATAGCCTTATGGAATGGAAGTCAATGGGAGACACCCGAAATCCCTTTGTTGGAAGGAACGATGCGGGCGTCTCTATTGGGGAAAGAAATGATTGTTCCGTCTGCTATTCGTCCACAGGATCTGTCTCGTTATTCACTGATCCGTTTGTTCAATGCGATGATCGGGTTCGGTGAGATCGAATTTCCCGTGGCGAATATCCGTTAGATTATACGTTTGTCAATACGTGTTGCGGATTAAATATATCAGGTTCGGCTATTTGAGGATGTAATAAATGGTATTACTGATCCGGGCCTGATATACTTTATTCTCATGCATAAGAGAGCATAGAGCCAGACAAAGCTCGGTGTCCTGAAAATTTGTCGCTCTTTGTAATTCAGCAAATGTACTTCTTCCAACCTGGCACAAAGTCTCATACAATTGGGATATGCTTTGAGACAACTTTAAACTTAGTGTATTCATAAGCTGTTTATTTATAAGTTAATACTATAGTTGATCGGGTAGTAGGGTGTACTGTCCCCGTCTCTTTGTTTCGGAAGCTAATCTACAGGAAAGTTTTGGATGAACCTGCCCCTTTTTTACCGTAACGGTAATTTGAGCGACTCAAACGGAATATTTGGAAACTGAAATAAAACGGAGTAAATCTACCCTATTTTCGGTAGTCTCAGTACGAACCGAATCAGTGCCACGAATACCTTCCCGTATTTATCCAGTTTGATTTCACCCACACCTCGTATTTCACTGAATTCCTCCAGCGTGACCGGCTTCTTTTGTACCATATCTTCCAGTGAATCATCCGAAAAGATGATATAGGCGGGCGTTTGTTCTTTTTCGGCAATCTGTTTACGGAGTTGCTGGAGTGAATCGAGCAAGGTTTCTTCGACCGATGCCGATTTGAGTGGTTTGATCGGGCGGTATTTGAATTTGGAATCTTTTCTTCTGAAATAAGTTTTCTCTTCCGGTTCTTTGTAAATGGACATCATCGCCTTCTGCTCTCCGAACAGTATTTTTCGTCCTAACGGAGTAACTTTCAAGATACCGGCATTGACGTAATCGATTTCAAGATACCCCAGTTGGAGCATCTGATACAAATATTCTTTCCATTCTTTATAAGAGAGATCTTTTCCGACACCGTATGTTTTCAGTTTATCGTATCCTTTCTCGGTGATATCCGCTTTTTCCGATCCACGAAGAATGTTAATCAGCATATTCATGCCGACAAACTGGCCTGTGCGGAAGATGGCGCTGAGTGCCTTTTGTACCAGTACGCTTCCATCGAAACGTTTGGGAGGGTTCTTGCATACATCACAATTCCCGCAATCCCGGTCGACCTCTTCCCCGAAATAACTCAACAGGATACGGCGGCGGCAGATATCCGCTTCGCAATACCGTCGCATCCGGTTCAGCTTCTGTAGGTTGACATCTTTCTGTCCGCTTTCTTCGGCAAAACGGCGGAGGACAAGCAGGTCGCCCACCGAATAGAACAACAACGTATCACTTTTCATCCCATCTCGTCCGGCACGTCCTATCTCCTGATAATAGTTTTCAATACTCCCCGGCATATTGTAATGGATCACCCAGCGCACGTTGCTTTTATCGATTCCCATGCCGAAAGCGACGGTGGCGCATACCACATTCACCCGGTCGTTGATAAAATCGTCTTGTGCCTTTTCGCGTTTGGGGGCAGGAAGTCCGGCATGATAGGCGGTTGCCTTGATCCCGTAAGAGGAAAGTTCTTCCGCCAATGCCTCGGTACTGTTTCGGCTCATGCAATAAACGATGCCGCTTTGCCGGCGGTGGGCGTTGATGAAATGAACGATAGCTGCCGTCTTTTCCTTCTTGTTCAGTCCCCTCCGGATAGTGAGAGACAGGTTGGGGCGGTCGAAAGAAGAAATGAAGACTTCCGGATCACGCAGGTTCAACTGGTTGACGATATCGGTACGGGTCACTTTGTCGGCCGTTGCCGTCAATGCAACGATCGGTACTTTGGGGAAATGTTCTTTCAGGACGGACAACTGGGTGTATTCAGGCCGGAAATCGTGTCCCCAATGTGAAATGCAATGCGCTTCGTCGATGGCGATCAGTGAGATATCCATACGTGGAAGTAGCCAGTGAAGTTCGCTAACCAATGCTTCGGGTGAGAGATAAAGCAGTTTGATTTTTCCCTGGATGCAGAGTTGCTTGATCTGATGCCGTTCCTCTTCGGGCATCATGCTGTTGAGTGCCGCCGCCGGAATCCCGTTGGCTACCAATCCGCCCACCTGATCTTTCATCAGGGCGATCAGCGGGGAGATGACGACCGCCGTTCCTGGCAGGTAAATAGCCGGAAGTTGGTAGCAAATCGATTTTCCTCCGCCGGTAGGCATCAGCACCAGCGAATCCTCTTTCCTCAAAATGCGTTGTATAATCTCCGCCTGTAACGGGCGGAAAGAAGTATATCCGAAGAACTTCTTTAACAGCAACAATAACTCTTTCATCATCCAATAATCAATTTACAAAGATAGTATAATTTCTAATTTACTTCCATGTATCTTTGTATTACTTCTTGCTTCTTTCTGTTTTAAGACTATTATGTGATTGCCAGTTTATTACAGTTTCCTCGTAGTTACTCTCTTTGGAAACTCCAGTTCCCTGCGGAGGAAACTGTAATTCCCTGCGGAGGAAACTGTAATTCCCTGCGGAGGAAACTACGGGTTACTCCTGAAGAAAATATTATTATGTATATAGGAATGTAAGGTAATATCGATATATTTGACTATCTTTGTCCCATTATTTATTTAACGAGCCGTGACGGCTCAGCATTTTATTAGATGACATTTGAACAATTACAACTGATCGAGCCGATACGTAAGGCTCTCAGAGAAGAAGGATACACCATCCCAACCCCTATACAAGCAGAAGCGATTCCCAATGTTTTAGATGGATACGATTTATTAGGTTGCGCACAGACCGGAACAGGTAAGACGGCAGCTTTTTCAATCCCTATTTTACAAAATCTGTATAATGAACGTCAGAGTGGATTTGCACGTGGTATCAAAGCATTGATACTAACGCCTACCCGTGAGTTGGCGATTCAGATCGGGGAAAGTTTTTCTGCGTATGGAAAATATACCAAGCTGAAACATACGGTTATATTCGGTGGAGTGGGACAGAAGCCCCAGACGGATGTGCTTAAGCAGGGAGTGGATGTGCTGATTGCAACGCCCGGACGTCTGCTGGATTTGATCAACCAAGGTTTTATCAGCCTGAAAACATTAGACTATTTTGTCCTGGATGAAGCCGACCGTATGCTCGATATGGGATTTATTCATGATATCAAGCGTATCCTGCCCCTATTGCCGAAGAAACGCCAGTCGTTGTTTTTCTCGGCTACTATGCCTCCCGAAATAGAACGTCTTGCCGGAACAATCCTGGTAGAGCCCCGGAAGGTAGAGGTCACACCCGCTTCATCGACGGTGGATAAGATCGACCAGTCCGTTTATTTTGTAGAAAAGGGGGAGAAAGTAAGTCTGCTTACTCATTTGTTGAAAGACTCCTCGTTGGAATCGGTACTGGTATTTACCCGGACGAAGCATGGGGCGGATAAAGTAGCCCGTGTCCTGGCGAAAGCCAATATCGGAGCCGAAGCCATTCATGGAAACAAGAGCCAGACGGCCCGCCAGCGTGCGTTGACCAACTTTAAGGATCATACGACCCGTGTGCTGATCGCAACGGATATTGCTGCCCGCGGTATCGACGTGGATCATCTTTCGCATGTGATCAATTACGAACTGCCCAATGTGCCGGAAACGTATGTGCACCGTATTGGCCGTACAGGACGTGCCGGACGTAGCGGAGTGGCTTATTCTTTCTGTGATGCCGAAGAGGTTCCGTACCTGAAGGATATCCAGAAACTGATCGGTAAGCAAATACCTGTTGCCGGGGGAAACGAATTTGAAACGGCGGAAGTAAAAGCAGCCGTAGCCGATAAAAAAGAAGCCATCAAGCAGGAATCCAAGCGACGCAATATGTTCGGTAGCAAACGCGACGGAAGCTACTGGCGGAATAAGAAGCGGGCAGAAACCGGAAATCAGAAGACAACTAAAAAGAAATAAAGACATTATTCCTGATGGAGTAAAAATCGGGAGCTACATGCTTTGAAATCCGTATGATTAATTATATTTGCAGGCGTTGGATAATCAACGCCTTTTTTATTCATGAAAGCATAAAATATGAAAAATCTACTATGTATAGCTGCCGGAATAGGAGCTATGTTCACCTTAAACGTCTATGCCCAAACGGGGCAGCAGCCCAACGTGGTGGTTATTGTAGCTGACGATCTGGGGTACGGCGACCTGAGCTGTTATGGCGCTACCACGATTCGTACTCCGGGGATGGACCGGATAGCCAATGAGGGATTGCGTTTTACGCAGGGATATTGTACGGCGGCTACTTCTACGCCCAGCCGTTATTCTCTTCTGACCGGGTTGTATCCCTGGACAAATAAAGATGCCAAGATACTTCCGGGCAATGCGGCTTTGATCATTGATACCCAGCAAATCACTTTGCCGAAGGTGATGAAGCAGGCGGGATATACAACCGGTTCGGTCGGTAAATGGCATCTGGGACTGGGTGACGGGGCGGTCGACTGGAACGAAACGGTCTATCCCGGAGCAAAAGAAGTGGGATATGACTATTCATTTATCCAGGCGGCAACCAATGACCGCGTACCTTGTATCTTTATTGAAAATGGTAAAGGTGTCGGACTCGATCCGAATGATCCGTTGTATGTCAGTTATAAGCATAATTTCCCGGGTGAACCGACCGGTAAGGATAATCCGGAATTGCTCCGGATGCATCCGAGTGTGGGGCATGCGGGGGCGATCGTGAATGGCGTTCCCCGTATCGGATTTCAGAAAGGCGGTAAAGCTGCCCAATGGAAAGACGAGGATATGGCCGAATTGTTCCTGGAGAAAGCAAAAGGTTTTCTGAAAGACAATAAGGACAAACCGTTCTTCCTGTATTACGGATTGCATCAGCCGCATGTGCCTCGCGTACCGAATCAGAAATTTGCCGGAAAGTCGGGAATGGGACCCCGTGGAGATGTTATTCTGGAGGCAGACTGGTGTGTGACGGAGTTTTTGAATGAACTGGATCGGTTGGGATTGACGGAAAATACGTTGGTAATTCTGACCAGCGATAATGGGCCTGTGCTGGACGACGGTTATCAGGATCAGGCCGTAGAGTTGGTCGGAGATCATAAAATGGCAGGTCCTCACCGGGGTGGAAAGACGAGCTTGTATGATGGAGGTACTTGCATTCCGTTCCTGTTGCGTTGGCCGGCGGTTGTCAAGCCCGGTGTATCCGATGCACTGGTTTGTCAGATGGATTTGCTGGCATCTTTGGCGGCATTGACGGGACAGACGTATCCGGATAAGACGGATAGCCAGAACACGTTACCTGTTTTTTTAGGAAAAAGCGATCAGGGACGTCGGGAGCTGGTTACCGAAGGTTATTTCAATTATGCCCTGCATCAGGGTGATTGGGTGATGATACCGCCTTATCCTGCTTATTATGACGATCCTGACGGGGTCGGTTTTTCCGGTCTGGGAAATTGTTATCAATTATATAATATAAAGGAAGACATCGGACAGGAACACAATTTGGCGGAAAAGGAACCCCGGCGTTTGCGACAAATGATGATGACGTTTGAAAAGCTAAAAAGAGAGACAGGAAAGATTACAAATTATTAATTGATACATTTGATTGCTTCTTTTTTTTCTAAACATATTTGAGAAGTTGATTAAATATTATAAATTTGCCCACTTAACAAGAAATACTAATAAAAGAACATGGAAAACACTCGTCGTTCCTTTCTTAAGAAAATGACCGCCGCCGGAGTTGGTGCGGCAGGTTTGGCCATGGCTGGTACAGCATCGGCCACTACAGTAGCAGGTTCTCCGGAACCTCAGAAGAAAAAAACAGCCGGAAAAGATGATGGCAAACTACGTTTCGGATTTATCGGAACTGGTTCTCGTTGTCATGAACACATTAATAATGTGTTGGCTATTCCGGGTAATAAGATCGTTGCTATTTGTGATATCCAACAGGGACCGATCGACAGAACTCTCAAACACATTGCTAAATTTAACGTTGACGCTCCGAAAGTGTATAAAGGTGGCGAACGTGAATTTGAAAAGATGTTGAACAATGAGGAGTTTGATTGCGTAATCATTGCCAGCCCGTGGGAATGGCACGTACCGATGTCGGTAGCTGCTATGAAAGCCGGTGTTCCTTACGTAGGTGTGGAAGTTTCTGCCGCCAATACGTTGGAAGAATGCTGGGACCTGGTCAATGTATCGGAAGCAACAGGAAGCCATCTGAACATCATGGAAAATGTTTGCTATCGTCGTGATTGTATGGCGGCATTGAACATGGTTCGCGAAGGTTTGTTCGGTGAATTGCTGCACGGTGGTTGCGGTTACGAACATGACTTGCGTGATGTAAAATTCAATGATGGTAAGAACTATACTTACCAGAAGGGTGGTGAGTTGCGTATGGGCCCGACGGCTTTTGCTGAAGCTCAGTGGCGTACGAATCACTCTGTACATCGTAATGGGGACGTGTATCCGACTCACGGTATCGGACCGGTTGCCAATTGTATGGATATCAACCGTGGTAACCGCTTCGTTGCTATGTCTGCTATGGCAACTCAATCTCGCGGATTGCATAAGTTTATCGTAGATAATGGTGGTGAAAACCATCCGTTGGCTAAGGTTCGCTTTAACCTGGGTGACATCGTTACTTCTATGATCAAATGTGCGAACGGACAGACGATCATCGTGACTCACGATACAAATTCTCCTCGTCCTTATTCTTTGGGATTCCGTATTCAGGGTACAGATGGTTTGTGGATGAACGATGGTGATCATGTATATGTGGAAGGCCAGTCTAAACCTCACCGTTGGGATAATTCTGACGAATGGTTCAAGAAATACGACCATAAACTATGGGCTCAGTTGGATGCTCAGGCAAAAGAAGCCGGTCACGGTGGTATGGACTTTATCATGATGTATGACCTGATCGATCGCATCAAGAACAAACGTCCGGCTCCAATGGATTGCTATGATGCTGCTGCTTGGAGTGCTATCTCCGCTTTGTCAGAAATGTCTATCGCTCGTGGCGGTGCATTGGTTGACTTCCCAGACTTTACTCGCGGACAATGGATTAACCGTAAACCGGAATTCGGTATGTAATATGTCGGGGGTGTAAGGGTGGTTCGCGAACCGCCCCTACGGAACAACAATATAAATGAAAAGGCCACCGGGATTCCGATGGCCTTTTTTGTTTACTTCAACCCTTCTATCTCTTTCAGCCACAACGTTGCCATTGCATCGCTCGGCATACGCCAGTCGCCACGTGGGGAAAGGCTGACGGAACCGACTTTCGGGCCGTCGGGCAGGCAACTTCGTTTGAACTGTTGCTGGAAGAAACGGCGGAAGAACGTATAGAGCCATTTTTTGATTGTCTCCTTGTCGTAATTGTCCTTGAAAGCCTGCCCGGCCAGGAAGTAAATCTTGGCAGGTGAGGAGCCGAAGCGGAGGAAATGATACAGGAAGAAATCGTGTAGTTCGTAGGGGCCTACCAGGTCTTCCGTTTTCTGTTTGATATTTCCGTTTTCATCTGCCGGGATCAGTTCGGGACTGATAGGGGTATCGACGATATCCAGCAAGGTAGCGCGGGAGGCTTCATCCACCCGGTTGTGGGCAACCCATTCTACCAGGTATTTGACCAATGTTTTAGGGATACTTCCGTTGACGCCGTACATCGACATATGATCGCCGTTGTAGGTCGCCCAACCCAGTGCCAGTTCCGACAGGTCGCCGGTTCCGATCACCATACCGCCTACCTGGTTGGCAACGTCCATCAGGATTTGGGTACGTTCGCGTGCCTGGCTGTTCTCGTAGGTTACATCATGGACGGACGGATCGTGGTCGATGTCTTTGAAGTGTTGGAGGCAGGCATCTTTGATCGAAATTTCTTTCAGGGTGACACCCAGGTGGCGGATCAGGTCGCAAGCATTGGTATAGGTGCGGTCGGTGGTTCCGAAGCCGGGCATGGTGATACCGAGTATCTGACCCCGGGGGATGCCGAGCGCATCGAAGGTCATCACGGTTACCAACAGGGCTAATGTGGAATCCAGTCCACCTGAAATACCGACAACCGCCGTTTTAGAGTGGGTATGGACCATGCGTTTGGCTAGTCCGGCTACCTGGATCTGGAAGATTTCTTCGCAACGCTCTTTTAGAGCATCGCCGGAAGGAGTGAATGGATGCGGGTCGATCGTACGCGTCAGTACCGGATCTCCGGAAGTTTCGGACAGGGCGAACGGGACTACGATCGTTTCCTCCGGTAATAATGTGGAGGCTCCGTGCATGAAGCTGGTGTTCACGCGACGGTCGTTTTGCAGGTTTTCAACGTCGATCTCACTGATGATTAGTTGTTCCTGCATGGTGAAGCGCGGTGATTCTTCCAGGAGATTTCCGTTTTCGGCAATGATGCCGTTACCTGCAAAAACAAGGTCTGTGCTGGATTCTCCGAAACCAGCGGAGGTATAGACATATCCTGCCATACAACGGGCAGATTGCTGGCGGATCAGCGAACGAAGGTAATGGTGTTTACCGATCAGTTCGTTGCTGGCGGATATATTTACCAGGATATTGGCTCCTTCCATCGCCAGTAGGGAACTGGGGGGAACGGGAACCCACAGGTCTTCACATATCTCGATACCGACTTTTACCTGTCCGGAGGTGAATAATAGGTGACTATTCATTGGGTATCGGTTGTTTCCGATCGAGATGGTTTTATCCCATAGCTCGGTAGCGGAAGTAAACCAGCGCTGTTCCTGAAATTCTTTGTAGTTCGGCAGATATGTTTTGGGAACTACGCCTATTATCTTTCCGCTCTGGAAAGCGATGGCGGCATTGATCAGTCGGTTGTCCGTTACGAGCGGGGCACCGACGATGGTGAGCAGGTTCAGGTCGGCGGTGTCACCCACGAGTTTTAATAGGGCCTGTTCTGCATTCTTCAGTAAAGTTTGCTGGGCAAACAAGTCGAGGCAGGTATAGGCCGTCACCGACAATTCGGGGAAAGCGATCAGCTGGACTCCCTTTTCCGATGCTTGGCGCATCAGGTTTTCTATCTGCCCTATATTATAAGAACAGTCTGCCGCCTGTACGTGGGGGACGGCTGCTGCTACTTTTATAAATCCGTAGTTCATATTCTATTTGTTTATCGTATCCTGTGAATGGACGACACAGGGACGGGGTGTCTCTTTTTTCTTGGGCCAAATACTTTTCGTGTATTTTACAAGCTTTTTCATATCTTCAATGTTGTCTATCTTGTTGAGATATTCCTCGATGAAGTTTTCTCTCCATTGTTGTAATTCCATTGCCGTCATAACGTAAACTCCTTTCTTATATAATGATGCTCCAAAGGTATGTATTTCTCCGGGAATATGAAAGAAGGGAAGCCATACTTCGTAGCATGCTTCCCTTGCAAACACAAAACAATCAACAAAAAACTATCTGATAAATAATAATTCGCGATATTTCGGTAATGTCCACATCTGGTCGTCTACAACCAGTTCCAGTTTGTCGATGTGGTAACGGATCTCTTCCAGCATCGGGGCGATGGTGTCGTGGTAGGCAATGGCCTTTTCGCGTTCGCTCTCGATCTTGTTGGCAACCTTACGGGCTTCGACCATTTCGTCGACCTTTTCTTTGATGAAGTTGGTGCGGCAAGCGATGTCTTCGATGATCTCCAGGTTGCGGGCGGAAAGGACAGATGCCTTGTCTGCCGGGAAAAGATCTTTCATTTTATAAACGTTGTCGACCAGCGAAGTCTGATAGCGGGTGGCGATAGGGATGATATGGTTCATCGTCAAGTCGCCCAATACACGGGCTTCGATCTGTATCTTCTTTGTATATGTTTCCCATTTCACTTCGTTACGGGCTTCCAGCTCTTTGCGGGTCATGACGCCTGTCGACTCGAACATCTTGATGCTACTTTCTTTCAGGTAGTTGTCGAAAATGACCGGTACACTGGTTTCACAATCCAGGCCGCGGCGTTTGGCCTCTTCTTTCCATTCATCGCTATAACCGTTGCCGTCGAAATGGATGGCTTTACATTCTTTGATGTCTTTGCGGAGCACTTCCAGGATGGCGGCAAACTTGTCTTTACCGGTTGCGATCTTTCCGTCTACCTCTGCTTTAAATAGCTTCAATTGTTCGGCAACGGCGGCATTCAGAGCCAGCATCGCCGAGGCACAATTGGCTTCGGAACCTACGGCGCGGAATTCGAAACGGTTTCCGGTGAAAGCGAAAGGAGAGGTACGGTTACGGTCGGTGTTATCGATCAGTAATTCGGGGATACGGGCAATGTCCAGTTTCATTCCCTGTTTACCGGCCAGCATGAGATCCTCCGGTTCACTCTTTTCCAGATGGTCTAAAACCTGTGATAACTGGGTCCCGAGGAAGCTGGAGATAATTGCGGGAGGTGCTTCGTTGGCTCCCAGGCGGTGGGCGTTGGTTGCGCTGGAGATACTTGCTTTCAGTAATCCGTTGTGACGGTAAACGGCCATCAAAACATTTACAACGAAAGTGATGAAGCGCAGGTTGTCCTCCGGAGTCTTCCCCGGACCCATCAGGCCGATGCCTGTGTCGGTACCCAGCGACCAGTTGTTGTGCTTACCCGATCCGTTCACTCCTTTGAATGGCTTTTCATGCAACAGGACACGGAAACCATGCTTGCGGCTGATCTTACGCATCAAGGCCATGACGAGCAGGTTGTGGTCGTTTGCCAGGTTGCATTCTTCAAAGATAGGAGCCAGTTCGAATTGGTTGGGAGCTACTTCGTTGTGGCGGGTCTTCAGTGGGATACCCAATTTGAGGGATTCGATCTCCAACTCTTTCATAAATTCCATGACACGGGTAGGAATGGCACCGAAGTAATGATCTTCCAATTGCTGGTTCTTGCTACTTTCGTGGCCCATTAGCGTACGACCGCTAAGCAACAGGTCGGGACGGGCGGCGTACAGACCTTCGTCTACCAGGAAGTATTCCTGTTCCCATCCCAGATAAGCATATACTTTCTTTACATCCGGATTGAAATAGTGGCATACGTCGACGGCAGCTTTATTAACGGCTTCCAATGCTTTCAGCAAGGGAGCCTTATAGTCCAGCGATTCGCCGGTATAAGCGATGAAGATGGTCGGTATGCATAAGGTATCGCCAACGATAAAAGCAGGGGAGGAAGGATCCCAGGCCGAATAGCCGCGTGCCTCAAACGTATTTCGGATACCGCCGTTCGGAAAACTGGAAGCATCCGGTTCCTGTTGGATCAGGAGTTTGCCGGCAAATTCTTCAACCATTCCGCCTTTGCCGTCGTGTTCTACGAAAGCGTCATGTTTTTCGGCGGTTCCTTCGGTCAGAGGATGAAACCAGTGGGTATAATGGGTTGCTCCCATTTCGATCGCCCATTTTTTCATACCGGAGGCTACGGCATCGGCCGTTTCCCGGTCAAGAGGAGTTCCGTTATCGATAGAATCGACTAGTCTGGCATAAGCCTTTTCCGGAAGATATTTAAACATCTTCTCACGGTTGAATACGTTCTTTCCGAAATATTCCGACGGACGTTCTGCCGGGGTAGCTACTTCGGCGGCTCTTTTCTTGAAGGCCGATTCTACAACTCTGAATCTTAACTTTGACATACTATTTGATTTTAAAGTAAGTGTTTGTTATTATTTATCTTCCGGGAAGGGAGAAGGTACCTTCCTTTCCGTATCCTATAGCACCTCACTCAGGTAAGGTAATCAGCCTCATCCCGATGCGGTAGGTAGCCTCATCCCGATGCGGTAGGTAGCCTTATCCCGATGCGGTAGTCACGTATGTGGAGGGATTGCTGCCCTATAAAAAGGAGTATAGAGTTACCCGCCATAGTTGGGGCTTGGCATTGCGGTATAACATTCTATAAAATCGAAAAGCTGCGGCCGGCTTCTCTATACGGTCCTTTTCATGAGATAACCTGAATTGATACATTGTTTAGCTCTTTTGTTCCATCCTGCTTCCTACATTGTCAATTGTTAATTGTCAATTCTCAATTTTCAATTATTCAGAGCCACTTCTTCAGCCTGGCCATTGCCTCTAAAGTGTCGTCCCGGTCGCCAAAGGCGGTGAGTCTCAGATAACCTTCTCCACTCGGGCCGAATCCTACGCCCGGTGTACCAACGATATTGACTTCGTAAAGCAACTTATCAAAGAATTTCCAGGAGGAGAGCCCTTTCGGAGCTTTTACCCAGAGATAAGGAGCATTTTCACCTCCCCATACCTTCAGACCGCAACCCTGGAGACCTTCTTTCATAATACGTGCGTTAGTCATATAATAGTTGATCGTAGCCTTCACTTGTTCTTTTCCTTCCGGAGAGTAGACCGCCTCGGCACCCCGCTGGGTGATGTAGCTGGTCCCGTTGAATTTGGTCGTTTGACGGCGGTTCCATAGCTTGTTCAATTGTACCTTTTCGCCTCCCAACGTAAAGCCGTTCAGTTCTTTCGGCACAACCGTATATCCGCAACGTACTCCGGTGAAACCGGCGGTCTTCGAGAAGCTACGAAATTCGATGGCAACCTTTTTCGCCCCTTTGATTTCATAGATCGAGTGGGGGATATTAGGGTCCTGTATGTAAGCTTCGTAAGCTGAATCGTACATGATCAGAACATCGTTTGCCAGTGCGTAGTTTACCCATTTCTTCAACTCGTCTTTTGTCAGGCTTGTGCCTGTCGGGTTATTGGGGTAACAGAGGTAGAGGATATCCACCCGGCGGCTCGGAAGTTCTGGAATGAAATCGTTTTCTTCCGTGCAGGGAATATAAACGACATCGCTCCATTTCCCGTTTTCCAACACTCCGGTACGTCCGCTCATGACGTTGGAATCTATATAGACGGGGTAGACCGGATCGAGTACCCCGATACTATTATCATGGCGGAGAATATCGCCTATATTTCCGCAATCGCTTTTGGCACCGTCACTGACGAAAACTTCGCCCGGCTCCACAAATATCCCTCGGCTGGCATAATCATTCTTGATGATAGCGTCGATCAGGAAAGGATAACCCTGTTCGGGACCGTAGCCGTGGAAATTCTCCTGGGTTGCCAGGTCGTCGACGGCTTTGTGCATCGCTTCGATAACGGCTGGTGCCAGTGGTTGTGTTACATCACCGATTCCCATGCGGATTATTTTTTCTTTAGGGTGCGTTATCTTGAAACTGTTTACTTTTTTCGCAATGTCGGAAAACAGGTAACTGTTCTGTAGTTTCAGGAAATGTTCGTTAATCAGTGCCATATTCGTTCTGTTGTTTTATGTTGTTGTCTTGTGGAGACAGGGGATTACCTGTCTTTTATCCTTTTGTTATACTTCTATTGTCCCTTCAAATACGGTGACTGCTCCTCCGGTCATATAGACTTTACCATTGTCTTTATCCCAGTGGATGGTGAGCGGTCCGCCGTCCATGATCACTTTTGTTTTACGTTGGGTCTTGCCACATACGACTCCTGCGACGGCCGTTGCACAAGCACCTGTTCCGCAAGCTTGGGTAATCCCTGATCCCCGTTCCCATACCCTCATCCGGACTTCATCGTCTTTTAAAACTTGTACAAACTCAACATTTGTCCGGTCGGGGAAGAGGGGATGACATTCCAGCTTAGGTCCGATAGCCGGCAAGTCGATATCGTTTATATTAGTAACAAAAATAACCAGGTGAGGGTTTCCCATCGACAGGATAGTGCCGGTATAGGTTTGTCCGTCGGCTTCCAGTTCGATGGATGGTTCAATTATTTCCGGGGTTCCCATATCGACCGTTACTTCGGTTACGGTCCCGTTGGAAACCGTTAGTTGCAGAATCTTGATGCCTGATAATGTTTCCAGTGTGACTATCTCTTTGTTGGTCAGTCCTGCTTCATACACATATTTACCTATACAACGGGAAGCATTTCCGCACATCCTGGCTTCGGAGCCGTCGGCATTGAATATCCGCATGCTGAAATCGGCTTTTTCCGATGAACCGATTAAAACCAATCCATCCGATCCGATACCTGTATGCGGTGCACTTAACTTAATGGCCAGCTCTTCCGGATTTTCCAGCGGATAAGCCATCGAGTTTACGTATATGTAGTCGTTACCGGCTCCGTGCATCTTTGTGAATCTAATTGGATTTGTCATTTCGATTGTTTTACTCCTTTGGATATTTCTTTTTGTTTTGTTATAATGCAAATATACGACGTTTTGGTATTTTATATACGATAAATGCATCTAAATGTTCTACAAAACGATGTGTAACGATAAATTGTTTCAATAATCCCCTTTGTTTGTTATGAATTATAACTATATAACAGTAAATAGGAGCATATTGTAAGTTGGCGTAAGTGAAAACTTGTTGAAATATCGTTAAAAGGATACTTGTTATAGCTGGTAAGTATGACTATTTGTCAATGAAAGGAGATGAAATAGACGCCATCCTGAACGAAAAGTAAGTGAATCGTTCAAAATGACGTCTATTTGTAAAAAGAACGGGAACTAAAAGATTACTCTTAGCTCCCGTTTTATTTAGCTGGTTGAAAAGGCCGTTTTTATAAGCCGGCTTGTGGGTCGAATGTACCGTTTTCCCATCCTTTTGTTTGTTCCAGGTTGGGGTTGTTGCTCATTTCACTACGTTTCATCGGTAGGAAATACATATTTGTATTAGCAATCATCGGAGTATTGTCGCGATCGAACAAATACGTCGTATAGCTACCGTCGGCTTGTTTATTCATCACCAGTGCATGACGTTTATCTTGGCCTACCATAAGCTTGTCGTAGATCATCCAGCGACGCAGATCCCACATACGCTTCTGTTCGAACAACAACTCGATGAAACGTTCTTCACGTACTGCTTCACGCATTTCATCCTGATTCATGTTCGGGTTTAATCCGTAAAGCATGCCTTTCAATTCAGGATCGGAGCTTGTCTCATTGATACCTGCACGTTCGCGAATTTGTTTCAGAACATCGAATGCTTCACTTAGCTTACCAACTTCAACGGCTGCCTCTGCATAGTTCAGCATGACTTCAGCCAGGCGGATATCGATGTAGTCGGTACCGGATTTCTGACAATCGGAAATGGAAATGCTTTCATCGATACCTTTCTTTGAGTAATAACCCGTTTTGGAACCAACGTTTTTACCGTAAGCATAATCGTTTTGTGCATTCTCATTCAGTTCCATAACGGTATTGAAATAAGTAATACCCTGATATACTACTGTTGCATAGAAACGTTTGTCGCGATTCTTCCATAAGGTAAAGATGTCATTGCTTCCCTCTTTTTCCCAGTCGGCATAGGTATACGTTTTTCCATCTACGGTAGGGAAACGGTCGATCACTTCCTGAGTAGGATGATCACCTCCGGAATTATTCATAGAGAATGTGATCGGACGAACCTTTGCATCTCTGGTATGCGTGCGTGTCGGGTTTTCGTAGCGGATAGAGAAGATCACTTCCTGGTTCATTTCTTCCAGGAACAGTTTTCCATAATCACTATAAAGTGCGTGTCCCTGACCAATCAGATAATTAAGCGTTTCTTTGTTGTAATCATAAGCCGTCTGCCAATGTTCGCTATTCTTATTCGGGTTGAATTGCGGGCTGGCACGGAATAAAAGGACACGACCGAGAAGCCCTTTAGCTGCTCCTTTTGTTGCACGTCCCAGATTATCACCTGAGTAGGAAGCTGGCAGACTTTCAGCGCAGGCTTTCAGCTCGCTGATAATGAAATCAAAACAATCTTTGGTGGAAGCACGTTTTACGTACAGGTCGTCTGTCAATGCCTGCGGAACGGTGATCAGAGGAACACCTCCGTAACGTTTTACCATCTCAAAATAAATATACGCACGGATGAAGCGAGCTTCAGCGGTCAGACGATCCGCCAACTCCCGGTCGATTGTACAAAGGTCCGTATTTTGTGCATTCTGTATAAAAGTGTTGCAATTACGGATATCTTTGTAGGGCCAGTACCAGGTTGGTGCAGAATCCCAGCTGGGTTTATTATCCCCGGCTTTGCTCATATCATCGGGAGTAGTTGTTCCGTTTGTCCAGCCTCCGCCTCCTGTTGCTTCATCGCTGGCATCAGCAAGGGCCGGATCCCAGCTGGGGATGGAAATATATAATGCGTTCAAAAAAGCGGTGGTCAGGGTTTCGTCTTCCCAAACCTGTTCTTCTGAGATGGAGCTCAGGTCTTCCTTATCCAATATGCTGGAACAGGAAGAAAGTAATGCCAGAATAGTTGCGCATGTAATAAATATCTTTTTCATATCGAATTACTCAAATTGTTAGAAACTTACATTAATTCCAAAGTTGAAGCTCTTAGTGAGCGGGTATTGGTAAGCACCACGGTCACCACTGTTTTCAGGATCATAGATACCGATGTGATCAAATACAAACAAGTTGGTACCTGATACATAGACGCGGCAACGATCTACACCGATTGCACCCATCCATTGTTTAGGCAACGTATAACCGATCTCGATGTTCTTGCAACGGAAATAGTTACCGTTCATCAACCAGAATGATGATTCCTGTCCATTAGCACCTTTTGAACCTGTACCACCGACACGGGGATATTTACCATTGATGTTATCGGGAGAATAAGCATCTGTCCATATATTCAATACCGTCTGTTCCGTCCATGTGTCGCCACGGTTCGGGAACATGATCGCACGATGGCCAACTCCCTGGAAGAAGGCGGTGAAGTCAATGCCTTTCCATTCGCCTCCCAGGCTCATACCGTAAATGATTTCAGGATCCTTGCTATAGAGGGAAAGAACGGTTTTATCGTTTCCGTCGACAATACCGTCAGGACCACCGACACCACCTGCTCCGTTGATGTCTTTCAGGATAATATCACCTTTCGACCAGTCGAATCCACCGTTATATTGTGGCAATCCAACCAGGTCCGCATCTGTGCGGGCAATGCCGTCTGCAAGATAACCGGTGATGTATTTGATAGGCCGGCCGGTTTTTAATTCCCATTCGTAAGCATTTGCCGACTCATCGATCTTTGTATAATGGTTGCGTGCGAAAGAGAAGTTTCCTGACACATAATAAGTGAAGTTTCCTATTTTGTTATCATGGCGCACTAAGAATTCACAACCCTGGTTTACCATTTCCGCATAGTTTTCTTTGGGAAGCGTAGCTCCGAATGTTCCCGGGATAGTGCGGACACGATCCATCAGGATATCTGAAGTCTTTTTATGGAAATAGTCAAATTCAAAACTTAATAAACCATTCCACAGACCTAAGTCGAAACCGACGTCGGCAGTAGTTGTTGTTTCCCAAGTAATACCCAAGCTGGGGTAAACGCCCGGAAGGATACCTGTTGCTCCGGTACCGAATACAACATTGGTCGGGATTTTGTCTGTTTGTGTTGTGAATTTACTGAGATATTGATAGTAAGCAACATCGTCGCCACCATCGTTACCTAATGTACCATAAGATGCACGGAGTTTCAGGTTATTGATAAAGTTCAGTTTCTCATTGGCTTTGAAGAAGCTCTCTTCCGTGATACGCCAACCGGCAGATACTGACGGGAAGAATCCCCAACGTTTGCCCGGAATCCATTTTACTGATGAATCATAACGGAAGTTTGCTTCCAGTAAATAGCGGTTGTCGAATCCATAATTGATACGGCCTACATAACCGATACGTCCGATTTCCGATTCATTTCCATCGGCGTCTTTCCATTGGCTATCGGCACTACCTGCAAACAATTGTTCCAAGGAAGGGGAAAGTAACTCTTTGCGTTGTGCCCAGAATTTATCACCCCATTCTTCATATTGTTCATACAGGAACATGGCACCGATATCATGTTTGCCGAATGTACGGTTATAGTTCAATTGCAAGTTCAGTGTATAAGCACTGGTTTCGTTGAAATCTTTCCGGACGAAGTTACCATTTTCTGTTCTTGTACGGGTACCAACTACCGGAGCGTCATCGCGGATGATATGATTATGTTCGCCTGTCGTTTCATGAATATATAATGTATATTTCTTTCCTGCCTGTTTTTCATTTTCATAATACCGGCGGTAGTTGAACATTGCATTGGCCGTCAGACCTTCTACCCAGGGAATATCCCATTTAGCACTCAGTTTTGTATTCAATGTACTATGTTTCTTTGATACATGACCATTCTTGATTGCTTCCAGGATGTTCCAGTTATAAATAGTCGCATTTGGCTGGCCATTGATATAAGCCGGTTCTGTCGACGGGAAATTTAATAAGGCACGATACATGTCGTTCATCAATTCCTTATCTGAGTCATGAGGCCAATACGGTGTGCGTTGGTCGCTCATATTACCGTCCACATCCAGTCCGATTGTAAAGTTGTCGGCAATTTTGGCATCCACGTTGGAACGGAAGCTATAACGTTTGAAATCCAGATTGTCGAATGTACCGCTTTGCTGGTAGTAACCTGCAGACATATAGTAATTAATACGGTCGCTACCACCATTTACGCTGAGGTTATGTTGTGTGGTGAACGGATTTTTCCAGGCAAGGTCGAACCAGTCTGTACTATGTGTCTTGAAATATTCCTGTTCGTCGGCTGTATAGTAACGAGAGTCTGTTTCAGGAATACCATTGTACATAAATTGATTATTTAAGTACACTGTTCTGTCATAGGCATTCATCACTTCCGGTGTACGGGTAGGGCGATCTGTACCGAACAATCCTGAGTAACTGAATTGTGGTTTTTGGTTCTTACCGCGTTTGGTCGAAACAACGATTACACCGTTGGATGCACGCGAACCGTAAACGGCGGCCGATGCAGCATCTTTCAATACGGAGATGTTTTCGATCGTATTCGGATCCAAAGCATCGAAGTCGGCTTTTTCGCGAACGACACCGTCGATCACATAAGTAGGATTCGTATTATTCGGGGTATTGACACCACGAATGGTGATGGGGGAAGATACACCCGGCATACCGGATTTGTTGTAAGAGAAGATGCCCGGCATACGTCCTGCCATTGCATTTGAAATATTAGACACCGGGATAGTGGCAATATTATCAGCGGAGATAGTGGCAACAGATCCGGTCAGGTTCATTTTCTTCTGTGTACCGTAACCGATAACGACGACTTCGTCCAGCTTCTGCGTATCTTCCCGTAGGTTGATTGTGAAATCGGTTTGTCCTGCCACTTTTACGGTTTGAGTCAGATAACCGATAAAAGATACTTGTAATGTTGCATTTTCCGGAACTTCCAAAGTGAAGCGACCATCCATGTCGGTGATTGTGCCAATGGTAGTACCGTCGACAGATACGTTCGCACCGGTGATAGGACCGAATTGATCGTTGACTACTCCTTTGATTGTTTTTGTCTTTTGTTGTGTAGCTTCTGCTACCATATTTTTCGGACGTAGAATGATTTGTTTGTCATTGACGCTATATTCAATGTTTGCGGCTTTACAAATTTCATTCAAGATAGTTTCGATGGATTTTTCCTTTACTTTAATGTTTACTTTACGGTCAACATTAATAAGCTGACTATTATACATAAAATAAAAGTCGGAACTTTCTTCGATTTCCTGTAAGACTTGCTCTACAGAAGCATTCCTCATGTCTAAAGAAATTCTGGCAGACTGGGAGTACAATGAGCTTGCACTTGCCGTGCTTAAAAAGCAAGTCAAACATAATGCTGCAAGTTTCATACGCATTGGAATTTTTGGTAATAAGTCAAAATTTGACTTAAAACCTTCTGGGTTTGATAAATTCTTCATAAATTCACATTATCAAATTTAATTAGGTTTGAAAAATAACTTGGTTGGGGATTACCATTCGTCAGGTGAGATTTTCGGATTGGTAATTCTTTTGATTGAAGCAGGAAAATGTGACCAGCATTTTTCTGCTTTTCTTTTAGGTTTCCATTCTCATACAATACTTTTTTAAGTTAACAATTATAACATTTATCTTTATTTTGATATTAGACGTAACGTGTGGGCAAACACCCTATGAGAAAATGAACTTTTTTCTTTTTTTCTTTTTTGTGGTTCTTACTTTACTGTTTTTATGATAACTATACGTCGTGAATATGTAAAATCAGACGTTTGCTCCGGTTCTATAACTGTACATTTTATAGGAGCCGTTTTTTCTAACAGAAGTAAAACCTCATGAAGGGTCTCCGTCGTAAATGTGGCAGAATACTTATAATCATATAATTCTTCTCCTTCCAGTTTGATGTCAACATTAAAATGTCGGGCAAGACGTTGTACAACTTCATTCATGTTGGCACGTCTGAATATCATTTTTCCGTCTTTCCATGAAGTTTCTACTGCCAGATTGACTTTGTCGACTTCCATTCTGCTGGTATTTTTATAATATATCACCTGTTCGCCCGGGTGTAATGTTCTGGATACCGGTTGTCCAATTTCTGATACTTCTACATGTCCCTTTGCCAAAGTTGCTTCTATTTTATCCTCATCTTCGTAGGCTTTTACATTGAATTCAGTACCATAGGCACTGATTTGCAATCCATTGGCTGTTGTTACATCAAAACGGTTTGATTTATCGGATGTTACTTTGAAATAAGCTTCGCCAGCCAGTTGCACACTTCTTTTATTCTTGGTAAAGCGTTTAGGATAGGAGATGGAAGAACCGGAGTTCAACCATACTTCAGAACCATCGGGAAGTGTGATTTTGGATATTAGGCCATAAGCCGTATTCAGTTCCACTTGTTCTACTGGTATATTGTTCCATTCCCTTACTGTGTTGAATAAGGTATACGTTGCAAATAAAACCGGAATTAATAATACCGCAGCTGCTGTCCGAATAAAACTCAGAATTTTCTTTTTATATTTATCTGTAGCAATCTGTTTTGATATTTTTTTCCAGTTCTGCTGAGTGTTTATCTGTTTATGTAATTTGAGTTCAGCCGTGGTTTCCCAGATGAAACGAATGTCGTCTACTTCTTTTTTGAAGTCGGGAGAGGATTGCATTTGTTGGTCGAAAGCTATTCTTTCTTCTATGGAAAGCTTACCTTCAAGATATGCTATTATATGTTCTGTATGAATGTCCACTTTTGCTTTTTATAAATTAGACGTATAACCTATGGGAGACCCTATGTTAAAGAGTGTTTTTATTACCAAAGCAACAAAATCATCAGCGGTAAATAATCCTTTAACTCGATCCGGAGATGTTTTAATGCTTTTGTCATATAGGCTTCAACTGTCTTAACCGAGATATTGTGTTCTGCTGCAATCTCAGTATAAGTCATACCTTCGAACCTGTTTTTCTCAAAGACGATCCGAATATTGTCAGGAAGTTTAGCTAGTGCAGCAGAAAGCATCTGTTCCAGTTCTATGGTTGAATAGATATCTCCTGAAGTATATTGTAAGGGATTATTTTCGATCTCTTTTTGTTGCCAGTTGAGCTCTGTTTCCTGTTTACGAAGAAAATCGATACAAGAGTTTTTGACGCTTGTGATAAGAAAGTTACGGCTAGATGTATTGATTTCAATATTCTTTCTGTTTTTCCATATTTTGAAAAAAGTTTCCTGTACAATGTCCTCACATGTTTCCCAACGATCAATATATCTATGAGCGAAAACACATAACGGAGAGAAAAACTGAAAAAAAAGAGTGCGAAATGCAATTTCATCATCTTTGATTGCAATCTTCCAAAATAAACCGTCAATAGAACTTGTCTCCTTTTCTTTCATTTTGTTTATAGCGGGGAAGCTATGATTTTTAAATAGTACGTAGTTCTTGAAGAACTATTGCATCCACGTGATGCAAATATAGGATATATTTTATAATAAGTAGTTAAAAACCTGTCATTAATCAACTGTTTCTTTATTTGGAGTGATTTTTAATTATAATAGTTTTTTCTGTATTTAATCTCTTTTATTTTGTTGTATGCTTTGAAATATAATCGATATCGTTTCGGCTTTTGGCGTGAGTTCTTCAAGAACTGATATAAAAAGATGCAATTTTATTATCGTGTGTTTGATAATAAAATTGCATCTTTTATGAATATGAAACAAATTTCTTATTTACTTACTTGTTTCATTACCGGAAGCCATTTGGCATATAACTCCTTTACAATTTCGATTTCGTTCCCTTGCGGTGTATCCGGATAGGTTTCTTTATTGAAGGCCCATTCATATTCCCAATTAGTTAGACGGGTATAGAAATCGCTCGCATCCAAAGCCGGGCGTTCAGCCAATGATTTACGGATATACTGTTCATCATAACGCCATTCGCCTTTAGGCTGGACTTTCAGATAACTGATGAATTTTTCCCAACGAGGTTTATAATAACTTTTCATTAAGCCTGCCCATTGGCGGTTCGAGTATTCAAATAGGTGGGCAGAAGGATGTTTCGGACCCCATACCGTTACTAATGTACGTGCATTCCATTCATATAAATCTTTTTCTTCGTCGGTTGTTCCCCATTGACGCGCTTCTTTTATCCATTTACCCAGCAAGAACGTGGAACGGGTTCCCAGTAACCGGTCGAAGTCATCGATTAATGTGAGGAACTGATCTCCTGCCTGTTGTAATTTCTCATTATCCCCAGACTGATAAGCCTTTGTTATTTGTTTTTGTAAAGGCAGAGAAAGATCGGAAAGACATTGGCGCATGACATCGACCAGGTCATATCGGTAGGTGTCGCTTGCTTTCAGGTCATCGGATGCCTGGAGAAAATAATTGACGGCATCCCATAAACGGGAAGTAGAATAGGGGCGGCTTAAGTCGCCATTGGCTGCCACTTTTTGAATGTTTAAAGCTGGGCGGGCACACATAACACTTTCTGTACTAGGTAATCTGCCTGCTTTATCGCTATATACCGTTTCCAGTAATACTCTCCAGCCTTGTTCGGCTCCCTGAGGTAGTTTTCCGTAACGGGCACGTGCATAATCCATGACCCACTGTTCTAATACCGGAGCATCCTGCATCCAGGTTATTTCTGTAGATAGTTCGTAAACGACCGGATTATGTTCGATCGCTTCCGGGAAGAGACCGATACCTTGTATATTCCCTCCTTTAGGGTTTTTCTTCAATTCATGTGCATTTTTGGCATATAATGGCAGATTTCCTCCCATATAAACACGTCCGCCGTAATTATGCAATACACCCGCTACATACGGGTAGTTCCAAAAACTGTCGAACTTCTCTACGTTCCAGCCTCCTAAATCCAATAAGAGCAGACGATCTTGCGGGAACGTGCGGGCAATAGCTTCACGTAACGACCAGGTTTGCATCGCTATGATGGCTTCGGGGTCGAAACCGGAGGCAACTTCCCATATCACTTTTCCTACTGCTTCAAGATATGACTTCTCATTGCTGGGAGCAGCCCCTTCGTGAAAAGGATCGGCGGCATAAATATGGTTTGTGCCGTATAGCTTTTGCTGTTCTTCCAAAAAGGCTTGTCCCATTTCTTTGAATAAAGGATCCAGCGGGTCCAGTTGTACGGTGGCGGTAAACGCATTACACCAACGATTCTTGTCTTTGATGCGGGCTTCGGGATATTTCTCTTTTAGTTTGATCGGTACGAAACCCGTGAAACTTTGCAGGATAGGAGTCATTCCCAGTTCACGCTGACGTTCCAGGATTTGCTGTCCGAGTTCTTTGTGGGAATCAATCCACGATTGTGGCAGCGGACCTCCGTATGTTTCAATATTCGTCATCCATTGCCATGCCTGGAAAGCCGGACCGACCAGGAATGTACGGATCTCATCGTCATTCATTTTAAACCGGCGTAAAGTATTTTGCCAGACAGCTTCCTGCCCGATTACGGCCAGGGGCATATTGATACCGTGCATGGCCATCCAGTCAATTTCACGTTGCCAACGTTCCCAGTCCCACCAGGCCATTGTGTAGCTGACGGTACAATAATTCAGATAGACACGATGGTCGAAAGCGGTCGGACACGCCACTTTTTCCGGAACTTTTGGAAGACGTGACGGGAGATTCAGATTATCCCCGTTCCATGACATATGCGCGTTACAATAATATTTCAAATAATGATAAAGTGCAGACGCTACAGATACACCGTTGTTTCCCCGTAATATAATCTTACTGCCTTTGGATTCGATTTCGAAACGATCTTTACCGTCTTCCGCTTGAATCGTTTCCACTTTAAACGAGGCTGCCTTTTCAGGGATAACCCGTTTGATCAGAGCCTCGGAGGCTTTTCTTACATCATCTTTTGCCCATATACTTCCGAGGGATAGTAAAAGGCAACATAAAATCAGTCGCAATTTCATTTGATAAAAACTTATTTAGTATTCAATATATAATGTTTTTCATGTGTAAAATAATTAGTGGTATTCTAATATACCGGATAATTGACGTGTAAATATAGTGAATACCCTATGGATATTTGAAAAAACTACATTATCAGTTATCTTTACGCATTGAACAACGAATTAATGAAAAGGAAATTATGAATCAGGAAAGTGCTAATTTTCAATTTGAAGAAAAGATAGAATGGCAAGACCTCGGTGGAGGTGTGCAGCGTCAGATCATGGGATATAATGATGATTTGATGATGGTAAAGGTGAAGTTTGAGACCGGAGCAGTCGGGGCACCTCATACACATCCGCATACACAGACTACTTATGTGGCCAGTGGCGTGTTTAAGTTTACGACGGACGGGGAAACAAAGATCGTCAGGACAGGAGATGGCGTTTATATGAAACCGGGTGTTTTGCATGGATGCGAATGTGTGGAAACCGGTGTGTTGATCGATACGTTTAGTCCGGTTAGGGAAGATTTTTTATAACTGCCGGAATGTTACCCGGACGACTATAACCTTGAAAGTGTTTCATTAGGTAGAAACAAGTGTTTCAACTAGGAGAAACAACTGTTTCTTCCCAGTGAAACACTTTTATTGTCACGGTCAGTAAGCCGCTTCATGTACTCCTTTGATAGAACGTCCGCTCGGTTCGTTCATATTACTGAAAGTAGCATCCCACGCCAATGCTTCAGCTGTGGAGCAGGCGACGCTCGGAACGGAAGGAACGCTGCGTGCGGCACTTTCGCTGGGGAAATGCTCTTCGAAGATAGTACGGTAATAATACTCCTCTTTGTTTTGAGGCGTATTGATCGGGAAACGTTCTGCCGCATGTTTCATCTCTTCGTCGGTGATCAGTTCGTCGGTGATCTTCTTTAGGTTGTCAATCCAGCTATAACCTACACCGTCGGAGAACTGTTCTTTCTGACGCCAGGCGATTTCTTCCGGTAACATGCCGGCAAAGGCTTCGCGGAGGATTTTCTTTTCGATGGTCTTGCCCTGGCACATTTTGGCTGCTGGGTTCAGGCGCATTGCCACATCCAGAAATTCTTTGTCGAGGAAGGGGACACGGCCTTCCACACCCCAGGCACAAAGGCTTTTGTTGGCACGTAGGCAATCATACATGTATAATTTGCTTAGTTTACGTAAGGTCTCCTCGTGGAATGCTTGGGCATCGGGTGCCTTGTGGAAATAGAGATAACCACCGAAAACTTCATCGGCTCCTTCACCGCTCAACACCATCTTGATACCCATACTTTTGATCACGCGGGACAAGAGATACATCGGAGTAGAGGCGCGGACGGTCGTTACATCGTACGTCTCGATATAATAGATTACGTCGCGGATGGCATCGAGACCTTCCTGTACCGTATAGTTGATTTCGTGGTGGACGGTGCCGATATAGTCGGCTACCTTCCTGGCTGCGGCCAGGTCAGGGGCACCTTTCAGGCCGATAGCGAAAGAGTGGAGTTGCGGCCACCAGGCATCGGCTTTGTTATCGGTTTCGATACGTTTGGCAGCGTATTTCCTGGCAATGGCTGAAATGATGGAAGAGTCCAGGCCGCCGGAAAGGAGGACACCGTAAGGGACATCACTCATCAGTTGACGCTGGACGGCGGCTTCGAGGGCATCGTGCAATTCTTCTACACGGGCGGGGTTCTCTTTTACATTTTCATAATCCATCCAGTCACGGACGTACCATCGGGTGAGGTCGATATCTTTGCTATAGAAATAATGGCCGGGTTTGAACTGGTCGTACATGGTGGCGAAACCTTCCAGACCTTTCAGTTCGGAAGAGATGAGAAGATGGCCGTGGTCGTCGTAACCCATATACAGGGGGATGACGCCGATAGGGTCGCGGGCAATCAGGTAGGTGTCGTTTTCTTCGTCGTAGAGGGCGAAGGCAAAGATGCCGCTGAGCCGTTCGACACAACCGGTACCGTACTTACGATAGAGGGCGAGGATGACTTCGCAGTCGGAACCGGTCATGAATTCGTATTCATCTTTTAATTCCTGACGGATTTCGCGGTGGTTATAGATTTCACCGTTCACGGTCAGGATCAGTTTGCCGTCTTTGCTTTTCAGAGGCTGACCACCGGAGGCTGGGTCGACGATGGAGAGGCGTTCGTGGGCAAGGATGGCAGTGCGTCCCTGGTAGATGCCGCTCCAGTCCGGTCCGCGGTGACGGATTCGTTTACTCATTTCCAATGCCTGGCCACGGAGGGCGGAGGCGTCTTCACGGATGTTGAAGATTGCTGTAATGCCACACATAATCGTTATTGTTTTAATGTTCGTTTTATCCGGTTTGCCACCGGGCGGGCCTTCATTTCTTTTGGCTTGATCCAAAAGAAACGAAGCAAAGAAAAGATCAAGGCTGCACCGGCTTCGCTACTCCGGCGAAAGACTACGCTGAAAAATCCGAAACTCGCTGCGCTCAAACAACGGATTTTTTTAATCGCTCCGTCTTCCTCCTTCGTTTAACGCTCATCCGCTGAGGCCTTTCAAGAACGCAAAGCGTTCTCTTGGGATGGCCGATGCCGACTGTTTTTAGGTGTTGCTGTCTGGTTGCAGATAACAATCTATTGCTTTTGCCGTTTCCCTGCCCGAAGCCATGGCGCGAACGACCAGGCTGGCGCCACTGACGGCATCGCCGCAGGCGAATAGTTTGCTGTCGGCTATCTGGTGCTTATGGTCGACGACAATGTTTTTACGGGTATCTACTACCAGTGAAAGCTCTTTGACAAGACCTTCCTGTTCGGGATGGACAAAACCCATGGCCAGGAATACGAGGTCGGCTTCGATGATCTCTTTCTTTCCCGTCAGTTTCATTTCGGGACGGCCTCCGTTTGCAGATGAATGCCATTCTACTTCCTCTACTTCTACGCCTTTCAACGTATTTTTATCTCCGATGAAACGGCAGGAAGCGAGATTCCACCGGCGAAGGCAACCTTCTTCATGGCTGCTGCTGGTCTTTAGTACCTGTGGATACATGGGCCAGGGAGTTTCAGGGTTATGACCGATAGGCGGTTGCGGCATGATCTCGATCTGTGTCACACTTGCTGCACCGTGACGATTGGCTGTTCCTACGCAGTCGCTTCCGGTATCACCGCCGCCGATGACAAGAACTTTCTTGCCTTTACAGTTGATGATGCTTTTGGGAGGGATGACGATACCCTCCAAAAGACGGTTTTGCTGTCCCAGCAGTTCGAGGGCGAAATGGACGCCTTTCAGGTTGCGGCCTTCGATCGGCAGGTCACGGGGTGTTTCTGCTCCGATGGCGATGCAGACGGCATCGTATTCCTTTACTATATCCTTGGCAAGGATTTCTTTTCCTACCATGGTGTTGACCCGGAAACGGATACCTTCCTTTTCCATCAGGCGGATACGCCGGTCGATGATGTTTTTGCTCAGTTTGAAGTTCGGGATGCCGAAACGGAGCAGGCCACCCGGTAGTTCGTCTTTTTCAAAGACTGTGATTTCGTATCCTTTGCGGTTTAACTGGTTGGCAACAGTCAGTCCTGCCGGACCGCTGCCTATGACGGCGACGCGTTTACCGTTACGTACGGGGGTGACCGGCTGTACCAAACCTTCACGGAAGGCAGCTTCGATGATGGCGACTTCATTCTCACGGATGGTGACGGGTTCGTCGCAACTCAGTTTCAGCACGCAGCTTTTTTCGCAGAGGGCAGGGCAGATGCGGCCGGTAAATTCCGGAAAGTCGCAGGTCTGTTCCAGTACGTGATAGGCTTCACGCCATTGTCCTTTATAAAGGAAGTCTTGCCATTCCGGTTGTTTGTTTCCGAGCGGGCAAGCCCAATGGCAGAAAGGAACGCCGCAGTCCATGCAACGGGAAGCCTGACGGCGGCGATCGCTGCTGTTGAGTGTTTGTTCTACTTCGCTGAAATCGTCGATACGATCTTCTACAGGACGATAGCCTGCTTCTTGTCTATGTATGGTGAGGAATGCTCTTGGATTTCCCATGATGTTTAAATGTCTAATGTCAAAAAAAATCAGTTTAATAATCTCGCTGCATCTCCGCAATCTTCTGCTGCAACTTTTTCATCTGTTCTTCCTGCAGGACTTTCTTGTATTCGATCGGGACGATCCGGATGAATTCATCTACCTGTTTATCCCAGTTGTCCAGCATCTTTCCGGCCAGATGGCTGCCTGTGTAGTGGTAGTGCTTACGGATCAGTTCATGCAATTCCTTGCGGGTGGCACTGTCTTCGATCAGGGAGAGTTCGACCATTTCCATATTGCAGTAATAATCGAAATCGCCCGCCTTGTTCCATACGTAGGCCACACCGCCGCTCATTCCGGCTGCAAAGTTGCGGCCTGTGCGACCGAGGACGACCACGCGGCCTCCGGTCATATATTCGCAGCAATGATCTCCTACACCTTCTACTACGGCTATGGCTCCGCTGTTACGCACGCAGAAACGTTCGCCGACACGACCATTGATGTAGACTTCTCCACCGGTTGCCCCGTATAATAAGGTATTGCCGGCAATCGTATTGTCCTCGGCAACGAAGGTGGAGCGTACCGGTGGCATCAGGCTGATACGTCCGCCGCTAAGACCTTTTCCGAGATAATCGTTCGCTTCTCCTTCCAGGCGGAAATGAACGCCGTGGGCAAGGAAGGCACCGAAGCTCTGTCCGGCCGAACCTTTAAATTTTATATTGAGCGTATGTTCCGGCAGTCCGGCATTTCCGTAACGTTTGGCTATTTCACCGGAAAGCATGGCGCCGACGCTGCGGTCTGTGTTGGCGATGGCATAATCGAGCGATACTTCCTGCTGCTGTTCGATGGCTGCCTGTGCATGACGGATGATGTCCACATCTTTCACATTCTCTATTTGATGTACCTGGTTGGTCAGATGATGGATAGCTGTGTGAGCCGCTTGTTCCGGAAGATGTAACAGGTGCGTGAAGTCCAGTAAATCATATTTGGAATTAGTTGTTTTCTGGTCCGCGCCCGTCTGCGTATTCTGCGTCATCTGCGTCCCTTTTCTAATTATAAAATCTGTCCGTCCGATAATATCATCCAGTTTGCTGTAGCCCATTTCTGCCAGATATTCGCGCACCTCTTCTGCCAGGAAAGTAAAGAAGTTTACCAGATACTCATGCCGTCCGTGGAAACGTTTCCGCAGCTCTTCATCTTGTGTCGCAACGCCGACAGGGCAGGTATTCATATGACATTTGCGCATCATGACACAACCCAGGACGATCAGGGCAGAGGTGGCAAAACCAAATTCTTCGGCTCCCAGCATTGCCATCAGGACGATGTCGCGTCCGGTCTTCAGTTGCCCGTCGGTTTGCAGGCGGACTTGTCCGCGCAGATTGTTCATGACCAATGTCTGCTGCGTCTCCGACAAACCCAGTTCGGGGGGTAATCCCGCATAATGGATCGAACTGATCGGTGACGCACCTGTTCCTCCCTCTGCCCCGGAGATGACAATACGGTCGGCCTTCGCCTTGGCAACTCCGGCAGCGATCGTTCCGACGCCGCTTTCCGATACCAGTTTGACACTGATCTCTGCTTTCGGATTGACATTCTTCAGGTCGAAGATCAGTTGTGCCAGATCTTCGATCGAATAAATATCATGGTGGGGAGGAGGGGAGATCAACGAAATACCCGGTATGGAATGACGAGTCCTGGCAATGATATCATTGACCTTATATCCCGGTAACTGACCGCCTTCTCCCGGTTTGGCACCCTGGGCAACCTTAATCTGTATCTCATCCGCGTTGACCAGATATTCCGTAGTAACGCCAAAACGTCCGGATGCCACCTGTTTGATCGCGGAGCGGAGTGACGAGCCATCTTTACGTGGCGTGAAACGTGCCGGGTCTTCACCTCCTTCACCGGTATTGCTCCGGCCGTGTATCTTGTTCATCGCCATGGCCATCGTCTCATGTGCTTCTTTGCTGATGGAGCCGAAGCTCATGGCGCCTGTGACGAAACGCTTCATGATTTCGGAGGCGGGTTCCACCTGTTCGACCGGAATAGATTTTTGTTTCTTGAAAGTAAGGAAGTCACGCAGGAAGATGGGCGATTCTTTTTCGTCCACCATATGGGTATATTCTTTGAACTTCTTGTAACTGCCCAGACGTGTAGCCAGTTGCAGGGTAGAAATGGTTTCCGGGTTCCAGGCATGTTTCTCCCCGTCTTTCCGGAAGCTGTATATCCCTTTATGTTCCAGCATCTCATCAATTGGAAGGTTAAAAGCCTGCTGATGCAGAACGATCGCATCACGGGCGATCTCATCCAGGCGTATACCGCCGACGTTGCTGGTCGTACCGCCGAAATAGGTGCGTGCCAGTCCGGCATCCAAACCGACGGCTTCGAACAGTTTGGCTCCGCGATAACTGCGGATAGTACTGATCCCCATTTTACTCATCACTTTGAAAAGCCCTTTGCAAATGGATTTTACATAATTCTTGCGTGCCGTTTCGTAGTTCAGCTGGATTTCATGTTTCCCTTCCAGCTCTTTCAGGATGGCAAAAACCATATATGGATTGATGGCACTTGCCCCGTACCCCAGCAGGAGGGCGGCATGCATAACCTCGCGCATCTCGCCGGTTTCAACGACCAGAGCTGTCTGTACACGTTTTTGTACGGAGATCAGGTGATGATGTACGGCGCTGACGGCAAGCAGCGACGGGATAGGTGCCCTCTTTTCATCTACGTTCTTATCGCTCAGGATGATGTAGTTCACGCCGTCGGTAACGGATTGTTCCGCTTGTTTGCACAGCTCGTCGAGGGCTGCTTTCAGGCCTTCCCATCCTTTTTCCACTTCAAACAACATAGGCAGTTTGACTGCATTGAATCCTTTATAGCGGATGTTGCAGAGCAAATCTAATTGCGTGTTGGTCAGGATCGGATGATTCAGCCGTACCATTTTACAATGGCTTTCACTCGGCACAAGGATATTATTGCCTACTGCTCCTATATATTCTTCCAGACTCATGACCAGTTCTTCTCGGATCGGGTCGATCGGAGGATTGGTCACCTGGGCAAATTGCTGACGGAAATAATTGAACAATAACTGCGGACGATCGGATAGAACGGCCAATGGCGTATCATTCCCCATAGAACCAACCGGTTCGGCACCTCCGGTACACATCGGCATGATGATCTTTTCCACATCTTCGCGGCTGTACCCGAAGGTGCGTAACATTTTACTGTAGTTTTCGACTGTATGGGGTACTTTACGTCCTGATTTCAGTTCGTCCAGTTCCACGCGGTTGTTTGACAGCCATCTCTTATAAGGTTTGGCTTCGGCGAGTTGTTTTTTCAGTTCGCCGTCATAATATATTTCACCTTTCTCTGTATCGACCATCAATATTTTTCCCGGTTGCAGACGGCCTTTCTCTTTGATCTCGTTTGCTTCAAAATCCATTACGCCCACTTCGGAAGCTACCAGCATCATGTCGTTTTTCGTGATCAGGTAACGTGCCGGACGCAAACCATTACGATCCAGCATACCTCCGGCAAACCGTCCGTCGCTGAATAACAGAGCTGCCGGTCCGTCCCACGGTTCCATCAGGATAGAATGATATTCATAAAACGCTTTCAGGTCATCCGATATCGGATTCTTCTCATTTGTACTTTCCGGTACCAGCATCGCCATGGCATGAGGCAGACTCAATCCGGAAGCGACCAGAAACTCCAGCACATTGTCCAGTGAGGCACTATCGCTCATCCCCGGCTGAATGATCGGACGGATACTTTCTATATTCCCGATCGTAGGTGAGGTGAGTACGCTTTCCCGCGCTTCCATCCATCCCCTGTTTCCACGGATCGTATTAATCTCTCCGTTATGTGCCAGCAGACGGAACGGTTGGGCCAGGCTCCATGTCGGGAACGTATTCGTACTGAAGCGGGAGTGAACTAATGCCAGTCCGCTTGTGAAATAATTATTTGTCAGGTCGGGGAAATAATGACGAAGTTGCATCGACTCCAGCATTCCCTTATATACAATATTTTTAGTGGATAACGAGGTCACATAGAAGTCATTTCTGCCTGGCAGGTCAGAGGTTGTTACTTTATTCTCAATGCGTTTACGGATAACGTACAACTTCAATTCCAGCTCTTGTTGGTTATCGCATCCGGTCACGAAGAGCTGCTTGATATCCGGTTCAGTTGCCAGGGCATCCTTCCCCAATATATCGCTGTTGACCGGAACTTTCCGCAGGTGCATCAGGGTAAGTCCTTCCTTTTCAATCTCTTCGATCATAATACTGAGGATAGCGGATCGCTGTGTTTCGTCTTTAGGAAGAAAGACCAGACCTGTACCATATTTCCCTTTTTCCGGTACGGGAATCCCTTGCAACAGAATAAATTCGTGAGGAATCTGCAATAGAATACCTGCACCATCCCCCGTCTTGTTATCTGCACCTTCTGCACCACGGTGACGCATATTTTCCAATACTTTAAGGGCTGACTCTACAATGTCGTGCGACTTTCCTCCGTGAATGTTTACCAACATTCCTACACCGCAGGCGTCATGTTCATTCGCTGGATCATATAATCCCTGCTTTCTGTTCAAATAGATCTGTTCTTTCATTGTTTGTTGACCTTATGTTTGTGTAATGCCTGTTTTTGTTGTCAAATTGTTTGACAAATATAGAATGTTTCTTTCATTGTGATATATGTTGTGGTGTTAAAGTGTGACGTTTTTTTGCTTTATCTGAATGAATGGTTTCTGTTTGATATAATAATTGTTGTTTTGGTGTCAATATGAAATATGTATAGTTCTTTTTGCTTTTAATCTGAAAGAAGTTCTTTTTGAAATGGTCAAATAAATAACAAAAAAGCCTTCCAGTTTTCCTGAAAGGCTTTTATATAGAAAATAAAGTGATTAATGTTTCTCTTAGATCTGTAATACCAGAATAAACCTGCATCCTTTTTTGTAGTCTTTATCGATCGACAGGTTTCCATTCAGTTTATTGGCGATCAGAGCACAGATTGGCAATCCGAGTCCATCGCCATCTGCCAGGTCTTTGACTTCGTTGAATGGCTTGAACAGGTTCTCTTTTTGTTCATCAGGAATTCCTGTACCGTTATCTGTTACGATAAGATGGCAAAGATGAGCTCCTTTTCTCTTGAATTCCAGCCATATTTTGCCGGATGTCGTGTATGAAGCAGCATTATTCAACAAATGTAGTAAGACACGTTCCAGCTGTTCCGGATTTGATTTTACTTCCAATTGAGGAGCATCTACGATCACTTCTACATCAGGGTGTATTTTATCCTTTACTTTATCCATCGCTTTTTTGCAGAAACTTCCCATGTTGAAGGATTGTGTCTCGTAAGTCTCCATTAAAGAACTTTCAAGAGAAGAAAGTTCCTGAATGTTCAGGCTGAATTGTTTCAAAGCATCTACACGTTTCTGGATAGAAGCCGCTTGTTGGGGAGCTGCATTACGTAATTCTCCAGCCGACGTATCAAGCATATTGAGCGTAGGCTCCATTTGTTCGGAAATACTTTGAATAAATTTGGTTTGCTGTTCACTATGCTCGTTGGTTGTCTGGATAATGTTTTTCAGCTTTTTGTTGAGTACAATGAAACGTAACAACAGGAAGGCAAGTAAAGCCAAAGCCGCGATAAGAATAACCACCAATGTGCAGAGACCTACTATCATGTATTGTTTGCCCGATAGTTTGTCATCTTTTTCCTGTATGGTTTTCTGGCTTTCATCATATTTCAGTTGCAATGCTCCCAGTTCATCCTGTGCATTGAGTGCCTTTACTGAATCGGTCCAGACGATATATTTTTCATAGGTACGTTCCATTAACGGAGCATTATTTGCCGTACGGGCAATGGAGATCAGATGTCTGTAACATTCACTCACTTTGTCGTATTCTTTTTTGTCTTTGAACTGGTTGATCAGTTTGTTAAAACTGGCGTCTCCCTGATCGTTTTGTCCGAAGGTATAATAATAGCTTGCCTGGGTATATAATAAATCTTCGGCGAGCTTGTCGCTACCGGCCTGACTGACCAGGTTATCCAGAGTATTCAACTGAAGTTGGGCCTGCGCTGCATTTTTGAGCTTGATGTACATTTGTAGCCGTTCTTTTGTCAGTTGGAAACGCTGGTCGTAGAATGTTTTCTGTGCTTTTTGTTCTTCGGTCAACAGAAACTGGGTCATTTGCCGGCAAAGCTCAAACGCTTCCTGATAGTAGTTTTCGCGGTAATAAAGATATGTCGCTTTTGTTCCACAATCAATGGCTTGCGTATAGTCTCCTTCGTTCGAGAAGGCTTTGTAAGCTTGGATATAAAGATAACGGGCTTTGGTAAAGTCCTTTTGTTCCAGGCTGTTCTGTGCCTGTTTCATTAAATCGTTTGCTTTGTTCTCCGCAAAAAGCGAAGTACAAAAACAAATTGCGAGGGTGATAATAAAATACGTGATTCTCATAAACTTTATTTTTATTAGAAGCAAATATATGTATTTATTCAAAATCAAAGCATGAATTAGGTTGAAAAAGTTACAGCATAATCTCTGTTATTCGAAGAAATTATACTTTTATTTCTATTTCGTATATCCGTGATTCGTCTTCCCAGGGATGGTATCCTTGTCCTATATATTTGAATCCCAGCTTTTCATAGAAGCCTATGTGCTCAGTGCTGAGGTATAATTTGTTAAAACCAGCTTTAACCGTATCTTCTTTGGCTTTCTCCAATAAAAGGCTGCTGTAAAAATTTCCTCGTTGAGTTTCGTCTATATACACAGCGCAAACCCATGGATACAAATCCATCCGGCTGATAAAATCGTTCGTGATCAGTCCTGCACAGCCGATGATCTGATCATCTTTCTCCAACAAATACCACTGTGGAAAAGAACTCGGAGAATCTATACAATGATTGATGCTATCCTCATACATGATAGGATATACAGAAGGCCATTTACTTTGCAGATAGTTGATCGCTATGTCTTTGTAAGCCGGATTTTCTTTTACAGATATAATTTTCATGAGGTTGTATTTAATGGGGTGAATGAATGCTTTTCCAGTATTCTATTAAAATGATTATCCGCAAGAATCTTAAATTTTATTCTTACGGAAATACAAAGATACTCTATAGAATTTAATTTTTCGTATATTTGACAAAACCAATAAATAATCAGATCATGGATATAAAGGTATTTCTCAATAATTATCGTGAAGCATTTGGTGAAAAAGTGGATCTTCCAATCGTCTTTTGGTATTCGGAGCAACCGGTAAACTCTGTTGATAAAATCGGAGGATGTTTATTCAAATGTATGAAGGATGTCAGGGATGGGCAAACGGTTACTTTGAGTGTGGAAAATATCGGTTGTGGCGGCGGGAAATTCTATACCGGCTTTACAGAGATGCCCGAACGGATTCCCGGATTTGTGTCTTTAAAAGAAAAATACAAACAAACCCCTGAAGGCGTTTCTGAGTTTTTGGAGGAATTGCAAGTTCCGAGAGCAAAGATGGATTATCTGAATTTTGCCCGAATGGATAAAGTTGAGAACTTCGATAATCTGGAAGGAATTCTGTTCCTGGCAACACCCGATATGCTTTCCGGCTTGGCTACCTGGGCGTTTTTCGATAATAATTCACAGGATGCCGTTACTTCTTTATTTGGCTCCGGTTGTTGCTCTGTAGTCACACAAGCCGTTATTGAGAATGCGAGAGGGGGAAAGCGCACTTTTATCGGATTCTTCGACCCTTCTGTACGTCCTTATTTTGAACCGGATATTTTAAGTTTTATGATACCTATGTCACGTTTCAGGGAAATGTACGATACAATGCGGAGTAGTTGTTTGTTCGATACGCATGCCTGGGGAAAGGTCAAAGCCAGGATGGAATAAAGAATTTCTGATATTGTATAAACCTCTATGCATTGTATTTAAAATGATTTAGTAATTTTGTTGGTGGTTAATAGAAACAGCTAACAAATAATACAATGCCAGATTATAAACATATACTTTCCTGTTGGCACAAACTGGAACATTTTTCTCCGGCTCTTCTTCCGAAAGATAATAGTGTAAAACGATTGGGAGAGGAGCTTCCATGGATGCGTCCGTTGGAAGCAAAAGATCCGAGAAAGACGATTCAATACACTATTTATCTGGGTGTCTTTTCTCTGACATCTGTTTCCGATTTTGTAAAAAAATTCTTTAAGGATGAAAGCGTCAACCCGAATCCGGTTAATGCCAAGGTTTGTTATGCTTCTTTTAAACTGGATTGTCAGGGTATATACATACAAAATACATTTGGCCTTTCTACGATGCCCTGGGCATTGAAACAGCTGGAAGAAGATAAGGTGGAAACCGATACCTGGTCGGAGGATTTTAATCAGTTAAAATATAATCTGTTTGAACAATTAACCGAGAACCGGAAAGAACTGGCTGAAGACTTTCTGAGTTATTTGTCAGATACCCAGACTCTCGAAAATCTACAAGATATTCAATCATTAATCATACGGAAACTGAAGTGGAGTACTTCTCTCGAAACGGAAATATACATCCGGACAGAAGAAGTTTTCAAGAAAAATAATCCTTCAGATCCGGATGAATCGAATGCTGATATATTGAACAGTTTCTATATCGACGATTTGGAGCGGATAATTGCTTCTTATGAAAAAGAAGGTTATAATACAGCATTTAAGAATTATTTGACTGCCTGTTTGAATGAAGATTTCGCTCATTCAGACCTATCCCTGCATCCTGAGATTTTGAAAGAAAGCCTGGTGCCGGAAAATTATCCGGATGGTTGTTGGCCGTCTCCTTATGGGGCAAGTTTGATGCAACAGTTTGCTGTAAACACTGTTAATAAAGAGTTGGCCGGCGAGAAACAAGAGGGACTATTTTCTGTAAACGGACCTCCCGGAACAGGAAAGACAACCTTGCTAAGGGATATTATTGCTGCAATTCTGGTGAAGCGTGCTAAAAAGATGGTTGGTTTTACTGATCCGGCAAAGGCTTTCCGTAAAATAGGTGAGGTACAGGTCAGTGATAAATATACTCCGTTTATTTATGAACCGGATCCTTCCATCAGTGATGGAGGTATTGTTGTTGCTTCTTCGAATAATGGAGCGGTAGAAAATATCTCAAAAGAACTACCCTTAAAAGGAGAAGTAAAAGGTTATTCTGATCAGGTTGGATATTTCCGGCAGGTTAGTGAGGAATGTCTGGATGAACAATATTGGGGAATAGTCGCTGCTGTATTAGGAAATAAAGAAAATCAACGAAAACTGATCGGTAGCATCTGGAATGGGAATTCGGAGAAGGAAACCTATACGTTAAAGCAACAGTTAGCCGATTATAAACCCACAGAAGAAGAATGGTTAAATGTTGTATCGTCTTTTAAAAAGAAGCTCCATGAAGTCGGGGAAGAGAAATCCCGTCTGACCGGTTTTATGAAAGATGAGGAAAACAGAGAGAAGATTCGGATTCAGTGTGAAGATACAGAGAACCGTTTGACTTTTGATAAGGAAGAATTGAATAAACGGGAAAATGCATCTGCTCTGTTGTCTGCTGAAATAGAAGAGGGTACGCGAAGAAGGGATGAAATAAAGAGTGAAATGCAACTGTTGCAGTCTACTCGTCCCGGATTTTTTACATATTGGTTCAGCAAGGAAGTACGAACTCAATATAAAAAGGCTGTGGCTTCTGTTTTGTCGGAATACAATAAGCAGACAGAGACTATTGCAGAGCAGAAAGCCCGGTTACAGGCGCTTTATTCAGAAATAGAGAAGCTGAAAAAGAGACAGGAGAAGAGTAAAAAGGATTATGATAAAGTAAATGCATTATATACTCAGCTGGTAGATTCTACTGAAAAAGCTCGTCAGGAGTTAAAAGGAGCCTATGCTGATGCTGAGTTTTGGAAACAAATCGAATCGAAGGAAACACAAGAAACCTCTCCCTGGTATTCTCAGAAACTGAAGCAGTTGCAATCCGAATTGTTCATCGAAGCAATGAAGGTGAACGAACTGTTTATACTCCGGGCAAATGCAACATCGAGTCGGATAAAAACGACATTGGATGGTTTCTTCAATTACCTGAAAACGGGTGGCGACCTTACCGAAAAGGAGATACAGGCGATGTGGAATACGTTTTGGTTGGTTGTTCCTGTCGTCTCTTCTACTTTTGCATCTATCCAGCGTATGTTCAGTACGTTGGGTGCGGGTTCTATTCCGTGGTTATTTGTAGATGAGGCAGGACAGGCCGTTCCACAGGCGGCAGCCGGTGCTATCTGGCGTTCGAAGCGGGCCGTTATTGTAGGTGACCCTTTCCAGATAGAGCCTGTCGTAACGATACCGGAGCAGATCATCAATAATTTTAGTCGTTATTTTGGATTGGATAAGACGCAGATACATACTTCACTTTCCGTTCAGTCGATGGCTGACCGGGCGAATCCGTATGGCTGGATTACTAATGATACCTGGACTGGTTCACCTTTACGGGTTCACCGCCGTTGTATCGATCCGATGTTTTCCATTGCTAATGAGATCGCATATAATAATATGATGTATAATTCGACTCAGGGAGGTTCGTCTGATTTGATGATGCAGAATGGATTTGTACAGGTTGAGGGTCAGGTGCGTGGTCGTCATTATGTGCCGGAACAAGGAACTGTCATCAAACTGATGATTATGGATGAGATCCGTCAATTACAGGATTTACCGGATTTGTTTGTCATCTCTCCATTTTCGGAAATACCATCTGTCCTAAAAAAAGAATTGCGTCAACCGATAAAGCAAGCACTTGCCCCCTTTAAACCGATCGGAGATGATGAGCTAAAGAAATGGCTGGATGCTCATATCGGAACGGTCCATACTTTCCAGGGAAAACAGGCTGCAGGTGTCATTTTATGTTTGGGACTTGATGAAAAGACAAAAGGCGCTGCTGCCTGGGCTTCATCCAAACCCAATTTGCTGAATGTGGCTTTGACACGTGCTAAATTACGGTTTGTAGCTGTAGGAGATGGAAAGGTTTGGTTGGGGCAACCTTATTTTTGTAAGTTGAAAATGTAGAACATTTAGATTTTAGCATTAATTACTAAAGTTATTGAATTGGTTACTTATCTTTGTTTGTATTATTGATAGAGACTGCTTATATATTATGAATGTAATTTATTATTTATAAGCTATCTCTATCACAGATTAAAAATATAATTTATTTATGTTTGTACATTAAATAATCATATAGACAAATCAATTTACGAAAATGAGTGCCATATCTATTATTATCTATCAAAAATATATTTTCTTCCATATAGAGGCGCAAATCTTCTAGATCTATTTTTTCAATAGATAATAATGGTGTGTACATCATTATATGTAGATGATTATCTTTACATTCATTTCTTAATTCTAAGAAAGAATTATATGTCTTGTTTATTTCATCTTTCTTTTTGGTGTAAGATTTTGAGGGATAGAAATTCTTGATTTTTACGCTGTTGACTTTATTTATGAAGCTGGGTGTGAATTCTATAATTTCAGTATCTTCATTGATTTGACCTTCTGGATTTAGTAAATTAGCATTTCTTAGATATTTGAAATAAGGAACATAAGTACTATTAATCGCCATCATGGGGAGTGCTAGTTTAGAAACAGTGGAGGAATCCCATTTACTATTGTCATTTAATATGACATTTTTTAGTATATCTTTTAATTCAATGCCTTTTACACCTTGTTCAGCAAGCTTATCACGTAATCCTACTCCCCATACGAACTCTGCTTTATGAATATCTTCTATATTTTCGAGATTATCAGTGACAAATACCTTTTGCTTGGAATTATTTGTTTTTACAAAATCGTATACCATACCTTTCATTTGTCTTAAAACCTTGGTTGGTAGCTTTTTCTTGTTATTTGCTAATACAGTGTATAGATCAATAAAATTATGTAACTGTATTAATTTTATAGGTATAATTGTTTCAGATATAAGCATTGTACTGTCTGTTATACTTGGAGTTATTGGTAAATCACTCCATTGGCAAAAGATTAGTCTTTCTTTCAGTTTTTTTACATTATCTTTTGTGAGACATTTTATTATTGATTTTAATATGTTTTGTATATTTTTATCGTCAAGACTATATCCGATAAAAATAATGGGATTTTCAATAAATATAGTTAATAATTTTGCTGCTAAATATGAATTTCTTTCCTGATAGTTTTCGTAATCATCTGTAGTCAATATCAAAGAATTTGGAGATGAAGTGCATCCATGAATTTTGTATATTTCACTAATTGTGTATAGATCAGAAAATATTAATTCTTCTTGACCTATATACCTGTTAAAGTCAGGAAAAAATCTTTCTATTAAATTATCCCAGTTAGTTGTAATAATACCATCTATATTTATTTTTTTTAGTAAACGTATTTCATTTTCAAGAATATTATCATTTATTAAAACTGAATTTTCGTTTATTCTTTTACAAATCTCATATTTTAGAGGTGAAAGTTTTGTCTTTGCCTCTTTTTGAAAATGAGTTCTACTGTCTTCAAATAAAGAAGAGGTCCACCAAATATTATTAAAATCTAACCCCATAAGATTGGCTACTTCGGGTAAATCAGAATTTGCATTGGATTTATAATATTCGTATGGACGAGGAAGATTTAATCGATTACACATTTCTACTAAAAGATATTCCCATGTAGGTAAATTAATATACTGTCTTGAAAACCCCGAACCAATAAATAGAAATGGTGACGTTGTAAATTGTGCTATATGTTGTGTGAATTCTTCTTGAAACATAAATCTATTATAAAATCATATGATTATTGTAATTGTTACAAATTTAGATAAAAAGTAGATATATCGTTTATGAAATGTAGAAAAATCATTTATTTGAAATTTTCTATATGCGATAATTTTTTTACTCTTATTTATTTTCTAGACAGTTTAGAGAGTTCATATTTCATTATATAGTTGCTTTGACCACAATTCATCTTGTTCAGTTGTAGTGAACTCTTTGCCAGTGATATCACATTTATAATAATAGGATGTCACTGTATATTTTGAACCATTAAATTCGATTTTATTCGTTTCATTTGCTAAAGTTGCGTTACCTTCTGCAAATGGGCTTTCAATCACTTTTTTCATGAACAATTGTTTTTTATAATTGACATTATCTTTAGTTTTGTATTTGGAGGAAGATTAAAATTCCCCATGTAGATTAAGCTTACCATAGCGTTCCATTCCCCAGAATTGATTTCTGTCACGGAGATAATCTGGAGAAGTGGCAACCTCTTGTCTTATGAATGAAATATCATCGTCTGTACTTACTTGATCGTTGTATAACATAGCTCTTGATACAAAAGTCTTAGCTTTAAGGGCGGTCCTGTCTTCTGTGTGTTCTCCGAAAATAATACCTTGGTTGTAATATCCGATGAAATTATCACCAGCAGGAGAGAAGTCGTAGGAAGGCATTGAATTGTTTACGAAGAAATGTTCGATTCTTTTTCCAGCGTCAGTAATATTATAGTTTTGCGGAGTGATATATCGATCATGATATCGACTGAAAAAATGAGGTGTATAATTTATGATGAAGAATGACCTGTCTGTGATAGGTCGCATATAAACAACTCCCATTCCGTATGTTTGGTATTTGGCAAAAGGGATAACGGCAGGTTCATTGACATATTTCTTTTCCCTGACAAGTAAAATGACTGTCCATTCATTGTTGGTCACGTATGATTTCCAGTTAATAAATTTATAGACTGGAAAAATTTTAGATTTCAAAAAAATACGACGAGTCTCATCTTTAAAATGATAAATGCGGCGAAAAAGCGGATCATAATCTTTTCCAACTTCTTTTTGCATTTCTGCCAAAGTCATTGTATCGGTAAGCATAAATGTATTGTTTAAGTTAACACTGCGTACACAAATGTAATAATAAACATTGATTAATATTCAAAGTCTGAGGTGTATTTTTATTTTAAATGCTTCCGAATGTATTTATTCACCGGTTTTTCAAAATAGCGGTACGACAGTAGGCTGCAACAGATGGTAATCAGGAGTAAGATTGGGATTACTATTTGCCACGGATAATTCCAACCGGTGCTTTTGTATAATTCTATAATAAACAGGTGGATAAGGTACATGGCGTAACTTATGTCGCCACCAATTACAAGATATTTATTACTCAGAAAACGGGAAATCATTCCTTTGTTTATTGCAAAGACGTAAAGAAGCAAAGAGACAGGTAACCAATAATATACCGAATACCGATATACTTTAGGTAGTACACCGGCTGAACCACAATAATAAAATGCAATGAATAATGCTACCGCCCCGATTTCAAACCATGTCGCCCGGTTTATACTCCAATTTCCTGTACTCTTGTCATACAGTTTGAAAAGCAACATTCCTACCAGGAAATCCGGTAGTCGAGTCAATGGATTCACATACCAATAAGCCCGTATCTGTTCTTCAGGAGTAAAATACATACCACAGACGACTATTAAACCTGTTGCAATCAATATCCAAAATAACTTACGGGTATCGCTTAGCCATAAAGCTAAAAATGGAAATAAGAAATAAAACAATTGTTCGCATCCCAAACTCCAGGAGGGGGAGTTGAAAGCAAAGAAGTAGTCCGTCTGCGGAATGAACGGGTGAACCAAAAATAATTGTGACACAAGTTTTAATACCGTGTCCCAGTTCATAGCCAATAGAGCCCCTCCGACTAGAGGATACAACATAAGAGTGGCGATATGCAATGGATAAACTCGTGCGAAGCGGGCTATCCAAAACTCACGACGAGATATACTTTTGGATTCAAATTTTCGTTGATAATTATATGCGATGATAAAACCACTTAATACAAAGAAAAAACTTACCCCGACAAACCCTTCTTTATATAAAAAATGGGAGAAATGAGGATCGATCACATAACAATGTGCGACAAATACCATCAATGCAAATATAAACCTTAACGAGGTAAGAGGTTTTATCATGTCTGAATTTTTATTTCTTATTAGGGCTGCAAAGATAATTTAAAGTAGTCTCACGTCCTAACGATTCGTCTAATCATTACAGATTGTTATTTTGATAATTATCCCTTCATTTTCTTGCTTTGTATGGAGAAGGGTAGGTGAGAAATGCTCTTGGGAGGCCTCAGCAGAGGTTGAGGTTTATCATAAAGATTTTTGTAGGAGATAGAAAAGAAATTTAATAAGACAATAAAACAATCATCGTGATGATTTCAGGGCTAGTGACAGGGAAAAAGCAAAATTTGCTGCAATCTGTCAACTGAAAATGAACTGTTCAGAAAGAGCTTCTAACTCTCAGAAAGACACGTAAACCTGGTTTTAGAGTATAATCCCGAAGATAATTTCCTTATATTTTGTAGTGTTAAATTTTCATCACAATGATTGTTCCGGTTCATTGTGATGAGTGCGTGAAGTCATTGTGATGACTCCGTCCGGACATTGCGATGATAGGGAAGAATCATTGCAATGATTTCCGAAAGGAGAGGTTATGAAGAGTGGAAAACAGGCTGATAAGGCGGGTTTTTCTTCCGGAACGGGTATGTGACTGAAAACCGCTGTTAGCCTGAATAGTAAAAATCGAACATTCTGAAAGCAATGAATGTTTATCTTTATCTTTTTGATTAATCCGAATAAAATGGAGAAAGAGTATGAAGAAAAGAAATTTTTATGGACAGATGCTGTTGCAGGAAGAGGATAAACGTTCCTGCGGCGATGAAAGTACGGCTGATCTGTATCGGGTAGTGCGTAATCATTTTTGATCTGTTTTTAGATTTGCAGCAAGATCGGTACGCTTGGCGGGTATCTTGGCAAAGATGAGATTGCCTATGAAGGGGTATTTAGATAACTCATCTATAAATCTATTTATTTGAATTGGCTTGGTGTTGTATGAAAATGTTTGCTGAAGAACTTGTTGAAGGCACTTTGGCTCTCGAATCCTAACAAAAAAGCTATTTCAGCTAATGGTATTCTTTCCCGAAGGTATTTCCGAGCTAATTCTATACGCAAATTATCAAGAATTTGTTGGTACGAAGTTTCCTCTGATTTCAGTTTTCGCTGGAAATTTCGTTCACTCATATTGAATCTCTCTGCGATTGTTTTAAGACTAAGGTCAGACGTTAAAAGGCTATGTGTAAGATATCTGCGGACACTACTCGACAGCAAGTCCTTGTTTTGCATATGTTTCATTTCTGCCATCATTTCTTCAAAGATCGGCAATAACTCTTTGTTTGCAGTTCGAATAGGAAGATTCAAGATCGTTTTTTTGAATGCCATACCCATCCGTTCTTTTTCATAGAATACAGGGCAATCCAGATACTCCTCTATCAGCTTGTCATTGTTGTCTTCGCTATAAATTGTATATGCAAATTTAGGTCGTAAGAATCTACCGGAATAACCGTAAGCATATTGAAGTCCAATACCAAACTGGGCTTCGTTCCATTGTCGTGCGGCAACGGGGTACTTTTCTGTAAAACTTTCGGAGGAAATGATCTGATAATGAAAATATTCACCATCAGTAAATGTCTTGTGACGTGTTATTGAATCAACGTCTTCGATATTCTCTAATTTATCGAAAAAATCGGCGACCGTTTTGCAATCATGGTATAAATTGAAGTAGGTGGTAGTCACCATAAACGGGATCATAAAACCTGCTTCAAAACCAACATGTTGATTCCCGGATAATCTTACAATTTCTTCCATATAACGACCGAAGATTCCCATATCTATTTGGTTGATTGGATTGTCGAGTACACTTCGATTTGTTTCGAACTCATTTAAAATCCGATTCAGATCAATATTTAACTCTCTAAATTGCGTTAAGAAAATATTAAGTAATCCTACTGAGACATTCTTCATGTGAAATCATTTTTGTCGTAAAAGGACAAAAATATGGCTTTATTTTCAATAATCATACTATCGGCCTTCCATATCTTTGCATTATGATTAGCACTCAATTTATCACAACAAAATTTAAATAATAAGTTATGCTGAAACTTGGAGGATATATTAATATTTTAATAGCAATCGGGCATGTAGTCAGCCTTTTGTGGGCTGAGCAAGTATTTGAATTGACAGGTGTTGCTGATGAGATGGCATATCTAATGCAAATACATTCAACGCTGCCATATTTACTGACTATTTTAGTTGTGGTCGCTTTTCTTATTTTTGGATTATATGGTTTGTCGGCTGACGACAAATTCAGGAAGTTACCATTTTTGAAACCGGCTATTTTTATAATTGCGGGAATCTATTTACTTCGAGGTATCGCTGGATTTATTCCCATAATTGCAAGTCAATCAAAATATCCTACTTTAGATACTTGTTATTCATTGATCGCTGTTTTCGTTGGACTATTATATCTGATCGGCGGAATTAAAAAATGGAGAATAAAAGAGACTGTAAGTAATTAGAAATCAATAAATCAAAGAAATGAAAAGGATGATCTTATTCGGAGGAATATATAATGTTATTCTTGCCTTGTTTCACTGCGGATTTTGGAAAATATGGAGCTGGGACACTGAATTAGAAAAGTTATCATTTATCAATAGGTGGATTATGCAGATTCTAAACGTTCAGATAATCTACTACTTTATCTTTACTGCTGTTATTTGCTTTGTGTTTCCGAAAGAACTCCTGACAACAAAACTTGGAAAGTGTTTCCTGATAGGTAGTGCAGGGTTTTGGTTTGTCAGGGCAGTTCAGCAATTTGTATTTTGGAAACAGGGAGAAGTTTCGACAATTATTTGGACTTTATTTTTCTTATTGGGGGCAGTCCTGTTCCTTGTTCCGGCAATGCGAAAACATGTCTAACTAAAAACCGAATAAAATATTAAATATATTCGGAAATAGTTTTAACTTTGTAGCCAACAAAAACGTTAGGCTATGAAAAATAAAGGAGAAATCATTCTTTATCATCCCGAAAATACCCTCGAAATAGAAGTTCGTTTAGAAGACGAGACTGTTTGGCTGACTCAGGCGCAAATGGTGGAATTGTTCCAGTCCACAAAACAGAATATCAGTTTACATATCAATAATGTATATAAAGAAAATGAGTTAGAAAGAAGTTCAACTGTCAAGTATTCCTTGACAGTTCAAAAAGAAGGAGATCGTTCTGTTAAGCGAAAGATAGAATATTATAATTTAGATGTGATAATATCTGTTGGTTATCGTGTTAAGTCTAAACGTGGTACTCAATTTCGTCAGTGGGCCATGAAAATAATAAGAGATTATTTGTTGAAAGGGAGTTCTTTTAATAAGCGGATAGAGCATATTGAAGAACGCATGGATACTAAATTTTCTGAATATGATCAGAAGTTTGACTTTTTTATTCGTACTTCTCTTCCTCCTGTTGAAGGCATCTTCTTTGACGGTCAGCTATTTGATGCTTATAAATTTGCGGCAGATTTGATAAAGTCTGCTCGCAAATCAATTATCCTCATAGATAATTACGTGGATGAAAGTGTATTGATGTTGCTAACTAAACGAGATGTAAATGTTGCAGCAACAATTTATACAGCACAGATATCGAAACAACTGACCTTGGATTTGCAACGGCACAATGCTCAATACGAACCTATCATAATCAAACAATTCAAACAATCGCACGATCGTTTTCTGTTGATCGATGAAAAGGATATTTACCATATTGGTGCTTCTTTGAAAGACCTGGGAAAGAAATGGTTCGCCTTTTCAAAACTCAATCTTGACATGAATGATATAATGAGAAAGATTGTTTGATTTTTACCGTTTGTTCCATGCCGGATTCTTTTCCAGAATCTTTTGATATATGGGGCAATCCGGTGTATGGGCCCCTTCAAGATAGCCGGTACTTAGCAGAAATTCGTTGACGATCTCACCACCGGTGAATTTGAATGTCTTTTTGAATAATTTGGTCCATTCATCTTTGGTTTTAGGGTGATGATGGTCCAGCCAGTTTTTGAATGAGCCGTATTCGTTTTGCAGTTGTACAATGACTTGGGCATTGTGGATGGCTGCTTTTATTTTTAATTTATTCCGGATGATGCCGGAATTGGATAAAAGTCTGGCTTCATCTGTTTCCGTGTAATTTGCAACCTTTTCAATATGGAAATTATCGTAAGCAGAACGGAAGCTCGGTTCTTTCTTTAATATCGTCGACCAACTTAGGCCCGCCTGATTGATCTCCAGGAGAAGTCTGCCGAATAGCTCGTTATCGTCTTCGATAGGGAAACCGTAACTTGTATCATGATAGGCTTTATTAAGCTCGACGGCTGAATCCTTAGATGTTTTTACATATTCGCAATAGGACATAAATTCTGTTTTGTTTGTTATGGGAGATAAAGATAATTGTTTTTCTTGTAACTTTGTAGTTTTAATAAAAATGAACCGTTGATGCCCGAAAATCAAATATTGATCATTGCGTTAAGTAACCATCCTGTTTTGGGACCTTTGCTTATTCCTTATTTTGCCAGAACTGTATCGCCGGAAGTGATCAGCGTGGAAGAGCAAGCCACGCACGCCGGAAATGAAGCTAGGTTGTCTGATCTGGAGAAACGGGCAATCGCGATTGCACAGAGTTACTCGGAAAAGAAACTGATGCAGGTGTATTCCCGGCAACAGACAGTTACCGGCTTTCTGAATTTGGTGACACTGGAGATGCTGAAGAAACAACTCCGACCGTTCATCGATAAAAAGATAAGGGAGATGGTCCGGTTGATACAGGCAAACCATTTGTCTGTATATATAAAGGAAGCAGGAAGTAAGTTGCTTTATGAACATGACCGGGTGCGCTTTTCCGGGGAGGAGGCTGAGATTTCTTTTCGTTTCGAGATAACAGACCATTCTTTTCGGTACACAGCCTTATGTCACATGAATGGAGTGGAAGTGTCTTTGTTGAAAAAGAGGCGGTTTCTGTTGTTATCATCAAAGCCTGCTATATTCCTGCTGGATGACCAGTTGTTAGTATTCAAACGAATAGAAGCGGCGAAAGTTACACCTTTCCTTTCACGGAAATACGTGGAAGTTCCGTTGGCTGAGACTGAAAAATATCTGGAACTGGTGGCACTTCCTTTGATTAGTGATTATCCGGCCAGTTCTTCCGGATTTGATATGATCCATGAGCCTCGCACTTGTGTCCCGGAATTGTCAGTGGAGCGTTCTATCAATGATGAACCGGCACTTCAACTGCGTTTCAGGTATGGAGAACGTTCTTTTACGCCGGGAAAAAGAAACCAGTTCGCTTATCCCCGGTTGGAACATGTCGAAGGGAAACCGGTCATTTATTATTTTACACGTGATTTGCAATTGGAACAAACGTACATCAGCTTACTTGAACAATGGCATTTCAAGCAGATAACCGATGTACAGTTCGTTCGGACCACAGAAGCGGGTGGTTATACATTTATCGATTGGCTGCAACAACATAAAAGCGAGTTGGAAGCCTGTTTCTCTTTTGTGCAGACCGATACCTCTTTGCGGTTCTATCTGGGAGATATTTCGCTGACACAGGAAATTTCCCCTTCTCCCGATTGGTTCGATATTCGTATCACGGTTCGTATGGGTGATTTTCAATTCCCTTTTATCCGTTTCAGAAAACATATTCTGGAGGGGAAGCGTGAGTTTGTTTTACCGGACGGGCAAGTCGCCTTATTGCCAGAAGATTGGTTTGAGAAATATAGCGATCTGTTTGCTTTCGGCGATGACCGGACCGGGGAGATCAGAGTCCGTAAGATGCATTTGGGAATTGTCTCTGCCTTGGAGCAGGATGAATCCGTATCGAAGGAGTATGTGCAGAAAGAATCGGTTGCTATTCCACCAAAGATAAAGACGACGTTACGTCCGTATCAGCAGGAAGGTTTTTCCTGGTTGGTCCATTTGGCGGCGAATGGTTTCGGTGGTTGCCTGGCGGATGATATGGGATTGGGGAAGACATTGCAGACTATTACCTTGCTGCAACAGATATATGATCCGGAGGAACCTAAAGAGGCCACGATTTCTCCATCCGCTCCGGAGAATGTTACAGTCGATCAAAGCGGGCAACTTTCCTTTTTCGGAACAGATTCGCCGGATGACAAACTCTATGAGGAAGTGAAGGACAGGCAGGAAGAATCAGAGGCTATTCCCGCTTCCCTGATTGTTGTGCCTACTTCTTTATTGCCTAACTGGAAACGGGAAATCCGTAAGTTCAGCATGTTGAGTGTCTATACTTATACCGGAGATCAGAAAAGGAAAGATCCCTGTAAAAACTTCAACCGGTATAATATCGTGCTGGTCACTTATGGACTGTTGCGGCGTGATATCGAACTGCTGGAGAAGTATCGTTATACTTATGTGATACTGGATGAAAGCCAGAACATAAAGAATCCGGCTTCCATGACCTATCATTCGGTGGTCCGTCTGCAATGTGAACACCGGCTGGTACTGACCGGAACACCTATCGAAAACTCACTGAAAGATCTATGGGCACAATTCAATTTTATCAATCCCGGTTTATTGGGATCGGCAGACGGTTTCCGGAAACATTTCATCCATCCGATTACCAGGGAGGGGAATGAGAATGCCCGTAAACGTTTGCAACAAATCATCCGTCCTTTCTTTTTGCGACGAACCAAACAACAGGTGGCACCGGAACTTCCGCCATTGACGGAAGAGGTCGTGTATTGTGAAATGACACCGGAGCAACGCGAAGTGTATCAGAAAGAAAAGAATGTGTTGCGGAACACGATCTTGCAGGAACGTTACAAAAATTCTTTTGTCGCCTTGAATGGTATCACCCGTTTACGTCAGCTGGCTAATCATCCGCAAATGGTTTTACCGGAATATACGGGTGGTTCGGGAAAGATGGAACAGGTGCTGGATGCTTTTGAAACACTGGTGAGCGAAGGGCATAAAGTATTGATCTTTTCTTCTTTTGTCACACACCTGAAATTGTTGGCGGATGCTTTTACGCAACATGGATGGCAGTATGCAATGCTGACCGGCAGTACATTGGACCGGGAGGGCGAAATAGCCCGTTTTTCAACCCGCCAGGATGTGTCCGCCTTTTTCATCTCGCTGAAAGCGGGTGGGGTAGGACTGAACCTGACGGATGCCGATTATGTATTTATTATCGATCCCTGGTGGAATCCGGCGGCTGAGATGCAGGCGGAAAGCCGTGCCCATCGCATCGGGCAGGATAAACAGGTCTTTGCCTATCGCTTCATCACTGCCGATACGATCGAGGAAAAGATCCGTAACCTCCAGGAATCCAAGAGTGAGCTGGCTGAAACATTTATTACGGAAAACGATCCGTTCAAGTCGCTGACAGATAAGGATTGGGAAGAGCTATTATGAATAAGTGTTATTAATTATATCGTATACCCCCGTTCTCCTTACAAATTTTATGTCGGGAGTGGTTTTCGGCTATGTAATTGTAACTTTGTCGAAACAATACGGAAATATATAATATTTTAACCAAATGCCGGATAAAATGATTATTTCTATTAATGTGTCAATTATTTTGCATTAATATGAACATTGTGTTTGATAAAGTGCGTATCTTTGTGGTCGAAATAAACAAGATAGAACCAGATGGAACAACTTAAACATGAGTGTGGAGTCGCCATGGTCCGGTTACTGAAACCTTTAGAATATTATCATCAAAAGTATGGTACCTGGATGTATGGGCTGAATAAACTCTATTTACTGATGGAGAAGCAGCATAACAGGGGACAGGAAGGAGCCGGTTTAGCCTGCGTGAAGTTAGAAGCAACCCCCGGTGAAGAATACATGTTTCGGGAAAGAGCATTGGGAACAGGAGCTATAACCGAGATATTCGCCGCCGTTCATGAACATTACAAAGATTTACCGCCCGGTAAATTGAATGATCCGCTTTTCGCAAAATCAAATCTTCCTTTCGCCGGAGAGCTTTATATGGGTCATCTCCGTTACAGTACGACCGGTAAGTCCGGTATTTCCTACGTCCATCCTTTTTTACGCCGCAACAACTGGAGAGCCAAGAACCTCGCTCTTTGCGGAAATTTCAATCTCACAAACGTAAACGACATCTTTAAAGAAATTACAGCGATCGGCCAGCATCCGCGTAAGTTTGCCGATACGTATATCATGCTCGAACAGATGGGACACCGTCTGGACCGGGAGATCGAACGTTTATACCAGAAGTATGAAGACGAAGGAATGAAGGGGATGGATATAACCCATGCGATCGAGGCACATGTCGATTTGTCGAACGTGTTGAAACGTTGTGTACCGACCTGGGACGGAGGATTTGTGATCTGCGGTCTGACCGGTAGCGGCGAATCGTTCAGCGTGCGTGACCCCTGGGGAATCCGTCCGGCGTTCTATTATGCGGATGATGAGATCGTGGTACTGGCTTCCGAGCGTCCGGTCATCCAGACGGCGATGAACGTGCAGGCTGAAGATATAAAGGAATTGCAACGCGGCGAAGCGATGTTTATCAGTAAAGACGGCCGTTTCCGCACTTCGCAGATCGTGGAGCCGAAGGTGAATAAAGCCTGCTCTTTCGAGCGTATCTATTTCTCCCGCGGTAGCGATGTGGATATTTACCGCGAACGTAAGAAGTTGGGAGAGAATCTGGTTCACCCGATACTGAAAGCTGTCGATTATGACCTCAAACATACTGTCTTTTCTTTCATTCCCAATACGGCGGAAGTCGCCTATTTCGGTATGCAGGAAGGACTGAATAACTATCTGAACAAACTGAAAAAAGAATGGATCGCCGACCGCAGTCATCTTTTGCAGGAAGAAGAACTGGATCAGATACTTTCCATGCGCGTTCGTGCTGAAAAAGTAGCGATTAAAGATATAAAATTGCGTACCTTTATCGCCGAAGGTAACAGCCGTAACGACCTGGCAGCCCATGTGTACGATGTTACTTACGGAAGTATCGAACCATTCGTCGATAATCTGGTTGTAATAGATGATAGCATTGTTCGCGGAACGACCCTGAAACAAAGTATCATCGGTATCCTGGACCGTCTGCATCCGCGGAAGATCGTGATCGTATCTTCATCTCCGCAGGTGCGTTATCCGGATTATTACGGGATCGATATGTCGCGGATGAACGAGTTTATCGCTTTCAGGGCAGCGGTGGCTTTGCTGAAAGAGCGGGGAATGGAGTCGGTGATAACGGATGCTTATTGGAAAGCCAAGAAACAACAGGCACAGGAGGACGGTACGATCGTGAATTTTGTAAAGGAAATTTACGCACCGTTCACTGATGAGGAGATTTCGGCCAAGATGGTCGATTTGCTGACTCCGGCGGGTACACGTGCCAAGGTAGAGATCGTTTACCAGACATTGGACGGCTTGCATGCTTCCTGTCCGAATCATCCGGGAGACTGGTATTTCTCCGGTGATTATCCGACACCGGGCGGTGCACGGATGGTGAACAAGGCTTTCATCCATTATATGGAAGAAGAATATTTAATCAGATAACTGTCAACTCAAACATAAGTTTATGCAAACAGAAAAAACAGCAACATTGATCTTAGACGACGGGACTGTTTTTCGCGGTCTTTCTTTCGGCTGCGAGAAGGAGGTTACAGGCGAAGTAGTGTTCAACACAGCCATGACGGGATATCCGGAGAGTTTGACCGATCCTTCTTATGCCGGTCAGCTGATGGTTCTGACTTATCCGCTGGTGGGTAACTACGGTGTACCTCCCCGTACATTCGGTCCGGACGGGATCGCCACGTTTATGGAAAGTGAAAAGATCCATGCGGAGGCGATTATTGTAAGTGATTACAGTCATGAATACAGTCATTGGAATGCTGTCGGAAGCCTGGGAAGCTGGTTGAAAGAAGAGGGTGTTCCCGGAATTTACGGAATCGATACACGTGCGCTGACCAAGAAACTGCGTGAGCACGGTGTCATGATGGGACGCGTTATTATCGGCGAGGCCGATAATATAATTGAAAATGGAAAATTGAAAATGGAGAATTATGGGGATGTCAATTATGTGGACAGGGTGTCTTGTAAGGAGATTATCTGTTATCAGCCGGACGGAATCAGCCATACTTTTTCGATAGAAGGCTTTTCTAATTCTCAATTTTCAATTCTCAATTCTCAATTGAAGCGCGTTGCGCTTCTCGATTGCGGCGTGAAACATAACATCATCCGCAGCCTGCTGAAACGGAATGTGACCGTGATCCGGGTCCCCTGGAACTATGATTTCAATACACTGGAATATGACGGCCTGTTCATTAGCAACGGTCCCGGCGACCCCGATACCTGCGACGCAGCCGTTCAGAATATCCGCAAAGCGCTGGCAGGCGACAAACCTATTTGTGGTATCTGTATGGGAAACCAGTTGCTGGCAAAAGCAGGAGGTGCTTCCATCTATAAACTGAAATACGGACACCGCAGCCACAACCAGCCGGTCCGGATGGTTGGAACGGAGAAATGTTTCATCACCTCGCAGAATCATGGATACGCGGTGGATAACACGACGCTGGGTGCCGATTGGGAACCGCTTTTTATCAATATGAATGACGGTACGAACGAAGGTATCAAGCATAAAACGAAACCTTTCTTCTCGTCGCAGTTCCATCCCGAGGCTTGTAGCGGGCCGACGGATACGGAGTTTATGTTTGATAAATTCGTTGAGTTACTATAGGTGGTGAGGTAGGTATTTTCTTCCTCTCCTTGGTTAGGCTATCTGACCAACTGTTAGTTAGACACTCCGACTAACGTTGGTTAGGGAGGCTGACCAACGTTAGGAAGGCTTCCTGACCAGAGAGGGTTCGTCGGCCTGACCAACATTGGTTAGACGGTGCGCCTAAAAAATGTTAATAAGAAAAATATGGTCAATATGAAAGAAGATATAAAGAAAGTCCTGATATTAGGTTCCGGCGCTCTCAAGATCGGTGAGGCGGGCGAGTTCGATTATTCAGGCAGCCAGGCGTTGAAAGCCATCAAGGAAGAAGGCATCCGGACGGTGCTTATCAATCCGAACATTGCAACGGTACAGACTTCAGAAGGGGTTGCGGACACGGTTTATTTCCTGCCCGTTACTCCTTTCTTTGTAGAAAAGGTTATCGAAAAGGAACGTCCCGAGGGTATCCTGCTGGCATTCGGCGGACAGACGGCGCTGAACTGCGGGGTGGCTCTCTATCAGAGCGGCGTGCTTGAAAAATATAACGTGCGTGTGCTGGGTACTCCGGTACAGGCCATCATGGATACGGAAGACCGTGAACTGTTCGTTCGCAAGCTCGACGAGATCGATGTAAAGACGATCAAGAGCGAAGCGGTAGAAAACATCGTAGATGCACGCCGTGCTGCTCGCGAACTGGGATACCCGGTGATCGTGCGTGCCGCTTATGCACTGGGTGGTCTGGGATCGGGCTTCTGTGATAATGAAGAAGAACTGGATGTGCTGGTTGAAAAAGCCTTTTCTTTCTCTCCGCAGGTCTTGGTTGAGAAGAGCCTGAAAGGTTGGAAAGAGGTGGAATACGAAGTAGTGCGCGACCGTTTCGACAACTGTATCACGGTTTGTAACATGGAGAACTTCGACCCGCTGGGAATCCATACCGGCGAATCGATTGTGATCGCTCCTTCACAGACACTGAGCAATACGGATTATCACAAACTGCGCGAACTGGCTATCCGCATCATCCGCCATATCGGAATTGTGGGAGAATGTAACGTGCAGTATGCCTACGACCCTGAAAGCGAGGATTACCGAGTGATCGAGGTGAATGCCCGTCTGAGCCGTTCCTCGGCATTGGCATCGAAGGCTACAGGTTATCCGCTGGCTTTTGTCGCTGCTAAATTGGGTTTAGGCTACGGCTTGTTCGACCTGAAGAACTCGGTAACGAAAACGACCAGTGCCTTCTTTGAACCGGCACTCGATTATGTGGTCTGCAAGATACCGCGTTGGGACCTGGGTAAATTCCATGGCGTTGCCCGCGAACTGGGTTCCAGCATGAAGTCGGTAGGAGAGGTGATGGCTATCGGCCGCACATTTGAAGAGGCTATTCAGAAAGGTCTGCGTATGATCGGTCAGGGTATGCACGGCTTTGTGGAAAACAAAGAGCTGCTTATCCCGGATATCGACAAGGCGCTGAATGAACCGACCGACCATCGTATCTTCGTAATAAGCAAGGCTTTCCGTGCCGGCTATACGATCGACCAAATCCATGACCTGACAAAGATAGACAAATGGTTCCTTCAGAAACTATATAATATTATCCAGACCGCAGGAGCTTTGGAAAGTTTCAGCCGGATAGTCGATATCCCCGACAATCTGTTCCGTTTGGCGAAGAAGCAAGGTTTCTCTGATTTCCAGATTGCCCGTGCTATCTTCAAAGATCAGATGGAAGACGGTGAAAAGGCAATCCTTCAGGTTCGTCAGGACCGTAAATACCGCGGCATCCTTCCGGTGGTGAAACAGATCGATACGTTGGCTGCTGAATATCCGGCACAGACCAACTATCTGTACCTGACTTACAGCGGTACGGAAAGTGATGTGCATTATCTGGGAGATAAACGCTCTATCGTGGTGCTGGGTTCGGGTGCTTACCGTATCGGTAGCTCGGTAGAGTTCGACTGGTGTGGTGTGCAGGCGCTCAACACGATCCGCAAGGAGGGTTGGCGCTCTGTTATGATCAACTACAATCCTGAAACGGTTTCGACCGACTACGATATGTGCGACCGTCTTTACTTCGATGAGCTGACATTCGAACGTGTAATGGATATTCTCGAACTGGAGAATCCGCACGGTGTGATTGTCTCTACCGGAGGCCAGATCCCGAATAACCTGGCGATGCGTTTGGATGAACAGCATGTCAATATCCTCGGAACATCGGCCAAGAGTATCGATAATGCGGAAGACCGTGAGAAGTTCTCAGCCATGCTCGACCGTATCGGGGTGGATCAGCCTCGCTGGAAAGAGTTGAGTAGTATGGAAGATATCAATCAGTTTGTGGAGGAAGTTGGTTTTCCGGTATTGGTTCGTCCGAGTTACGTACTGAGTGGTGCGGCCATGAATGTCTGCTCCAACAAGGAGGAACTGGAACGCTTCCTGCAACTGGCGGCTAACGTCAGCAAGAAGCATCCGGTGGTAGTAAGCCAGTTCATCGAACATGCCAAGGAGGTGGAGATGGATGCGGTAGCCGATCATGGGGAGATCGTAATGTATGCGATCAGCGAGCATATCGAGTTTGCAGGCGTACACTCCGGTGATGCAACGATCCAGTTCCCGGCGCAGAAGTTGTATGTGGAAACGGTTCGCCGTATCAAACGTATCAGCAAGCAGATTGCGAAGGAATTGAATATCTCCGGCCCGTTCAATATCCAGTATCTGGCTAAAGGCAACGAGATCAAGGTAATCGAGTGTAATCTCCGTGCTTCGCGCAGCTTCCCGTTCGTGAGCAAGGTCCTGAAGATAAACTTTATCGAGCTGGCTACCCGTATCATGTTGGGTTTGCCTGTCGAAAAGCCGAATAAGAATGAGTTCGACCTCGATTATGTAGGTATCAAGGCTTCCCAGTTCTCTTTCAACCGCTTACAGAAAGCTGACCCTGTACTGGGTGTGGATATGGCTTCGACCGGTGAGGTGGGTTGTATCGGCGATGATGTCTCCGAAGCGATCCTGAAGAGTATGCTTTCCGTCGGTCTGCGTATCCCGGAAAAGAATATTCTGCTTTCGACCGGTACGCCGAAACAGAAGGTGGCGATGCTGGATGCTGCCAAGATGTTGGCGACAAAGGGTTACAATCTCTTTGCGACAGGCGGAACACATCGTTTCCTGAAAGAGAACGGTATCCCGAGCACCCGTGTTTACTGGCCGAGCGAGGAAGGTAAACAGCCGCAGGCACTCACTATGCTCCACGAAAAAAAGATCGACATGGTAGTAAATATCCCGCGTGACCTTTCCGCCGGTGAGTTGGATAACGGCTATAAGATCCGCCGTGCCGCTATCGACCTGAATACGACACTTATCACAAATGCCCGTCTGGCAAGTGCCTTTATCGAAGCGTTCTGTACGCTGACGGTAGATGATATACAGATTAAGAGCTGGCAGGAATATAGGTAACAGATAATTATGAGGATATAAAAATGGGGCTTTTATGGCCCCATTTTTATATCCTCATAATCTTATCGTAAAAAAGATTGTAATTTCTCAGGATCTTGACGGGTATTGAATAAGAAAGCAACCCTTATATATTCTTCTTCTACAGAATAGATTATTTTGTAATGACCTTCTACCAATACACGATATAGAGGATTCTCAACAATTAGTATGCCTAAATAGGGGAATGTTGTAAGGCGATTGGTAGAGCAAATAAGTGTTTCCAGTAAGGTTTTAGCCGCGGAGAGACTGACTTCTTTAAGATAATAATCGATTTCATTGTTAAGTTGTTCTTCCGCTAATGCAGACCAAATTACAACCATCCTCGTTGTTGTTTGATTTTATGTAACAGATCGGTTGCTGTGATGTACTGTCCATTCGCAAAATCAGTTTCTGCTCTTTCAACCAGATTATTGAATGTGTTAGAAGATATTCCTGAGTCGTTAAGGGATATTTTTTCAGTTACGGCATAACTTACCACAGGTTCGGAAACCTTGTCGGATGGCTTGTTCTCATTTTTGTAAGGCTTTGTTGTCATAAAGATTATAGATTAAGTTGTTTATACTATGCAACAAATGTAAGTATAATATTTTACACCGCATGAGATATCAAAACAGAATTACAGCAAATGGTTTATATAACTTTATGGAAGCTGAATCATCTTTTCGGATGGTGTGGAAACCGATGATATGGGTTTGCATATAAAATTAAAATATCCATTTAAATTTATTAGCTTTAGTTGCACAAATATATGGAGAATAGTTAAGAAGTTATTTTAATTTTGTAGTTCGTTGGAAAACATATCTTAAGAGAGAACAGTTATACTTATGTTATAATTCAACCAATATGAAGATAGGACTATTTATCCCGTGTTATATCAACGCGGTGTATCCGGAGGTTGGCGTAGCCTCCTACAAACTCTTGAAGCATTTGGGCCTGGACGTCGATTATCCTTTAGACCAGACTTGTTGCGGCCAGCCGATGGCAAATGCCGGTTTTGAAAACGAATCCCTGAAACTGGCTCTCCGTATGGAAGATTTATTTAAACAGTACGACTATGTGGTCGGACCGTCTGCCAGTTGTGTTGCATTCGTAAAAGAGAATCATCCCGGCATCCTGGAAAAGGCCGGACATGTTTGTCAGAACAGCAGTAAGATATACGATATCTGCGAGTTTCTGCATGATGTAGTGAAACCGGAAGAACTGCCTTCTGTTTTCCCCCATAAAGTGAGTATTCATAACAGTTGCCACGGGGTGCGCGAGTTGCATCTGTCATCCCCCAGCGAAATGAATATCCCATACTTTTCCAAACTGCGTGATCTGTTGCAGTTGGTAAAAGGCATCGAGATACTCGAACCGAAGCGCATCGACGAATGTTGCGGTTTCGGAGGAATGTTTGCCGTCGAAGAGCCGGAAGTCTCTGTTTGTATGGGACATGACAAGGTGAAAGACCATATGAGTACCGGGGCCGAATATATCACCGGAGCCGATAGTTCCTGTCTGATGCATATGCAGGGTGTCATCGAGCGTGAACACCTGCCGATAAAGACCATTCATATCACTCAAATATTAGCCGCAGGATTATGAGTACGAAACATTCAATAGCAGCTGCCCGTTTCATAGCTAACAGGAAACAGGAAGCCTGGCACGATGAGACCCTTTGGATGGTACGTGCCAAAAGAGATAAGATGAGTCATTCGCTTCCCGAATGGGAGCGTTTGCGTGAGTTGGCCTGTGATATCAAAATGTATTCCAACAGCCATTTGGATACGTTGCTGGAAGAGTTTGAAAAGAACGCCATAGCCAACGGAGCCATCGTACATTGGGCGAAAGATGCGAAGGAGCACAATGAGATCGTCGAAAAGATCCTTCAGCAGCATAATGCACATACGCTGATCAAGAGCAAATCTATGCTGACGGAAGAATGCGGTATGAATGAGTATCTGTTCGGAAAAGGGTATGACATCGTCGAGAGTGATCTCGGTGAACGTATCCTTCAATGGATGCACCTTCATCCGAGCCATATCGTGATGCCTGCCATCCATATCAAACGCCAGGAGGTGGGCGAGATGATGGAACGTGTGCTGGGTACGGAGAAAGGCAATTCAGATCCAACTTATCTGACACATGCTGTTCGTAAGAATATGCGTGAAAAATTCCTGACGGCTGATGTTGCTATGACGGGAGCCAACTTTGCCGTTGCTTCGACCGGTGAAATTGTGGTTTGTACCAATGAGGGAAATGCAGATATGGGGACTTCATTCCCTAAAGTCCATATCGCTACATTCGGGATGGAGAAGATCGTTCCCAACCAGGAGGCTTTGGGCGTCTTTACCCGCCTGCTTGCCCGTTCCGGTACCGGACAGCCGATAACCTCTTATACTTCTCATTACCGTAAACCTCAGGATGGTGGTGAGTTTCATCTAATCATCGTAGATAACGGGCGTAGTGATATTTTGGCAAAGCCGGATCATATCCGTACGCTAAATTGTATCCGTTGCGGCGAATGTATGAACACCTGCCCGGTATATCGTCGGACTGGCGGTTATTCCTATACCTATTTTATACCCGGTCCGATCGGCATCAATCTGGGCATGTTGAAAAATCCGGAAGAGTATTCTGATAATGTTTCGGCTTGTTCCCTGTGTTTATCCTGTTCAAATGTCTGTCCTGTAAAGATAGACCTGGGCGAACAGATTTACCGTTGGCGTCAGGATCTGGACAAGATTGGAAAGGCCAGCTCGGAGAAGAAAGTAATGTCGGGCGGTATGAAGTTCCTGATGGAGCGTCCGGCACTGTTCAATACAGCGTTGAAGTTTGCTCCTCTGGTAAATAAATTACCTCGTTTTATGATCTATAACGGATTGAATGCCTGGGGAAAGGGGCGTGAGTTACCGACCTTTGCCAAAGAATCGTTCAATGATATGTGGAAGAAAAACAAGATACAATAACTGTAGGGGTAGGGTTTGCCTGCCTGTAAAAACATAGGAAAGAATGAGTAGTAAAGAATCTATATTATCCCGTATCCGTAGTCATACCGGTACTCGTTACGAGCAGCCGGAAATCATACTGGATGCCATTCATTATGAAGATAAAACCGGACAGTTTTCCGAATCGTTAAAGGCTGCAGGTGGTGAGGCCGTTGTTCTGCAAGCGGGGGAAGATATCAATGAGCTGATCCGGAAACATTTTCCTGACGCGAAACGTATTGCGTCGAATCTGTCTAAAATAACTTGTGCCACTTTCGATCCTGATTCGGTATCCGACCCCAGGGAATTGAATAATACAGACCTTGCTATTGTGGAGGGTTGTTTCGGGGTTGCCGAGAATGGTGCCGTATGGATTACGCAGCAAGTAAAACATAAAGCACTTTATTTCATCTCGACCGGATTGGTGATCCTTATCAATAAGGAAGATTTGGTTAATAATATGCACGAAGCTTATAAGCGGGTGGAAGGAACCGATTATAAGTATGGCTTTTTTGTCTCCGGTCCGTCCAAAACAGCCGATATAGAACAGGCATTGGTGTTCGGTGCACATGGACCGATGAATGTCTTGGTTGTATTAAAATAATACTCAATATTCTTTTACCATGAGCAACATAAAAATGATGAACAGAAGAAAATTTATCCGGACAGGTGTTGCCGGAGTAGCTGGTTTGTCGCTGGCACAGGTTGGTTGGGCTGATATGCAGCGGGTACTTCCTTCCGATGTGACGGTCGATAAAGTGGAGTTAGGCAAAACGGGACTGGAAGTTTCCCGTATCGCTTTGGGTACCGGAACGAAAGGATGGAATTATGAATCCAACCAAACCCGTATCGGAATGGATAATTTCCTGAAACTGGCTCATCACGGCTATGAAAGGGGAATCCGTTTCTTCGATATGGCCGATATGTACGGTTCCCAGCCTTTCGTGGGTAAGGCCTTAAAAGAACTGCCTCGTGAAAAAGTAACTCTGATGACAAAGATGTGGACGTATGATGATGGATCGGAGAAAAGAGAACCGGTCAGGAAAACCCTCGACCGTTTCCGTCAGGAAGCCGGTACCGAATATTTCGATATCTTACTGATGCATTGCATGACCAGCGGTGACTGGCCTGAAACACGTAAATTCTATATGGACGGTCTTGCCCAGGCAAAAGAAGAGGGTATTGTGAAGGCTGTCGGAATATCCTGCCATAACTGGGAGGCTATGAAGGAAGCAGCCGATAATCCGTGGTGCGATATTATTCTGGCCCGTCTGAATCCTTTCCAGAGCCATATGGACGGAACACCTGAAGATGTGAATGCTCTTTTAGGGAAGGCCCGGGAGAATGGAAAAGGTATCATGGGAATGAAAATATTCGGTGAAGGAAAGCATGTTGCAGATGATGAACGCGAACGTTCGATCCGGTTTGCTGTTACCGGGAGCAATTTACACTGTATGACGCTTGGCCTGGAGTCGATCGCCCAGATGGATGATGCCATTGAAAGGGTAATGAGGAATGTAAAAAATATCCGATAGTGCTACGCATTGTCTTGTTTAGGGGCAACGGTGACAAATAAAAATCTTCGATATATATTAGCAGGAATCGCATTGATCCTGCTGATAATATCGTGTATTTTACGGTTTTAGTGCAGAACATTCTTGTTATTTCAAAAAAACGCCTATCTTTGCCCCATAATTTTATAAATAGTCCGATGAAAATATCCAAGTAAGCCGGTTTCAGAACATATTTATGAGTAGCTCCCGATCTAAACGGGAGTAAGTTTCTGTATAACCTTTCGGCTATGTCCTGCGCTGTATCCTGGCGCATTTTTTATTTCCAGATTTTAGTTTCTAACATTTTTAAAGCAGATAGACTATGTGCATATCAGTACAACAGCTTTGCTATATCCATGCGGATAAAGAACCACTATTTCAAGATATCAGTTTGACGGTAAACAAAGGGGAGCAATTATCATTAGTGGGAAATAACGGTTCCGGTAAATCAACTTTGTTACGTATTATTGAAGGAAGTCTGAAACCCTCCTCCGGGGAGGTCGTTTGTTCTTCCAAACCCTATTATGTGCCGCAACATTTCGGTCAATACGATCAGTTGACTGTGGTACAAGCCTTGTTGGTCGAATCCAAAATCAATGCATTACATGCCATTATAGCGGGAGATGCGTCGGCCGATAATTTTACCGTTCTGGATGATGACTGGAATATTGAAGAACGAAGCCTGGCCGCCCTTTCCTCCTGGGGATTGGAACATATCCGGCTGAACCAATCGATGAGTACATTGAGCGGCGGTGAAAAGACGAAAGTGTATTTAGCCGGTATTCAGATACATTCTCCTGAGATCATCCTGATGGACGAACCGACCAACCATCTGGATGTAAATAGCAGAAAGAAACTTTATAGCTTTATCGAGTCGAGCCGTGCCACCATGCTTATTGTCAGCCATGACAGGACACTGCTCAACCTGCTGCCTTACACCTGTGAACTGGAAAGAAGTAAGATTACATTGTATGGTGGAAATTACGACTTTTATAAAAAACAGAAAGAGTTCGCATTGACAGCCTTGCAGAATCAATTGAGCGAGAAAGAAAAAGAGTTGCGGTTGGCAAAGAAGATTGCCCGGGAAACACTTGAAAGAAAGAGCAAATCGAGTGTAAGAGGGGAGAAAGCAGCCATAAAGAAAGGCATTCCCCGGATAATGATGGGAGCCATGAAACAGCATGCCGAACAAAGTACCGTTAAATTGAAGGATATACACGATGAGAAAATGGGTTCGATCAATTCCACCATTACGGATATCCAGAACACGCTGCCGGATATGAAACAGATGAAGACGGATTTCAATTCCCCCAATCTTCATACCGGTAAAATATTGATCACTGTAAAGGATATGAACTTTGGCTATGGTCAGGATGGTTTATGGAAAGAACCGTTGAACCTGCAGGTTCGGAGTGGCGACCGTATCCAGTTCAGCGGAAATAACGGAGCGGGAAAAACGACATTGCTGAAGTTGCTGCTGGGCGAATTGGAACCGACTGAGGGAACGATTACCCGTGCAGACTTCAAATATGTATATATCGACCAGGAATATTCGATCGTGAAACCTCACCTGACGGTTTTTGAACAGTTGGAGCAATTCAACCTGTTTGCCAAACCGGAGCATGAGTTAAAAATGATCCTGAGCCGTTTCCTTTTTCCGGTCGGTACATGGGATAAAAACTGTTCAAAATTAAGCGGTGGGGAGAAGATGAGGCTTGCTATCTGCTGCCTGATGGTCAGTAATAGCACGCCGGATATATTTGTTTTGGATGAACCAACGAACAATTTGGATATCCGGAGTGTTAGTATAATAACAGCGGCCATCAAGGACTACAATGGTACAGTGCTTTTGGTTTCGCACGATCTTTACTTTGTGAAAGAAATAAAAATAAACAGGTTCGTTGAACTTTTTTCTTCAACCCCTGTTATTAAGATATAGTGTTTTTCATGGTATTAGAATTAAGTTAGATTAGGTTAT
>OBYR01000133.1_pt1 | contig 86091 bp, 108 predicted proteins | sample 1495491 | NCBI WGS metagenome assembly OBYR01 (sample SAMEA2580206, study PRJEB22360) | human gut metagenome | biome: human gut; feature: human-associated habitat; material: faeces | place: Denmark | collected 2008/2010 | reverse complement strand
TAGTTTATAAGTTCTTTAAAAAATCTTTTGTATCTTTGATAATCTGAATTAATACTCAAATTACACCAACAAATAAAAATACATTTAATAGCATATCATTTAATTACTTGAAATTTTTGACTATTTGTAAACCTTTTGTTAGAACTTCTTTTTTTGTGTCCTTTGTATTTTCGCTTGCAATACTTGCAAAAGAAAAATCGTTTATTTTGTAGACTTGCTTATAAAACTCTGTAAATGCAGAAACAAGTGTTTTTAGTTCATTTTGTTTCTTTTCTTCTTTTGCTTTGCAAATCGAATCAAGTAAAGAAAAAGTTGTATTTCTTAATTTTTTTCGATATGCTTTTTTTTGTTTTTCATTTAGTTCTGAAAACAAAGACTCAATGTAAATTTCTGTTTTCTTTCCTAAAGAAGTTTTTAAAAGTCCGTTTGTTTTTTCGTTTAGATTTTTAAAAATCGAATCAACTGATAATTTAATAGTGCTATTTGCTTTTGCTTGTGCTTTTGCTTTATTAGCACTAACTTTGTTTACTTTGTTGTTAGCAACTTCTTTTTCTACTACTACATTTTTTAATTCTTCCATAATAAAATTACATTTAGTTTTTAAGTTTATTTTATTATATCCTTTTCTCTATAAAACTAAATGATTTATAAGAAAAAGAGAAAAGGAATAGATTAATTTTATATTGTTTCAATATGTCAAACATCGCTTTTTGATTACATTACAAAGATAAAAAATATATTTTAATCTACAAAACATTTTCAGAAAAATTTTCGAGAAATTTTTAAAGAATTATTTTTAATAATTTCGTGTAAAATTTGTGCAAGTAGGTTTTAGGGGTTTGAATGGTGGGCATGGTTGTGGGTAGGTAATATGGGTATATTGATGGATATAAGGTAGGATATAGAAGGGGTTGGTATAGGTACCACTTTAGAAATTTGGAGGCCCCATACAGTCCGGTAGTTATTATCTGTATATTATCATACATAAAGGCCATTAGGTGACTAGCAGGTAATCCTGCAATGCCCAGGGCCATCCAGGGAGTCTATAGAGTACTATGGCCTATAGGTCTGTAGTTAGGCCTATGGTAAGCCTTAGTAAGTCCAATGATGGCCTACATAGAAAGGCTATAAGAAAAGCCCAGTACCTTAGATAGGCATGGGCTTAAGTGTACCTAAGTTAGCGATAGTTAATCTTTGAAGATATAGAAGGTAACACCATCGAAGATATAGGTATCCTCTGCCATAGAGGTATCGGCCATAGGCTCATCCTGTAATCTATTGAAGGTAAAGTATTCCTCATCTGTATTATAGTATACCAGGATTTCGGGTTTAGGTTCCCTTAGATATTCCTCTAGAGCGATAAAGGGATTTTCCTTATCTGGTATAGGTACATAGCCTGTAAAGTTATTATCGTAGGTATTATGTATGAAATTGTACCATGAATAATAATAGTTGTAGGTACATAGATATCCCATTAGGGCATTGATAGCAATCTGTGGGTTAATTTGACTTGTTCTCATATCTAGCGATTAGACTTCTGCAATAAGGGTAATGTATAATGAACCCAGATAAGCGGTATAGGCAGGCTTAGGTTGAGAATCATCATCGAATAGTAAAGGACATTCTGCCAGTATAGAGTTTATTTGGGCTCCTGTAAGAGTTCTATTAGAAAGTTCATAATAGAAATTATGTACTATACGACCGGGAGCTAGTTCTGAGCAATTATATGCCTTGAATGTAAATTCTGGGATGTGTAGATACCCTTCGTCTATTAGGAAGGAAAGATACTCAAGAACTCCTTTCTCATCTACCTGAGAATCAATGTTTAGGATTGCCTGGTTTTTAGTGAACCAAGTTTTAACTAAGTTGGGTTTAATACTACGCATAGGATATATGATTTAAAAATTAATATTCTTGTTTATTATCACATTGCAAATATAAGAATAATAAATAATATAGCAAAATCCTAATCAATTTTTATAAATCCTACTGAGGCCCATAATAGATAATGTATTATAGCTCTAATACTAATATTACGTATCTCTCTATCAGTACTCTCTCAAAAGAAGTATCTCTTCTAGCAATCTAAAGTTTCTTTTTAACTAACTACAAGGGCCATTAATAACATACTTACTAGTTTTAGGTACCTTGAATGGCCTACAATTTTATATAATTCCGATAAATCCTGGGGCCATGAATGGTATATTTAATTACCTAAATCCTACAAATCCGATTGCCTTTTTTATATACTTATTATATATAATAAGCGGCCATTAGGGGTCTAGGATTTATCGGATTTAGGTACCCCAATGGGCTATTGTTGGGGCCTTTTAGGCAATTGGTTATATAGCCTTAGGACCTTGAGACATATGTGTTAGATAGCTCTGGGGTATGGTGGTTGTATAGTAGAGGATGCCTGTCCAGACTAGGTACCCCAAAATCCGCAACCCCCGGCGATCCCCAGATTGTAGATTGTATATTGATTAGTATTATATTAGGTTGAAGGTTATATGTACCTTAGATAAGTGTATGTGTATTATGTTACATAGTTAGGCCCAGTATGATTTTGTATTATATGTTCATACTGGGCATGTGTATTATATTGGTTATTTGTTTTGTTGGGGGTGGTGGGTTAGTAGGTTGGTATCCTTAGGATTAAGGTCTCTATTAGGATTAGTAGGATTATCTGTAGGCTCTGTAGGGTTATGTATATGTATTTTTGTTTGTTGGTGGGGCTTGGTATTTGGTTATACCTCTTGCTCCCATGTATTAGGCTTAGTGAGGTATATATTATTAAGGCTATTAAGAGTAAGGCTTTCATTTCTGTTTGGATTTTAATTTGTTTTGGGTACGTAGGTGCTTGTTGAAGGTTGCACCTGAGTCTGTGTAGTAATTGGGGTTTGGTTTACCTGGAGTAGGAAAGTGTTCATTCCATTTATCCTGGTGAGGTATGTATACTTGGTTCTTGGATTTCTTTTTCATAGGTCTAATATTGCGGTTTTGAATCCTATTGATGTTAGTTCTTGGGTTTGGATATGTACGATTTCGAAGTATTCCTTGATACCTTGTAGAGAATAGAATTGTAATACTCCTCCGTCTCCATATTCAGCATTTACCTGGTTTATGATTTCTTGATAAGCCTTGTCTTGGTTATCTTCAAGTGAATGGTAGATGTCTTGGACTTGGCCCTCTTCTACGATTACTAAGGTTGTGATTTTTAGTTTCATTTTCCGTAATGTTTTAGTTCTTGGTTATACTCTGGGTATTTTTTCTCGTAGTAGTCATAGAGATATTGGTATTCGTCATCTCCTGACCAGCAATCAAGGAAGTAATCATATTGGTCCTCGGTTGCCTGTGATGGGTGTATGTGCAATGTATACTTGCAGTAGTGTTCCCATACTGTTTTAGGTTGGAATTTATTGGTAGGGAAAGCCATGACTACTAGAGCCATGGCAATTGATGTTAGGATTATAAGTTTAGTTCTCATTTGATAAGGGATTTGAAAAAGTTGATAGTATTTTCAGTGAAAGTGTAAAGAGTTTCTGGTTTTTCGAGAAAGTTAAGGTAATATTCGATTTCCTCGGCATGTTCTTCCTCGTTGAAATTATCCTTGTAGTATTGGAATTTTTCCATGATAAGTGGTTTGTATTTTTCCTGTTCAAGGATAAGAGTTGCACCGTAGAGTACCATGTCTACTTCGTCTACGTTATAATCGAAGTATTGGTCATCGCAGCCTCTGAGCAAATCCATTTGATTGAGGATTTCCATTAGGTCAAGTTCCAGGGATTCCTTATCGGCATAGGTATATACCCAGAGCATTTCGAGTGAATAATCCGATATCTCCTCGTAATGTGGGTCATCCTCGGCAATTTCGAAGTCATATGTATTTTGAGCATGTGACATAGGCATTTGACCTTGGATAGAGATAATATGATAGGGATTTTGTGCAATGATTGATGCAAGAACTGAGGTTGAATTTAATGTTGTCATGATGTTATAAGTTTTATTGGTTAATGTTAATTGTTAGCGATTTGATTGTTGAATGTTGTTTGGTCATCGGCATCAGGCCAACCCATGGATTCCTCCATATATTCGGTAGTATAATCGATAATGGTTGCAGCATCGTCTTTGTTAATTGTAGCAACCTCGGCTTCGATTTCCCGTTGGATTTGGTCGTAGTGATAAGCAAATGACCTCCGTATGCGTGCAGCAATTCCGGGGTATTTTTTAAATAATTCGATTAATTTACTTTCTTCATTCATAACGTCTATTTTTAAATGTTTATGCAAATATAAGAATAATATTTTAAATATGCAATAACCCCGATTACTTACTGGAGCCTTATAAGGTCAACTATTTCGATGGAAGAGTATGGCATACCTATAAGTTCTGAGATTATCCTTTTAGTATGATATACATGAAGATGGTTGGGGTTTAGTTTTACCCTTGGGAATATTAAGTATGGCCTTAGTTCCTCAGTTCTATAGGTTATGATTAATTCTTCGCAGAACTTTTCGTTTTGGCAATCGAAGGATACTAAAAATTTGGACTGTTCTAGCATATTATTAATATTAAGCAATGAGTATTCTCATAAGTTAAAGGTTCTTTGCTAGTAGGATGGGAGGATGCACCCATTATTAGGATAATTCCTCCCATGACTAAGATAAGTATAATATTAGGCTTCATGTAATTCCCAATAGGTCATCCATAGGTCTTCTACTAAGTCTTCGACGGTATCCTCCCAGGAATCGTATCCATCGAGGTTGTATTCGGCAATGAAGGTAAAGAATGTATCTCCAAATAATAATCGTAAGACTTTGTCTGTTAGGGTTTCGTCTTCGTCATATAGTTTGTTCTCTTCCTCATTGGAAAGTTCTGTATCTCCATTTAGGATAACCGAGATTTGTTGCAGTCTGAGTAAATACCCATTAAGAGTATCAAGGTCCTCTTTAGACCTTGTCTCTTGGAATTTAAGATAAGTCTTTGATGGTGTCATAGTTAGTCCTCCTCTGATTTAATTTGTTGATTCAAGGGTATGTATGGTTCAGCAGGTAATTCTTCAGCAAGTACTGATATGAATCCTTCCGGGTATAAGGTATATAAGATTCGATATCCATAATCTGAATGTGGCAAGAATACATCCATGATGTTTTTGAGTAATGGGTATAGCTTCCATTGGTTATCCTCTAGGAATCGTTTCCATTCATCCATTTCGCTAGCATCATAGTTAGCAGTTAATTGAATGTGATAACGTTGTGTTTCCGTATCGATTGGGATAAATAGGTTGGTGACTACCTCAATTTCGTTTGAAGGCTTTTTGTATTGAGTAATTGGATACCAGATACCTTCGTTTTTCCATTGATTGAGCTGGAATATTGTCATCCCAGATTCAAGTAAGTTGGTGAGTTTGTAAAGATTAACCATGTTGTTGTCTATTTTAAAATGAATAAATATATTTTTATTTCTCACTACAAAGATAAGAATAATAAATAATATATGCAAATATAACTGAGGTAGAGGCAGGCTCTTAGTTAGGTTAGAGTCCTGCCTCTGGGATAGATATGAAAACAACTGGTTAATCGTCGTTAAGGGAACCCTCATTTAAAGTTTCATTAAGTACCTCATTAAGGAGTTCTGCACGTTGTTCTTTTGATAGGCCATCCAGTGTTCCTTTGATTCTCTCCTTTAATGCCTTTTTAAGAGTATTTTGGTACTGATTGATAAAGGTAATTGAAGAGATTGGTACTGGTATGAGTACTCTCATTTGTGTAGTATGATTACATGTATTTAGTAATTCTGATAACTCCTTACGGTTATCTAAAGAGTGTTGAATGACCATAGCAATTACATCTGGTTGTTGAACATCGGTACATCCAGAAGCATAGCGTACGATTCTATCAAAGGTTGATTCTGTAATGTCAAAGGGCATACCATTTAAGAAGGGTTCCCTGAAGTCAGGGTCCATTGTTTCTGTTTCTAAAATAGCTCTGATTTTCATAATTATTCCTCCACTTCTCCTATTCCATTAGCAAGTAAATAATCATAGTACAAGTGTACGTTAGTATCTCCATAAGTCCTAATGTAGGATTCAGCATCCTCTGGGTCTGCTGAGACCCAGGGATATTCTTGTATTTGTGCCTTATGCAATTGTAAGGCAAGTTCTTTTAATTCTTGTTCATTCATGATATTCTGAAGTTAAGTTGATAAATCCAATTGTTTCTGTCTAGCTTGGTGAATGATATAAATTGTCCATCACCATCGGTAAAGTTTTGCATAAATCGTACGCAGCCAGTAGCAATGATATTTTCTCTTAGTCTGTCTACTGTTACCAAGCTTTCGAATGTGAAAGTATAGTAGCAAGTTTCATATACCCAGATTTGATTGATATCGATGCAAGCTAGTTGGTAGTTATCGTATACCTTACTGAGTAGTTCAAATAGGTTTTCCTTTAGCATTTCATTTTCCTCCTCTGTAAGAGAGAAAGTGTTTTTGTTATTGATAAACCTTTGAAGTACCTCTTCCAGGTTCTGGATAGAGGATTTGGATGCTGTTGTTTTCATATTTTTATTGTTTAATTATTACACTACAAATATAAGAATTTTATTTTAAATATTACTATATTCTTACTTTTATTTTATAATAGCTGAGGTTCTACACACAAGAAAAGGCAGTGGGTTAGACTGCCCTTTAAGAAGTTTGATTAAAGTTTTCTTCGAAGTTTGTCAATAACTTCTTCGGTAAATTGTTTTACGAAAGCTGGGTCAGGTTCTGAACTACCTGGGTTGAGTTGTCTCCAATGAAATTTCATACTGGTTCTTAGTTCTCGAGCCAGGTTGTCAGCAGATATGTCAAAAGCCTCCTCGTAATTGATAATCTGTATGAGAGTCCTTACGCATTGGCCTGCATCTCCAAGAGGAACCTTTTGTTCAATCATTTCGAATCCTTCTTCGTAGATTTCTACTGTATCAATGTAGATAGTATCACAGTGTTGAAGAGCATTGATTAAGTCTATTGTATTGACTTTATCATCGTCACTCATTTCGTTGGCTATTCTGAAAGCCTCAGTGAAAGCATCTAGGATTCCCTGCATATCGGGGTCCTGTTCTTTAATTGGAATACGTCTAATGACTCCTACCTGTTCGAAGGTTAAGTAATACTTGGTTTGCATAGTTATAAAATTTTAATAGTTTATTAATTCGATACAAATATAAAATATTATTCTTATATCTGCAAAAGAATTAATAAACTATTTAATAATTACTGAGGTAAAGCCCGGAATCTGTTTAAGTCCCAGTCGTACTTCCTGTCTCCCTTGTTAGTAAATATCCAAAGATAATGGTCTTTGTATTCCTTAGCAACGGTATTATACTTAGAAGTCTGAATAATGATACGATTTGGTTCATACTCAATTAATTCAGCATGTACTGTAGATATATGATGACTTTCGAGATTAAGTTTGGCTCTGAAGTCTCTAAGAAACTCATCTCGGTTTACACCATAATTATCTCCCACGAATTTAATGTAATCGTCTTCTACCTGTTCTAACATGGTAGATACTTTGAATCTAAATTTGTTCATCTCTATTATTTTTGAGGGTTTGTAATTTCTCTTTCATCTCTTCGGCACATCTGGTAATGATATTAGTTACTATTACCATACATTCATCATCTACGAAGGACATGATGATATCCATACATTCATCAAAGTAATTACGAATAGCCTTGGGATTATTCCAAAGCACATCCCAGTTCTTGCAGTAATTGAATCTGATAATCTGTATGTATTCATCTATGGTTACTTTTCCTTCTGGTAAATACTCATATACCTTAGAATACATACTCTTGAAGTTATCTTCTATCTCCGGATTCAACTGGAACTCAGAGGGCATACCCTCATAAAATGATTGGTCAGGTATATAGTATCTGAAAGCAAATTCTTTGTCCGTTCGAGATTCTATACCCGGATAAGACATAGCAAATAGTACCGGTATCTTATAAAGTAATAAGTCTGGTACTCTATCATATACCTTATAATGTCGTTGATATTCCCTGTAAGCCTCTACCCAGATACGGTCATCATAGATATGAAACTCATTGAGCAATGTTTGTACTCTACCTTGAAAGGTTTGAAGATAACTGCTAAGAGTAATGTTATAGCAATTCTCTAAGCCTTCTACTTGTCTTAACTTAATGAAGTCAGAGCATTTGATGACTCTGAGTTTCTTTTTCTTTCTGAAGAATTTGAACATGTTGTTAAAATGTAAAGTTAATATATACGGTTTGAGAACCTTTCATGAGTTTTTCATGATTAGTATCATCGAATTTCCAGCAGGAGTATTTACCAGCTAAACGGTTATATTCTCCTCTGACCCATACTGGTGCAGTATCCGAGGGTTTGAGTCTAAAGTAAGTACCCTGATTAATGTTCTTAATCTTAGTCTCCTTGTGTTCTTGGTTGAATGTTTCCATATTTTTGTCTATTTTTAAAATTGATATGCAAATATAATTCTTTTATTTTTAATATGCAAATCTGTATATACACAACTGAGGCCACCAATAGTAGGTAGCCTCTTTAGTTATCGTCTTTTGTTAAGGAATGATGATGCAATTGAAGGAACTTCTTCTGCTTCTATTATTTCCTCATCCAAGTACCTATCCATTTCTGGGTCTTCCTCATCTGGGTCAATCCTCATTTCTATCTCCCTACGCAATTCATGATGTTCTTTAGAGGATACTTCCATTGCAGCCTTATAATTATCCGTAATCTGATTAAGTTCTTTCTTGTTCAGATTAAGTCCTTCTTTAGAGGTATCTACTCCTTCTTGCTTGGTAGCTACTACTTCAGGTAGGCTATTGATGTCATACTTCTCTTCCAATAGTTTGGCCTCTTCAGTCTTAGATAGAACCTTCTGAGATTCTAATACAATTGTTCTTGCCTCCTCTATAGAGATGGTATCTACTGGAGCACCAAGGTTATTCTGTTGATTGAATTGATTGAATATATTGGTTGTATTGCCTCCTGTAAGATTACGGATAATAGATTGCAAGGATGTAGAGGATTCCAGTTTAAGCTTCAATGTCTTATTTACCTCAGCGGATATAAATGGAGTATATTTACCTCCCTGGGAATCCCTTAATATCTGAAGTTGATGAGATATTTCCATACGGTCCTCTAAGGCCCATGCTAGTTGTTCTCCCATTAATGCTTGCAGTAATTCTTCTTGTTTATCTCTATCCCAAATCTTAGAGGATAATAATCTATCTCTCATAAAGATACGTACATACTCTGTATCAATCCCTAATCTGTTAGAGAATGAATTGATATCATAAGTCACTCCACATAGGACTCCATTTCCCAAAAGCCATTGATTAATAAGGTAATTCTGTACTTTAATCAAATCCTCTGGATTACCACTTTTCTGATATTCGAGTATCATTGCAGTAGTACCCAGAGGACGTGGGAATCTTACTATTTTATCTTCTTTTGCCATACAAATAAGCCTTTCTTATATCTTTAGATTCATCATAACCTATTAGCTCTAGTTTATAACATACATAGCAATTGATACTAAGGTTATAGAAATAGGCCTTATAGATTTTACCTTTCACAAACAAATTAAAGGTTTCACCCGAGATGTGGTCCCGGGTGAATATTAATTTGTCACATTTACCTATCGGAATTTCAAGGCTAAGTTTATAATCTCCGGCCTTAAATTTATTTCCGTGTAGGTCTAGGATTTCTTTTGCCATAATTGCCCTTTTTACGGTCCGATGGTAATTTGTCTTGTTTATCGAGGTTATTCCTTTTCCTTTCTTCGATAAACTTCTGAATTTCGGGGAATAATCTTTTCCTTAAAGGAACTACCTGGGTTGCAAAGAAGGCATTCCATAACTTCTCCGAGAATGGTTCTCCTATCTTTAGCTTTGAAATACTCCAGAACTTTTCTTGGAAATTCTTCACTATCTCCTTGAACCGGTAGTAATATATATGCTTGGTCTCCGAGTTAATGCCAATGGTAGTAGTTTGGCAATATTCTAGAAACTCTTTACCAAGTTCGGAAATAAACTCTTCCCTTTTAAAGTCATAATTCTCTTGGTCGAGTTTAAACTGTTTAACGTAATCTATTGCTTCCATATAACTTTATTTTGCAATTATCAACTTAGGATATTCATCAGTTATCTGAAATAAGTATCCCCTTATATCGTCCTCATAGTATGAGGACCAATAAACCCTTCTAATCCGAAAATTATCAAGGATTGCCCCTTTTGGTATACCCGTAACATAAAGTCTATGTTTAGGCATCACAGGGGTTATTTCAAACTCACCGGTAGTAAGTAAATTACCATAAGTACCATAATCTGGCATATTACCAGTAAAACCTGTAGGTTGTAATACATCCATTACTAAGGTGGTTTGCGGTAATTCTCTTTGATTACATTTTATTATCAACTTGGATTTACCTATGTATAGGTCTTTGACTATATTTCCAAACATTTGTATATGATTATGTGGGTTATACCTTGGTCCTTGAAGTTATTAAGGTTGGAAGCCTTTTCTTCAAGAGCCCTTAGTTTTCTCCGAGATTCTGTTGAGATTCGGTTTTCTGGAGTTCTTACCAATGACCGGATATTCTCTAAGGCAGGTTGTAAATCAACTACTGGACCAGAGAAAAGGATTTTATGTTTCTTTCCACTGATGGTACCATAGGATTTTTTATACTGGTATTTACCTTTGATGTATTCTACCTCAACCTTTTCTATGTCTTCTTTTCTTACGTTTCTTACCATTGTTGTCTTTTTCTATGTAATCTGATATTTCGTCTAATTGTCCCAAGAGTAATGCCTGCACAAATAAATGTACTGGCCTGAAAAAGAAATTCCTCACGTTACTGGGATTAATATACCAGTCGTATACAATAAAGAACTTCTTAATCTTAGCATGCTTTAGTGAACGTTGCACTAGATAGGTTTTTACGCATCTCTTATGTAACTCCACTAGCTCCTTATCCTGCTTTAACATCTCCTTTGCGGAGAATATAGTGTAATCCATTATCTACATGTATAAAAGTTCCCAGACTACTGAGCCCAGGAACTTAGGTTAATAAAGAACTATGCAACTTGTTCTGGTTTGAGAACCTTGTTACGAAAGTCCTCATAAGCCTTGGCAGCTTTCTTGAACTCCTTGGAGTTTTGGTCCTTGATACGAAACATTTCCCGTTCAAGTCTGTGAAGTTCATTGCGGGTTTGTTGTCTCCATTTCTTCCGGGCCAAAGTATCCGTAACATCTTTTGGGTATACGTATTTTACTTCCCGGTTCGAGATTACCTTTTCGATAATGGATGGTTTCTGTTGTTTTTCTACTTCCTTGATAACCTGTTCTTTTTTGGATTTGCCCTTTAGAGTTGGGTCTTCAGGTTTGAGAGGAACCAATTTGGCATCGGCAAATTTCTTGGCAGCATCTTTGGATTCTTCTACCAATTGAGCCTTAGTCTTTTTGGCTTTGGGAGTTTTAGACTTGGATGTAGCATCCTTAATTCCTTCTAACTGTTGAGCAACTTTGTTACTGATAAGGTTAGCAACCTTGTTTTCATTCTTTTTCATAATGTCTATATTAAAATGATTAAATAGTTAATTAATTATCACATTGCAAATATAAGAACTTTATTTTTAATAGCAAACAAATTTATTATTTATTTTTCAATAGCTGAGGTTAATCAGCTAGGAAGTCGAAGATCTCTGGTACAAAATCGATTTCATTCTCTGGGTCTGAAAGGTATTCATCCATGTTCTCGTTATAATAATCTAGTTCGCTTTTCTCTTTAGGTGCAGGAATTATGGGTATGCAATGTTCTGGATGTCTTTCGGCATATTTAATTGCATCCTGGTAGGTTAGTTTCTTATCTGTATAGAATTTAACTGCAGTATAGGAATAGCCTACTCCCTTTCTAGTTACTTCATATTGTTGGTATCCAGAATTACTTATCTGGTAGATTTGATTCTCTGGAATCCTTTCTATTTCTACCGTATATTCGTAGATTCTTTTACCCAACTTATTTGCCATCTCTTGAATAGAGTCCTTCAGTGATTTGGACCTTGGTCTAAATCCCAATTCTGGAGTGGGATTACCCTTTTCCAAAAACGAAGCAGGATTTGCCTCGCTCGATGTAGTTTTAGGTTTTGAGCCTAAAGCTATCCCGATTAAGATAAATCCTGCTAGCCCTATGATTGGTAGTTTTCTAAGACCTGAGTTCATAGCCTGTGGTTTTGAATTTGTTCCTGATATTCGAAGAAACGTATTTACCCTTGGATTCTGCTAAATGTAATTCATTGCAGATTTCGTGAGGTACCTCATCATAGCGATAAACTTTGTTGTTTTTGAAAGCAATCCAAAGTTGTTTCTTTTTGGAATCGTAGCCATATCCTTCAATGTTAGATGATTCGCAAGGAATCATTTCAACTCCAGTGTTCAATTCAACTGATTCTAAATATTCGTTCTTGTCCATAATTAAATTAAAATATTAGTGTTAGTTCCGGATGAAATTTCTTTGTTTCCGTTTGGAGTAAAGCCCATGTCCCATATACTCCTTGAGAATTGTCCGGTATCCATTCGTCTTCCATTCTGAATAGAATATGGGAGCAAACGAATAACTGGTATTCAGGTAAGGTTTTTATTAATTGAGGCATTTCCAATATTTCCTTGTAAACCTGGATGTGGGCAATTAATGATTCCCTAATCTCGTCATTGGTTATCTGTAATAACTTTCTGAGTAAATCGGGTTCTGTATTATCCAAGTTGTTAAGGATATTGGTAAGAGCCTCAATTTGAATATTGGCAATGTTCTTCACTACCTCTTTGGTTTCTAAATCCATTTTATTAAATTTTTCGTTATACAAATATAAGCATTTTATTTTATATAATAATATACTTTTATAATAAACTGAGGTAGTGTGTAGTTCTATCTTGAGATAGCTTCCTCGATTTTCTGTTTGATTGAATCAGGGAATATTACATCCTTGTACCATCTCATGAAGAACTTAGAAGGTTTCTTCTCAGGGTTGAGAAGTAATTGTCTTTGTTCTGCAGAGAATTTCAATCGTTCTTCCTCCAACATGAATTTGGGGAACTTGGTGAATTCTGCTTGAGAGAAGGAGATGGTCTTTTTACCAACAGAGGCCCTTAACGGTTTCTTCCTTTCCTTATATAGGTATGGAATAATTTTCTTTGAGGGTCCACCAAGGATGCTGAAACCGAAGATGACCATTGGGTCGAATTTATCTGCTTTGGGGTCCTTGGCTCGTTTGATACATCTTGCCATCCAAGAGTACGAATTAGGATATTGTTTATTGTCCGTTGCTTCTCCCACGTCCTTAATATTGAACTCAAATCCTGGAAAGTGAAAAAGAAAGTCTTCTGTAAGAATAAAGACAAATCCTAATTCCCTTAGATACTTAATAATCTCTTGTTGGCTCTTTCCTTCATTCACCATTTTCTCTACATCTGCCAGTATGTCTTCTCTGGGTGATTCAGTTAATTGCTTACTGCCAGTTGAAGGTCTACCTCTGCCTACGGATTGTTCTTTGATAGGTAGGTTACCTACCAATCTATCTAAGTAAGTCTTAAAGTTCTCTACATCTTGTTTACAAGTAAGAGTAACTTCTATTCTTATGGGTCCATTATGTTGTACCTTAGGACCTGAATTCATCTCGGTATAGGCATCTACTAATCTATCTTGAATGTAGGAGCCATTTTCTTCGAGAGTTGTGATACGAAGTTTGGGTTTATATACTTTTTCTTCCATGTATTTAATATTTAAAAAGAAAAAGGCCCAAGTACTATGGGAATACTCAGGCCTTTACATCATTAACGAATATTTATATCGATTATGGAATTAATCCTCTTCTTTGACGGCCTTCTTTTTCTTTTTGTCTTTGGCCTTTTTGTCTTTCTTTGCCGGAACCTCTTCTTTTTCTTCCTTCTTTATTTTCTTTGTTTTCTCCTCTTTCGGTTTTTCTTCTTTTGGAGCCTTACCAGCAGCGAGTCTTCTTTGTTCAGTACGATATTTTTTCTTTTCATCGGAAGTCATTTCCCGACCATCGATAAGAGGATAATCATACTTCGTTACCGTTCTACCTGAAGAAGCTTTTTCTTTCTTCTCTTTTTTCTTTTCAGCCTTTTCTGAATCTTTCTTATCTTTCAACTTAACGAGTTTAGCCTCATTCTTCAAATCCTTTTCAGGATATTCGGCAGCGACTTTGTCCCGTTCCTTGTTGAGCTTGTTAACAAGTTCGGTAACCTTCTTACCGTGTTTCTTGTCTTTGGTCCAGTCCTTTTGAGGGTCCAACTTGTTTTCTTTAAGATAAGCATCCAATGCCTTTTTTGCTTTTGAAAGCTCCGGAGTCTTATTAACCGGTTTAGCCTTCTTCTTGTCTTTCTTCATGTCTTTAATTTTTAAGTGGATTAAAATTTCCTTAGTAATTATCCATAGTTATATAATCCTAACCTGGGTAGGGATTTCCTTAATTTCTAGGATAGTTATATCCATTTTATGTATGATGGCCTGAACTTCCATGATATCTCGTATCTCTTGTTCAGATAGATTCACAAATTCTTGTTCTACAGTAACCAATCCACCACATCCGTTATGATAACAGTACTTAACGGTAGAGATAGTACCTTTTAGTTTCTTCTCTAATTTATCAGAGAGGTCTTTAATCCGATTCTTAACATACTTTAAATGAATGGCATGTTTTTGGGCATATCCTCTCTTACCTTGTCTCTGAGCAACTTGTAATTGATAGATAGTGAAGTCTCTATCCTTGATTAACTGTTGTAGAGTTTGAATAATGTCTCTTACTGTCATTTCCATTTTGGTCTCGGTATTATATGGTTAGTATTTTCTGTAGCAATTTCCGTTAGCATCTCCTTAGCCTCTTTAATTATTAAATCAGCTAATTCCCTTTCTTCGTTTGATAAGGGAGGGTCCATATACTTATCTTCTAGTGCATTAGTATAATTCTGAATAAGATTATCTAATGCAAGGATAGTAACATTCTTTCTGATATCCTTTTTGTCTGATTCCATAGGCATAAAAATAAATAAAGCCAATTGCCTATCCCAGGCAATTGGCTTCCAAACATAATTTTTGAAATACTAATAAACTATGCAAACCATTAGCGATGTACTCGCTAGTGGAGTCCGTTAGTCTTCGGAATCTTCTGCGTCCTCTTTGTCTTTCTTAGACTTCGGATTGCAAATGATACCGTGGCCTTTTTTAGACTTAACGGTGAAGTTACCGGGAACGAAGGTCACTGATGTTGTGGCTGGTTTTCCATCGATGACCAGAACTGATGTTACCACTACTCCCTGATATCCTTCTTTGTTCTTTACGGCATAACCGTAATTGCGAACTTCGGATTTTTCATTGATTTTGATAACATCAATCTGTTTACTGTTGGGACGTTGTTCTGCAGGACGATTTTTCAATGCTTCCATTCTTGCCTTACGTTTTGCTTCTTTAGCTTCGTCCTTTACTTTCTCTGAACCCTTTTTCTTAGAGTCTTCTTTTTTCTTAGTTGCCATAATACTTTAGTTTATTTAATTAATAGAATGAGATTTCTGGTAAAGGTGGGCTATTGCTTTAGCCCAACCTTCATAACCTTTGAAAGGTAATAGATTATTTTTTCCCTTTCTTACTTTTTCCTTTGGCTTCTTTCTTTGCAGCCGGGAGTTTGAGACCCAATTCTTTGGCAATTGCCTTGCGAAGTTTTTCGATGTCGTCTTCTTCGAAGTCGTCCGGGTCAGTTTCAAGGTCTTTGTCGTCGCAAACATCTTCCAGTTCTTCGAAGTCCATTTCTGCAAGGTCTTCACCGGTCAGTTCTTCTTCTTCCTCTTCTTCGTCCTCATCATCTTCGTCGTCTTCGTCCTCGTCTTCATCAGAGTCATCGTCATCCTCATCGGAATCATCTTCATCTTCATCATCCGAGTCATCATCGTCTTCCTCTTCTTCGTCCTCATCTTCGTCATCTGCATCTTCAGAACCAAAAAGGTCTGCTGCTTCTTCTGCCGAAAGTACAATAGGAGCCGGGATAATCTTTACTGAACCATCTTCGTAGGTGATAATGATTGCACCATTAATCTCTTTACGAGATACTTCTTTCAACTCTTTCTTGGTTTCTTTTTTCTTAGCCATTTTCGTAATGTTTAAAATGTTAATAATCAATAGTTATATCACTCTGTTATAAGTTTCTTATACTTCTTTTCCGAATTACTTAGGTAAGCATATTCAGAATTATATTGTTTTATCTCTCCTAGAAGGGTCTTTAACTCCTCTTGAGATTCTATCTTTACGGTTTCGGTATCAATTACCTGGTCACCATCATTATAGGTTAATACCTTAAAAGTTTTACCCATGAATGGATTTAGTGGTTGGTGTACCTTTACTTCCGGTACCTTATTTTTAGTCTCCATTACTGTATTTAATTTTAGTTATACCTGGAATACCCGCTTTACCAAATACTTCCGTATAGAATTTGTATTTTAGATTTTGCATTGATTTATAGTTATCAGCTAGTCTCATGGGAAATACCCAATATTCTTTTTCTAGCATCCTGTTGGTCATGATGTAGGCATATTTGCTTCGCATCTTATATTTGCTTACAGGAACAAACCCTTGAAAGATTAAAGCTTTTACCAGATATCTTTCTTCTGGAACCCATCCCAAATGGTTTAAGGATTCTTGATAAAAGATATCTATCATATCCCTCTGTGCTTTGATAAATAGTACTTTCTGCATTGGGATATTCATTTTCTTTCTTAGATAGAGGGCCAATGAACCTACCAAAGGTGGATACTGTAAGGATAGAATATTATATGTATTCTTTTCCTCTTGACTTAGCCTGTTGTAAATCCTGTAAGATAGCAGAACGGATTTGTATTCTCTTCTTCCGGATATACTGGGGAGATATGCCTTCCCGTTGTCCATAGAGTTTTTGTGAGTACCTTTCATTGAATGCCTCCTTCCCTTTACTTTTAAAGACCCGGTGCATTTGAACCATGAACCTTCGTCTTCGATGTTTATCTAATTTATATTCGTCAGGTATAATAAATTTTCTGGCCTTAACCAATTTACCCTTATACCAGAATTTAGTAGAACCATGTTTTAATAACTTCCCATTCATATCTGATAATTGTCTTATGCCCAGCATAATGAGCTTTCTACCAGATATAATATGAATATATTGAAGAACATCAACTCCATACATGTAAGTAAGAGTCTTTTTTATTTGGTATCTAGTAAAGTATGGTATACCAGTAAGATGTTTCCGATATAATTTCTTTTCAGTAATATACTTATTGGTAGTATCTGGTCTCCAAGTCCAAATGTAATATCTATCTGACCTTATTGGTTCCCTGCTACTCTCCTTTAACTTTACCATTCATGCTCCTCCTTGCAGTTCTAAACCAAAGTGTTATTGATTTATCATTTGCATCCGGGAATTTCTTTTTCATTCTCCGAGTTACTCTATCCAAATCATAACCCTTTGAAACTAATGACCATACATAAGATTTCTTTGTGCCCTTGATGAGATTAAATTCATCTCTTTCTCTCGGTGGCTTTTTTTCTCTTGGCTTCTTTATCCCGGGAACCCTTTTATTTCTCCTCTTCCCATTTTCTCCTTCTTCTCCGAGAAATCCAAGCCTTAGTTTAGAACTTCTTAATGGGTCATCCTTTGAATAACCTATGTTCTCTAATTGTTTATCCATCCAATCATCATATTGGTCAATTAATGATTTGTCTGGTTTGTTGGTTGACCTTTCGATATAACCAATTAAATCGAATATCCCTGCAGCACAGGCATCAGGAAAAGGCATTCCCAATATGACAGCCTTTCTTTTTAAATCCCTGTAGGTCATGTTTCTTCCTGCATGACCAAGGAAACTGGCTTTCTCTTTAGAGGGTGCTGGTTTATTCTTTTTCTTTCTCATATCTATATTAAATTTGTTGTTTTCATTAATTCATTGCAAATATAAGAATAATATTTTAAATAAAAATACTTTTCTATTCTTTTTTATAAAAAGCTGAGGTATCATCGATACGTTCGGCTCCGGTAGATTTAGCCTTTTTTCTTCTTTTAGTTTTATGAGGGTTGTAGGCCATGTCTAAATTCTTAACAGAGAATTCTATGTTGTTCACTTGATTATAGTTCAATGATTTTTCAATGCAGCATCGGTATTCAGGCCAGAATCCTTGTCCAAGCCTTACACTACCAGTTTTAATCATAAACTTGGATACCATAAAACCAAATGTATCTGCATCGTCCTTAGTAGGAAAGACGTACATATAAAATCTACTAAATTCATCAATAACTTCTTGCAAAGGTCTTACAGGCAATAATAGGTATCCATCTGTATATAATTCTTCTGATATCAAACATACCCAGTATTTCTTCTTACCTGGTTTTACTTTGTACTTAAACCTTTCTCTTAATTTAGTGTGCATCCATTCTGGGATACGATTAAGAAGATACTTAATATATATCTTGTCCTTCTTATTTGCCCGTCTCTTGAATGCCGATGGTTGTTGTAACATTTTAGGCAATATCCTAAAGTTATTCCATCTATCGAATTCAAATACTATACGAGCAGTGTCTTTATCCCACTCATCTTCTGATTCTCTTAACCGTTTCATATTTCTTTCTATGTTACGGTTAGTTACTTTAGAGAGTAAGTGAACTGAATCACCAATGTAAACCATTGCCTCTCTTCTTGTTAACCTTCTTTCTAGACAACCCTCAATATAATCCTGAAAACTTCTCTCACATGGACAATCTGGTCGAAATAGAGAAGGGTGTTTCTCAAAAAAGTCCGAGAATAATCTGAAAAACTTTTCTGACCTTTCCCGAACTTCTAGATACTTGTAATGTGACAATTTTAAAATTTCACCAGCTTCCCATGAGGATTTGTTTTCTGATAATTGAAGGAATAAGGATTTCTGTTCTAAATCTTTTAGACAGTCCCATGCTTTTTTCTGAGCCTCGTTCATTTCCTTTTCCTTGATTTTATGTTTAGTACTCTATCGATTTGTTCACTGGTTATTTGATTTGGGTCAAACTCTTGAGAGTTGGCATATAACTTATCTGGGTCGTAATTTTGATATACGCTATAAATAACATTATCGAATGGTAACCAAACTTCCATTCTACCCATCTCAGGATATAAAAGCATTTTTACCATTTTATTGATGTAATCTACCTCTAATACAGTAGCATCAATACCCTCATAAGGATAACCCTTTAGTACGATGTAGTCTCCTATTGAGACATTCATCAAGTCATCTACCGAAAATTTCTTATTCTCTTTTGCCATTCTCTTAAACCTTCTAACATCCTTTCTTGAGCATGTAGCTACTAAAGAAAAATCATCAAAGTCTTCAGAGTTATCGATTCTAGCTTTCTTCTTCCTTTCATGAAGTGTCTCTGTAGACCTTAACCAAGTTCTTATTCCAGAAATGTTTCGTTTTAGTTTATTGAGGAATGGTCTAGAATACGCTAATTCCGTAGGCATCTTAATGAATCCATAATTAAATAAAATAGGGACTTCTTCAAATACCATCTTACCTTTTATGGTTTTCCTTAGGACATTTAAAGTTGGGATAATGGCACGAACATTTTTATATCCCTTTTCTTTAAGTTCTTGGTTTATTGTGGTATAATACTTTCGTTCTATGTAGAATATACAATAAGAATAAGGGATACGTTTCATATTATCTTCTTTTAATGATTAACTTAGCTTGTTTATGGATTAACTTGTACGGTACGTTTAGTACATCGCTTGCCATAAAAATCATAAGGGTATTCCCAGGAACTTGAATATACATTACTCTAGTAACATACTCAGCCATAATATCCCCTAATTCAAGACCTACTACAAAGAAAAATTCTTCTGAAGGCATTGAATTATATCTCATGCAAAGAATAGGTACCTTGTTTGCTCTTTTAGCATCTTTAGTTGCCTGTTCCCAAAATTTAAGGATATCACAACTCTTATTACCTAAGAGTACATGTTCGAATTTAATATCCTTGTAATTTTTACATTCGATTGATATCTTACATCTATGTGCATGTCTTTCATCCGTACAGGTTAAATCAGAAGTGGCATCCTTATTAGAATGCCAAGCTCCTGAACCTGCCCTGTTCCTTTCGAATTTGAAGCCGGTCCATTTAGTGAACCAAGCTCCAATTTTTCTTTCGAATCTGTTTCCTTTATTTTTTGAGTTCATCTTCCTGTCTTGTTAAAGTTATATATCCTTATAGTAACTTGTAACTACTTAGGCCATTAACTTTTTCAACTTGCAGGATTTTAGTGTTGCTAAGAGGAAGTGAATCAAGATGGGTAATTAAGAAGAGTGTCTTTTCTGAAAAAGTGTGTCTGATTAAAGATGTAACTACCTCTACATTATCCGAACTCAAAGATTCAAATACCTCATCAAGAAATGCAAGGTTAATACCTTTGGACATAGTAAGAGATTCGTTCATTGCAAATGCCATTGCAACATTAACTAATTGCTTTTCTCCTCCACTTAGCTCGTCATAATCAATAATTTGCCCATCCCTTTCTATCAATGTAAAGAACTCTTTCCGAGTTGAAGCAAGGTCAATATTAAATTCAATCCTGAATCCCAATACCTGAGAATACTTATCTAACGTACGATTAAGCATATCGAGTGAAGAATCGAATAAGTAAGCCTTGATTCCATTATTCCCAAGAGGGTCATTGATTAACCAATTGTAATTCTCTAACTCCAGTTCTTTGTTATGGTAGTCTTCATCTACCTTACGAAGATTCTTTCTAATTTCCTTAAGTTTCTCTTTATATTTGGGAGACATAACCTTAAGTTTCTCTTGTTTGAGCTTTTCCAAATCCTCGTCAATAGAAGCAATATCAGAAGCAATATCATCACAGTCCTTTTGAAGTCTCTTATACTTCTCATTCGTAGTTCTCAACTCATCCAATCTTTCTAACGCATCTTCATACTCTTCCCTGAGTTTATCTGAGTTTATAATAGCATCATATATAATATCTACGCTCGCCTTTGCACGTTTGTAGTGGCCTTTATCTAACTGTATCTTAAGTTTCTTTACAAAATCTGGTAAAGAAACCCCTTCTGCAACCATTCTATTATCCCTAAGCTTTGACTTAAGAGTATCTACATAGGTATTATGTTTTTTAATCTTGACTTGAAGACTTTGTTCTACTTCATCCTTAAGTGCCTTTTGTTTTTCAATCAGTAACTTAGTTAGCTTTTCCCTGTCTTTCTTTAATTCTCTACGTTCCGATTTGATTTTCTCTTTAAAACCTTTCTCTCTATCACGTAAATCAAAGTAAGCTTCCTTATTTGCTTCAAGTTCTTTCTTTAATAAAGCAGATTGATGTTCTACCTCGTTTGCCTGAGCTAATAGGTTATTTTTATCCTGCATAGCTATACCTTTGGCAATATTAAGAAATTCTAAATCAAATACTTCTTCGAATATCTTCTTTTTATCTGAATTAGATTCTTGTATCAGTCGTTTAATACCCTGACCAAACATAATGGAGTTCATGAATAGAGTGTAAGATAAACCAAGCTCTGCATTAATGGCATCTTGGAGTTTATTCTTACCCTTTACATTTACTACCTCATTATCTTTCATAAGAATAAGCCTATCTTTACCTTTAGCTCCATCCTCAAGAACTATATTGCATTTCTGGCATCTGATAATTTTATAGATATGTTCTCCTTTTTGAAAGAATACCTCTACCATTACTCCCTGGTAATCTTTAGGTCTTACCTTTTCCCAGGTAGTTACTTCTGATACTCCTTTTAGGTTTTTACCATATATTGCCCATACCAATGCCGATAAGATAGTTGATTTACCTTTACCATTCGGTGCCTTGATAAGTATGGTACAACTTGGGTTTAAAGGTATATGTAGGTTTTCTATTGAACAGAACCCTACTACGTTCATTGTTGTAAATGTTAACATGATTCAGCTTTTTTAAGTATGTCAATCAGTAGTTCTTTCTTATCTTGTTCAGTTATACCTTTTTCCTTAAGATACTTCCTTGCTAGAGCTTTCTTAGAAAGTTGCTTAGTAATTTTATGGTTAGTATTTACTAAGTTACTAGTTTTCTTAGGTAAAACGGTATAATAATTGCCATCATCTTTAATATCCTCTTCAGATTCTACATCTACGAATTTAGGGAATTGCTTAAGGTGTACAAATTGCATAGATAAATCAGAATAAATCTTCCAATAACCCAATTTACAATCCCTATCTGTTCTTCTTTGATGATTAGGTGCTCCTATCATATAAACCTTCTTTGATAATCTTTGGGGTTTATGTATATGACCACATAATACAAGGTCAAATCGGTTCAGGATATTTACATTGAGATTTTCTACAGAATCAACTTCTCTACCATCAGTATCCTTTGCTCCTGGATAATCCGTATGAAGAAGAAGTATGTTCTTTACATTCTTATCTAGTTTAAGTTTCTTAAGATATTCACTTAGACCCACATTATTATCAATATAGGGAACTCCATAAATGTGGTAATCTCCATAAGAACACCATTTAATTCTGGTTAGATTAACACAACTCATAAAATTCTTATGAAATACAAAAGGCCATCCCTTAGTTATCCTATCAATACGATTTACAGATTTCAAATCGTGATTCCCGTCTATATAAATCATTTTGAATTTTGGATAGTTACTCTCTAACCTATCGAACTGTTCAGCAACGAATATTGCTAAATCTTGGTCAATTGATTCTGGCTTATGAAATAAATCTCCACAAAACAAAGCAGGACATTTGTACTTTTCACATTGACCTGCAATAACGTCAAGGACCTTGATACTATTCAAGGTCCTATTGTTGTTCTCATTGAATTTTGCCCATAAATTGATGTGCAAATCCGAGAATGCTATAAATACTACTTCTTTACTCATGAAGAAAATCAATAATAAGTTTCTTACGAATATCCAAATTAGCTTCTCTTATACAGAGAACTTTAGTTTCACCATATATGGATTTGATTACTCCCTCTGTTGCACCGTATTCCAAGAGTTGATTCTTAAAAATGTTCTTATAAATAGAAGATATTTCCTTAGTAGGTAAGAATCCCCACAAGTTCAATACGTTATCCATTATAGAAGATATTAAGAACTGGAAGTAATTGTTATCTATTCGTTTACCATTATCTTCCATAACCCATTCCTTTACCATGGCAGTAGTAAAGTCTAATAGGATAAGATGAGTACATTGTTGATTGAGTAACATCTTGCAAGTTTCGAAAAAGTGTTCCATTTCACATTTAGGAACATTCTTGGCTTGCTTGTAATAGAAATAGGCAGCTAAATCAAGATAGCTTCTATCTGTAACAAATCTATCCCTATCTCTGAACATTTTGTTTCTTAGGTTCATTACCTGAAAATCTTCGAGTAACAAATCCTTTGAATCCCTTTCTAACATCTCTTTATGAGACATATCCTTTGTTTTAGGTATTAAGTCTGATACACTACCAGATATAAAATCCAATACTGGAGGGTATTCTGTTACATCAAACTTAATCATCCCGGGAACTTCTTTTGCTAAAGTGGTTTTCCCAACTCCACTTGCACCTGCAAACATTATTTTCATTCGGATAACTCTTTAAATGGTTTAATAAATTCTTTAGTTAGGAACGAAGCAAGAGAATACTCTATGCACAACTTCCTAAATTTATCATAGTTGAAAGTCTTCTTTCTCTTGAGAGGTATCTTATCTAAAGGGACATTACCTACAAACCAGAATAAATCAATCAACTTACGATTCCTTTCCCAAGCTTCTTGGTACTCTTTATTAGGTTTAGCTTCCAGATATTTGTAGATTGATTTATACTCAGCTAATATCTTTCTTGCAGTTACTGGACCTATACCCTTAAAACCTGGAATATCATCGGAAGTATCACCCACCATTGCAAGGTATTCAACGGTCTCATGTGAATGATAACCAAATAACTCTTTACAATTACCCATTCGAATAACTTCATCCTTTCTTGGATTTAATATCCTAACGTTCTTGTTTAGAAGTTGATTAAAATCCTTATCTGATGATACCAAGATTACATTATCTGAACGATAAGTATTAATAATTAGGTATGCTAAGAAATCATCTCCCTCATATTGAGTTTTATTCCTTTTATCAAATATATAAGAAATTCTTAGCATACCCAATATCTTCATGATAACTGCCTTTTGATTTTGCAATGATTCATAATCTACGGATATATTTTTTCTGTGTCCCTTATAATTGGGAAGTAATTTATCTCTTACCGGTGAATGACCATTGTCGAAAGTTATTACTACATCATCTGGTTCAAACCTTGTAAGATACATATGTAATGATTTGAAGAACCCGAAAATTGCTCCACTTGGTTTACCATCGGTAGATTTAAGTTTTTCGAACTTGTGAAAGGATTGATGGAGAATGTTCTCTCCATCAACCAGTAATATTGTTTTCTTACTCATCGTCTTCCTCCTCTTCGTCTGAGTCTGCATAATTTTCATATTCTACACCATCAACTGGGAAGAGATTTGTTTCTATTCTTTCCAGTTGTTTTTTAGTAGTACCTATAGTATTTACTCCGGCTTTCCTTAAAAGTTTTCTACGAAGTTCATCATCTTCTTCCAGAAGCTTTTGGAATTTCTCTTCTCCTCTTGCAAGAGTTTTACCTTTTAGCTTATATCCACCAGATGTTTTTTCGATTACATCAGTATCTACCAATACATCCTCTAAAGCATAGCATCTATCAAAACCAACCTCATGGAATTTAGGGTTGAAATATACTGGGCATTTGCTAATTGTGGGTCTTGGTGGAGCAACTTTATTTTTGATAAGTCTAATTGTAACAAGTTTACCAGCTTTCCTTTCTTTTCCATTCTGTTTGATTGTAACAGATTTTCCTGAATAGAAAGCAGCTCTGATTGAAGCATAGAACTTGAGTGCAGCTCCTCCTGTAGTTGTTGTATTATCTTTTCCAAACCCTACATTTAAAGCAGTTCTTAACTGATTGATATAAATCTGAGATACTCCCAGTTTGTAGAATAATTCACTTCTAATACGGAAGTATTTGTAAAGAGCCTTTGCTCTACCTCCCATCTCAGCTTTACCATCAACCATCTTAGCATCAATATTATCCGTACAGTCGGTTGCTGCAATAGAATCGATTACCAGAAGTATCGGTTCATTGTGGGTTAATTGAGAACGTAAATATATTGCTAAGTCTGCTACTACATCTGCAATATATTCTATACGAGTATCATTAACAATAGTTACCTTTGCAGGGTCTACTCCATTAATCTCTGCCCATGAGTTCATCCAAGATTGTTCTGCATCTACCCATATTACATGACCACCAAGTTGTTGAGTAGCATAAGCAAAGTTATAAGCCACCAAAGATTTACCAGAGGATTCTTCTCCAGCAATCTCTACAATTTTACCGTATGGAATACCTTTACCGAATAAGTAATTTAAGGCAAAGAATGTTGAAGGTATATATAAATCCGTATCAGTAACTTCTGAAGCTAACTTAATCATACTCCCATATTTCTTTGCCATTTCATTTGCTGTTGGTACCTTTAAACCAACTTTTGTTTTCTTTGCCATAATGTAATCTCTTTAAACTAAATAAGGTAGTAACCGAATGAATCTAATTACTACCTTATCGAATGAAACCATATTTACTAACCCTTAAATATCAGATTTGTATTTTCTCTTTTTCTTTGGTTTTTCGTCTTCCATGTAATGGTCACGATGTAATCCCTTTTTCTTCTTCTTTTTCTTTGGAGCATCGTCGTCATCATCTCCATGGTCTTCATTGAGGAATTTTGCAAGCATTTCCTCAAGTTCATCATAAGATTTGATTTGAGAGCGAACTATACCTTCCAAATCTACTGTACCTTGGTATTTCTTATCCAACTTAGTTGGTTTACAAGCACGAGCAGAATAGGTAGTATCCATTTTACCTGAACCAGAACGGATGATTTTAATATCATATCCATTTTTCGGGTCAGTCATATCACCCGCTTCATCCTCATCAAGGTAAAGGTCGATGATGTCTTGATATACTGAGCGTGGAACTAGAACTCCCTTATCCTGGCCATCATAGTCAAACTTAGTACCTTTTTCGTCTACATATACTGGACCTCCCAATACATATTTTCTTCTGGGTACTAAAGTTTTTGCAAGTTCCTTGTCATCGTCATCCTTTGAATTTTTCAATTCTTGGTATTTCTCCATGAAAGGACATGGTTCATCAAAAGTAGCCGGAGATATAACTCCACCCAAATCCCCACCTAAGTAGAATTGAATAACTTCTATACCCAATTCCTGGTCATCACCCGGAGATTTGATTCTCATCCTTAAAGTACCCTCCTTAGGGTATACGAATCCACCTCCATTACCTTTTGATTCCAGCTGTTTCTTTCTAGCCAGCATCTTTTCTTTTGTAGAAAGTCCATCTGAGGATACTTTCTTTTTCTTTTTGTCTTTTATCATGATAATTACTCGTTTGGTTCGGTATAAATTACCTCGTTCATACTTAACACTGTAAGATTGTTCTTTTCCAAGAGTTGTTGCAATGCAGGAGAAAGCTTGTCTGTTTCAAATTCTATTTCCTTACCTGCATATAAACCATAAGTAACAATTCTGCCGATAGCAACAAAGTCCTTATAGGTGTTATATTCTTCGGTGATGATACCAGATTTTACTACTACTCCCTTACGAGGTACTCCCTCTTTTACTTGTTCCGGAATAAAGAGTCCGGATTTTGTTTGATTTACCTCTTTTGGAGATAAAATCAATACCCGGTTCTCTGTTGGACTACCGGGCAATTCTTCATTAAATTTCTGAGCTACTGCTACAGATACGAAAGTCAATGAATAGTTCATATTTCTTATATTTTAAAAGTTAGTAATTGATTATAGTTATTATTTCTCCTTACGAAGATTGGCATTTAGAGTTCTCAGTATACCCTCTCGACTCTCGTAGGCTCTACAGATTGAAATATACTTGTTAGCCTTTTCTACTGCCTTCAAATACCTTTGATATATGGATTTATATTTAGGGCTTACGTTTGCTTTATGTGATACGTAGTCATTATTGAATCTTTCGTTAGATTCTTTAATATAAATCCATGCAGAAGAATAAGCTTCGTCCTTTTCCCTTGCTAGTGCATCCCTTTCTTTAATATACTTATCTCTTAAAGAACAGAATATATAATAACTAGAAGGAGATTCTCGTAGCTGAGAATTGATGAGATTTTCATTTATAGATAATTCTTTTTGGATATCTATTTCTAATATCCTACCTTCGAATTTAACCTTTAGTTTCTTCAGTTCCGTTTTCATATTGTAATAGGTTCTTAAAATCCTCTTTACTATATTTACCATCTTGGATGGCTTTTGATACTTGAGCGAATGCACATCTATATGCAACATCCATACCAGGCAAATGAAGGAGAGATTTGTATGGTGCCATCTTATCAATCAAAGCCTTGAACCTTAAGTCGCATAAATTATCAGTTCCACCCCTATCAACCAGAATCATAAACAAAGCCCAATAAATATGGGTAGCATCTTCATAGGCTAACCTTGCCTCTTCATCTTTCATAACTCCAAAAGCCAAATCCTCTAATATATTGAGATTAGATTGTAATTGCTCTATCTGAGTTTTAATCCGATTGAATAACATCTTATCTCTACCTACTAACTGTAAATTACATAACCTTAGTTGTCGATTAAGATTTTCGATAGAGAAATTTAAGCAAGCAGCTACCATGTAAGTTAGCGATGATAGTCTGTTAGCATTCAAAATATCTTCTTCGTTTGCCATAGTTTCATAAATTTATATTATTTATGTTGTCATAGTATCCTCTCTTTTTACTTCTGTAGTGGATTTAGCATTGTCTTTATGATGAAGATACCGATTGCAACCAGGACATTTAACCAATTTACAATCTGCAAAAGTATGTGAATCCACTTCTGAATAATCATATTCGAATTCACAATCACAATAAGGGCATTTAGCTCGCCATATTGTGGGTCCATTCAAAATCTTTTTCATATCTCTTTATTTGTTTATTAAACCTTTCTTTGAATTGCTTGATGTGGATATGCTTATACTTCTTATGTTCAGCCATATATTCCTCTACTGAGAAATCTGGTTGTAACATCTTGTTATAATCATACCCGGGAATGAATGGTAATTCTTCTGCCATAGTTCTACCAATAGTAAAGTCCATATCCATATCAACATCATCAACTTGAAATCCGAAATACCTTTTAGTACTTGGGTTACGTAGGATATTCCAGATTGTATATACAGTCCATGTGTTAATATCGTTTGGTTTAGCATACATATATACAGCATCATGTACTGTACAAGCTTCTTTCATCATTGGTAGTTTACCTTGTCTCATTAAATAATAAACCAGGATAGCTCCGAAGTTGGTCATATTTGCTGCAGCACCCTGACATGGGAAGTTAAGACCTAAACGAATTGCATAAGCAACCTCTTGCTTATCATTTGAATATATTTGGGGGAGTCTTCGTTTAGTACCAAATAACTGGGTATAATACCCATGCTTACGAAGGAATTTTTCTTGTTTCTCTTTAAACTTCCTAATCTTAGGATGTTGACCAAAGAATACTTCCATTTCCTTTGCTGCTTCTTCCGGAGTAACTATAATACCAGCTTTTGGGTCAGATAATTTCTGTGCTAGTAATTTATTACCAATTCCATAAATAAGTCCAAATGCAATCTGTTTAGCTTGCTTCCTTCGTACCTTCCATAATTTATAATCTGGGTGCATTTCATCTTCGTAAGCTTTACTTGCTTCTTCAATCGATACACCATATTTTGCTGCTGCTATACCAAGGTGAGGGTCTACTCCCTTGGCGAATGCTTCCAGGTAAGTTTCATCACCCGATAAGTGAGCCATCATTCTTAATTCTGCCTGAGAATAGTCGAATGCCATATAAAGATAACCGGGAGGAGCTACCAATTGTTTCTTGATATTTGGGTCTACAGAAGTCTTGGGTATTTGTTGCATGTTTGGGTCTGCAGAACTAAACCTATTAGAATCTGTACCATGTATATTATACCTACCGTGTAATCGAGAATCATCTTGTACCTTCTCTGACCAACCTAAGATATAAGTCTTATACATTTTCTCTAAACCTCTTAATTCAAGCATCTTATCAAGAAATATTGCTTTTGGAGATTCAGGGTCTTTTACAGTTAACCTTAATTCGGTTAATGTATCTTCATCTGTACTTGGCTTACCAGATTCATTATCTTTAATTACAGGGAATTTGAATCCAATATCTGAATACATTAGTTGAGGTAAATCAACTGGGCTACCAAGATTAACTGGTCTTATAAGTTCCTGTTCTTTCTTAGTAGTAAATACCCCTGCACGTATATTAGTTATCTTTTGTTGCCGAGAATCAATCTTACGTTTATCTTTTGGGTCATTATAATCTAACTCCTCGAGTTCAGCTTCTATTGATTGAATATATTTCTCAATCTTACCCTGATTGTATTTCTTAGTGAACTTCTTTACTCTTGGTAAATTATAGATAGCTTCCCTTGCAGCATCAATTTTGGGTTTGTATTCTTCAAGGAGTTTTTGATTAAATTTGGTATCAAGGTATAAACCCTCTTTCTCTACCGAGGTTAATACCCGGGAATTACACATAAATAAATTACGGAATACCGAATACATACCTAAGTCAATTAACTTTTTCTCAAAGAATATCATTAACCTAAGAGTATAATCTGTATCTTGACATCCATAATGACAAAGTGGGTCTAATTCTTTTTTATCCCAAGGTATCTTATCGAATTTATCTTGCTTCTCATAATCTCCATGTTCTGGTAGATATCTTCTAACCATTGATTTTAGGTCATGTGGTTTTTCCTCATTGAGAACATATTTTGCAAGCATTCCATCAAGGCAAGTACCTCTATAATAGATGTGATACTTTTGATTAATCTGGTCATCAAATTTCCAGTTCCATGCAACCTTGGTTATTTCGTAATTCTCGATTACCTCTTCTCCAAATTTCCTTAGCATCTTCTTCCAATTCCACCCTGGAGATGTATAATCTTTTGTTTCAAAGTGGTCTAATGGAATAGAAGCACCAAATCCTGGCATCCAAGATACTGAGAGTATAGTTGGTTTGAAACTCTTATTGTAAATTGGTTCTGCATTCGTTTCGTAGTCACAGCAAGCATAACCAGTTGATTTACAACAAGCAATGAGTTTCTTTAACTCTCTTTTGTTTCTTATTATGTGATATCTTGTTTCCATATATTTATAAATAGAAAGAGGGACATACCCACTTGTAGTAGATACATCCCTCTAAGGGTTAGAATTTCTCTTGTAAGTCTTCCAGATTGGTATTTAGGTATTTCCAATCTTTCTTATAGGAATGAAGAGAATCGATAGTGTGATATAGATAACCTGGTTTTACTCCAACCTCTTGTGCTACGTATTCCATTAGTCTCCATGCAAGGTATACATCATTACCAAAGTGAGTAACAAAGTCTGAACTTCTTTGGTGATAGCAAATATGTAATACCTTTTCTCCCTTACCATTCTGACGGATAAGGAAATCATAATACATAGAGCAGGGTATACGTCTACTTCCATCAAGGAAACATAAATCTGAACCATGAAATATGGGGAGTACTGCTTTACGAGTATCATTATCCCTTTTAAGAAGATTAATTACTTCTTCTAGAGCTAATTTACTGGTAACTCCTAGAGGATTCCAAATCCTTTCAGGATAAGTATAATCAAACTCTTTCCCATTTGGCCCTTCTACCAAGAATTGTTCCCATAGGTCTTTTCTTAATTCCCAAGCTTTACCCGGATTACAACCATACCAACCAGCCCTTTCTCTGAACTCTTCATCTGCCCATTCCTTTGAATGAGAGAATACAAATAACCATACTGGGTCTCCAAGTGAAGTTAAACAGTATTGTTGGCAAATTAGTTCCTTTGTTTCAAACTCTTCTTTACCTTCAATCACTTTATTCTGATAGGTCTTTGGTTTTACAGTCTGACCATAACTGTTGAGTTCTCTGCCAAGTTCTGACATTAACTCAAAAGAATTACTGTAGATTCTCATTCTTCTGTTTCTTTAAAAGTTTCTTCTTATATACTTTCCTTTGAGAATAGGATATCACGTTTTCCGGATATTCTATGTCTTCATATTCTAATAGCAAGTCCTTTGCTAACAAAGCCTGGTATTCATACAAGTCAGGACGTAGTACTTTGAAACTTCTGAAAAATACTTTGAATGATGACCATTCCTTTTCTGTACCGTTTAGAATTTTCTTATATACTTCCTTAACTCGTTTAGTCCAGGGATTATCAATACCCTTGATTACTTTCTTTAAAGGCTTATAAGCTGAATACATCAGAAGGGTTTCTACATTTCCGTACATTTGAGTCGCAAATAGGTTGATTTGTACTGACTGGTCCGGCCCATATACGTACTCTGACATTCGTTGAATTAATAGGAAATCGAATATTAACCTCTTGGTAATTTCCGAAGCCCGAACTACCATTGTAATAACTGGGATGTCCTCCCCGAATCGTTTTGAAAAAGTCGCAGCTATTAGACATTGTTTACCATTATCATGATGATTATTGAACATGTACGTAACATTGTAATTCTGATTATACTTTGACTTCAGGAATCTTAATTTGCTACGTAAGAGGTCTAACTTATTAAAGTCTATGTAATTATTCAATAAGCTTGTCCACTTAGTTTCTTTGTAATTAAAACACCTACCATAATCAAAATCTGGGTCTACCCATGCTTTACGTATTTTTATAAACACATTGTATGCTACTGCAACTCCACTGTTTGCAGTAGCACCCTTATCAAAAAGAACTGGGTCTAACCTTAGGAAAGCCTCGTTCAATTTCTCCCATGCCTCTTGTGAAGTTGCAAACTCCAAAGAGTGGAGGGTCTCCTCCGTATTCGATTGAAGACCCTCTAATTTTCTGTTCCAACCCGACATTAGTAATTTGATTTTTGACGCCATATATTAAGGCGTTGTTTCTTAAAGAATAACATAAATAATTCATAGGGAGTAAACCCTTGAATACCCAGGAATCCCATATATAAGTAGAAAGCTTTTACCAAAGAATATTGAAAATCTAATTCCTTAGTCATTACCTGGGTTTGTTTCCATGGCCTACACTTTAGAAGATTTCTTGCAATGTTCAGTTCGTAAACTACATTGAACAATAATATCTTTTCTTCTTCATGTGATGCTTCACTTAAAGTATTGAATCCTGGAGTGTAGTCTTTTACGGATTCATGGTCTTCATCAATCATGTTAAACCGATTAACTAAACCAATAGTACCTTCGGTAACCATTGCTATTCCCAGAGTCATTACATCCTTCAAGTTGTTTACTTTGAAGTCTGAGTAATCCATTACATGATTAGTTCCCCATGATAGAATATCTTCTGGAGCAATGTTAGCAAAGAGAAATAAAGTGAAGTAGAATCCCAAGGCATCTACCTGTTCCTCATTGGCATTTTGCAAATGGTTGAGTACCTGGGTATATTCATCTTCTGTAAGTTGGTCAATATTCCATCCCCACTTATGACATATCTTAACCACTTCTGAAGTAGATTCATAACCCTCCATCAATTCCTCTATTACTCTACCAATAAAGTCTTTAAGGATTACTTGATTATATGGGTTATTCACGTCCAATGGGGCTTCTGGCAATTTTTCTATTTGCCTGTAGCCTTCAAATTGTTGTATTCCAAGAGAATACATATTCTGTAACTCAGTACCTTCTCTAGTAGGTGGTACCTCTTCTTTAATATTCCTGATGTCCAAGGTATACTCCTTTCTTATTAATTTCCTGATGAGCCAAATCCTTTACCTTGCCGAGTTCCCCACATTTGAGATTCAGAATAAAAATCTCCTTCTTGAATTTCTTCTGGTTCAGTAAGATAAACTGGTACATGAATAAATTGGGTTGCTTTCTCTCCTGATTTAAGAGTCTGTATAGTTCTACTTAAGTTGATGATACCAATATGAATCTCACCAACATAAGGAGAATCTACAATCTCTGCCGTATAGAGTAAACCTTTCTTTGAAGCAAGTCCAGATTTGTTAGCAGCCATTAACATAGACTCTCTTGGTTCCATAAGAAGTTTGATACCAGAGGGGATAAGTATCTTACCTCCAGGGTAAATCTCAATTGTAGTTACATGATTAGTAACTGTATCTACTCCCAATACAAAGTCCGGAGTGAAATGATTTGGAGTTCTATTTGCCTCCATTTGAATAAGATGTTGAGGGTCTAGGTCTCCCGGGATATAGAAATCCAAACCGGCATCACCTTCATTACTTCGAGAAGGAGTCTTTACGTCTCTTACTTTGATAAATCTTAATTTGTTCATAATATATTACATTGTTTTAAAAGTTGTCCAAAGGTTAATCCTCGTTGAGGGTATATACCCAATGAATGACAGAATCTGGTAAGGTCTGATTCACCCTCCATAAACAAATCAGCAAGAACATCCTCTTGCCTTACATAATAATTTGGGTTGTTAAGATATATCTTGAACATAGCCCATATCATATCAATTTTTTTCATTGCACTCTCGATAAAGTTCTCTAATACGTTTTCTTGGTACTTCGAATTTCTCAACTGTCTTTGAGATAATCTCTTTTTTATCTTTCCCTTTCCGAATCAAACCTCGGATGTATTTCTTGATACCAACTGTATCTTCCAATATATCCAAATCTTTGTATTGATTCTTCTGTTCTAATTCTTTCCTGGTAATGTTCAAATTCTGTGACATCTTGAATGCACATAATTCGGAATCTCCGCATAGTTTACACTCTTTAGTGGATAAATCATACCCAATACCAAAGCAAGGGTCTCCATTAGTTCCCAGCTGACTGATGTCTAAGGGAGTAAGGACATCCTGCTTTGTTAAATCAGGAAGTTGTTGTTTTTTCTTTGCCATAATTAATCATCTATTCTTTTTTCTGTTAGTCTTATAACTGAATCTCCAATCTTCAATTCCGACTCATACAGAGGTAAGTAGGAATGTCCAATTGCATTTATAAATAGTTTCCTGATATCACCCAAGTGTTGTGAGTAACGAGTGTCAGTATAAGTTAATACCCTAACTTGCAGTCCTGAACAGAAAGATAAATCAAAATATACCTTATACTCATTGGGTATTACCTGAGTAGATTGTATATCCGATACCCATACTAATGAACTACAATTAAAGACATGGAGAGGAGTAAGTTCCTCTCCGATTATCTTATCAACCAGCTTCTTATATAATTTAATAATCATAACTTTTAATTGTTACATTTTGATGTTTACAATGTGGACAGGTCCAATCCTTAGTATGCCAAGGACCTCTTAAATCTTTTAATTCGTCCTTTCTGAATTTCCTTTTACATTGATGACATTGATATTTATATTCATCATAATCATACTGAGATGAATAGAGATAGAATATTCCGATAATCACTCCCAGTACTACTGGTATTAGTAATGTTAATTCCATTGTTTTAAGTATTAATGTTTAATGCCCTATGTCCCTCTATTAGATTAATTACTTCCTCCTACCGGAAAAAGTAATTATCCATAGTACTTATAAGTCTACTTAAGTAAGGCCTCATATTTATTCAATATCCTATTTATACAGGTTCTATTGACTTTAAAACGTTTCCCAATTCTACTAGATGACCATCCTAAAGATTTTAATCTTATAACCCTTCTATGAGCCCTTATAGAAACTTTACGATAATCACGTTTATCTAATCTCATCTGAGACATATTCTCAGCTTGTGTACCCCAATATAAATTATCTACATGATTATTTAATGGGTTATTATCTTTGTGACATACACAAGGTTTATTCTCTGGGTTAGGTATATAAGCTAAAGCTACTAACCTATGTACCTTAGCTAATCTCCTAATACCTAATTTTGGATTTCTTAAAGTAACGTATGGCCTTCCGTCATGTTTGGTATATTTAGTTTTTAACAAATGATAATCCTTTAGATAACCGTGTCGATTATTCTTTCGGGAATATACTTTACCATCAACAGTTACATAGTAACCTGGGAAATCTGATATATTATCTTTCATAACTTATGTTTAGGACGTTTTACTAAAATTACTTTTAATTTCTCTACTTGATAATACCTTTTTCTAGCTCTAGCATGTCTAGATAAGTAATTACCTGGATACATTAAATCATCTACATAAGCTTTCTTTTTAGAAGAGTCGGTTCGAACTAATCTACCTAAGAATTGGATAGTTTTCTCGTTAGATAACATACTTGCTGCATTAAGTAAATACCTAAGCTTAGGAAAGTTTTTACCTCGAGCAATGATTGTGGTTGATACCAGGATATCTATCCTACCTTCTCTAAAATCCTTCATTATTTGTTGTCTTAACTTAGAAGGAGTATTAACATGCACATAGGCAATATTATAGGCATCGCCCAGTTTCTTTTTAAAGAACTTATATAGATTTTCACAATGTGCAATATGCTTGCATACTACAAGTGCAGGATATCTACCTTGGTTAATATTCCATTTTAACCGAGCATAGGCCATTCTCTTGGCATATTTATTCAAGGTAATAGAATCATCATAGATGTCTTTATAAGTTACAAACTCGGATTCCCAATTACCATACCAAGGTCTACTTGGTACCATCTTTACGATTGTTTTAGTTGAGTAACCTTTCTTGATAGAATCCTTAAGTTTAAACTCGGCAATCACTTTACCAAAGAAACATTCAAGGTTCATATTCTTAACTTTATCCTTAGCAAGCTTACTCATATAAATGGTACCAGATAATCCTATACGAATTCTGGTATTAAATAACCGAGTAAGTACATTCTGATATTGTTTACTTCCACCTTGGTCTGCCTCATCTACCAAAACCATATCTATCTTGGATAATTCCTGTTGATAGAATCTCATGTTTCGAGAAATAGATTGAACCATACCAATTGTAAAGTTACTCCAGTTTAAAACCTTACCTTGAACAAAGGTTATATCTTCTCCCGGGAGATATTGCTTAAACTCTTCTCTAGCTTGATTCAACCAATCAGAGTCATTAGTTATTAGCAAAGTCTTTAACTGTCTCTTATAAGATAAATATAAAGATGACATGATAAGAGTTTTACCTGCATTAACAGTATAATCTAAAACTCCAATCTGAAAGAGAGAGTTACCTACTTGGTTAGATATAATTGCCTTTACAGCTTTCTCTTGTTCTGGTCTTAATTTATACTTACCTATTTTCGTAACTACCCTTTTGACTTTGGGTAAAGGTTTCCGCATATCTACAACTTTAGGTTTAATTCCATACTCAATACACTTTTCATATACTGCCGGAAGAAAACCTATCTTAAACTCACCATGCTTGTTTATATAATGTATCTTACCATCCCAGTTCTGCATACCTCTTTGCCTTGTACGTAAGTAGAAAGCATTAGGATGTCTAACCGAAAATTCCTGGTAGAGTTTCTGTGCGAACTTAAGAGGTAAATCAAGTTCGCACATATTTCCGTTTTGTATTATTATCCTACTCATTTGATAATTACCGTTACACCTTTAGTAGCTTTATCCATTCCCATTGCTTCCTTGAGAAGTTTAATGTGATGTTCCTCATCAGCAACCAACTTATTCAATAAGTACATCACGTCATCATAATCTGCCCGGTCATTGTATAAAGCTACGTTATTCATAATCTTCTTGTAATGACCGATAGTTTCTATTTCTGAATCTAAGGCGATCTTCAAAGCACTCTCAGGAGAAAAACCTACCTCTACCTTTGGATAAATATCCATAACTGGATTCTCCTCGTATGGGTCTGCCTTCTGTAAGAAATCCGATAATTTATCGTAGTGTCTCATCTCTACTAAACCAATACCCAACATAAGTTCTGCAATAGGTTCGAACCTTGAAGACTGTTGAGTATACATTAGGATAGCACTAATCTCTGAGAAAGGTTTATCCTTCAGAGCATCCTTGAACATGTTAACAATATCATCCGGCCAAGGTTCGATATCGTTGAAGTCAGGGTAATCTACTGACTGGTCTGAATACTTGAGGACATCAATAAAAGCATTAGCTGCATCCTCTACTCTGTTACCTAAAAATTTTAAAGCTTTCATAACGTTACGTTTTTAATTATTAATCTTTTCCCAGAGAGAACCTTCAACTTCAGGTTCCTCTTCCAGGGATTTTTTGTTCTTATACTTATATAAATACTTATTGTATCTTTCGATTGCTTTATCCGTATACATCTGTGCAATATCTGGTAATCCATTACACCATGCAAGAGATTCAAACTGAGCATCAATGAATGTCTTATAATCCCAACCTTCTTCTTTTAAGAATTCCCCTACCTTTGCAAAGTGTACATATTTCTCTGGTTTATTTTCATAAGATTCATATATACCAGTTGCCTTAGCAATCTTACCTATGAAATAATCATGTATCTCTTTAGTAAGCTTTGAATCAGAATATTGCAATTCTATTTCAGCATCTACTTGATTAGTAATGTTGTCCTGCATAGATATCAACCTTTGCATAACATTCCTATAATCAGTCATCCTCTTTAAGCCTGTCTCAATATATTTAATAAAACCTTCCCGAGTATCAAATTTAAAATCCTCACAGAAGGTATTACATATCTCGGCAAGCTTTTTACAATTTGCCCATTCCCTTGTATTACTTTCGTTTATTTTACGAACTCCTCTATGCTTTAACTTTATACGGGTTGCATATAAAATATCAGCAACTAAGGCAGCATCCCCTTTGGATGCTAGTAACATGTTAGTTACTTTCTTAGTTGTCCCTTTATTAGAAACAACTACTGCTCTAGTATTTATTGCCGATTTACGAGCAATAACAAAAAAAGCCTCAACTGGGAAGTTATCTACCTCTAAGGTATTTAATATTTCCTCAAATTGAGACTTAGTAATGTGAATGCTGGGTTCTCTCATTTTATCCTATTACAAACTAAAACTCCATTAATACAACCCTCATTATCACTTATCCAAGCTTTCTTACCAAAAAGATTTATACCAGGAGATTGGAACTGTACATAGTATGAGCCTCTATTTGTACCAACATACCAATCTACATTTTCAGGTAAGTTTAAAGTATAATCCCTAACTTTACCATCAACCATTTCACATCTGAAAATCATGTTCTTCTTGGGTTTAGGTTTAGAGCACCAAGTTCTAACTGGAATCGCACTGCCCATAATCCCGGTGAATATAGATAGAACTACTGCCAGGAAAATGTAAGAGCCATCAATTTTTATTTTCTTCATATCATTAATATTTTAAGTTATATAATATAATAGGAAATCCTTATTCCAAAGAGTTCTTGATTTGAACGAGTTCTTGATAACTTTGATACCTTGTTTGATATACTAACTTTAGTGTTTGTTTCCTTCCCAAATCATTTACATCAAAACCATCAGGAAGAAATACTACCTTGACCTTTTTATAGGCAACAAGTTTAAGCGCAAGATTGACTGCATATCTTTTGGCATCTGGGTCCAACAATACAATATATCTTTGGCATGAGGATTTAAGTAACTCATTGACTTGGTAGGCACTAATGGCTTTACCCATTGTGGCAATAGCTCTATCTCCGAGGGTGAGAGCATTAAGTGCTCCTTCGCAAATGAATACCGACCTATACATTTCCAATGCGTCATAATTAAATATGATAAACTCTTTTCCAAGGCCTGTGATATCTTTGTTGGGGTTGTTATACCGAGGACCGTTTCCGATAACCTTTCTGGCATTATAATACCTGAGTTGGCCATGATAATAGAACGGTATAATAAGGTACCCGAAGAAAGGTTCCTTTGTCGCATAACCAACTCCATGTTTACATAACTCTTCGATACTAAATCCGCGGCCTTTGACATAGCTTCTAATGCTCCTTGCAATTTGTGAATCTCCGATACTAAGGAGTCTAAAACTATCGGGTAAGTACAAAGGCTTAGCTTCTGCAAGTTCAATTTTCTCATCGTGAAATTCAAGTTCTTCGAATTGTCCATTGTTTAAGAAATTTATAAGTTCGTGATAAGTATCGAATCCCTCAACATCCATAACTAATTGTGAAGGATTCGGATGCTCATTACATCTAAAGCAATTAGTTCTGTACATGGAAAGATTAACTCCCATTTTTAATTCCCTATGACAGTAAGGGCAAGTTGGGAGTTTCATCCAGCCATGTTTATATTCAAAAGCTCCAAGTCTTTTAATGAAATAAGTTTTGAGCTTAGACTTAAACTGATTTGTTATTTTCATGTTCCTTTATAGCTTTACGAATTACTTTTCGGATTCTCTTTAAATCCTCTAAATCCAGGTTACTGATGGAAGTTGTTTGCCAACCATTATGGGATATTTCTAAAGCTAATCCATCAGTCCATCTATCTTTTACTACTTCTACTTTCTTTGTTCTCATTCTTCTTTTTACCACAAATTCTACAATAGGTTCTGGTACGATATTTCTTATAATATTGAGCTCTCTTCCTACCTCCTTTCCTTGTAAGGGTATTTCTAGGTCTCTGCCTAAGTTCCCACCAATGCTCTGTTATCCAATCATGAATACCAAGTTTACATTTATATATCTCCAGTTGTCCTTTCTCTTTTCTTGGAATCAGCATCTGGATTATCTTTCTTTTTAAATTGCTCATCCAATTTACTACCGTATACTTCATCATATTGCTTTCGTTGTTCTTTAGTAAATTCTGTACATCTTTGTCTTTCGACATCACATTTGAATAAAGCCCTACCCGAAGGAAGACCATCTCTTTGTACTACAATCTCAACTCGAAGAATATTATCTTTCTCCTCTTGCTCAGTACAATTAAGACCCATTATAAATTGAGCATTACGAACAATTGCAATTGAACCAGAGATATCATTCTCATCATACTTGGTAGTTCTATGTTTCTTACCCTCCCTTGTAATATGATGAGCAGTCCATATAACATCTAAGTGTAGTTCCTCTGCTAAGTTCTGTAAGTCAATATATACGTTTGAGATTCTATCAAAATCCTCTTTATCTTTAGCTAATGATGCAAGCTTACCTGCATAATCGACCATCAATACCTTAATATCAATTCCCTGGCTTCTAAGAGTTAATATCTTCTCTCTTATATAATTGCAGTCAGTAATTAATGCGGGTACTCTTTCAACTACCAATTCAACTCCAAACCTTGCCAATTTCCTTAAATGCTTAGCCTCGAGTTTATCGTAATCTCCGGAATATAATTCCTTCTTTGTTTTATTGATACTTGATTGAATGAAACGGTCCATGATTTGTTCTTGGCCATTTTCTGTATCTATATATAATACCGATTTCTTCATTCTTAGGTATCCTCTTGCAAGGTTTACCATGAAGAATGTTTTCTTTGCCTTAGGTCTATCCAAGATTACATTTACTGAAGCTACTGGAAATCCACCAGCATTGGTCAAATCATTCAATTGCCTAAATGGACATGGAACTACGGATGGTTCTGATTGTCTTTTGAATTGTCTCTCCGTAACATCCCGAATCATATATAAAGGTTCATCTTCTTTCTTAGGCTTACTCTTTTGAAGAACCTTCTCAATCTTTTTAGAGTATTCTTCGTATTGTTCGAAGTTATCTAAATCGAATGAATCATTCAAGTTCTTCATCTCAACATAAGTAGAGAACTTATAAATCTTCTCTTTAATATATTCGGAATCTGATAATTGAATTGAATAGAGGTTCTTAATGGTTCTCTCAATAGTTGGGATGTCATCCTTAGTTACTAAGTCTACATAAGCTTTGGATTCTAGCATTTCTTTTATCACTTCCTTTAATACATTCTGAGAGGGTATCTTCTTTGTCTTCTTAAAGTACTTAAGTATACCCTCACATATTAAAGAATGCTCAATAAGAACTAAGTAACTGGGTTTTAACCTTCCCAGTACTAAACCTCCTTCCTTGTCTTGAATAATGAACCGGAGTATCTCCAACTGGAAGTCCGGTGTAAAGCTAAATTTGATTTTATCTTTTTTCATACATTAATATATTGCAATATAATAACTAATAGATTTTGATAGTCTCCGTATAGTTCTGAACTCATGTCCACAGTATCTAGTCTTCTAATCCTCAGCCGCTTGGTGAAATATTTTGATATTCTTATATTATATAATGAATAATTTTATATATTTGCACTAACGAAATATTTATAAAGATATGAGAAAGACCAACGGTAATAATGGTTCAGAACTGCACAGATTAAAACCTATGCAGGATTATGATGAAGCCATGTTTAATAGGTTGTATAAAGTTTGTAAACCTGTTATTAGGAACCTAACCAAACAGATAGATTACAAAAGATTCAACCTTACTCCAGATATAATATCTTCTTATTTCTGGGATAAAATGTTATTTGTTTTTAATAAGTACTACGGTACTTGTAGTGAAGAACATCTTAAAGCAAGAATCTTATCATCTCTAGCTACTTTTAAAAATAAGCTTCTGAGATTTGCCTATGGAGAGGTTGCAGAATATAACCAGAACTTATTTAAGCTTGAGGATTTATTTGATAATGATAAGGAACTCGAAGATGATGAGGAAGAAACTAAAGCTAAAGAAGATATGTTGGAATTGCTTTATGATTATATGAAAGCTAATCTATCTTCGGATGCTTATATGTTATTCGAGGTATTAGTAACTCCTCCACCATATATTAAAGAACGTATGCCTGAGTCAGGAAGAATTACCAATATACTTTTAGTAGAGTTCTTTGATATGCCTCGAACTAAAAACTCTATCAAATATATTAGTGAACTCAAGGCTGATATCCAATACTGGGAAGAGAAAGCCAAAGAAGAACTGCATTACTAAACACAAAAAGAAAGGGACGTTTCCCAACGTCCCTATCCCAATTGTTAAGCAATTCATAAATTAAAAGTTCATTGATATTGTTACAAGTAGTTACACATTATTATAGTTTTATAATGTATGCTAGTACATAATATGGTGGTCTGTTTTCGTGTGGTTGACCTCCACCTACAGCTCGGGTATCATGGTCCCAAAGTGCTACATAAGAATTATCCCTATCAGTTTTATTACTACCATATAGGTTATTACCAATCCACTGGGAACCATTGATACCTATACCGTCGTGAGCCTCAATATAATAGGCATCTGCAAAGTTATGGACATGAGAAGGTATTTCTGGAGTGGTCAAAGTAACCTTATCTTGACCACCGGTATTACCGATAAGATTGTAATCTTCATTACCAGATTGCCAACCTACTACGAACTTACCAGATAAGTCTGGGGTTTGTAAGTCATCTACAATCTGACCATTACATAAAGCCCAGCCATTGGGTACTTGAGTACCATTCCACATGGCAATTAATCCTCTTGGTATACTGGAGCCTTCCATACTACCTAACTTCTCATCTATATAAGCCTTGATATCAAAATTCGGGAATCCCTGCAATAACCGTAAGAGAGTTTCTACATTAGATTGTTGTATACCATGTATAGCAGTATTATATTCTACTGGTTGAGGGAATCTTCCACCGTAAGGGACAATAGAATATTTCTCTACTGTATTATCCATGGAGTTAATGCCTTGACCATAAATACCTACCAAGACCATTGAGGATTTATCTACCAACCCTTGAGCCACAGAAGCCATAGCTCTATTAGCTAGTGACTCATAAGTTAATTCCGTATCTTCTAATACGTTTATTTTTGACAAGTTTCTAGATTCCTTAGCATTTGGGTATAATGGGTCTACCGACTTTTTATACAAACTGTAGAAGGAATTAGATTCATTCCAGAAAGCCCTGAACTGTACTGGGTTCTGTACTGGTTCTTCCAAAGGAGTATGATAAGCGAATACAATCACATCTTCATTACTACCCTTAGAACCTTCAATATTTGGGATACTAATTGTTGCAGCATCCGATATAAATATCATCCCATCTCGAGCAATACATCCGAAATTAACTTCCGGTCCTTCTCCAGAATCCGAAGCCTTAGTCATATACCTGGCAATAATTCTATCCTTCATTGCCAGGTAAGCCGGTGAGGTAGGTTCTCCATTCGGAGATATTGTGATAGCATTGTTGGTTATCACTGCTGAACCGAATCCACAAAATGGACCTATGCCAATGGGTGCAGCTATTGCTTCAGCTGCATCCTTGGACTTAATAATACCTTCATAATCGAAATAAGTTTTCATACTGTATCTTCGTTTTTATTGTTCTTAAAATCTTTCGATTGATTCCTCATATCTTGGAAAGCCTCTCCTACATCTTTGAACTTGAATGTTATAAATTTCCATAAGATAGCCCATATACTATACCTTTTCTTTACTCCATGGAGTTCACATATATGGTTGTAAATACTATCTATTTCGAAACAATAACATAGTATCATGATTGTTATCGAAACTGTTATAGGATTAAGTCCGTATGGGTCTCCAATAGCCTTACCTATAACGGCACCAAGTAATACATAACATAAATAATCAATAACTTTATTAAGAGTTCTTCTTCCTGCTCTAGATTTTCTTACTTCTATACCCTGCATCCTACTGACGGATATTCCAAACCAGAAGTCCGAGAGTATTAATACAAAGGCTAATAAAATCATCCACCTTAGGTCAAAGATAATGGCATAGCATTCAGAAGTGAATCCTATAATACCAGTTTTGAAGATTGTGTTAAAAGAGTTGCTTTCCATCTGTTTTTATTCTATTTTAAGTTTCCATTCTGTTCCTTCGGGAACCTCTATTTGGATTCCCTGCTCTGATATATCGTTGGATTCCCATACTAATTCTGTTTTATCTACTATGTCTTTCATACTTACTAAGAATACTGCTTTGACTGCAGGATTATCTTTTACATAGAAAGTATGTCTTCCAGGTAGATTAGTAAAGAATTGATAAGGACTGGTGTGAACTACATCGGGAGCTGTCTCATAAATTATATCACCAGAATCTCCAGTATCTGAAGTACAGGTTACGATAGTAGATACTTCTGGTACACTACTACTTAGTTCTGCACTTACGGGATTAAGAGTTAATGTATACTGAGGTACTACTTTTTTTACCGTTAAAGTTACTACAGAACCTTGATAATAAAATTCATAGGTTCTTGGTTCACCCATAGTTATTAAAAGGTTAGAACTATAAGTTTCTGAAGAACCTTCTAACTCAATGCCAGTAATTACATTACCTCCATCTCCATACCTTAAATAGAATTGGCAATTCTGATTCTTGGTTAATTGGTAACCGGCCTTGATATAATGGGTTAGTTCCGTTTGAGAATATGGTTCTAGTTCATACCAATTTTCATCATCCGGATTCATAGGTTCTAACCATAAGTAGGATTCTGGTGTAGGTACATATTCTAATACCTCTACCTCTACCGTTTTGGTTGGGTCTCCTACGGATTCGAATTTATAAATACCAGCCTCATTAAAAGGATAGTCTGTACTTCTACCATAATAGAAATCGGGTCCTTCTACGTATCTATCATCCAATTCTACACTTCCAAGCTTTACCCATGTACCAGAAGTATTTTTTCTGTATACATTTACATTCTTATCGAAGTATGAATATAAGTTAGCGCTTTCAAAAGTAGAATAATAGATACCAGAAGTAAGGAACAGCTTAATGGAAGCAGTGCCATGAGCATTCAGATTAAGCTTCTTATTGGATACTCTAATGCCATAAGTAATTGTGTATCCCAATCTGTAAGCAACTACTGTACCATAATTTGCAGAATTACCAGAAGTGTCTTTGGTACATCTGAATAGGAATGTACCAACTTGGGTAGGAGTCCATCTAGAACCATTCCTAACCAATACTCCTGGGTCTGTAGTAAGTACAGCAATCAAATCATTGGTATTTTCGTTTGGGTCTGAGGAGCGAATAGTAATCTTTGATGATTCTCGATTAGTAATATTTACATTTCGAGGTTCACATATTACAGTATAGTTAGTAGCTATTGCTGTAACATTTAAGATTATCCTCTTTGCCGGGAAGTCTGCAATAACAAATTCATAAGTACCTGCAGAAGTTATTTCCCAAATAGAACCAGAGGGTTTAGTTTCATGAGTATTGATTAACTGAACATCTACAGGTCTGATATTGCCTTGGTAATTCATATTAGCAGTAACCTTAATCTCAATCTTGGGATTACTACCAGTGATTACCAAGTTATCTAAATCTGTACCACCACTTATTAAGTCGGCATAGATATGATAGGATTTAGTGTAGTATTCTAAGCCTACATCTACATAAGTAGTTACTGAGTTATCTCCAACGCTCCTGAAGTAATATCTTTGGTCACCTTTCTTTGCATAGAAGATAGAACCGCTTTCATATAACTTAGAGCTCCATTTATTTTCGGATGGGTCATATCCAGTTACCTGATATCTTAAATCTGCATCATCATAATCTGAAGTTACAGTTACTCGGATAGGTACTTCGGTAATATGTCCCGTTACGATTTTGACTGGAGATATCAGGGGTTCTGCAACTATCTTATAATTGTAGGCTAAATCAAAACCATACTGGATGTTACCTGATACATTGTAAGGTAAAAATCTATCGAATAGTCTATCGATAGACTGTTTGAAAGCTTTAAACTCTTTAGTGGGAGAGGTAAAACCATGACCACCTATACTAATATCTACTTGAATACATTGAGCACAACCATAAATTTTATCATAGTTGTACTTATCGTACCCGGAATAATCGGTATCATATAAGGGGTCTACCTTTTCCCATTTATCCATTTCTCCATCGGTTGGGTCTACAATGGTACATGTTAACCCATACATATTAAAAAGAATCTCGAAGAACTTCCTTGAGCCTCTGATTTTAAGTAATGAGATTGAGTACTTTAAAATTGTACGAATCTGTTCATCACTTAAATTAGGAACTCCTGTATGCTCTCCTGTTCTAGCAAAGGGTAATTCTCCCAAGAACTCCCAGAGGTAGTTTAAATACCTCTGCTGAGTTTTATCGATATCGATTAAATCTAGAATATTATCAATATCAGAAGTAATATTATCTTGGAAGTATGAACCACATATTTCTAGAAATCTTTCTAATATGCCCTTACCATTGACTTTATAAGTATCTTGCTCCTTAAATTCAAATGGTAAGAAATCAATTAGGTTTTTAAGATTCATCATACTGTTTCATTTACTTTAAGTGTTAACTGACTTGAGTCTTCGAATACCGGGATATTATAACCTGGGTCTGTATAATCCATGTTGGGTTCTGCAATGGTTATGGTATACCTGAATCCAGATTGGTAGCCATTGTTCTGAATATCAAGGGCAAAGATAAACCCATTTATATTATCTCGGATTTGAGTAGTCTTACCTACTTCCCCATCATAAGAGAATCCCCCCTTCAGAGACTTGATTGTAAATTTAGTTCCTGAAGAGAAAGATATAAAGTAGTCCATAGAACCATTAGCCTCATCCAATTGGAATTGACCAAGGATTAATTCCTTGTTACCATAGATTGTTATAGGCCAGGGTTTAGTATAGAATTTCTTTAAGTGTAGGTAATCTACGGATTCCAAGTTATCGATGAGTGCATAGATATCCGAGATTCTTACACTACCACCAATATCCGAACTCTCTGGAGAGTAAGCATTAAACAAAGCACTGAGTATTTGAGATTGAATCTCTGAAGTCTTATATGACTTCTTACCAGTAACTTCTATATCCAATATGATATTAACTCTACCTGCCGACTTAACAGTTAACCAAGTAGTAAGGGGTGAATTCTGATGTAAGATATCATATACCTTCTTAATCATGGCAGAGTCGGCAATTACACCATTGTCTGGTGCAATGTATACAATAAGTTTTCTACCGCATTCGTATTCAGCTTTAGCTTTACTAACTCCATCTACCAGTTTAGCTAAGTCTACAAAGTCCTGTTTAGTAACAGCTACTCCCATAGTCTTAACACTCAAGGGTATATGTTCCTTGAGCATACTGAAATTTTCATAGCTTGAACCACCACCTGCATTGTAAGTATTACTTACAGTAGCATCTGATACTGAAGAGGATATTACTGAGGGCACAGATGTAATGGTACCAGACTTAACGTTACCATTAATACCGGTAGTGAGATAGAATACTACATCAGAAATCTTTGCACCTGCTGCAGGTTTCTTACCATTCTTGCCATCACCAAAGTATATATACGGATTAAGAGATTCATCTATCACTACCATAAAATGATTATCTGTAGGCTTTGAATAAGCAAAAGTATTTACTAATACCCAGGATTCTCCACCGATTTTCAGGGTCATAGTTCCGTGTTCGTAATATTTACCATTAGGTAAAGTACCAAGAGTAATCATTACACGTTCATCAGAAGGTATAACCATACCATTGATTTGACTTTCGGTATATAATTCATGTTGTACTACAGGTACCTTACAATCGGTAACATTAGCATACCAAACTACATCTCGAGTAGATAACCATTTGTTACCTGACTGGTCTGTAAATAGAGTTCCGGATGGGATAGTTAACTTAGCACCAATAGAATCTCCTGATACATCCCGAGATATAGTTAAATCTACTGATGCTGCAATAGCACCCCTTGCATGATAATCTACCAAGGCTCCATGCCTAACTACCGAAGTATATTTCCGAGCAGTAGGTAAGAAGGTTTCCCTTGCCATATTATCGATGTAATAGTGAAGAACTTCGGCAATAGCCGCAAATAATGAAAGGATAATGATTAATATATTTCCTTCCGAGTAATCCGTTATGAGTACATTTCCATCTTTGTCTTTTATACCCATAAGAGATTCTATCAGCTTGGCCTTAATCTGTTGATAAGACCTCTGATAAGGGTTGAGCCATTTATTAGTGATTCCCATATTATTTTGTATTTAATGAATTATCTAAGTTGTTATAGGTAAGGTATAGGTATTGGCTAGAGCCTGTACCATTAATAGAATATTCTACTTCTATGTTTACCTTTGCATCAACTCTAGCAACCTTGATACCTTTAAAGGTTAATCTTTGTTCCCAGGTACCAATTGCAGTTTTTATAAATTCTTTAATAATAAAACTCAGGGCTTGTGAATTTGGCTCTTCTATACATTCCCATAGACGATTCCCAAAGTTTTCCTGTCGAAATCTCTGGCCTATCATATAATATAGGATAGAGTTAATATTATTCCTTACTAACTCCATATCTCCATTAACCGGATACCATCCAGTTTCACCGTTTTCGTTTCTGTTTAGTTTAATAGGGAAAGTCATACCTTTTCCTATTATGTCAGTAAAGTAATTATCCATTAATGTATACATTTAGTATCCTCGTAATCTTCTTGTTTGAATTCCGAGAATGGTTGACTTGCTTGAGTTACAGTAGGTCCTGAAGAACCAGGTCCAGTAGTTACACCAGAGTGTACATGAGAATTGAATAGAGCTCTAAGTGATTCTAGTTCTTGAACAGTTTGATTTAACTTCTCGGTTAATTCTTTGATATTAACCACTCCTTGGTTTGTACCTTGATTCAAGATTACTGTATCACCTGAACCTACATTTACATCTCCTTGAGCTTGGATAGATACGTTACCTTTTGCAGCTACTCCAATATCTCCATTGATATATATGGTTAATCTACCATTGTCATCATCTAAAGTTATTAGATTACCTTCTGGAGTAATGATACCCATCTTGTTTGGTCCGTCTAAAGGACTGGGTATCTGATTCAAAGCCCAACCATGGTATTCCCAAAGAGGTTTAGTTGGGTCTCCAAATTCAAAGGTAACAAATACTATATCACCAACCTTAGGAGCTAAGAACTTAAATCCATTATTGATAGAACCATGTTGACCCTTTGGATAAGCCCAAGATATGATACCATTCATTACTTCTGGGCAACATACCTTGATACGATTCATATGTTTTTCTTGGTCATCATTATCTACCACAATGCCTCGATAAACTGAGTAGTATCTACCCAATCCTTCGAGGCCATCTTCTGTTATTAACTTAGCGGTCGAGTACATTATCGGTTATTTTTTTTTTGTTTTTTACTACATTAAGATATTCGTTTCTTGCCCACTCTGACCAGTCAAAAGAATACTTCTCTTTCATAGCCGGTGTTACTTTAGATTGGTCTACCTTAACTACTTTGGTTTTACCATAGATTGCAGTACCATTAGAGGTAACTATAGTACCTTCAGTTCTTACAGTACCTGCTGCTAAAGCTTGTGGGTCTTTAGCATTAAGTTCATCGTAATAGAATTTATTCTGTAAGAACTCTCCTGCACCTTTCTTATCTATGATTACATTCTTATCGTTCATGAATCTTTCCTTAAAGTAAACTGCTTCACTGTAAGTGAACTCATGAACAATATTAGAAGCATTAGCAGTACTCTTCTTGTCTTTACCAAATTGAGTTTTAGCTCTATCCTTAGCATCATTGCTTACTATATCTTGAGTACTAAGTTGAGTCTTGGATGTAGTCTGACCCGCCTTGGCATTACTCTTTATCAAATCCAAAGTACATAGATAACCCTGACCTGCATCCATTGAATGTTGTACTGATTTAATATACCAATACCCGGACCAACGTTTACCCACATTTTCTAAAGAGATTACCTGAGAAGATTGTAATGAAGGTCTACCAACTACAGTCATTTGGCATACTAATTTCCTTTCTGTAGTTTTAAGACCTCCATTGGCATTAGCATTCATGGCCCAAGCTACTTTATCAGCTCCACCATATCTACCAAATAGATTATGATATAATTTATATATTGGTACTAATACTGGGACCTTCTTCATCCTTCGAATCTTAACCTTAGCTTTAACCTTACGAGTCATAGTAGGTGTAGTTACTCCCTCACCAGAATATTTTAATTCATAGGTATCAGGGTATACAGTAATATATGGATTCTTTTCCATAGCTGCTATACCTCTCTGAGATTGGTCATTAGCTGAAGCAATTTTAAATTTATTACCTTGAGTATCTCTAAGGTCTATCATGTGTAAAGGTGTCATACCTTCCGGGTCATATTCACGAGGGTCTACCCATTCTTCTGCAAGGTATTCCATTTTGTATTCTCCAGTGAATAGGTATCTTTCGTTTTCTAGTAATTGCCTTAGATTACTTTCTAACTCTTTCCCATTCTTAGAGTTCTTTAGGATTTGCTGAAGTTGTCTCTTCTTATCGCTTGGTAAATTATTAGCTGCCGTATTGATAGCTTCCCTATATTGGTCAGTACTTAAGTTATCTAACATCTCTTGTTTACCTGCTTGATAAGCAACATAGGGTTTCTTAGAACCATATTCTTTTACTGCTTGATTATGTTTCTGAGCTTTAGCTCCATACCTTTGCTCAGCTTCCATCTCTGCAGCAATGTTAGTAGTAGGATGACTACGATAATCTTCATAAGGTACACTACCATAATTGACTACCATAGTATTATCTACTTGAGCTACATAAGGAGTAGTAACTGTAGACATTTCCTCTTTAGCTTTTTCTGGTTCTTTTATATCGGTAGAACCTACAATAAGACCTTTATCATCGGGGTCTATAGTTTCGGTTAATTGAGCCTTTGCCCTTTTAGTTACATTCTGCATGGTAAAGGATACCCTAAGTACCTCTCCATTCTCGGATTGATATATGTAATTGTATTCAGGCTCTTGAGTAAACTTTCGATTGTGAATATAGATTACACCATCCCGAGAATCAATATACCAAGGTCCATTAGGATAACCTTTCATCTTCTGTTCTAATTGAACCAAGATGTTATTCCCTATTAATCCTAAGTCACTATCTATCAGAGCTTTTAAATCTGCCGGCATAGGTACTTGAGCTACTCCACTAAAGCTATTAGCGTAAAGTATCTTTCCAACAGTATTTCGACTTTGTTCTGTCGGGACCTGTAGTGACTCGTAGACTTTATTACTTATTACTTGTTTAGCCATTACTGAAATATTTCTATGATTACACCGATGTCATTGTTACAACCATTATCTAAAAAATTAGATAGGCTATACTCTGATAAATCTGAATGTGTATAAGGTGGTTGGAATCTTAAATCCCCAACTGTATCTATACACTTTAATGTCACATGAGTACCAGTAGAATCGAATACACAATCCAAATCTCTTACCTTAATACTTCGTACTGGGCTCGAAATGAATTGACCATCAGGATATATGTATCCCCACTGAAGATAAATAATAGAGCTTTCCTGGAGTTCTGGGATATCTACTGTATCCGGGTCTCCAGTATCAAATGTAATGGTTGCTAAGTTTTCCTTCTCTTCATCATATTTGTAGCTCCAATTACTTATATAAGCGCCAAGAGGTATGCCTGTAATTGCATTCATTATGGGCATACCTCCAGAATCGAACAGTGCCATATAAGGTGTTGCTGTTCCATTATAAAGAATTGGTTGATTAGGTTTCTTAGTTGCCATACATTGGTATCCGTATTAATTGATAAGGTTCGAGTTCTGCAAGAGGGTTTAAGATATTATTAGCCTCAGCTATTAAATACCATTTCCCAGAATCACCATAGTAACGATAAGCAATGTTCTGTAGGGTTTCTCCATCCATTACTGTATGTTGCTTATCGTTACTTGTATTGGGAACTAAAGGTGGGGTTACCTCCAAAGAATAATCACCCTCATCATATTTAAGAGCTACTGCCCCATCATAGGGGCTAGCTCCAGTTAAGTATTGATTCAAGTCTATCATAAACTTATTCCTTTCGTTTTCTTTAGAGCTTCTTCACTTACAATATCTGCATAGGATAAGTTGTAAGCACTTACTCTCTTGAAGATTAATTCTTGAGTTGCAGCTGCAGGAAGTAATTTCAAATCATCAATCTCGCATGACTTACTTGCAACCCTTGTCCTTGAAGCATTTCGGAAATTGTTTAATGTATAGGTTGCTGAAGTAAGGATGTATTGATGGTTCTCAAATATACCAGAATTACCCCATTCTATTTTTAAGATGGGGGGGCTTGCCTGATATGAGTTTGCCTTAGACCACATCTCAAGTAATCTACATTTAGTGATTACCTCTTCTGGATTTTCTGGGTCATTACAGAACCAAGATACATTGAATTGAATTATATCCTCTGCTCCAGTGTAATGATACATGGGAGTATTACGTCCCATTGATTTAATGGTAGCCCAAGTAGTTTCTCCTCGGAAGTCAATAGAGGGAGGTCTATTTTGAAGAGTGATATATTGATAAGGTGTTGATACCAAATTATATATTACTACTTGGTTCATATTACGAACTTCGGGCATTACCATAAAAAGTTCTTTATTCTTATTTACGGAATTACCCTTAGCTGGGTCCATTTCTTCATAACCAAAAGGAACTCCACCTTCTACCTGATGTTTTAATTCCATCCGATATTGGTTTTGTATCCTTTGGTTTACTTTTGGATTCTTTGAGGTAGCTCTTGGTCCAAAAGGATTATTAGGGTCATATATCTTTCCTTTATCTGCAGTGTCTTTAGGTAAAGTAGATGTAGCCCTGTTTAAATAAATCCTGGCCCTCCAAAGTTTATTTAAAGGACCAGTAAGAACTCCGGCAGAATCCCTGGTAAGGTCATTATACTTTTCAACAACCCCACCTGCTATTTGATTCAATATTCTTGCCATAATTGTTTTAGTTTATTCCTAAAGCTATACCAGTAAAATCTTGTTGGCCTCCAGGAGCAAAGTCTCCAGCAGGTTCTCCATCTACTGAGATATTGATTCTTGAATCCTTGAAGCCATCCCTGATTGCAGACCTAACTGCATCCACAAAAGCCTGTTGGTTTCTTTCTTGAATGGAAGCTTTGCTTTCCTCTGAGTTTAGAGCTTCAGTATTTTTATCTACCGAACTTGTAAGACCTCCGATTACATCTATAAGTAAAGGTATACCTATAGATAAAGCTAATCCTACTGGTCCTCCTAAGAATCCCAGAAGTCTACCACCTAAGAATCCTGCAGCACCTCTGATAGCACCTTTCTTAACTACCTGCTGACCTACAGTCTTAGCCGTATTAGTTGCCATAGAACTTGCAGCTCCTGCACCAGCAAGGCCAGCCATAGATATAAATTTACCATCAGCACCTCTAGCAGCTATTCTACCATTCTTCATTTTACCTACAGTACCTCCCATGGGTAATGCAAAGAATTTACCTGGAGCCATCTGTAAGGCAGTCATCCTCATCATCATTGCAGATATATTCCTAAGATGACCTTCAAGAATCGAAGCTTGAACATTGGTTTTAGTCATACCTGAAGCCATACCTTCGGTCTCTGCCGTAGCTAAAGCTTGAAATGTACTAATCATTCGAATAGTACCGGATATGAATTTAAATCCTTGATAGATTGTACCAACTATTGCTCCAGTAGCAACTACCTTTACCAAGAATTTACCAGCCCAAGTTTCTTGGATATCATTGATTATCTTAAGTAAACCTGAACCGAGTTTTAAGATAGGACTAAATACCTGGGCTAGGGTAGAACCTGCAGTTACTATAAAGTTCTCCCAGTTTGATTTAAACTGTTCGATAATACCTGCAGGAGTTTGTAATCTTTCTTGGGTTAAACTTTCTACTGTACCTTTTGCTGAGTTTACCTTATCCATAAGTTCGGTAAGCTTATTGGTACCTGACCAATAATCCTGAAGTAAAGCAGATGCAGCTCTGGTACCTCGAACTCCGAAGATATTGAACAGAGCAGAAGATATATCTATACCTCTTCTACCTCTAAGTTTATCTCCCAGCATGGTTATAATCTTATCTAACCTTTTAAGGTTTCCTTGGGAATCCACTAGAGAAGCCGGGTCTATACCTAAAGATTTTAGCATAGTACTACCTGCTTTTTTCTGCCCGGTTACGGAAAGTGTTAAATAGCGCATCATATTTGCCAATGCAGTACCTGCAGATGAAGCTTGGATACCCTGATTACCGAGTACTCCAATTGCTGCAGCTGCATCACCCATACTGATTTTGGCATTTCTAAATTCGGCTCCTGAATATTGGAAAGATTGTGCAAGGTCGGTTAATGATATATTTGCAGAAGTTACTGCAGTTGCCAATTGGTCTACTACCTGAGTAGCATTTTGAGAAGGTATATTGAAGGTCTGCATGATGTTAGTCATCAAGTCAGCAACTCCACCTTTCTCTCCAAGAGGCATACTAAAGATAGAAGCCAGTTTAGCTGCAGGGCCAATCATTTTTTCGATTTGCTCTACATTGTTACCGGCCATTGCCAAGTACCTTTCTCCTGATGCAATATCTTTTGCTGTAAGAGGTGTTACCTCGTTGACCTCCTTAGCAACCTGCATTAGCCTTGCCTGTTGAGCAGCATTTGCTCCAGACATCTTAGAAGCTAAGAATACTTGGTCGTATACTCCTGCAGAATATTGGTAGGCTTTAGCCATACCACCAACCAATTCTTTTCCAAAATCAAAAGCATTAGCAGCAGACATTTGAATACCTCTATTCCAGGTATTCATATCATTCATCATTGTTCTGAATGAATTAGATATCCTGCCTGCTTCATTGGAGAATCGGTCTTTTAATACCATTGCAACACCGACCTCAACTAAGCTTCTACTGTTTATCATTTATTTTTAATCTTTTTTAGGTTATCATAATATTCATCGGCTAAGTCTTTAAATCTTTTTCTTTCTCGATACGGAAGACGCAAAAAGCTGAGATAATCAAGGACTATCTCAGCTCTACATATATAAGTGAATGTACCCGGGTGGTCTACGCTTCCGTCAGGTAGAAAAAAGATGATGATAGCATAACTGGGTATTCAGCCTTTTCTCCAGTAGTAGGATTTTCTACTTCTGTATTACCGCTGAATACTGGGTCATAGGCAAATACTGCCTTACGAATTTCAGCCATATCCCTTACTGAAAAGAGAGAGAAGTTTTCTACCTTTTCCCATTTGTTATCTACCAGTAATCTTAGGTTTCTTGCCATCAAGCCAGCACTCTTTGTTTGTTTTTCTATAGGTAACATAACCAACCAACGTTCTCCTGCACCGGTCATCAAGTCAAACATAACTTGTTTACCAGAAGATAATACTACTTCGTAATCTACGAGTTTCTTCTGCTCCGGATAATAAGGAATAGCATTAGGTTTTTCATCCATTTCTTTTTCGGTAGGTAATGTTCCGTAATCTTCAAATACCATTTCCCGAAGTGATTGACCATAAGTTACTGGCCCACCATTCTGGCCCCAATTATATTCAAATTCTACTTCTTCACCAAGTGAGAAGATTCTTGACATGAAGATAATGTGATACCGATCATTCAAAGGGATACGGTCTGCATCCTCTACCGTAAGTCTTCGGTTAGGAGTGAAGTCTGTATCTACTACGATTGCCTGAATAAACTTGGTAAGGTTCATAAGATTCTTAGAATCCATGGGATTTGATAAGATATCCTCATCGGCTCCATTCTGTTCACGGATTGAATACTTAAATCCTGACGGTGCTGTAAATTCACAAGTTCTAAATTCCATATTTATTTATTTTAATTGGTTACTTAAATCCATAGTATCTGATATAACAACAAGAAAGGGGTGAGCCCTTTCTAGGAATCCCACCCCTCCACCTAAAAATCTTAGTTGAAAATAGACTAAGCTTTTAATACTTATCGGCAGTACCTACTGAGAATTCGATACTTTCGATTGTGTTTTCTGAAGCCATTCGGTCCAGGTCTAAACCTGTAATCTTACATGGCCATACCTCTTCGAAGAGGTGGGTGTTAAGTACGGAAACTCCATCTTCGGCAAGTTCATTTACGATTACATTTTCCCAGTATTGGCTTGGTACCAAACCACCACCTGCAATCATATCCTGGCATGAATAGAGCCAGTCATGAAGCCATGTATCTGAACCCGCAGTAGTTAATAACTTTCCTACTACTAAGTTACCTACTGTAACTCTACCGGCAGTTTTAACGTCCCGGTTAACGTCTCCATGAGCAACCTGGTCAATCTCGATATCTGGCAAAGTACAAGTTTGGAACAGATAAGTATTGATAGGGTGCTTAGGGAAAGTGATACTCCAAAGGAATTTCTTTCTCGGATTTTTTACTTTTGCTCCCATGTCTTTTAGTTTTATTCGTTTTCAACAATTGATACCGACTTAGAAGCTTGGTCAATAATGATTGACATTGTAACTTCTTGCATTGGTACGATATCTTTATATTTCAGGATAGCTTTATACTTACCCTGACGAACATCTTGTTCGTTGTTCACTGAGAGTTCACTGTATGAGTTAGCATCTTGGTCACCCATCCAGGTATATTCTGACATAGCATCGCCATCTACGCAGGCATCAAGAAGAGGTTTAACCTCAAGCCAAATCTTATTCCAAGTGTTCCAGATATTGGGTTCTTCCAAATATCTTTCTAGAATTGGTCTAAGATTCTTTTTGAGATACAGATTCAATCTTACAATAGCCAGAAATCTTTCTGAATCTTGTTTTACCTGAGATGAGAAGCAATGCCATAACAAAGTTCTCTTACCTTGGTTAGGTACATCCTTTACGCAAATGATATTTACGTAGTTCTGAGCCAACTCATTGAGTTCGTTAGTTCTTGAAGGAGAACCATAATTCGGACATACAGGACCATTACCATCATAGATAATACCTCTGTTCATTCCGGCAAATGATTTCCATACACCGAATTGAGTTGCAGAAGCATCACCCAAACCAAATATAGTTCCCAGTACATCTGAATCTACCAAGTTACCGTCTTCGTTGTAGTATTTAATACCACCACCGAAGTAGGCTACATACTTAGAGTTACCTACAGTACCAATGCAAGTCTGTACCCAAGTGTTGATACCTTTCAAATCTCTTGGCTGGTCGCCTTGAGTATAATGAGTAGTATACTTGGGTACTTCGATATAATAGGTATACTCCTGCAATTCCTTAATCATATCTACTGCAGCCTTGTGTACCTTAAGTATATCAGAATCTGTAGTAAGATGTTGATTAATATGAGAGCAAGCGAATTGGTATACATCTACATAATCCTTTACAAACTCAAGAGAAGCAATCCATTCATCTGCAGTAGGAGTAGTACCTGCATTACCTATAGTACCGTTAAGAGTAACCGCATCAGCAGTAATTGCTGCATTGTTAAGTTTGATATCGATTGGGTTCTTTGTTCCATCGACATCATCCGTTAACCATTTAATGAGGTTATTCCAAGATTTGATACCTTCTACTGTATCGGTCATAACCGGTACAAGGTATTCTGAATTCTTTGCAAAAGCACTTAGAGCAAGGTAGTCTACTGAAGTGTTGTTTACAGTATCTGCTGTTTTGTAGGTAATGATAGGGCCTTGTTCTAATACCTGACCATTAGCACTTACTACTTGATAGTAGATTGTGTTAGCTTGTTTGTAAACTTTTACATTGAAGGTTTCAGCACTACCTATTGGGTCTCCATAACCCTTAGTTACCAATCCGAATCCTACTGTAGTAGAACCAGAAGTAAACTTAAAGAGAGATTTAGGACTTGCTTCTTCAGAATTAGATTCAGTAACAGAAGAACCATCTTCAGAAGCTCTTACTGCTCTAGCACCTCTTGCTGCAGCTACAGATATAACTCCCTTGGTTGCTCCCTTACCCAATACTCTAATAACACGAAGCTTAGAACCACCCATAAAAGCCTTCTCAATATTTGATACAGAACCATCTGGTACTATCTCAGAACCAAAGAGTCTTTGGAAATGTGAGAAAGAAGTGATGATTTCTGAAGGGTCATCATAAGGACCTTTCGTGGTTCTAGCCAATACACATGAAACTCCTAACATAGGAGTAGTCTGTTGAACATTTCTGTTCTCAAACTCAAACTTAACTGAAGGTGAATTTGGCATATTATACTTAATTTAAAAGTTAGTTACTTATTTAATTAATACCCTGAAGTATTGTCCTTATTCACTTGGAGTTGAAGTAAATCGTTTTCCTGCTTTTCTACTGTACCCAAGAGTACTGAGATATCTGTGATAGGAACTAATTCACCTTCTCCTGCAAGTTTTTCTGGCAAGATACCATCTTTACATATGTACTGATATACCTTTTCGAGTAGGCCATGATTTTCGTCTGGGTGGTCATAGTAATTACCTATCTCTATATAAAGGTTTCCAGTAGGAGCAACCTTACCATCTTCCCATTCTTCCAGGTCATTATAGTAAGGTCTTACATATCCTCTTGATGGCAAAGCTTCATACATGATACTATGAAGTAATCTCATATCTTGTTGAGTATTTGCCACAAGATGTATATCCAGAGTTATGTCTTTAGTCTCATAAGGAAATTCTGAAGCTTGGTAGTTACCATTCTCTAGTTTATCTCCTATGATATATTTGTTCACACCAATATCACCATTATAGAACCCTTGCAATTCTATGGTGATTCTGGGACAAGTCTTTGCACCTTTTACCTGATTATTACCTACTCCAAAGATAGGTATGAATTTCTTTAAGGCTTCTGAATCCTCCTTAAATCTTTTCTCATTCTCTAAGGATAGTGGTAGGTAGTCATCAGGATTTAATGTAAGCTTTCTTTTTAATGCTGTCGTTAGTAGACAGATATAAAAAGTCCTTTCTACTATTTCTTCTGTATTTACCATAATTTTACACTATTTGAGCAGCTAACAAAGGAGTGAATCCATAAGTACCACCATCAGTAAATACACACTCGAAGTTAGCAGAAGTTCCACCTATCATCACTCCTGCAGTTTTTCTAGCATGTACAGTTGCTGAAAAAGTAGTTTGTGGTATATTTGATATATTACCATAATTAGTAATCCAATATGTTACAGTTACATTAGAATTAAATAACTTAACATCCTGTGATTGACCAACTGCTGGCATTTTAAAAGCCATAACCTCTTCTGATACCTTTTCACCTTCTATTAGTTTATCTCTATATCCAGTAATCGTAAATCCTACCGAAGTTTCATATACATTAGCATTCTGGTCTTTGGGTACGAATAAATTTACAGTTGGTGGTTCTAACCTATAATTATAGGAAACCGTACCTGCTGCCTGAATAACCTGAATGGTTTTATTATTACTACTTCCACTTTGTTTGATAGTTAGAGTTCCGGTGATAGCTTGTTCAGTATGATTCTTAGAAGTTATATTTACCTCTAGAGTCTTTTCTGCTGCATCAGTAAATCTAATACCAGCAGTAAATGGAGGTTCCTCTAGGAATTCAGCCGTAACCTCTACATTTTCCCATTCTCCTTGAGGAGTACCATTTATCATTTCCCTACGACGGGATGTAACAACCAAAGTATCAGTCCCACCTTTACCCAGAATATTAAGTGTATCCTTATCTACCTCCAATTGGTATTCGTAATTAAGGCTACCTTTCTTCTGAATGAGGTTAACCGTTTTAGTAACTCCATTGACATCTACAATCAATGAAGCTCGCTTATCTGATTCAGTATCATTCAACTTTAATGGGTGTACCATTACAAGTGTAGGACCCTTACCAGATGTTTTATCTGCTTCAAAATCTGCCATTATTTTGTATATTTTCTGAGTTCTTTTCTTACTTCATTACGTATAGACTTCTGTAAAGCATCAGCTCCACCTGCAGCTTTATAAGCAGGTCTCCATAATTCACGAGGTGGTAAGTTACCATCTCTACTACCATACTCTAACATAATGGCAATCTGATTAAGAGTTTTACGAGAAGTCTTTCCAAAGTAGGTTGTCTTTTTCAATCCAGGAGGTAGACCAACAAAGGTTCTGTCTTTTCGGTTCACTATAGTAACTGACCTTGCATATTGACCAGTAAGGTTTAATAGGGTATGAGCACCATACTTCTTAAGAGTAGCAGCCGAATGAGGTGGCCAAGATACTCCGGAACCTGGAGGAGGAACTCCTGTATTTAAGCTCCCCTTAACAATACGAAGAAGTTGATTACCGAACTTCCTTGAACCCAAATCATAACCTCTTTGCATAATTTGGGGAGTTCTAGTAATCAACTTTTCTGCTTGCATTTGTTTCCTTGGGTCTACATAAATCTGAACACTTCCTATCGGGAGTGATATATTTATGTTAACCTTTTTTGCCATCTTTCTTTTCTTTGTTGTTTAATCCCAACTCTTGGGCAATTTGCAAGAGAAGATTCTCCTGGGTTGATAGCCGAGTGTCTATCTCCATCTTAAATGTTTCAAGTTCTTCGGATTTGTAAGCCTGAGCTGGAGCTTGGGGGGCAATCATACCTTCAATTGTCTTAAAGATATTATCGCATTCAGTTACGATAGTTTCATACTTATCCCGGTTATTAAGAACATTCAAGGCATTGGTTCTTTGAACATTTACCTCATTAACAATGTTCTTAAGGTCGGTAGTATAGTATACACCATTATGAATACCTTCCGTAGTTTGAACAGGTAAGAAGATTGTAAGTGAGGATACTGAATCCTGGATTACCACTTCTATACTTGAAACAAAGTTGCCATCATTGCCTGAAGACATAGGTTTAATTTCACCAACTCTGATTACTGTAGCTTTGTCAAAGATTGGATACATAGAACGTCTGTCTCTTTCTAAGGTATACAATGTATCACCTTTTTGTAGTTTCGAAAAAATCAATTCTTCCATAATTACCTCCTATTTATTAAATTTAAACCGAATGATACTGCACCTGGATTCTTCTGCATGAAGTCTACCAAGTTTAAGAATTGATAGTATCCGAACTGGTCTACAAGGGCTTGGGCTTTGTTTGCTACTTCTTTAGCAATCTCTTCGTTGGGAGCAGGTAAAGCTATCTGTATCTGATATTCGGTTAGTTTTTCTTTTTCCATCTCTCTAAGTTTTTAGGTGTTAAAACGAAGAAAGGAGTACACCCCGTAAGATGCACTCCTTTCTTTTAAATTTCCAGCCCTAATTAAGCCGGAGTTGTGGTTGTTGTTTTAAGAGCGGCAACTACAGACTGGATAATGTTCTGGTCTCTCTGAGCATCTACTACTCGGTTAAGACGAGCAATTTCCTGGTCTTTAGCGGTGTTTTCGATGAGGCACTTGATTTCCTGTTGGCCATTCTTGATGTCGCAGCAGCAACGTTCCAATTGAAGAGCCAATTCAGATTTTACTTCTTTAATCAGGCCTTTAGTTTCGCAGCAGCATTGCTGTTGTTCAAAGCTCATGTTGCAAAGACGGTCCATAACACGGTTGAATCCTGCTCCCATTTGGTCACGAGAATCCCGGATATCAGAATTAGTTTTGTAACCAAGGTCGCAAAGTCCTCTTTCCGTAGTGAAACGGTTGTTGAGAACTTCTCTTCCAACACCGGCAACATCTTTTGCTACACCATTGACTTCTTGAGTAACTCCACGAGCTGCATCAGAGATATCTTTGTAGATACCTGCCTTTGCTTCTTGAACTGTAGATTCTACTTTCTGAATGTCAGCTTTAGTGTCATTGATTTTGTCCCATACGGAAACTGCAGCAGCACCAAATCCACCACCTACCAATGCTCCACCAACGGCACCCCAACCAGAGCCCCAGCCTGAGTTTCTATTACAACTATCATTACAACAACGGTCTCTGTCGGCTACCACTACAGTGCCTTCTCCTGATTTTAATTCCATAACGTTTTAGTTTTAATGTTAAACATAAGTTAATTAATTTTGTATATAGGCCTATACGTATATAAATACCGCAGTATTGTTTTATTTATATCAAGTAAAATATCTATGATATACACCACAAGTAATGATTGGTAACTTAGTCGGATCTTTAGGAGTTAAAGTTAAAGTACCAATTATGGTTCCTATAGGAAAAACAGTAGTATTCTTTTTTATTATATCTAAACGAATACCATTATCATTATCCCCATCACTTGATAACATACTGATATTTACTGTAAAACCAGCAGGAACACCAGCAGAAGGATATAATTCCCAGTGATATTCGTAATCAGTAGTTTGATTTGGGTCATTACTAATGGTTACAGGCCTACCGCTTTTACTAAACTTTAAGTTACTTAATTCTACTTGTTGAGTATAAGTACTACTATCTGTACCACCCACTGATATATTGGTTTCAATTGTGATAGCATCTTGAGCTAATGTACCGAGCCCATAATAATTACCTGACCGTATATCAGTATTACCAACCCAATTTTCATCTTTTATGGTATTTAATCTAATTGTTCTAGGCCCGTTATTATTTACTCTCCCTCCCAAGTATCCTTCATCTCTAGGGTCTTGGCTAACATAAGCATATAAGGCTTGATTACCATTGCCAGGTTGTTCAAATCTTACAGATTGACTTCTAGCTGATTCTCCATCGTTATCGGTTAATGCTCTAATGGCATAGTTATAGGAATTATCTGAATTCTGACCATTATCAATTACTTGTAACCAATCTTCTGAAGGTGGTATTAAAGTAGGTTTGATATATTTCTTAGCAAATTCTACATTATTCCTTTGTAAACTTGCATAAGAAATAATATCTCTGCTAGCAACAGAATCACTATTCATTATATCACCACTCAGAATTATATTAGTATTAGTATTACCAGCTCCTTTCCAACCGAATATAAAAATCCTCCGATAGGGTACTGGATTTACCAATAAGGTAATGGTAGGTACTGTTCCTACCTCTTTACCGTTAATTACAACTTTAGGATTATATAAAGTTATGGTATGAGTACGTGGATATTCTGATAAGTTCTGTACAGAATTACTAATACCTATAAAGGCATTTTCAGAATCCGATTGTAGAGTAGCAGATACCTGACCACTTGGTGAAGCTATTGCCGAGTTATTTTCAGCTATGGTTCTAGAATCCCAAGAAGTAGGAGTACCTTCTACTCCATTGATAGAAGTATATTCTAGTATGTGTAAATCCATTCTTACAGAATTTTCCATACCAGTAGTACCCTCTAATTCAACTTCAGTTACATTCTCTTCTACTGTACCATTACTATAGTTTGCAGTCCAAGATATTTCATACCTTGTAGAGATTGTTGCAGCATCTTGAGTAAATGCCCAAGCATTCTCTACTTCGGCAGCACCATTATAAAACATTACACTACCAGACCGAGTTTGATTAGTAGTATTTTCTTTTACAGAAACCTCAAAATCATATTCGTAATTGGTAGGATTACCACCAATTAAATCTACAGAAGCCCAATCGGTAACGGTAGAATCCAAATCGAAATCAGGTTGAACAGCAACTTTACTCGTTACTTTACCATTGATTAAGGTTTCTCTGTAAGATTGAAGTGTAACAGTAACAGCTTGTTCCAATGCAGAAAAATCTCCAGAAGGTATTGGTTCTACATAATCAATGAAATCCCTGGTAGTTACCGTAGCTGCCTGTTGTTCAACGGTCAAGGTTATCGATGTATCTCCACTACCCGTTTGGAATATGGTAATATCTGCACTTCTTTTACTAGTTGTTGTATTCTCATCTACACTTACGATAAGGGTATTACCATTCTCTTCTACATGAATCCAACTTGGAGAACCTGGTATAGAAGTAGTCCAAGTAGTATCTTCACTCTGACTAGTAACTGAACCATTGATAATCTTATATCTTTTACTACTTATGGCAAAGGAATAAGTACCATTAGGCTTAGCCGGTACTTGTTGATTTAAATCTTGTGTACCCTTATTTACTTTTAACTCATAAGACCAAGCAACACTTGCAGCTGCCTGTTTTACACCAAGACTTAAAGTCTTACTACCATAAGCCAAGTTTAAACTACCACTAAGTTGAGATTCAGAAGTATTTGCTGGCATGGTAGCGCTTATACGATATCCTACATTAAGTTCGTAAGTTACATCGGTGCTAGTTACAAAACTAGGTTTAATTTTTACAGTAGGAGTATCATCATGCCAAACTGTATCTTTACCATTTATTACATCCCAATATCCAGACCTTACCAAAGCCTTGATAGTCCCTCCAGTATTTGATGCAGTAGGAAAACTTTCTTTGATAACCAATTCTTCTCGAATAGCCACAGTACCTGCAGCCTGATTACAAGTAATGGTTAGGGTTTTACCTGAACCCACTTGCTCATATACTACTGTACCAGTTCTAGTTTGAGTTGTAGTATTCTCTTTCATTGTAATAGCAACAGCAGCAGTAGCCCTTTGTATCTCGGCAGACATAGATTTAACTTTAATGTTAACTCCTTCATGTGAACCTTCTACCAATGAACCATTGATATATTTTCCTCGATAGCTACTTATGGTACCGGATTTGGTTGCACCTAAGGCATCAAAGTTTAACGTTGGAGTAGAAGTAGTTAAATAATACCTCCATTCTACTAAGTATGCACTTTGAGTTACCGTAACTTCCTTATATACACTACCCATAGTTGCCCTTACTACTACGCTTCTTTGATTAGGAGTAGTATTCTCGGCTACTGTTAAAGTAGTACCAGATAAACTGAATCCGGTTACTGCAGTAGGTATACTTAGGGTAGGAGTACCTGTAGCATCCGATGCTGCATTAGTTGCACCTGAAGACCAATGATTAGTTCTTGGTGCCCTTGCACTTGCAGAGATTTGTGATGTACCACCTTGTTCGGTAAAGGTACTTGGATTCGCAGAAATGGAAACTTCCCATGCACCTTGAGTTGTACTTTCAATTTGGTTAGCAGCCTGATATACTTGATAAGTCTTTTTTGAATAAGACGTTCTATTATCTGAGTCTTTAGGTACTAATTGATTAGTAGTTTTATTAAAACTTACCCAAACCTTAACTTCAGCTACTTTAGTTCTATTAGCTTGAGTAGTACCTAAACTAGGTTTATTAGTTACTCCACCAGTCGCAAAATCATAATAAGAAGGACCTGAAACTTCATAGTTTCCTCCATTAGTAACATCTCCATTCCATCCCCAGGTTTGAGAAATAGTTAATACTGGTCTATTCCATGCTCCACCCGAAGCAGGGATATCTAAATTCTCCCAATCGGGTTCAGTAATTACTACGTTATTATTATAACTTTTTACACCTGCTGCCTGATTATAAGTAATGGTTACCTTCTTACCTGATTCAGCTTGAATATAATCTACAGTACGACTCCGAGAAGATTCGGATTTATTCTCATCGGCTTGCCAACCACTACCCTGAACATGATGTTCCCAATCCTCTTCAGATTGTCTAGTGTATCCTACAGATACTGGACTACCATATAATTTACCATTAATGTATCTTTGCTTAGTAGAAGTAATACCTATTGAATTTGGAGTACTAGCTCCACCTGCTGCAGGAAAGTTTAATACAGTATTACCTGCAGTAAATGTATATTCCCAAGTTTCAACTCCAGCAGCCTGAAATAAACTTACTGATATCTGTTTACCAGACTCAGATTGGGTATATACTACGGTAGCACTACGAGATTCGGTTGTGGTATTTTCAGAAGCTACTAGTGGGCCTTGACCAATAATCCAAGAGGGCCAATTAGGTTCAGAGTAATTTACATTTTGAACTTCAGAAGTTGCAGAACCATCTAAATACTTAGTTTTTGTAGAAGTTACATAAATACCTACTTGAGTAGATGTACCTCCTTCTTTTGGAAAACTAAGAGTTGTATTCTGAGCTGTAAAAGTATACTTATAAGTTACCTTATGTATATCATTGAGCTGTACGGTTTCATTATTACCATAGGAACTAGCATTGGAGATTTCCAAGCCTATGTAAGATTCTCCCGTTCCTGTAGGAGAGAGTGCTAACAATTCAGCCTTGGTAGGGCATTCATTTGAATCCTTACCAAGGCCTACTTTAGTTTTGACAGCACTCCAAGTTGCTATCTCTCCCATATTAATCCAAGTTTGTGAATAAAAGTTTCTTTTCCAATTCTTCGATTCTTGCCTTCAGAAGTTTGATACCTTCGATTGCCAGAACCGACATCTTAGAATAATCTACCTCTTTAACCACTACATAGGTTTCTCCATCCTTTTCGATTGTTTCGAAGGCTTCGGGATTAGGTACAGTTTCAGGTTTAACCGTATTCTCAGAAACTAATTCTGGGAAATGTTTTTCGATTGCCTGAGCAATAGTACCTATATCATGACTACCTCGAATTATGAATGAATCGGTAGGTATAGAGCAAATCTCATCAAGAGTATGTTCCAAAGGTTTGATGAATGATTTAAGTCTTTCATCTGATTCCTTCCATAACCCAGAAGGAGCAGATACCTTCTTGAAGATAATTTCAGAAGTAATACCCATTCCCAGTTGGTCTCTGGTTACCTGGTGAGGATTTGATTTATCCTGTAAGTGAGTAGTTAAGTTTGTTTGAGCAAGAGTACCTGCAGCCTTAGCTTCTGCAATGGCAGTTGCCTGAGCAGTAGATACTGGTTTATCTGCATCTGATGTATTGTTAACATTACCCAATCCCACTTGAGCTTTAGTTACTCCATGAGGATTAGATTTATTACCAATATGGGAATCTACTTTGGCATTCACAGTAGTATCTGCTTGAGCTCTTGTTGCAGCTTCATCTGAAATTAACTTCTCTACTCTTGTAATCTCACCTTTTCTGTCATTGACTTCTTTAGTGATATTATTCTGGAGAGTAGTATCTGCACCTCTTAAGTCTTCAGCAACTAATTCAACTGCAGCTTCAAGGTCAGTTCTTACTTGAGTATCTGCAGCTTTTCTGTCGGATACCTCTTTATTGATAGCAGTAGTGAGTTCTGTTTTAGCAGCAGCTATTGCAGAATTTCTATCTACTACCTCTTGAGCAATATCATCAGCCAATTCTCCTTGCAAAGCATTAATAGCCTCAGTTCTTGCTGTAACCTCATCTGAGATTTGTTTTGGTAAAGTAGTATCAAGCTTAACCTTATCTGCAGCAGCCATAACACCAGCTTTAGCAGATGATGCAGTAGGAATTTGTAATCCTTGGATACCAGTACCATCTGCCCTTTCATAATTTATGGCAGCTTTAGAGGCATCTGTAACAATTGAGATTAATCGTATAGGATTAAAAGCCATAAGAGCATTAAGATTGTCTGTAGTAGTCTTACCCTTAGCTCCATCATAAGCAGTACCAGTAATCTCTCCAATTACTACTCCACCAGAAACAATCAGAGACCAAGTAGTACCAGTCCATCTGAATTGATAACCGGGTTCTCCCGTAGTTACATTCTGATAAATCTTTCCTGCCTCTCCCGTTATTGGTGTATTATGGTCAGCATCTGCAAAGAGAGAGATATTAGAAAGATCTCCAGTGGGAGACTTATCGTATGTTGCATATACATCGATTACATCATCTACATATGAGGGTAATTGTTCAGAAGGTACTTTACCATTTTCATCCAGAGAAGCTAATCCACTAGCTTGTGCCTTAGTTGCAATGAAGGCATCTAGGGCATCCTGAACTCCTTGTATGTCCTCGGTTAATTCAGTTTTCAAGGCAGCATCTGCTTCTGTTCTTGCAGTTACCTCGTTATCAATTCGGGTACCCAATACAGTATCAGCAGCAGTTCTATCCTGAACTTCCTTATTGATAGCCGTAGTTAACTTCGTATCTAAGGCAGTATCAGCATATTTTCGATTTTGAACTTCTGTAGCTATTGAAGCTTCTAAAGCCGTCTTAGTAGTTTGGATTAATTCTTTGAGTTCTGTTTCCAGTTCTGAAGTATCAGTTCCAAGACCATCAATCAAAGCCTTCAAAGCTTTACCTTGTTCTGCACTTAATGGTACCTTAGTTCCACCTGCAGTTAAGTTATTTACTACATCTCCTTCGATAAGAATTTTACCAGCTCTTACTGTAGAAATAGACCAAGCACCTTGAGCAGTTCTCTTGAACTCTCTGTAGAATTCCATACCAGCCAATTCATACATAAATCTCAAAGTAATGGCACCAGTAGTAGGACCACTAAGTTGTAAACTTAATCTAAATTGTTGATAGAAATTGTTGCCGGTATCTACCAATATATAAGGACGGTGTGTAGTGTTATTTGCAATCTCATTAAGCAATTCATCAGTAAATACTGCTGCAATCTCTTCTGAGGTTGCCGAAGCAGATATATTGAATGCTGCTGCCGGGATAATAATTGGTTCTAATTGAGCATCAAGTTTTTTCAAAGAATCAACTACATCAACTGAACCGCCCATATAATTCGTATCAGTAAGAGCTGGCATTCCCAAATCATTGGTAAGACCTACTGCAGCTTTTACCTTATTGAATTTAGAATCAGCATCTGCTTTATCGACTTCAATTCGTTTTTGTACTTTACCAAAAGCTGCCGAAGTAGTATCTGTTACCTTTACATCCAAATCTGCAGGAGTAGTACCGGTTGCCTTTACATAGCCATCGAGTTTGATATCAGTACCATTAAGTACTGGATTAGAATCCAAACGATGAGTATTGATAGTATGAGCATTGGTAGCATCAATATTATCCTGCAAAGTAGTATCGGCTTCAGTACGGGCAGTCTCTTCAGCATCAATATTTTCCTGAAGAGTTGTGTCTGCAGCTTCCCTTGCATCCTCCTCATTATCAATACGAGTACCCAATGCCGTATCTGCATTAACTCGGTCAGTAGTTTCCTTGTCGATACGGGCATTTAGCCTAGAATCTTCTGCCTCTCTTGCCCGAGCTTCTTTGTCGATATTTCCCTGGAGAGTAGTATCAGCTGCCTTTCTTTCTGAAGTTTCCGTATCGATACGAACTCCTAGTGCAGTATCAGCAGCAACTCTTGCAGCTTCTTCGGCATCCAGATTATCCTGGAGTTCTTTATCTGCAGCTTTACGTTCTTCGGTTTCAGTAGTAAGAGCCTGATTAGTTTCTGTAATCAAACCTTCTACTCGAGTAATCTCGGCCTTACGTGCAGCTACCTCGGTTTCAAGCAAAGCTTTAACTTCCAAGTAAGAACCTGAAATGTTATTCTGAATACCTTGGATTAATTCCAAGTTTCTCTGGATATTTGCCGAGTTCTGATTGATAAGAGCATCCTGGTTATTTGCTCTTGCCAAGAGTTCAGTACGAGTTTCAGTAACATAGGTTCTTAAATCCTCTACTATCTTGGTAAGATTAGTACCTAAAGTTGTAAGCTTAGTATCCAAAGCTGCATCACCATCAATACGGTTTTGAGTTTCAGTTTCAAGCTTAGTAGTTAACTCAGTAAGTTTCTGAGTCATGGTAGTTGCAAAGTTAGGGTCATCACCCAAAGCCTTAGCAATTTCCTCTAAGGTATCCAATACACCAGGAGCAGAGCCAATGATTTTCTGGATTGCAGCTTCTACTTCTTCAGCAGTCTGGAATCCTGAGTCATTCAGTAACTCGGATACCTTGGTAATATAGTTAGCATGTTCTGCTACACCATTCAATTTTACCAAGAGGAGGTCTGTAAAGTCATTTGAAGAAAGTACTTTACCATCTACCTTATCTACCTTCTTAGATTCCAATCCCTGAATAGCAGTAGTACGGTCAGAAACTTCCTGGGCTAAGGCATTATTAATAAGGGTATCTGCATTCTTACGGTCAACTACCTCTTTATCAATATTTACCTGGAGAGCAGCATCACCTGCAATGCGAGCATTAGCCTCATCAGAGATATCCTTAGTTAAGGCATTTACCTCGTCTTTGTGATTAGCGATAGCCGTATTCAAGTTTGCCTGGATTGCATCCTCTTTAGCAATAGCTCTTTCCTTTTCTACGTTGATAGCTGCGGTGTTAGCATCTACCTTGGTTTTGAGTTCATCTACCTTTTCAGTAGATTCTGTCTTCAAGGAATCAATCTTATTTTCTAATAAAAGGTCGGCACCACTTCTGTTATCTATCTCTTCATTAATCTTATTAGTAAGGATACCTAATTGCCCACCAACTTCAGCCGTTAAAGTTTGAATCTTACCGTCTATAGCAGTTTCCAATGCAGCATCTGCCGACTTACGGTCTCCAACTTCTTTATCAAGGTTTACTTGAAGGATTTGGTCTGCTGCCTTTCTTTCAGCCTGTTCGGTTCCCAAGGCAATATTCGTGGTATCAATACGAGAACTGAGGTTACTGTCACCGTTAGTACGGTCTACAATTTCCTCATTAATCATATCCTTAACCTCTTTGTAGTTATCACCTACAGTTTTGGTTACAGCAGTGATTGCTTCTGAGTTTTTTTGAATGTTAGCTGCATTGGTAGCAATTGCTGTAGTATTAGCATTTACCTGAGCAGTAAGTTCATTCTTAACCGTATTGATAGCATCCTGAATAGATAAAGCCAAATCGGATACTCTTTGATTAAGAGTAGCGATGTTTTCAGTATGTGTTGCATCTGCCGCTTTTCTATCAGTAGCCTCTTTATTGATATTAGCTTGCAGAGTTGCATCGGCATCTTTACGGTCTTGGATTTCCTTAGCCAGGTTATCCTTAACTACATTCAAGGCAGTATCACCGATAGAAGTCTGAGCATCTACATACTCTTTAAGTTCGGTCTTAAGAGCAGCATCAGCTTCTTTACGTTCAGCTACCTCAGCATCAATATTTCCCTGGAGAGCAGTATCTGCATTGGTTCTATCCTGGATTTCCTGATTTACCTTCTCAGTAATTGCTGCCAACTTCTTAGTGATAGTTGTAACGAAGTTAGGGTCATCACCTAAGGCTTTGGCAATCTCTTCCAGAGTGTCAAGTACTTCTGGTGCAGAACCAATGATTTTCTGAATTGCAGCTTCTACATCAGCTTCGGTTTGATACTCAGCATCATTTACCAATTGTGATACTTGAGTAATATAATTAGCATGCTCTTCAATGCCATTCAACTTCTGAAGTAAGATATCAGTAAGGTCATTCTTAGACAGGGCATAACCCTCTCTCTTATCTACCTTACTTTCTTTAAGGGCATTATCTCCTGCAATACGAGCTTCCTTTTCAGCTTCTACTGCAGCAAGTACTTCACCTTTATCGGCATTAGTTCTTTCAGATAGAGCAGTAATCTTCTGGTCAAGGATTTGGTCCTGAGCAGTACGGGTTGCTGCCTCTGAATCAATTTGCCCTTTAAGAACTTGGTCTCCGGATTCTCTTGCTTGAGCTTCCTTATCAATATTGGTTTGAAGAGTGTTATCGGCATTAGTTCTGTCAGCAACTTCTTTAGTCAAACCATTCTGCAATGTTTCATCGGCAGCTTTACGATTGGTAACCTCTTCTGCAAGTTTACTTTCAAGAGCAGCATCACCAGATTGACGAGTAGAGATTTCCTCGGTTAAGCTTTGACGAATTCCTGCATCCTGGTTTTCTCTTAATTGAGCCTCTTCGGCAATCTTCTGAGTAAGTTCTGCTTTGTCCTGAATATGGAGAGTAGTCATCTGGTGCATATCTTCCACCAGTTTATCATCTCCAGCCTTACGAGCCTCTGCTTCTTTATCTACCAGGTCCTTAGCATAAGCTTTAGCATCTGCCAATGAACCAGTAGTTTCATTACGCAAGTCGGCAATATCTGCAGTGTTCTTATCAACCTTAGCCTCCAGCTTGTCGATTTTATCTACCAAAGCAATACGGATATTATCAATCTTCCCATTGAGTAAATCCACGGCTTTGAGCAAAGCATCATTTACTGCAGTAATTCGAGAACCGAGTTCGGCTTCTTTTTCTTTTGCTCGGTTAACCTCAGTAGTCAAATCATTACGAAGGTCGGTAAGTTTATTTGTGATATTAGTTGCAAAGTTTGGGTCATTTCCTAAGGCTTCTGCCAACTCCTTAAGAGTATCCAGAGCATCACCAGCACCGTCAACCAAATCACTAATCATTTTCTTAACTTGTTCTTCAGTTTGAAACTTGGAGTCATTTTCTAACTGAGAAACTTTTGTAATATAATTGGCTTTCTCCTCGATTCCATCCAACTTATTTTTCAGTTCATCGGTGAAATCATTTTTCGATAAGTCATATCCCTCTTTCTTATCAACCTTGTTTTTGATAGAAAGAACGAAGGCCCAGAATTCATTAAGAGTTCCAGCAAAGCCAGCAGTAACAAAGTCATCATAGTAACCTTGTAATAGCCGCTGGTCAATTTCCTCGCAGGTGTAATATTTACTTACATACATATAGGTTTATATATTTAAGGGTTAATTAATAGGTTGTTTACCCAAGAACAGTTCAGTATTATTACCTCTGAATGGTTCTCCTTCTGAACCACAGAAAGCATTCATGGGTATTCCTGGATTATCAGGGTCTACATCTCCGCCATCCTCAACATCACCTCTGATTATTGCATAATCTGGTAATCTATTGACTCTGAACTTCATAGTTTGCCCAATACCTGGATGAGGTATTATCTTATCCCAAAGGTCTCCGAAATAATCTTGAAAGCAAGAAACGTATTTATCACCAGTCATGGATTGCATGGCTGTAATATCATTTCCTTGCCCTTTCATTTCAACATGTATTCCGCATATACCATGTAGGATTACCATATTACTATCGAACCAAATCCCATTTTGGGTTTCAATTCGAGTCCATCGTAATTGTAACATCTTTGCCATATACGTTCATTTTTATTCTACAAATTCGATTTTGGTATCTCTATCTCTCTTGAGAATGACCATGAACACCAATGCTTCATCTTTGGCCTGGGCAACTTGTGTATCTCCTGCAGGTTTATAAGTAATACCATTAATCACGAATCTATCATCAGACCAGTTAAAATCCCAATAACCTTCTGGAGTTAAGTATCCCAGGTTTTCTATATAGGATTTTGTAACTAGTATGGATAGATTCTCATCATCGAGTTCTCCAGTGATTGTGGCTTTATTGATAGGCCAGTTTCGAAAGGCATTGTAATAACAGAGAGCCTCGATGGGTATATTATAATATTTAGGGATATAATCTTCTCCATGACTTAGGAGTTGATTTACATTCTTTGCCCAAGTTATAGTTTGCCTTCCAGCATCTATATCCAAGAAATCATTGATAATCTTCTTGTATCTATCCCAAGAACGATTCTTTACCATTCTATGAGGAGTCTTGGTCATCTTTTCTTGATTAAGGTTCTACCATTTCTTTTTACTGGTACACTTGGATTAGGTCCATCCAATATACCTGGTCTTCTTCTGTCAACTACTCGAGGAACTACTAACTTATTAACTGGTGCACAGAATGGTAAGTAGATTTCCAATCTTGTAGCTAACATACAAAGTCTTTGTTTTAATTCGTCTATGACACCTCCAGGTTGCAAAGCTTGTGAGAATGTTTTCCATAATGAAGATGTTGAATCTGAAAGCATATCATAGTACTGTACTTCAGTAGGCCCAGTAGTGATTTGTTTAATCCTATCACCTCGGGTAAGTTCTGGTTTCGAACTACCATCTCCCGCTTGTTCTTTGGTTGATGTTAGTTGACTAAGGTATTCTCCGGTACTCGTTAATAAATTAAGGAGCTTGACATTTAGATAATCCCAGGCTGCCAACTCCATTATTAATTGGTTTTCTAGAGCTTCATACATTAATTCATCATTATATTTATCCAAGGGAATACAATGATTTACTAGTGGTTGGATATATAATTGCCATTTAGTTATGTACATCTCCTTCTCCTCTATGGTCATACCATCGGAGATTTCTGAAGGAATGAAATAATTAATAAGGTTATATATACTGTCCGTTAATGTAGTAACAGCCTCTGTATTTACAATTACTAATTTGGTAGCAGAAAGATTAAGTCCATCGGAGTTCGTGATATTCAGTGCTACTGTATAAAATCCGGACTTTTCATAAGTGTAAGTTGGTTGCTTAACATCGTAAGCGGACCCCTTATCATCACCAAAGTCCCAGTCAAAAATGGCCTTGGCTGGGACTTTGCTTAGTACTCTAAATGAAACTTCCAGACCATTCGTAGTAGCTACGAAGTCTAGATTTTCCATGATGAATTATTTAGATTGTTCTTCGAACTCTTCCAGCAATGCCTGAACCAGGGTTACCGGAGTATCATTCTTCTCGGCTACGATTTCGTGGCGAGCAGCAATGAGAGTAAGTTCTTCCAGAGTATAGGCCTTTGCAATCTTTGCAACTTCCATACCCTTTTCAAACTGAGCCGTCAGTTTCTTTTCCAGCTTGTCCAAATCGTTAGCCGAATATTTCTCTACTTTGTTTTTGTCAGCAATCATCCGAAGATGTCCCGAGTTCAAAGCCATTTGGATTTTCTTTGAACCAAATTGACGGAGAGTAAGTTCTCTTTCTTCTCCTCTTGCGATAGTGATACCAGTTGACTGGTCATGAAAACTGTAAGCTTTGGCCCCTACAGTTACTTTTATTTTTTCACTCATAATCTACTAAGTTTTTAGATGTTTTAAAAATAGGGATAGGGTTTTGCGAGGACCCTATCCCATTCGAAATTAGAACTGTGTAAAATAAAACCAGGTGGCTTTACTCTAGGTTAACCATCAAGTACGGGTCTATGTTCATGAAGTCCGGGAATCCAGCTTCAGAGAACTTCTTATCTGCAGACAAGATGAGTGCAGCATCCTGATACATCTTAGAGAAGCCAGTAGTCAAGCTTGCATAGATTGCTTGAGTCTGATTGGAAACGATTCTTTCAGATTCCAACATCAACTGCTTAGCAGTAAGCTTAATCAAGGCAGCCGATGTATCAATCAGCAGAAGGCCTTGGTCAGGAGTTCCCGGATGGATGTAGAAGTTGGCATTCTTAGGTACCGGAGACTTGATGTTGAGTGTAGCTTCAGTAGTACCTGAATGACGGTCTTTAAACTCAGGCAGGTTCAACATTTCGATAGCTTGGTCTTCTCCACCAATCATTGTAGTAAAGTTACGTCCCATACGAGCAGCACGTACCCAAATATGGAGAAGGTCCTTATATGTGATACCATTGGTTGTTTCGTATACACCGATAATCGGAGCAGATTCTGAACCATCCGGTTTATTACCATTGATAACAACGTCCATAGCCAATGTATCCATTGCATAACCCAGCTGAACACCGAAATCACGAAGGTAGATTGCTAATACATCGAGAGAAACGTAGTTACGAACTTCATCAGTAAGTTTAAAACCTTTACCGATTTTAAACAGAGAAACTGATTTCTGTCCGAAGCTTACATCTCCCAATGGAATTGTTTCTGCCTCGTTAACCTTAGCCGGTGCAGCATCGGACATGTTAATCATCGGCATGATAGCAGTCAGCCCATTGATAGACTGGTCAGATGCAATAATCTCCGGATAAAACGGAGCTTGGCGCATACCCAAAGTAATGGCAGAACGAATGATTTCCGGAACAATCCAACGAACATCTTGCTGAGGCATTGTGAAGATGTTTTCCATTGTATCGATTTTCGGATTGATACCAACCTTTTCGAACAATTCATCTTCTGTGATTCCCCACTTACCTGTAGCAAGTTCACCCAGGGTAACTTCTACCGGCTTTTTATTCTGGGCTCCCTGACGGAAAGCATCCAGCTGACTTACCATTTGAGGAAGTTCTTTGATAAAGTCTTCCTTCTTCAGTTTTGAAATATCAACTTTTTCCATAATGTATTTTTCTTCTTATTTAATAAGTACTTGGATTAACTCGTTTGCTTCGTCTGCCGGAGTAAGAGCAATGAAAGGAGTTGAGGTTCCCTGGTTTGCTTTTACAAAACGGTCATTTAGCAAATCTCCAGAAGGGATTACATAACCAGCAGTGAGAGTAGCATTTGATACCCAATTACAAATCATGTAACCTTCCATGGCAACTGTAACTTCTACAGGGAAGTTATGCTGGGCACGGTAAGCCGGATTGATGTTATCAGTAACAGCAACTCCCAAATATACTTCAGTAGCAGCATCTTTGAAAGGGAATATGAGGCCAGTTTCATCAATTGCCACCGGCATACCCTGAACGATTGTTTCTCCTTCTTTTACATTGAAGGCTTGGTGCAATTTGTGGGATTCACTTTTGTAAATCACCGCTCTTGGAGTTTTTTCCCCAAAGAGAGTCATTGCTTGGTCTTTGTTTACGATTTTCGTCATAACAGTGATATTTATCGATTATTTCTTTATTTGAACTTACTCTTGTAGATGTCATCAAGAACATCGGAAGTAGATTTCTCTACGAATTTAGATTTATCCTCAGTCTGAGTTCCTGATTTATCTTCAGATTCCTGAGCTGAAGAAGCACGGCTTACATCGTGAGAACCACAGCTTGCGCATACCATTGGGAACTTCTCTTCCAAACGAGCCTGATAGTCTTTCTGGAGAGAAATCAAAGTAACCATGCCAGTAGTTTCGGCATTCAACATTGTGATGATAGTTTCATCGGCTTTGTCACCCATCAACTTCTTATAAGTACCTACGGCATTTTCACGGAGAGAAGCAATGTGATTCTTTCCTACTGTTGCCATTTCCTTCAAGTTTGCTACTTCAGCATTCAGATTAGTAATCTGTTCAGTGAGAGAAGATTTCTCTGTAGTCAGATTATCAACCGTAGTCTGAAGACTGTTTTTGGATGATACCAAGCTTTGAATACATGAGATAACTTCTTCCTGAGTCATCTCTTTGCCTTCTGCAAGGGATAGCATGTTATCCCCGAAAAGCTTTTCAAGAAATTCTTGCAATTCTTTGTTCATATTCTCTTTATTATTATTTTGGTTTTCTTGGTTATCAATTAAAGAACCCTGAGTATCGTCCTTTTCTTGAAACTCCGAGAGATCTGTTTTGTAGTCAGTAAAGAAGTACTGTTTAGACTTGTCATCCCTATATTCCTCATAAGAAGCCCAGGTTCTTTTTGCAAAAGTAGGATTAACAATTTTACCATCTGAACCAATCTTTTGAGCAAATGAATCAGCACCATGGGATACTAATGAAGTTTCCAAATAACGAACTACCTCAGTAACTATTCTACGTACCATCTCTCCCTTAGAATCATAGGTACCAAGCTTCTGGTAGAATTCACCATCTTCCATTCCTGGATGAGATTTATCCCACTTGAACTGTACAGTTACTGAATTACTGTGGATTGAAGGAGGTTCCATAAGGATTCCTCTAGCAATTCTTGGATTTGCCTTACCATCAATCTTCAGAATACCATTGATACCTGCAGGAATAGTGAAGTGTCCATCTTTATAAGATTCTTGCCACATCACTTGAGATACAGCCCCGATTGCATTACCAATGTTTGTTTCATGGTCGCAGTTTACGGTTTGACCAAGTAACATTTTCATTGATGCCTTTAGTACTCCATTTTGACTAAAGTCAGTAGGATTCCAATTTTTAGATACAATCGTTTCTGAAAGTAATCTAAACATCGGTTCGATAAATTCTTCGTCCTTAGGAGTAAGTTCAGATTTATCAAGGTTAGGATAATAAGTATTGTAATCTATATCACCTCCCCAAAATCCAAATTGAGCAATTGTGTCAGGTGTTGGAGTCTTCCATTTATAATAATTCTCGGAGAAGGCTTGGGCTCCTACTGATTCTGGGATATACCCAGCCATTATAGTATGACCTTGCCCAATCACCATAGAATCAAGATGCTCTTTGTTTTTCGTTGTAAATTTACTCATCTTGCTTTAGTATTTTGGTCTCCTCGAGAAGGAGCCGGGTTAATTTTATCTCTTGACCTACGAGCAGATTGATTCTTATCGTTCTGCCTTTGTTTCTTCTTAGTACCCTCTTGAGGGTCTAAATTACCACCTTTAGCAAACTGGTCTTCAAGTGAAACTCTTGGTTCATCCTCATCAGGAGAATCATACCCCATTGCCCAAGCATATTGGTCTTGGCTAATGATACCAGCTTTGTACAACAAATCCAAATTCTGTATCTTGTATTGAAGACCTTGTTGAACTTTAACTTCATCCGAGATAGTTGAAGTCCCCCATTGAATCTTTATTCCCTTGTTATTAAAGCCAGCCAGGCGCAGTTCTAGAGAATAAAGAAAATCTAATACATAAGTTACAAGCATTTGTAGATTCTTTAACTGGCTGATTAATTTAGAGAGCATTATTCCCGTTGCTCCCTCACCAGTTGTTGAACTAACTCCGATAAGATTACCATTAACTCCCAAACCATTGGCAACTGATTGCTGATTCATGTTCCAGGGTTCCTTGATGTTACCTAATTCCTTAGTGGTAGAGTTAAGCTTAAACTCATGGTCATCAATGTAACCTGTTACAATTCCATCTTTCATACCATCCCTAAGATTTCTTTTTAGGTTTCTTAGGTTTCTTTCTAGTCTAGCTTCATATTGCCTTACACTTTCATTACCAGATTGGTCAGGTTTAGCCATCTTAGCTTCCAAGAATCCTACCATACCGCAGACTTCCATGATATGTTTAAAGTTTACCCTCATATCATGTTGTCCTTTCAATGAATCCAATGCTGCCATGAACGGTGGTATTCCGTATGGTTCATCTGTATCATTATACATTGCAGCATATACATAAGTCTCTGGGTTAAGCTTAATGTAATCCTGGTGCTTTATGAAGTAATTCTTATTCCTTTGATAAGGAGAATATACTCCATTGTTTTCCCTTTTGAATACAATGTTCTCGGGTCTAAGGAATAGGATAGTATCCAAACCTTCCAGCTTTTCATCGGGAACTCCCTCAACAGAAATAGCTCCGCCAACAAGACATTGTACAATCATCTTGTTAACCAAGCCATCTATTCCAGCAGTATACCTTGACCATTTCTTGGTTTTCTCAGCCAGATGTTTCCTCATCTTATCTGCTTCATCATCCGTATTGTTAGGGAATGTTACAGTATGACCAGTATTGGTTAACTTAAACATATCCTGCAAAGCAATTCCCATATCCGGATTTACTTTATATAAATCTCGAATTAGAGGTATTACTTCAACACGAAAAGAAGGGTCTACCATTGCAGTAATACCCTTTAATGAACTGATAAGAGATTCATCTTCATCGACTGAAACTCTACCAGGAGAGATAGTAGAAGGTTTTGATTTCTTCTCCTCTTTGTAGGGTTCTGGAGGTGGGTCCTTCTTTCTCCCCCAACTCCAATTAAAGTTGAACTTCTTTTTCATTTTGGTTGTACAATTACGTTAGTTTTTCCTTTCCTTATGTGATTACATATAGCTTTACCAAAGATGGAGTCATCAGAATAGACATCACCTTCAAGGTCTACATCTACTGTTGAATTGTTAGCTCTATGTTTACCCATTGCAACTGGCCTACCTAAACCATCATATATGAAGGTATATGCTTCTTGAACAAAGAATGGGTCTTTACAAGTGATATTATCTTCTCGTATATCTTGTTCTAAGCCTTCAATGATTACTGAACGATTCTTCTGTGTAGTTAACCATCCAGGAGATTTATCCATCTCAGGTCTAGATTTACCTTTTTTCTTAAGCATCTTTTGGTAGTAATACAGTTTAGGATATCCTTCATCTTGAAGTTTAGAAGTTACTGCCAATCCAACATCGTTTGATTCTGGAGCAATAGTTGCAAAGTTAAATAACTGACCGGTATCTCCCAGTAATCTAGCATACTTATCTACTGATAATCTACCTTTAAATACTGCTTGTTCATCCCCAGCTTTATCCATACAAGTGAAAGCAGAGTAGTCAGTTGCTCTACCAGTAGAAACGTCGGCACCAATAAAGTATTCCTTGTTATCTTCTGGTTCGCAGAATTGTCTATACTGACCATTAAACCTTTTCTTAAGAACTGGATAATCACTAAGGCAGTCTTCGATTGCCTTTATATCAGACAGGTCGAAGACTGTATTTCCAGATGATAAGAAGTCACCATCAATTTCTTGTGCAGTTCTTTTGGTTCCCAAAGCAGAAGACATTTCATTGTACCAATTAATGTCTCGTTCTGGGTGCATTTGCCAATACAATCGAAGTGGATTAAATGGATTTCCTCCGGCAATAGCATCTACCCAAGTAGAGTGGTAGAAATTACCAACTCCATAAGGAGTAGAATTGATGATAGCAGCCCCACCTGTTGATAAGGTAGGGAAAGCGGCTGCCCAAATCTGAGCTGCCCATCTTACTACTGCTGCTTCATCAATAACCAATAGGGAAAGAGATTCTGAACGACCAGCTTCCGAAGATGTAGGGATAGATTCTATGAAAGAACCGTTATCGAATTCTATCATAGATGCAGAACCATATTCTCCAGCTCTACCATTGATAATCGGTGTTTGTAAATACCAAGGCAAGTTCTTGTACATGAACTTAATCTTCTTAAGTACTTTCTTAGCTGTTGTGTCTTTGATTGAGATAATGTTAATCTTCTTGTTAGGATGATACATTGCTAACCAAAGGCAATACATAGAAATAAGTTCTGTAATACCAGCCTGTCTGAACTTAAGCAGGATATTGAAACGTTCTTTGACGAAATTATACAGTACCGATTTTTGGTATGGATAAAGTTCAAATCTAACCTTTCCCCTCATTGGGTGTATCACATAGGTGAAAAGACTGAAATAGAAAACATCATTAGAAACCTTTGCAAGGGTTGCTAATTCCTCCCGGTTAAGGGAAGTGTGATTTTCTGTGATTATCTTTTTCGCCATATCAAAAGTTATATTGAATTGAAAACTCTAAGTCAGCTTTTATACCTGAAAAGTATTTCGGATAACAGAAAGCATTAACTCCGAGTTTGTAATTAAAATTCGTAGTCTTGATTGTAAGGCCAGTTCCAATATCAAACAGTTGATTAAATGGTCTGTACTTACCGTAGACATAAGGACTAAGACTTAGTCTCCGAATTTTCTTCTGAGTTAATTGTCCATCATACCAGTTATATTTGTAATTCCCTAAGTCTAGATTGAACATTCTAGTTGAATAAGAATCTGTCTCCTTATTGAACAGACTGATATTTAACTTGTTGTTGTCTAGAGTAAACTGAACCAGAGAATCCTTCTTACTGACTTTTACTGAATTGTCAGAATCAACCGCCGTTGAATCGGAACTTGGGGATTTAGTCATTCTATTGCTGTTTCTATAAAAGTCGTAGAGAAGGATTCTACTTGGTTCAATTAACTGGGAAAAAGGTTTTTTGGGCTTAAACTCTTCTTTCAGTTTGATTGTATCAGGAATGCCAATGACCGATGAATCAGGAAGTTGACTGATATACGAATTCAATTTGTAATTCCTGAAGCAAAGGTAAATAGTAAATCCTAGTAGCAAAAGGAACACTACATTCTTCCACTTGTTTTTAAAATCTGATTTCATGTCACAAGGTTTAATTAACAACATTCTTCTGATATTGCCGAAATTTCGGCAATATCTTTCGATGAGCAAAGCGAATCGAATTGTTTCTTCTATCCTAATATACCTAATTTCGTATATCTATAAGTATATAGATATAGAGTATATAAAAATATAGATATATATACGAAGTATATTATATATCTATATTTTTCAAGGTCTACCAGGAAGTAATATATACTTTAGTATATATTAACATTTTTCAGGCATCTCTTGAACCAAATACCTACCTCATATACCGAACCCTTGGCAATGGTATACCTTGCCTTGTTAAGCCAGTAAAGGTAATTGCCTTCATCCATGAAAATCTTGTAGGCTTTAGGAAATCCCATAATTGCCTTGAAATCCAAAATCCCAAGAGGGTAACCATCAGGTCGGAACTGTCTATCAGCAGGTCTTAAAGTTAGAGGAGCTTTATCTAACTCTAATCGATACACTCCTGGGAGAGTACTCATCTTAGCAGTCTTTATGGGCCATTTCTTTTCATTCTTGAAGTCACTATTCCACAATAACTGAATCTTTCTAACGGTTAGATTCTTCTTTGCAGGAAGCTTTCGATAATCATACATCGCCAAATTCTTTTCAATTGGAATGTTATAATTACTCCCGTAAGGAGACTCAAAGAGCAATTCTCTAGTAATTGTTGGAGTTTTTACTTGGAATACTTCATTAAAAGCATTCAAGTATTTCTTACCGGCTTTCTTATGCACTCCAACGATAACTAAACGTTTCCTTGATACTTGGGAGTTCCCATAGTCGGAAACGCTTCTTTCGTGAAAAATAAGTTTATAGTCTTTAAGGGCTTCCTGAAGGTATTCATTGGGTAGAAGAGATAGCAAACGAGGTAAGTTTTCTATAAGAAAAATCTTAGGCTTGTAATAATTGATTCCTTCTATTACTAGACTTAAACTTCGGTTATCCTTGGGTTTACCCAATTCTTTAACCTTTGAAAGCCTCATAATGGATGATGCTCCACAGTCTGGAGAAGAGATTATGATATCTATTTTCTCATCAAACTCCTGTAAACAATATCCCTTGTAGAATGGTATATCTCCAAAATTAGCTTTCCATTGCTCTTCTCCGGGAGTATGAAATACTCCTCGAGGTTCTATATTCCCTAATAGGTGCTTCCTAAAAGGGAACAGCAGAGCTCCTTGCCCTGCTGAAATCCCTAATACATTCATTTCTTGTAACTTCTTAGTTTTACATATTTAACCCAGGCATAATGTTTCCTAACCTTAGTATAATCCAGGTTATGGTCATTGTTATGGGCTTCTTCTTCAAAGCTTACATCATGATATCTTTCGCTTTGTTTGTTCCATTTAGCGAAGAACATGATGATTAGGTACTCGATTGCATACCACAAGTAGTAGAAAATCCACAACATCTCTTGCATTTGCTTGAGATGTATCTTCTCATGGTTGTAATCATAGGCATCAAACTTGGCACCTTTTCTTACGAAGACGATGCCGAATAAATTCATGGCTTTATACCCTTTGAAAGGTATAAATTTGTTGTAAATTACCTTCATTATATCTTGTTTTTAAAGTTTTCGTAAGCGTTTTTTAACTTCTGGTCATAGGCATTTTCAGCATAACCAGGACCATTATACTTCCGAGCAAAGCCTGCCCAGTCATGTTCCTTCAAGTTCTTCAAACAACTGGTATTATTCATGTAATAATACATCAATTTCAGCTGAGAAGCATGAGATTCTTCCATCTTTTTGACGAAATCAAAGACATTTTTACACCCACAATAGGCAAAATTGAAGCCCATAATCTGAAACATTCCCCAAGAAGCTGACTTTAGAGCACATTCTTCATCAATTTTCTTGGCAATTTCGAGTCTTTTGTACTCATGAGCTCCACCAAGATACTTAGATTTGTCCCATTTCGGGAAACAAATGGTAGGATAACTCTTTTGAGCAGCAACTGCCTTGTCCAAACCGAATTTGTTCTTGATTTCCTTGTACATAATGTGACCTTCGAATAGAATTTGAGGTCTACCATCTACTAAAAATCCATCTCTGCCTGCTGCTTCTACCAGTTGTACTGCTTTAAGCAAGGCTGGTTCTAGTCCCAAATCATTGGCTAGAGCCACAATCATTTCATTAGTTAACTTATCCATAACGTTATATTTTAAAGTTCATTAAAGATTAGAAAGTATTGCTGAATACCCTGCTTGGGATGGTTCTTTAGGTTCTATTATCCTATATAATTTAATAATGTAGAAATATGGAAACTGAAAAATGTCACCTATGCAATGAACCTATCGACTTGCATCAGTACGAATTATCTAGGGCAATCCCTAAAATAATGGAAGCCAAACAACTTTGCTTTCATTGTGCTTTCTGGCATAACATTAAAGAAGAAGATGATAAGGTAAGAAAGGATTTTTCGATGGAAATCCTCCCATTAATCACTCCGGATTATCGTCATTACACTATCCATCTTAATTCCTTATGGATAGAAGTTGGTACTTTCAGAAGAGAACGTATTAAAACTTCAGAAAATTACATTGCTATGCTCACCGGAGATAATTCCATGATTATTAACTCATATAACAATTGGGGATTCCAGGGCATAATTCCAGAACACTCTAGAGGACTTTTTACTCCAAATGGAATAATCCTTACTCCTGTAGAACTTATGGAACTCTTAAGTCGCAAATCCTTTACCTCAGAGGATTTAAAATTTATGATTCAAAATTATACAGATAATAAATAATTTCGTATATTTGCATAAACTAATTAATAAAGATATGAAAAAGAACAAAAAAGAAACCAAAAAGCTAAAGGAGGGTGAAGAAGTCATTTTCTCTGATGGCAAAACCTTAATGGAAAAGGTAAAGGTAGAAACCATCGACAAGAAAGGTGGGTTTGCAATCCTGAGTAACAAAGTAAAGGTATCAAGAACACTTGGACCAGACGGGAATTATGCCCGATTGGATGGTAAGCAAAGTGTTATTCTACCTCTTACGGATAAATCGGAATTGGATTATCAAGCATTCAAATCCTACTTCTCAATTAAGAGAAATCTGGACTTAATAGAATCCAAGATTAAGGATATGAAGGATAAAGACTTCAGTGAACTAATCGTAGAGTTAGATAAGAAGATATCCAAAATCGTAAATAAATACTTCGAACAATGACTCTATGGATTATCTTGGGTATAATATATGCTATATGTATTATACCCGCCTGGTTTATGACCAGAGTGATATGCTCAATGCACCGATTAACTAGACCGGGATTCCTATTCCTAACTATCTGGTTAATTATACCACTATTTCCGATATACTTTATAATAACTTATATAGAAAAGAAACATGAACAGAGAGATTAAGACTAAGAAGGTTGGTAGGCAAAAGAAGCTTACCAATCCTTGCCCAGTAATCAAGGGAGAGACAGAAGTAATGGTAGGAAGTCCAAGATGTATTACCTGCCAAGGATTTAAAAGAAAATTAGAGAAAGATGGAAAAGAATACATCCATTGTAGTATATTATAGTTACCAAAAGAACAAGATAATTGAGGATAGGATAAGGGAGTACTATCCTCAGGTAAAGGCTTTAATCGAAATGGTAATCACTAAAAGGTTAAGGAATCCCAATACACCTCATGGATTATGTGTTGACTTTATAGAAGAGGATGAGAAACTTTGGCAAGAAGTAATTAAACCCTGGTTTACTCCACAAAGGTTTAATCTTGAACATGTATATTTTTCCTATTCTAATGAGTACCTAGAAAATAATAAGGATGGATACCTCATTATATGTAATAAAGCCTGGTTAAGGGTACCATTAAGTAAATTAAATCCTTATTACCTCCAGAATGCTTTCTGGTTCCCAACGGTAAAAGAATATAATCCTTTGAGATTAGATGTACTAGAATATGCCTTAGAGGATTTAGAGAGAATACATAATAAGGGAGTTAATCTCTTATTTGAATTTGATAAACCTATAATTGGTTGAGATATGGAAGATATTATATTTACTACCCAAGCAGTAATAGCAGAAGGGGTTAATCCGGGTAAATTTACCCAAGAGGAAGAGGCAATCCTTAGACTTACTGATGAAGTTTGGAATAGATTTTTGGAATTACCTATCAACCATCCGATGGAAATGAATGAGATGGCAATTAAGATACATGATATCCAGAGGATGATTATCTCAAGGCCTGGATTTAGGTTGAACCAAGAAATGTTTAAAGGATATGGTAAAGGTAACAGTGATAAGGGATGATGACCACAAGAGAATCCTAAGATGTTCTGAAGGTAATATGGTTTGGTATCGGTTATGGATTAATCCTGAGGATATGATGAGAATAGAACCATTATTGGAGGGAGGGGATAGAATTTGGATGGAAGAACTTGAGATGTATTATCTTTTCTTCTATGAGATAAGGAATGGTAGGAGGGTCTTAAGGAAAGATAGGATTAAAGAGATATTGGATACCCTTTTATAGGGATTGAGATGCCAGGGATGTTTTTATTCTCTGGCTTCTTTGTGTGTTGAGGGATATCTTGGTATGCCCTTATCACGAAGAACGAAAATCATGGCCTACTAAAAACGGGGTACCATTAAGACGAGGTGTTAAAAAGTTGAGGTACTAAAAGGGGCTAACGGTTACGTTAAAATTAACATTCAAAAATAAAAAGTAAGGGACAAACATTTTTATTTGCTTTCCCTTACTTTTTATTTAGTTTATAAGTTCTTTAAAAAATCTTTTGTATCTTTGATAATCTGAATTAATAC